>Ga0183095_10544_pt1 | contig 103756 bp, 116 predicted proteins | sample BioMet4_FD_130346 | JGI IMG/M metagenome (GOLD analysis project Ga0183095, IMG submission 130346) | Microbial communities from bioreactor (seeded with sewage sludge) at LBNL, California, USA - Biofuel metagenome 4 (v2) (version 3) | ecosystem: Engineered > Bioreactor > Anaerobic > Unclassified ...
ATGTTCCAAAATCTACCGCTGAGTTTCTTTGCCCGAAGGGATACACGGTGGAAATAGCTGTCATCGCGGCCAGACCGGAAATTTCTCTGATCAGTACACTCCTGCGATTTTATAAAATGAATGAGGGCGGCACCATCCCGCGTGCAACCGCTATTGCGGCACACGATTATGTTGTTGACAATTTGCCATCCAACCTTGATGTGCTTAACTCGCTGTCATGTATTTCGAGCATTAGCATATGGAATCGTGAATTGCAGCTGCTCTACGACAGTAATTTGGATTTGGTATGTCCGTCAGAGGTTCTCCTGCAGTTTTGGCAAACACCATGGAATCATATTGAGTTAACCGACGCACGGGCTCATGTTGAACTGCTTCGAGAAAAAGAACTGCAAAGCAATCTCGGGCAAGGCGCTGCTATTGACGAACTTGAGAGACGACTCGAAAATGCGAGCCAAAATATAACGCCCGCTTTTGATATGACTCTGGGTTAGTATCCTCAACGCCTCCTGCCACGAAACCGGCAGGAGGCATTTTGCATATGTCTCATCACATGGACAGTGTGGGGGCCGGTGTATTCCTCGTGGTCGTCCTGCTTGTGGCCCACAGCGATCTTCTTCTCCCTGAGCTTTTGCAGTCGCTTGCGGTCAATCCGCATCCCCATCGGGCCGGTCTTGGGCAGAGAGTTGTCCCGGAAAATGCGACTCATGTGGCGGAGCAGTCGGGTTGCCGCCAGCATGACAGATGGCGGGTGCAGACTGTCCGCGCGGTCGAGAAAGAATTGTGCGTACTCGCTGCCCTGATCGGCGGCGCGGGTCAGCCAGCAGAGCGCCAGATCCTTGTCGTATTTCACCTCGCGCCCCATGAGACACAGCTTGCCCAGCAGATATTGGGCGTACTGGTTTTCGGCGTTGGCGGCGTCGGTCAGATACCGCAGCGCCCTGGCAACGTCTTTTTTCACGATCTTGCCTCGAAGATACTCCTTGCCGACACGGTAGGCGGCATAGTGACTGCCATTGCTTGCAGCATATTCCAGCCACTCCATGCCAAGCGTGGTGTCCCGCACCAGCAGATCGTCAGAGAGGAACAACTTGCCCAGCGCATACTGCGCCCTGCATTTTTTCTTCTAAGAGTCCAATATCTATTGTAGTCCTACAGCTGCCCGTCGGCAGCGCAAAAAAGAAGATTGTGTAAACCGCTAACGTCAGGTAGAATAAAATAGACATGGTGACAAGGGAGGCTTTAATATGGACCTGAATATGCATATAATCACAGATGAAATTAAGTCAGATTATAATATGGCATCATATTTGGACGAGCTTATTGAACTGAATATCAAAGACGCTTCACTTTTTGATCAAAAAATGAAGACTTTCTCGTCCAATACTCTTTATTTAATTTTTGAAGATGATTTAACTTCATTAGACGGCAGGATATCCGGCCTTAATTTTCTATGCATAGGCAAGTTGGACAAATTATTTGCTGCAAGGAATTGCTGCAATATAATATGTCTCGATAGCATGTGGAGTATGACTGATCTTTTGGTTTTTATTTATAATATTCACAAAAAATATGATGAATGGAATAATCAATTTTATGATGCGCTCATATCAAAAAAATCGTTGGAATCTTTGTTTGTCATTGCATCTGAAATAATCCAAAATCCGATGATGCTGCTGGGCCCGTTTCAAGCTGTAATTTATTCAACTGGTTCACCCGGGGAAGATTGTAATGATGGTCCATGGGATCTCATTACACAAAAGAGAAATGCGTCATTTGACTTACCGCAGTATCATATTTTTTCAGAGGTATCAAGAAAATACGCGGGGCAAACAGAACCGTTTATTATTAAGGAACCTAGCCTAAAAAATACATATCTTGAAGTAAACCTTTTTCAAGGGCGTATAAAATGCGGTGAAATTTTTTCAATCGAAAAAAAATTTCCGTTTACCTTGGGTCAAATATCACTTATATTTTTCTTTAAAAAAATTATTGAAACCGCGGTTGAGATAGTTCCCGAACTGCAAATACTTTCTGCGAATGAATGCTCATGCATATATCAGCTTCTGGATCACATGTATGTTGAAGAAACTATCATTACAAATTTTTTTAAATCAAAAAAATGGAATAAGGACGATTTCCTTTACTGTTTATTTTTTACTGACGATGAAAGCGATGAAATAAGTGATTTAAATGAAGTTACTTGGGAGTTAAAAAAGATTTTTACTTGTGCTATAATTTTGAAGTATAAAAAAGGGCTTTTTTTAATTCAAAGAGACATCGATTTTAACTTTTCCAAACCGAATATTAAAGAAAAATTGGTTCCTTTTGTCAAAGAGTTTTCGTTAACAGCAGGTATTAGTTCGATCTTTAACGGTTTTACGCATTTTGCGCATATTGGAAGATTTTTTAATGAATGCAGCTTGGCAATACAATATGGTCAAAAAGAGCCGTCTTCTGCGTCAATTTTTTTCTTTGAAGACTATGCAACAAAATACTTAGTTCAAGAAATTTTTACAGACCATGTTGAAAAGCAATTTTTACATACAAGAATTGAGCAACTTTATTTATTCGATTTAAACAATAATACAAAGTTTGTCGAAACCATATATTACTATTTTCTTATGGGTCAAAGTAAAACGCTGACGTCAGAAAAAATGAATTTGCATAGAAATAGTTTAATTTATAGATTGGACACAATAAAAAATAAGTTTGGGATTGATCTTAGTAACAGGTTTGTGGATGAAAATGAAATTTTTCATATTTTGCTGACATGTTTATTTTTGCTGAATCAGGACGGGCGTGATATATAGTCGAATGCCGGATGAAAAAGTTCATTTTCAGTTTGGTAAATATATAAGAATTAGAGATGAGCAAAACAGCAGTTTCATTTAGGCAATAGATCATAATGAGACAGACTATTGCGGAAGTCCACACGGCGGCTTTCTTGCTCTCCTGGGCATGGATTGCTTTGAGCATCTTGGCCACCAGCTTGACCTTGGACTTGGGGACGGCTGAAAACACATTGCGGTAAAAGTGCACCAAGCAGCATTGGTGCTTCGCCTCCGGGAACACCTCTCCCACGGCTTCCAGCATGCTCTGGTACTTGTCCCCAACGATGAGCCTTACGCCATCCAGGCCGCGTCCCCTGAGCCACTGAAAGAAGCCGACCCAACTGGCCTTGTCTTCTTGACACTACCGTCTTCTTTCATGCCCTCAGCAGCGCCCAAAACCTCCCGGTAGCCGTCCTCATTGACCGCGATTGCCACCAGAATGGCCACATTTTCGTACTCTCCGCCCCAGTTGCGGCGAAGAGACGTACGAATAGCATCCGCCCTGTAACGACCGGTTGCGCCAATCCTCAATATGAACGTAGGCTTTCTTGTTCAGTTCGCTGATGGTGGAGGGCGATACTCTGCTGCCCCACAGAGCCTCTGCGATGTCTTCCACACGGCGCACGGAGACGCCGGCCAGATACATCTCAATGAGTACTTCCACGCTGCCTCGGACCAGCTCCTTGATCTGCCCCTTGATTACTTCCTCGTTTAACTGTACAATTTTCTCGGACATGGTTTGCTGTCTCCTTTCAGAATGGCGTGTCGTGACTTCATTCTGACAGAGGCTACAAACCTTGTCTCTTTTTATGCCTTCTTTAATTTGCACAGCTTATTCTCCCCTATCCTTTTGCATTTGTACGAATTTAACAAAAAATAAAACAATATACTCCGTTTTTGACCGATGAACTTAGCGGCTTTTGCGATGTAATATTAACATAAATAAAAGATAACTTTAGCAAGGAAACAACAGACAATTGAATTTTACTGCTTAAGTTATCTTGAGAAGAGGAGAAGAACATTATGAGCTATAAGGAAATTGCAAAAAAAATTGCGCAGGAAAATGACAATATGTTGTTTTACACACCGGTTATCCCATTTGAAGACAGCGACAATCTGCAAGGGCTTACTTTTGTAGGGCATGCCGATGGACCTTTAAACGCAGGTTTGCAGCCGGCAGAATTTGGAGGATTTCGTGAAGGGCAGATGGCCTGGCATGAAACGTGCTATCTTTACACTGGTCTTAACCCGACTTTCACATCGAGATTTGGGGGACCGGATGCAATTAAAATGCTGAAAAAATACTGTGCCAATTCATTTGAGAAATTTCCGGTGGGAAAGGGAAAGCATGCGCTTTTCTTGAATAAGTACGGAAAGATAATGGCACATGGCGTGCTGATAAGAACCGCCGAGGAAGAGTTTTATAGTTATTGGCTTGATCCATATCTGGCGTATTGTATTGATACATGCGGCATGGATGTTTGGCAAGAAAATCTCACTGAAAAAGTTTGCATGTATCAATTGGGCGGGCCAAACTCATTACAGATTGTCGAGGCTGCCGCGGGCATGAATTTTCATGACCTTCCGTTTATGGGACATTGCATGACAAAAATTGCGGGAAAGGATTGCAGAATTATTCGGATGGGTATGGCGGGATCTTTAGCATATGAGGTTCACGCCGCAATTGAAGACGGCATTGCAATATATAATCAACTAGTCAAAGCCGGGAAAAAGTACGGTTTGGTTCGTTTGGGTTTTAGCGCTTATGTTGAAGCACATTGGGAAAATGGGTTCACACAGTCGGGCATGGATTTTCCGCTTGCATACAATCAAGATGAAAACTTTGTTAAGTATCTTACAAAGGATATGGATGAAAAAACGATGCCTCGGGATTTTGTAGCCAGTTTGTCAGGCACCATGAAAGGCAGCTCCGGACCGGAACTTGAAAAGCACTATAGATACCCGATTGCATGCGGTTGGGGAAAAACGGTTGCCTATGATCACGATTTTGTTGGACGCGAGGCATTGGAAAAAATCAGAGACGGAAGACATTTCGTACCGGTTACACTCGAATGGAATGTGGAAGATATTCTTGATGTATTCCGCAGTCAATTCACTCCTGAAGAAGAACGTTATCAAGACATGTCATTACCGGATGATTTTTCTTATGATCCTACCAATCCGACTGTGTCAAGTATCGTCCTTAACAGGGATGGAGAATGGATTGGCGATACAACAGGCAGAATGGTTTCTTGGTTTTACCAAAGAATGATATCAGTGGGATTCCTTTATGAAGATGAAGCAATTATGGGCAATGAGGTTACTGTGATTTGGGGGGATCCCGGCATTCGGCAAAAGCATATTAGGGCGACAATAGCAAGATGGCCATATATGAATACAAAGCGCAATCAAAAAGTTGATGTTAGTTTAATTCCCGTTGGAACGATGGATTAATATTAAGCACAATCTATCGTTGGAAGTGGGTTTGAAAATCGGACATCAGAAATAGAAATGAGCAAAACAGCAGATAAATCCGGTTAGGATTCCATCTGTCCAAAGGATCATGCAGGAAGACAACCGGCGAAGGCAGCACAGCAGGACGCAGCTTTACTACGCCAAAACGGGAAAATATGATAGTGTTCAGGCAGCCCTCCGCCTCCGTCCGCAGCGCATAGGGCTGCCTGAAGCGCAGACAGCTGCGGTCAATGGAAAGCCGGTAATCCGTGGGAACAGTTTTGCATTTGGTACAGCCCCGGTTCCGTTTGCCGTTCTTCCAATTCTTGTGGCTGCAAGGGCATTCTCCGGTTTTGACTGCCGAAAGGGGCAGCAGTATTTCTGGCGGGTACAGCCATTGTCCGTGGTTTTACCGTCGCATGGCTTCCTTTGGAAATCCCTTTCTGCCGGTGGCGGCGCGGGGAAGTTCAAAATCAAGGGTGCTAAAGAGTTTGTCGTATAATGCGGCAACACTCAGGGACGTGAACAGCGTCACGTCCTGAATAATCTCCTGTCGGTAGATAGCGGCCAGCCCCTTTCGGTTTTATTTTGTTGCAACTCAATTTTACCGCTTAGGGGCTCCGCTTTCTATACAAATGAGTGATTTTGGGGTTCAGCCATGACTGAAAACCATTGATATGACTGCATTTTCACTGCTTTGTTCATATCTGATCAGATACGAAAAGGAGGTTATTAATCGGAGCAGTTTTACGAACCGCGCCTGCAACTATGGGTAAACTTGCAGAAAATTAATAATTGAAAATTGAGGGAGATATCATGTCAGTAAGTATGAGCAGACCGAAAGCCGTATTGTTCGCTATTACCGTATTCCTGACGACATTTGTTTTGATGTGGCAAATGTACATATTTATCATCACCCACGACCTCTTTATCGCTTTCCCCAATAATGGCGGCGCGGTCACCGCACTGCTTGGCTGGCCCCCGGTTTTTACCGCTGTTGTCAGTCTACTTGCCGGCTGGCTGATGAGAAAGATCAGCTCGAAAACGGAGCTTATCTTTGGCTTGGCTCTTTTCGGTGTGTTCGGCGTTACCGCCCCCATTGGCAGTAATGCCACATGGCTTCTCATCTGCTGCTTTGGCATGGCGGTTGCCTGCGGCTTTATAAACACCGCCGGAACAGCTATTGTGGCGCAGGTCTTCATCGATGAAACCAAGCGCGCCCGCATGCTCGGCTTTTACAATGGCATCCTCTCCGGCATGGGAGCCCTGGTATCGATGGTAGGCGGCTTTTTGGCTCTGCACAGCTGGCAGGCCGGTTTCTCGATGTTCTGGGCCGCCGTGCCGGCGCTGGTCCTGTGCGTTTTCTTCCTTCCGAATATCAAGCCTGACTCCGGCGAGGCTGGCAAAGCAGCCGTCAAGGAAGGACCCAAGGAAAAGCTTGGCGCGCGCTTTTGGTGGTTCTTTACATCGCAGTTTTTATATAACATAGCCTATACTTTTTTCATGACTTTTATTTCACTTTATGTTGCGGAGAATGAGCTGGGCAGCACCGTCTTCACAGGGACTCTGACCAGCCTTGCTTCCGTGACCGCCTTCATCGCTGGGGCTACCTTCGGCTTCTTCTTCGACAAGCTACGCCGCAAAGCTAACTACATTTACTATATTCTACCCATCTTTTGCTTTGTATGGGCATGGCTTGCCCCGAGCGTGTTAGCCGCGACCATCGGTATCACGGTGTATGGTTTCTGCTACGGCGGCGCGTTCTCCCTTCTATACGCCTATGCCTCCAGCTGCGTACCTATATCCAAAGTGGGTTTTGTCATGGGGCTCGTGACGTTTTGCGCCAATGTCGCTATCTGGCTTGGCGTTTATGTTGTCACATGGCTTATGGGGATGAACGGCGGTAAGATTACCCCGACGTATCCTGTGGCTGCCGGGATACTTGTCGTTGCCTTGATTATCGAGCTGGTCTGGTTTCGCAAGGATGATAAGGAAGGGTTTCTCAAAGTACCAACGAAGGCCGCATAATTGGGCTTTTAGAATCGAGACAAACATATATTGGCATTGCTGTCAATCAGTCAAGTGAATAAGTTTCATGTAAATAACATCCAAATAAATTTGGATGTTATTTACATATCGAATCCGTCTTATAAAAGGTAAATATTATTGCTGCCTGGCGCGGTGAAAAACCGGAATGGGTCCTGATCTATTTTGACACGTGCCAGATATTTTTCCCGGAAGCCTTGCAAGATCCGGAACTGGACCTTAGATGGCGGATGCATACAGTTACGGCAGCAAGCTGGCAGGCTTTGAAACGTCAGGCATCGGGAATGCAGGGATTGCCTTCGGTGCCAGTTCGGCACCGGCTTAGGCATGGCAATCGTTGGCTGGGGGCTCCAGCTCTCCGGATACAATGGACATGCGGCTGTTCAGACTGAACCGCACCCCGTCAAGAGGACAATGAAATATTATATAATTTTTCCGGACAGCAGCTGAAAAGTTGCTGTCCGCTTTTCAAGCAGCGAGGAATAAGTTGTACTTCTCCAGCGGCGTGAAGACACCCAGATTCCGCTGCACGCGCCGTGTGTTGTAATAACAGATGTATTGCTCAATCATGGAAACGAGGGTCTGTTTGTCCGTGAATCGTTTGCCATAGTAGCGTTCCCGTTTCAGAATGCCCCAGAAGCCTTCCATAGGGCCGTTGTCGATACAGTGTGCCACACGGGACATGCTTTGCTTCATACCGGCCTGCTCAAGTTTGCGGTTAAATGATATCATCCTTTTGGAGCAAAAACGGCTAAAAAGTGTTGCATCGCAATGAGCGGAAGCCTTCTAATCACTTGGTAAGGATGAGGTCCGCGGTCCGAATCCGGGTAGCAGCTCCAAAAAGTCCTGTAATCTCAAGGGTTACAGGACTTCTTCTTTTTTCAGCAAAAGCGCGTCGGCGAAAAGCTGTCACCGCCTATAAAATCGCCCGGGCAGGACTTGAAACTGCCCGGGCTTTTCCTATGTGTTTTTCCCTGCAAAACGGAATACATTGGCCGCGCGTTTTATACTCTCCGTGTCGGCGGACATATACATTTTGAGGGGGAAGCTCCTGTCATATCTGCGCATCGCCTCGGATACCGAGGCAATATCGCCGTTGGTGATCGATACCGATGGGAAGCGGCGCCGCAGTCAGCGCGGGTGTAAGTTCTCGATTCTGCAGCGCTCGTGGAATTTAGAAAGGTACCGCGTGGGGTCTGCGGGTGCATGGGCTTCATGCCGCCCTGACAGGTAATTAAAATGCCGTTTAATCTTCTCTGGTTTCCCACCAACCGTAAGCTACAATGGCATTGATCGTCTCATGGCAGGAAGACTTCAGGAACAGCAGAACATTTCCGCCTGGCGGTATTATTATTTTCCCGTCCTCTTCAGACGCCAAAGTGGTATGGGGAGGCACGATGCGGTCGAAAATATTGACTCCGCCGGAGGGTGTTTCACCAGTGGATTGTACATATAACAATTGAACCTTGTGGTCGGGTTTTGGAGTGAAAGCCGTGTTCGCCGGAGAAATTAACGATGAAGAAGCTGAATCTTCTGATAGGACCGCATTCAGCCAAAGTTCGGCAGATATAATATTGGAAGAAAAATTTGAGATGGTAAATACATTAAAAAACAGATTCTTGTGAGAATCGGGGGGATTCCTTAATGCTGCCCATGCATTGCTGCTGCTGCCGACAAACAATGTCGGCGTCTGCCCTATGAAGTATTTTCCCTGCAGGGATTGATATAATGGATTCGTAATATCAACGACTTGCTGTAACGGCTTTACAGGCAGTTCGTGAATACAAGCTGTATTAATATCTGACACAGAAACCCATCCTTTTTTAATATATTTTTTAATATATGTTTTATCTATAATATACGTTCTTATGTGGGCTTTGGTGATTCAGAGGTTTGAAAGGCCTTATGAAAAAACTGAATGGGTAATAAAAATGCACCTGTTCCATCGTTAAAAGGAACAGATGCCCACGTCTAATTCTTACATTTTATAAGAAACAGCCGTATGTTTTGCTCTTCTTTTTCTTTGTTGGCATGCAGCCTTCCCAGTCTGTCACATAAGCCGAACAAACCGATCTCGTGAATATCGGCTTCCTGCTTCATTTCTTCAATCGCAGCAAAAGGCAGATCGTTCACAACAAACAGGATTTGCATATGCCATCGGACAAGCGAAGTCACTTCCTTTATAAACTGATCGTCCTCCGTGAAGGTTCTTAAGAACTCACCGGCAAGCTTCTCCCCTATTTTCTCGTGATCGTAAGAAGTTATTTTTTCCTTTCTGATTCTTGTTGCAGCAGGTTTTCCAATATCATGCAGAAGCGCAGCCCACATCAAAGCGTCGGGATTTTTGCTTCGAACTTTCTGTTTTGCAGCTTCGTCTGCGACGAGCATCGTATGGTTCCAAACGCTTCCCTCGGGATGGTACTTCGGAGATTGTTTTGTCTGCCTCAGTTTAAGGAGCATATCGAACGGATATTGTTGAAATACCGGTTCATCCCAGATCCTGTTCAAGTACCGGGAAGGTTTCTCATCCTGCAGCAAATGTCGGCTGAGTTCGAGATACAGTTCATGAAGCGCGCTCATTTTCTTTTAACATTTTTATCATCGGAGTCGAATCCTGCTTTTGCGCTTTCCGTGCGCGGATCATGGCTGATGTGCTTGGAATGGAACTTGCCGTCGTCTTTTTTATCCTGCTTTTTTATATTACCCATATTGGTTCTCCTCTATCGATTGGTGTTTGGTCCAAGGGAAACTTTCTTTGAGTTGTGATTCTGATTCTGATTTGTTTCCTTGGCTTGTGCTGATCCAACAGCATCCTTCGGTTTTTTTCGGGATCCGGATGGATTTTCCGAATGCTTTCCAGCCATTTTACTCACCTCGAAATTATTGTGCCATTGTGAATTTTATTTATTCTGTTTCCGCCATCCGCCGCAGACGCGGGCAGTAATCAAGGTTCCCGGTCCGAATCCGGGCGGCAGCTCCATTCGCTCCGCAATCTCACGATTGCGGAGCTTTTTTGCTCTCCGCAGCCCGCCCTTTTTCCGCAAAACTTGACACCGTTTTCCCGCGGAAGTATAATGAATTTACTTTACGGAATGGAGCCATGACATGAAACACGCGCTCAAAATTTTGATTCCTCTGGTCGTGGTCGCCGCGCTGGTCGTGGGCGGCTGCTGGTTTTTTTTAAATTACCGTCCCGATCTCACCTGCCGCATCCTCACGAATCGCGCCGCCGCCGCCATGGACGCCGGGCGCTATCCGCGCGCCGTCTCTCTCTATCAACAGGCTGCGAAGCTCGATCCCGACAATACGACCCTGGCTGTTGAACTCGCAGACGCCTATGAGCACATCGATAACTACACAAAAGCAGAATACACGCTCGTGAGCGCCATCTCCGATCACCCGGACGTGCTGAATCTCTATCTTGCCCTCTCCCGCGTCTACGTCGCGCAGGACAAGCTTCTGGACGCCGAGGAGATGCTCAGCCGTGTGGCCGACTCCTCCGTGCGCGAGCAGCTTTCCGCCATGCGCCCCGCCGCCCCGGTCATCCAGCCGGGCAGCGGCTACTATTCGCAGTATGTGGACGCGTCGCTCTCCTACTCGGGCGGAGCGGCCTACCTCACCACGGACGGCACCTTCCCGTCTCTGGCGGACAACCTCTATACCGATCCCGTTCAGCTTCAGGCGGGCGAATCCAAGGTGGAGGCCGTTGTCGTCTCCGACGAGGGACTCGTCAGCCCACTGGCGGAGTCCGGCTTCACCATCGGCGGCGTCATCGAGAAGTACACTTTCACCGATCCCGCGTTTGAAGCCTGCGTCCGTAAGGTGCTCAACAAAGGCAAGGACGACGCCGTGATGACCAATGAGCTCTGGGCGCTGACTTCACTTGACCTGACGGACGACGTGGCCGATCTCAGTGATCTCGAGCAGTGCCACGGTCTGACCTCTCTTTCCATGCACGGGACGTACGGCGTGGACTTCTCCGTTCTTTCCAAGGTGCCCTCCCTGACGACGCTCGACCTCTCCGGTTGCACCGTCTCCTCCGCCGGCGTGGAGGCCATCGGCTCGCTCACCTCGCTCACCTCACTCAACCTCAGCGGCTGCGCGCTGACCGACATCTCCAGTTTTTCCGGCCTCACCGCGCTGACCAAGCTCGACCTTTCCAGCAACGCCGTCAGCGACCTTACGGCGCTCTCCGGCATGTCCGCGCTGGAGGAGCTCAAGCTCGGCACCAACGCCGTCACGTCTCTCACGCCGCTGGCCGCGTGCAGCTCTCTGAAATATCTGGACGTCTCGTCCAACCAGGTCACAAGCCTCGCGGCGCTGAAGAACAAAAAGTCTCTCATCTCTCTTGCCGCCGCGGGCAATCAGATCGCCGACCTCTCGCCGCTCTCGGGCTGCGCCGCTCTCCAGCTGCTGGACGTCTCGTCCAACTCCATCTCGGATCTGAGCCCCATTGCCTCGCTCGCCTATCTCCAGAGCGTTCTGGCCAATCACAACACGCTGGTCAAGGTGCCGAATTTTTCCGCCGCGCAGCAGCTCGCCAAGATCTCGCTGAGCAACAACGCCATCACTGACATCTCCGGCCTCGCCAAGCTGCCCATCCTCAACTACGTCGATCTGGACTACAATAAAGTCACCAGCCTCGACGCGCTCAAGGAGTGCGGCAATCTCGTGCAGGTGGATGCGTCCAACAATCCTCTGACGAACGTCTCCGCCCTGACCGAGCACGGTGTTATCGTCAACTACACCCCCGCGGCAAAAGGATAAAGGAACCCGGCTGTCCTCTCGGACAGCCGGGTTTTTTTCACGGGATCATTTCCAGCAGCATGGCAAACGCCTTTTCGCATGCCTGGCGGCGGACATCGTCCCGCCCGCCTCCGAAGCGGAACTCCTCGCAGCGGCATCGGTCGGGCGCGGCCACGGCGAGATAGACAAGGCCGACGGGCTTGCCGGAGCCGTCGCCGTCCGGCCCCGCGAGGCCCGTGACGCCGACGCCGTAGTCCGCGCCGATCGCCCCGCGCACCCCCTGCGCCATTTCGCGGGCCACCGGCTCGGACACCGCGCCCGGATCTTCCAGCAGCACTTCGTCCACGCCGAGGAGCCTGTGCTTGACGGCGTCGGTATAGGAAATTACGCCGCCAAGATAGTTTTCCGAGCTGCCCGGGATGTCGGTCAGGCGCTTGCCCAGCCAGCCGCCCGTGCAGGATTCCGCCGTAGCCAGCGTGACGTGCGCCGCGCGGAGCCGGGCGAGCACCTCGCGTTCTGGTTCAGACATGGTACTTCACCATCACTTTTTCCGTATTCTCCAGCGCCCGCGCGATGAGCGCCTCCACGTCGAGCGCGCTCTCGGCGGCCTCGACCTCCGCGAGCGTCGGCTTCGTCTTGGGATGCCGGGGCGTAAAGACCGTGCAGCAGTCCTCGTAGGGCAAGATGGAGGTCTCCATCGTGCCGATCTTCCGCGCGACGGTGATGATCTCCTCCTTGTCCATACCGATGAGCGGATGGAACACCGGGAGCGATACGACCGAGCCGGTAACCGCCATGGCCTGCATGGTCTGACTCGCGACCTGACCGAGATTTTCGCCCGTAATCAGGCAGCCGCAGCCGTGGTCCAGCGCGATGCGCTCGGAAATGCGCATCATGAAGCGGCGCATGACGAGCGTGAAATACTCCTCAGGGCACTTGTCCCGGATGGCCTCCTGGATCTCCGTGAAGCCCACGATGTCCACGGTCATCCGCCCGCAGTAACGCGTCATCAGCCGCGCCAGCTCGAGCACCTTGTCCTTGGCGCGGTCGGAGGTGTAGGGGTAGGAGAAAAAGTGAATGCACTCGATCTCCACGCCGCGCTTGGCGATCATGTAGCCCGCCACGGGGCTGTCGATGCCGCCTGAGAGGAGGCACGCTCCCCTGCCGCTCGTGCCGGTGGGCAGACCGCCCGCGCCGGGCTCGGCGGGGCCGTGGACGAAGGCCGCGTGGTCGCGCACCTCGACATAGACGGTGTAGTCCGGATGGTGGACGTCCACCCTCAGGCCGGGAAACGCCTGATGGATGCGCCCGCCGATCTCCTGCGAAATCTGGATGGAGGTCATCGGAAAGCTCTTGTCGGAGCGCTTGGACTCCACCTTGAAGCTGCTCTGCGCGGCGAGATCGTCACCCAGATAGCCGCACACCGCTTGGAAGATCGCGTCGAGCGACTTCTCACACGGGCGGCAGCGGCAGATGGAGGCCAGGCCGAAAATGCTCCGGCACGCCTCCCACGCACCGTCCACGTCGCACGCCTCGCTCTGCGGCTCGACATAGACGGTGGACTGGATGATGTAGACGTTGAACGAGCCGTACGGGCGCATCCGCCGCGCGATGTTGCTCTTGAGACGGTTTTCAAACGTATAGCGGTTGAGTCCCTTCAAAACGATCTCGCCGAGCTTGAGCAAAAACATTTCCTGCATTGTCTGATCCCTCATGATTCTTTATTCTTTCAGCTTATCGGTTTCCAAACCGGAAAGAGCGGAACTGGATGGCCTCCGCCAGATGCTCGGGCCGGATTTCCCCGCTGCCCGCGAGGTCGGCGATCGTGCGTGCGACCTTCAGGATGCGGTCGTAACTGCGGGCGGTCATACGCAGCGCGTCGAACGCCTGCTTCATCAGTGCGGCGGAGCTCTCCTCGAGACGGCAGAAGCGACGCAGCTCCGCGGGCGACATCAGCGCGTTGCAGCCCGACCCGCGGGAAAAGCGGCTCCTCTGGACGCCCCGCGCCTGTTCCACGCGCGCCCGGACGGCCGAGGACGGCTCCGCCGCGCCCCTGCCGCTGAGCGCCTCGAACGGCACGGCGGGGATCTCCACGATCAGGTCGATCCGGTCGAGCAGCGGGCCGCTGATGCGGCCGAGATAGCTGTCCACCGACGCCTGTGAGCAGGTACACCGCCCGGAGGGATCGCCGTACCAGCCGCAGCGGCAGGGATTCATCGCACACACGAGCATGAACTCACTCGGATACGTCACGCTGCCGCTGACGCGGGCAATCGCCACCCGCCCGTCCTCGAGCGGCTGGCGCAGCACCTCGAGCGTGTCCTTCTTGAATTCCGGGAATTCGTCGAGAAAGAGGACGCCCGACAGACTGAAACGGCTATACAAAGTAGCAAAAGGCGGTGCGACCACAATATATTGTGGCTTCCTTTACCCCATGCCCTGTGATTTAACCCCGCCCGAAAGAACACACAGATACTCTAAAAAACAAAACGACCCAACTATGCCATAGGCATAAACCGGGTTTGGAGGAATGGCGTGCGCCTACTCCCACACCACGCCTTATTATACAATGATAAATTATATCATGGAGTCGTTTAAAAAGCAATGAGCGTACCGCGACTTACCGAGAATAACCTTTCACAACCCCTTTCATCGTCTTGACTATTCTCTCGCAGAGTTAAGCAACACGATTATTCGCATAAGCCAAAAGGTTGCCGCTCGACAGATTATTCTGCCGAGTGGTCGTTCTTCATCGTAATGTCTTTTTATTCAGCTCCTCAAGGGACGCACATAGCATTTTAGAATTGATAGTCTCTGATTCAGCAGAAGTTCTTCCGGCAATCCTGCTTTGGAGTTTGTTCAAATCGGGAAGCCCCTCCCGACCGGAAGCGTCTTGTGTAAAGTATTTGCTTATCACGGAAGTAACGGCAACATCAAGCTCATATTCAAACTGTTTTTGCACTTCAATCGGCAATTGCGAGAATTGACGCATTGAGATGCCATGAAGGGCAAGAACGCTCTCACGATATCTGTCGTACATTACATCTGTGTGCTGGCTTAATAAGTAGGGAAACCTATCTGGTGTGAGTTGAACTAAAAGAGCCTGCGCCATCTGTTCGTTATTGTATTCCTCTCTTATTCTTTCAATCAGGAGATCGTACTTCCCGGAAAGATAGTCAGGGTCAACATCGAGAAATTGAGCGATTGCGTCAAGCGTTTCAGCGTTTATTGTTCCCAGCTTTTTTGCGCGCCTAACGGTTTTGTCCGACCATCCAAGCCCACCGTCCAACGCACACATTTGTCGGATGCTTGTTTGCCTGTACTTGAGCGTCTCGGTTAGCCTTTTCTCGCTGAAATCGCGCTGATTCGTTTTTTTATAGGCCATATTTCCTCCAAGTGCGGTCAAAACCCGCTGTTTTGGGTAATTTACAATTCGGTCAACCTTGTCTATACTCAGTATATAGCAAAGACAAGATTTTTACAAGAACAATGGGGAGGACAACATTATGACCACTGATATGATAAGAGCCGACATTACCGTACAAGCAAATATTGAGGGGCGCCACGCTGTTGCAATAGTAGGCGTGATTGTTATTGGGTGCTGTTTTATTGGCGTTTGCGCTATGCAGCACGGGTACGGCATGAAGTGCGGAAGCGCGCTATTCACGCCGGCCAACTCCATGCCGCATTTAAGCGATTAATATCAAAAAAACGCCGTCTAAATTATTCCGAGTGGTCGCCGTTGTCCCAAACAATCGCTTTGACCCTTTTGCCGAAAAGTAGTTTAATTATCCAGTATGGCACCTCGTCTGGCGTTCGCCCCTCTCGCAGAGCCTGAACTACGCTTTCAATGTCCTCGTCATGATAAAAGCGATACCGAAGATAGCACTGGTGGCAACAAAACTTAGTTTTCTCGCCCTTGTTCGGACTTGTAAACGGTTTACCACAATAAATGCAAGTGTGGGCGAACAGCGTTTTGTGCTCCCTTTCATATTCGCGTTTACACTCACGGTTGCAGTATACTCGAAGGCGACCAGTGACGGGTTGAACCAATGGCTTACCGCACAATCGGCAGAAAGTCTGGTCTCTCGTACAACCCATCAGTCCACCACCGACACGCCGAGGTGTGAACCGTCAAGGAAGTGGAAGTCAAGAATCCCATTCTGTTGCACTGTGCAGTAATCAAGCACTTTCCCCACCAGAATATGGTCGATATCTTCAAGCGTACCCTTTGCGGTAAGGACAATCATCTGCTGGGCACGGTGCTTTTCGAGCGGATTACCCTCGGCGATTTGCTTCTCCCATTCAGCAAGGTAATCGCCCCTGTTCTCCACGACGGCATTCCAGGCATAAACGAAGCCCCTGAACAAGTCTTTTTCATAGAGGTTTTCGCTTCCGCACCCCGGAACGCCTTTTTCTCTATATCGTGTAGAGCACTGCCAAACCTTTACTTTATTGTTCAGGCGGGTCCATGTACGTCGCCAGTACACGTTTCCGCACACGCCACAGAACACACGATTCGAGAACGGTTGCCCGTCCGTGAAGCGTCCAAGTGAGCGGAGTCTGTGTTGCTCCATGAAGTCGTGCCGTCTCTGAATTTCAAGCTGTACGGCCTTCCACAGTTCCTTATCGATGATGGCTTCGTGGTTGTCCTTAACCCAGTACTGTTCGATTTGTCCATCGTTTTTGGCCATCTTCTTCGTAAGGAAATCGACCGTATAGGTTTTTTGAAGCAGGGCATCGCCGGTATATTTCTCGTTCTGCAGGATACCCATAAGGGTGGCGCAGACCCACTTCGGTTCGCCCATGACGCCGGGGATACCCTCCTCGCAGAGCCGCCGTGCGATTACATCGGGATTTATGCCGTCCATGTATTCATTGTAGATGCGTTGAACGATGGTGGCCTGTTCCTTGTTTACGATGAGATGCCCTTTGCCGTCCTTATCGTATCCGAGGAAACGGTTTGTGTTGAGGTGTAGTTTGCCTTGTCGGAACAGTGACCGAATGCCCCAAGTGGTGTTCTCGGAAATGGAGCGACTTTCGTCCTGCGCCAACGATGACAGTATGGTGAAAAGCAACTCTCCCGCACCTTCCAGGGTGTTGATGTTCTCCTTTTCAAACTGCACGGCAATGCCGAGGTCTTTGAGTAGACGTGAATATTTCAGACAGTCAGCGGTGTTTCGGGCAAAACGTGATATGGATTTGGTAATAATCATATCGATTTTTCCCGCCTCGCAGTCTGCAATCATGCGTAGAAACTCTTCACGATGTCTTGTGCTGGTACCTGAAATGCCCTCGTCCGCATAAATCTCAACCAGATCGTACTCGGTATGTCGATCCGCATAGTCGCGGTAATAGTTCACCTGATTGTCGAAGCTCAAAAGTTGGTCCTCGTTGTTGGTGGACACACGGCAATATGCCGCGAGTCGTATTTTCCTTTCCCGAACCGCCGCTCTGTTACTGACCTCGCGCCTTGCGGGAATATGCTGTATTTCTCTTGCCATTTCACTCGTCCTTTCTATATGGGCAGTCCTCGGAGGCGTCATATTCGGCCTTCGGATAAGCTGTAAATTGGTTCATGTGATGCTCGTCTTTATAGGGTACGACCGTCACAGGCTCGGTAATGTCCCAGGCGTCAGCGACGGCTGCGGGAAGCCACACGCCTTTGCAGGCCGAAGCGGAAACCTTGAGGTTCGTTTTACAAGCCCAATACTCGCGGCTTCCTTTACTCCACTTATGAATGAGCTTTTCTCCGCAGTAAGGGCAGTAAAGCAAATTTGTGAGCGGATACTGGGTTCTGCTTGAGCGCCGCTCTGCCGGAGCGGGAGGAAGCGGTGTGTCAAGGTGTTTTCTCCGCTCGGCAAGAGCCGCCTGTACCCGCTCCCATTGTTCGGGCGACACGATGGCGGGATGATTGCCAGTCACATACCACTGATCCTCTTCACCCATGTTAGGGCGACTTCGTCTATGGCTGTCCTTGTGCGTTTTCTGCAAAATAATATCGCCCTTGTACATCACATTTCGAAGTACGCGGGCGATTTGAGAATCGTTCCATTGGAGACTCTCCGGCGACGGAGTTCCTTCCATATTAAGATGTTCCTTTATTTTTGAAGCCCACACGCCCTGCTCGGCGAGGTCGTACATGAGCCGAACCGTTCTTGCCTCCTCCTCGTTAACGCAAAGTTCTCCGTCTGCGTCGACCGCGAAGCCGTAGGTTCGGTCTGAGCCATGTGAGCGGACTCCCTGGCTGAATTTCCTCTTGTAGACCATTTTCCCGACTTGGCTTGCCCCTTCACTCTCAGCCTGGGCAAACGCCCCCTGGATGGTCATGAGCAGCTCACCGGAAGTCGTGAGGGTGTTGATATTCTGAAGTTGGAAGAACACCCCCACGCCCAGGCTTTTTAGTTCGCGCGTGGCCTTGAGCGTCGTCTCCGTATTTCTGGCAAACCGCGATATGCTCTTCACGATGATGAGGTCGATTTTACCCGCTCTTGCGTCGGCAAGCATTCTTTGAAACTCCGGCCTGTTTTCCTTATATCCTGATATGCCCTGGTCAGCGTATACGCCGCCGAACTCCCATTCAGGATTGGCGTTGATGTAATCCGTGAAATACTGCGTCTGATTGTCGAGGGAATTTTCTTGCTCCTCACTGTCTGTAGACACTCGAACGTAAGCGGAAACCTTCAGCTTGCGATCCAACCGCCGAGCGGTCGGTTTTACAACTCTGATACGCATTTCAGCGCCTCCTTTCTATTGGCGTAGTGTATATATCACTCTAAAGCGGGTATTAGTCAAGCAATAAACCCGACAATTATCCGTTTTATTTCTGTGTGGATTTGCATTGATAAAAAAAGGGCGCCGGGCCTCTGCTGCGAAGCCCGGACGCCCTGTGGCGCTTATAGTTTTGTCGCATAGTCGAGAGATATCCACCCCGCGCGACTCTTGGCATAGGACTTGAGAAGCCCCCACTTTGAAGCTCCTGCGCCGTTTGCCTCCTCAACAATAGTGAACACGCCTTTGCCCGTATATCTGCCTACGGTATTGAAGTTCGTTCCGGGGCCTTTGCGGATATTGAGATTGGCGATTGAAACCCGGACACGGTACGGCGAGAAGGCGCCGGGTTCCGCAGCGGGCGTGGGCGGCTGAACCGTGCCGGAGGAAAGAGCGGCCTTGACCTCCGCCCGGAAAGAGTCCATGCTCTTGCCGTGCTTTGGCCACCAGTGCATGACGTCGCCGTGATTTGATGCAATACCCAGCTTGTAGCCCTCGCAGTGGCAAATGATGTTCTTTTCCGTCAGCCCGTAGAGCTTGCACAAATACACGCACAGCTCCACAGCTTCCTTATAAACGGCAGAAAAATATGCGGGGTCGGTAAGCCCGTCCTCGCAAATCTCAAATCCGATATGGGTGTTGTTGGAGCTGCCGCCTCCGTGCCAGCCGCGCATATTCCAGGGAAGCGTCTGGTAGGTAGCGATACTGCCATCCTTCAGCTTGCCTATGAAAGCATGGACGCAGACCTGTCGGCCGCCGGGCTTCGCCGTATTCCAATGGTTGCCGTACTGATTCACGCCGAGCAGCCCATCGTCGGGACCGACGTAGCGTTTGAGGTTGGGATTGTTCGCGCCCGTGGAATGAACCATTATTCCTTTCGGGGTGATGGTTTTCCCAGCCTTGTAGCAATCGTTGTTCGTGAGAATGAGTTTATTCAGGTTCATGTCACTTGTCCTCCTTTTCGGCGCGGTCGTGGAGCTGCTCCAGAACCGCTTTCAGCTTTGCCGGAATGCGAAGTCCCAGGTGTCCGGCGTTTTCAATGAGGGATACGCCTTCGTTTGAGATGTAGAAAAAGATGATGGCGGTACGAAGCACGGAACCCGTGCCAATGACGTTCACATCGAGGATATTCGCCACCCCGACCAAAGCAAAGATAAGCACCTTTTTGAAGATGCCTTTGAACCCCACGGCGCTGGACAGCTTCTTATCGATCACGGCGCACATGACGCCCGTGATATAGTCGATGACCACAAAGGCAATCAGCGCATACAGCAAGCCGTCGCACCCTCCCATGAACCATCCGAGCCAGCCGCCGATAGCGGCGAAGGCCACTTGAATTACACTCCAAAACTCCTTCATTTTCATATCCTCCGTTTTAATAGATTTCCACGCCGTTTGTATTCGGCGTATCGGATGCTTTGCCAATCAAATCAGACAGTCGGGCTTTCGCTTTCCTGCCTCCGCTATCTACGGAAAAGGACGTGTAGAATCCCCCCTTGCCGTAGTTGTGCGTAACGTCGGTGATTGTGCCGACGATCTCCTCATCACCGTCTTCATCAATAATGTGGACTTCATCGCCGAGGGTGAGCTGCGGAGTAAAAACGCCCACGAAACTCTCAAGCCGCCCGGAGATGGAAAGAGACTCTGCCAGCTCGTTTGCCATAGAAGTGATCTCGGCGAGCGTTGCTCCGTCTGCGGCAGTCACAAACAACGTTCTGTGAGACGGCTGAACCCACCACCTGCTTTGAAGCACATCGGCATACACACGAAGCTCCGGGTCGCCGCAGGTTACGCACACGCGGCTCGCGGCATCAGAATCGTCGTATTCCACGCTGTAGCTCCAGCAGTTTTTATCCCGCTCGAAGGTGTAGACTCCGGGTTGCTCGAAGCGCGGGTCTGTCGACGCGCCCACGCCAACTTTTCCGCTCTGCGTCTCGTCCACCTTCCAGTCGGGCAAAAGCGATATTACGCGCTTCAAGCCGTCCAAGATACTCACGTCCGGCTCGAAGCGCAGCTTCCACGCCTTTCCAGCGTCACCCACGAAAAAGTCCTCAACCTCCGCAAGCCGCATAATAGCGGTCATATTGTCTATGAGAGACCCTTCCTCGAAGGTGTTATCCTCGTTAAAGGTCTGCTCCTTTAAGAGCTTGCCGATAGCGTTTCGGGCGGAGACGGATACCTTCTCATCGGGGTACGCAACATTGGCGCGGTCAATATAGAAGATGCCGATGGAAACTTCGTCGCTGTCGCCCATCGAGAAATACAGCTCCATCTTTGTGCCGGGCGTTACCAGGGCGCGGAAGCGGTTTAGCAGCTCCCCCCGGATATTAAGCAACGTGCAGGACATGGACGAAACCTCGCTGCCCGTGCTGAAGGTAGTTGATCCGTCCACAAGCGCCTTTGAAATATCGGTCGGCATCATGAACATTACGAAGCGGTGATCTCCCTCCGCGCTCCAAAAGCCGTAACCGCCATAATGCGCCACTCTTTTGATACTCGGATAGGAAATGTTGTCGTCGGGAGAAGCTCGCCCCTTGTCCGTGAAAACAAGGTCGGCGTACAGTCCAAGCACGGGGTCGGCATTAAGAGCGCGAATATCGCCGTCCGAGCTGAGATAGAAAACCCGCAGGAGATTGTCATAAGAATGAATCGCCTGCGGACATAGCCCTTGTCCGATATTCATGGTGTACTCAAAAGTGAGTGTCATGCGCTGTCACCCCCTCTGAAGTTGAATGGAACAGGTGAAGCGGAGCAGGTTGTTTTCGGTCTTGAACGGGTATTCGATGGCATAGCTCGCGGTAATGGTTTCTCCCGCTGCCGGAGGATTCGCGAGTTTTAGCCCAGGGACGGATTTGCCGAGGAAAAACGTGCAACAGTACGATTGACCGTCTCTCAAAATGGAGGAGCGGATGATGGAGTACGACCAGTTATAACTCGGAATATACACGCGCCAATACCGGGCGGTTACGAGCGGCCACGACCACACCTGACTCTCGCGTGTGTATTCCACGGCAGTCCAGTTCTCATTATCGGAGGAATACTCGATGACAAGGTTTGCAATCTGTGCGGAGGGAACGGTCACGCCGTTAATTTTCAGACGATTACAGTCCTTCGGTGAAAGAAAATCAATCCATATTGGCTTTTCCGCAGAAACCGTGCAGGTGGTCGGATACATCTGTACTCCCCCGCAATACCACCACGCCATTGGGTCATAATAGGTGTAGGTGCTTGTGGTCGGCGTTAGTTCCTTCATATTTCCGAACATCACGTTGTCATCGAGAGCCGTGAGCGCCGCGCTATGGTAGTTTTCGTACCAATCGCCGCAGTTGCTTTCGCAGTCCACCTCAAAATCAGTTCCGGCTACAAGCTCCACGTTGTTGATGAATACTCGCGGCGTCCCCGCCTGAATGAGCGGGCACTTGATATTGAACACTGTGGTTTCGCCGTCGCCCTCGCCGATGACAATGTGGTCGATGGCATATGGAGGGAAAACGGTATGGTCTGGAAACGTAAAGGCCCCGAACCCGGCTATGCCGAGGTGCTTCACTATTCGGTTATTGCACTCGCTGTCCAGGAAGGTAGTGACCGGGATGTCGTATTGATAATTCTCCATGCTGCCGATACCGTTCGTGAAAGAATAGCTCTTTGACCCTGAATATTTGGCGTCCATGTCAGACGAGTTTTCGAGCGCGAACCTGCTAAACCGAATGGTCCCGTCTGTTTCGCCAGTCAAAAGCCAGCGCACCAGATAGTTTTTATCCGGCCTTGGATATATCCCGTTTTCGCCGAAGCCGGACGGCGTGTAGGTAGCATAGAAGGTCGCGGTGATGTACACCACATCGGTGTCGGTCTTGGCGATGGCGATTTGGTTGCCCTCCGAATCTTGGAGCATAGCGTGAGTCACAAGATAATAATATCGGGACCATGTGCCGCTGTAGTAACCCTCCAATCCGACCTCTGTAATATTTGACCCGTTGCACTCTGTCGCTTCGAGTTTGATTTGCTTAGTTGTGTGGGATGTTGGGTACTCATACACAGTTTCAATCGTCGTTACTTCTTTGCGGGTCAAGTGTGTGAAAAGCGCAGTGTCGGTAATGGCCGGAGTTCCCGCCCCAGTACCGACTGCAATATAGGTCAGCAGGTTGCTCGTCTTATACAACGGCGAGTTCAGAAGCCGACTGTTGAAGTAGTAGTTCAAAATGACGTTGTATGCGACCGCCGTTTGCCTGACTTTGCCGGAGGCAGCGTCAACCACTTTGATTTCAAACTTGTTGTGCAGAAGCACTTTTTCCTTTATGTCCATATTGGGTACCTCCTTATATTGGCAAAGTTGAAACAGGGACAAGCGACATGGACGAAGCCGATAGCACGACCGTCGCATAGCTCGGTTCATCAAAGAGCGAAGTAAATGTCGCCTCGTCTATCCATACCCTCGGATTGAAGGAGCTGATAGCCGCAGTCTCCGTTTCGTAGCCGTAGTAATAAATAGCTTCTGCTTCGGCGACGGCTGTCAGCGTTGGCAGATACCACTTTTCGTTTTGCAGCCTGTAATACCAAAATTGGCGATGTTCCGGGATAGTTATCGTGACTTCAAGCGTTCTGCGGATGTCCACGCTCGTATAAAGCACGAGGGCCTGGAGCGAAGCGTCATATTCTGCCGAAGTGACGTTTACATTGGATGCAGACACTTTGCACCCGGCAAGAAACGCGGCGTCCGGCGTACCGTTGAGCGGACGGTCAAGATAGACACGGAATCCATAGCAAGCGAAGCCAACATCGCGGTTTATCTTTTCGACACTCTCCACGGAGATTTCCAGCGAAGGAGTCGCGTCATCCACCATAAAGTATGGCAGCTCGCTCTTTAGCCCGGCCGCTTCGTTCTCCACGGTATAGAACCGAGCAATAGTCGGCGTCCACGCCCTCGCATTTGAAGTGTTTATATGCACGGTTTCAGGTCGGACGCTCATTCCTGCATAGTTTCGGTGTGTGAGGGTGAGCAGCATATCATTGCCGTTCTGCGCGAGGAACCCGATGCGGAAATCGTTTGTTCGGATGACCGAAAGCGTTGTATTGCCGGAGCCGAGAGCGGTCACCTCATGCTCACCCTCCCAGACACGAGAACCGTCCGACTGGCAGCAGAAAGCGCGGTAGAACACACGTCCTTCACGGAGATAACCTATGATAAGCCCTTGGTCGAGATCAATATCCACGCTTGACTGCCAGCCCTTGCAGGAGGAAATCTGCGACACATTGTTTGCAAGCAGTGTTCGGGTCGAGGCATCGTCCCAGTATTGAACATAAAGATTGCCGCTCTCGACTGTGAAGATGTAGGGATACTCCTCGGTTTGGAGAAAGTACCACTCTTGCGCGGCGTTCATCTTCCACACGCCGTCATACTCCATTGCCACGTCGCTGACCGGGCCGTACCGCCAGAGGAACTCCCACTTGAAGTCGAATCCTGCCGGAAAACGCCGAGTGTATATGTTGGCGACGCCGTCGTCAAGGCAAATGGCATAGGCACGGGATAGATTGCTTTCGCCGTCCATCTGCCTGACGGCAACGTCGCCGAGAGCCGGGGAGATATCCTCGTGAATCGGCTCTGAAAGCAAAGTGTTGATTGAGGTCTGTGTGGCCACGAGTCGGATGTTTGGCTTGCTGTTGGTATCATCTGCCTTGAAGCGGTTAAGGAGTTTGAGCTTCAAGGCTGTCGGGATAGCTCTCATCGGTCGGTCACCTCGCTTACTGCGGACAGGGTGGCCGTGGTCTTATACCACCCCGCCGCCAGGTATTCAAACTTCTCAAGCGATGAGATGCGCCCTGCAAAAACTCCCTGCTTCACAGACACCTCAAGCAAAGGGAGTTGGTCAGCGGCGCTCATTAGGGCGGCTTTGCCCGACTCATCCACATAGAGTTCAAGCTCGTAGCGGATGGTCGGGCTGCCGAACCGGGTCAAATACTCCGTGCCGTCAAGCGCGTTCTGAACCGTGAGAATCAGCTCCTGTGTGTTCTTAAAGCTGACGAAGCGCGTGATTTGGCTTGCTTCGCCGTAGATTTTCAGATATGCCATTACACGCGCACCTCCTGTCTCAATCTGTCGATAACGATGTCCACCACGCCCGTAAGCATCCCTTCGTCGTTTACGCCTTCCACGCGGATAATCCCCGTGTGCTGCATAATTGTAGTGACCGTATTCGCGGCGCGATCCAATAGCGATGGGTTAATTCCTGCATTCACATCAAGGTTGAAGTCGGTCGGAAGCGCGGTTTCCATGTCGTCGGCAAGTGTTTTCATAGCGCCGTCAATTTCTCCCGCCATATCGGTTACGGCTTTCACAGCCTCATTGCCGTTGGATTCGATAGACCCAGCAAGACCCTCGACCATCATTTTGCCGACCCATCCCATCTCCTTCGAGGGAGAAGCGATGCCGAAGAAGTCGCAGATGCCGTCCCAAATGGAGGAAATCCATCCGGAAACCTTGTCCCACAGCCATGAGGCCAGAGATTGAATGCCTTGCCACAAGCCGGAAACAATGTTCTTGCCTATCTCGAACACGGCCCCGACTGCTTTTCCAAGCCCCTGTACGATTGCAGCAATGATTTGAGGAAGAGCCGCTACAAGCTGCGGGATAGCTTTCACCAGCCCGACTGCGAGCTGTACTATAAGCTCAATACCCATTTCAATGATGGCGGGGAGGTTGTCGGTGATGAAGTTGACGATGGTTATGATGATCTCCGGCAAAGCCTCCACCAGCTTTGGCAGGGCGTTCAAAAGCCCTTCTGCCAAACCCTTGATGATGGCAAAAGCCGCTTCAAGGATTTTGTCCATGTTGTCGAGAAGAACCTGACAGATGAGAATAACTGCCTCCACGATGGAAGGGATCAGCTCCGGCAATGCGTCCGCGATGCCCATAGCCAGGGTTACTATCATGTTGATTGCCGCCTCCACAATGGCGGGGAGATTATCGATGATGCCCTGAACGAGCGTCATGACAAGGGAAACCGCGCTCTCTGTGATGGCCGGCAAAGCCTCCACCAGACCTTGAACAAGCGTCATGATAATAGACGACGCACACTCCACCAGGGTTGGCAGGTTATCCACGATGGCTTTTCCAATTGCCATGACGATGTCCATTCCGACCTGTATGATCTTCGGCAAATGCTCCATAATCATTTCTGCCAGGCCGCCGACCGTGTTGCCGATGACCTCGCTTATCTTGTCGAAGTCGTCTCCTGCTTCAACAAGGCCGGATGTGAACTCGCCGAGAAGCGCCGTGCCGTCATCTGCGAGGTCTTGAAGCTGTGGAAGCAGTACCGTTCCCATGACTCGCTTTGCGGCTTCAGAGCCTTGCTTCAAACGCTGAACGCTGTCGTCGAATGCGCCGAGCTTGGCAATGGTTTCTTCAGAAAGTACTGCGCCCATACGCTTGGCTTCATCGGTCAAAGCCGCGATACCTTCGCTGCCTTGAGCAATCAACGGATTCAAGTCTTGAGCGGATTTGCCGAAGAGCTGCATAGCAAGAGCATCGCGTTCCGTTTCATTGCTGACTTCGCCGAGAGCGTCGATTACCTCCCAGTAGACGTCCTCACTGTCGCGCAGCGTACCGTCCGCATTTGTGACTGCCACGCCAAGCTGTGCGTAGGCGTCGGCATACTTCGCTGACCCCTGCGCCGCACTGGACATAGACTTGACGTTTTTAGCCATCGACCCGGTGAGGGTATCAAGTGAAACATCCACCAGATCGGCGGCGTAGGAGTATGCCTGGAGACTTTCCACACTCATGCCCGTAACTGTCGACTGCGTGAGCATTTCGTCTGCGTAGGCGGCGGCTTCGACCGTCATGTCCACAAGAGCCTTACCCGCGGCTATGGCGGCAGTGCCGATTGCGGCAAGCGCAACGCCCATAGCCGTGCCAACGCCCTTGACAATAGAGCCGAGCTTGCTGAATTTGCCGCCCGATTTGTCCGCCTGATCTCCGGCATCGTCCAGCTCATCGCCGAATTTGTCCGTCTGCTGGGCTGCGTCGTGCATTTCATCGCCGATGTCATCGATGGCTTTTTCGTTCTGCGAAAGCTCGCGCTCCATGCCGTTTAGCTCCGCTTGGGCATTATTCAAAGCGGCGACCCATTGCTGGGTGCGCTTATCGTTCTCTCCGAAAGAGTCAGAGGCGTTTTCGAGAGCTTTCCGCAGGGTTTCGATTTTTTCTTTCTGTGCTTCGATTTGCTTGGAGAGAACCTCGTTTTTCGACGTGAGGGACTCCACGCTTCGCTCGTTGGAATCAAACTGGGAGGTGGCGAGCTTCATCTCCGAGCCGAGAACCTTAAACTGCTGATTGATATCGGACAGGGCTTTTTTGAACTCTTTTTCGCCCTCGACGCCAATTTTGAGACCGAAATTGTCAGCCACAGCTCACCACCTCCTTATAACCCGCCGGGGATTATTTCATCGATATTCCAGATGCGTTTGGGTTTTGTCATGCCGTTGAACTGCATATACACCTCCCATTGGTCGAGAAGATGACCGAGCGGCATGAGCCACACTTCAGCTTCCGACCGATGCAAGAGGGATACGCCGTAAAAAATCAGCCGGGCAAACAATTCTTCATCGCTTACCCGACCAGTGCGTTTTTTGAGGAGTCGTCCTCGCTCTCCACATCGCGCTTCGCGCCCTTCATCATGGCCTGCATGATGCTGTCCTTGTACTCGGCAAGCTCAAAAGGCGAAGTGAGCAGCTCGACAGCCTCCTCTGTGAGCATTTCCTTTTTATCCTCCGGGTTTTGCAGATTATGGACAAGTACGGACTGGTTGACGAGCAGGGTGATGAGCCACACGATTTCATCGAGAGCCATCTCGAAGTTTTCGGTTTTCATCAGCTTTTCGCCGAGGTTGGAAAGGCCGCCGTACCTTTTTGCGATTTCTTTTGTAGCGCGCGTAGTGAGAATCATCTCGTAATCTTTCCCGCCAATACGGACGGGTGCGCTTCTATCATCAGCCATTATCCCTCACCTCCCACAGTAGGCGTGAACACAGGCTCGTAAACCTGCGAATACCAGCCGGAGATAACTGTTGCCGGAACATCCGCATCGCCCTCGGTCGCTTCCGCTTTCCACGGATGCTTACCGTTGAGGTCGAGCTTGTTTCGCCGCAGCACAGTCCCCTCGATGGTAGGCGTAGAAAAAGTGATGGAGTCGCCCTTCGTGGCGAGATTGGTGGCGGGAACGCCGAATTTGACGCGGTACAGCCAAAAGTAACGGTATTTGCCGTTGGACTTCTTGGCTCTAAAGCCGATAGCGACAGGATCGCCGCCGTCCTCTGAAGCCGCGATGACAACGCCGTTGTCGTCGATTTTCGCCCCGGTCAGGTCTTCGGCTGTGGTCTTGCCTATATCGTCAATACCCAGGGAGAGCGTTCCGCTTTTAAATTCCTTGACGACCTCGGAAGGGCCGTCGTCTGCGTAAAGGGTCGCTTCGGCAAGTTCGACCGAGAGGTCGGCTTGCATCGCCTTTGCAAGCTGCACGGGAGCGGCGTAGGTTTCGTCGCCGTTGGCCGCCTCCGTGATTTTCGAGTAATATAGTCTGTCAAGACCGATAGTAGCCATAATTCATTCCTCCGTGTTATAAACTTGCGCCACGTCAATGGCGCTGTGGTGATACCCCGTGTCGTCCTCGTGAGTGATGTACCGCCTGTCGGTAATTGTGATTTCCGAGGCGAGCAGGGCTTCAACGATGCGATTTCGCGTCCGCAGATAGTTGCCTTTGTCAAAAAGCGAGATTCGAATTTCCTGCACCTCATGCAGTGGATGATTGTCCGCGAACAGCTCAAAGCTGTCGGTGAGTGGCGTCAGTACGGCGTAGCAAGCGGGAGGAGTTCCCGAAAACACGCCCGTTTCGACTGGAATTGACAGCTCGACCAGAATGGTTTTCAGCGTGGTAAGCAAAAATCTGTCATCGCCTTCGACCCTCGTGTAGAGAGCATGGACGGTCGTGTCCTGCGTAATATAACCAGTCGGCTCGCTCCACCCGTCAAAGGAGTATCCTTCGCGCACGGGGTTGGAGGGCGGCGTGACCGAACCGCCGTATTCGACCGTTTCCGACTTCAAGACCGTCCCGTCCCAGTCGAGGTACTGAACATCGTAAAGAGCGACGCCTTCCTCGGCGGTTATTTCCACCTCGCCAAGCCCGACAAAGGTGTTGCCGGACATATAACCGCTCTCACATACGATCCATAGCGTGTCGGTCACGACGGGTTCGCTGAACTCTATATCAAGCGTTGAAAAAGATTCTTCGGCAAATTGTCCCTGACCAATACGACGCCCCATATCCGCATCGGCGTAAACCGACGCAATTTTTGAGAGGTGGCTGTAGCTCGAATACTTGTTATAGAGCTTCAGATGCGTTATTCGCAGGGTGACTGGAAACGACCACTTCCACCATGCTGGAATTGCATCCCTCGCCGACTCCCAAGAGGTATTTGAACCTTCGTGGATACCGTCTGCGGCTTTCCACGGCAAAGCGACTGATGAAGCGTTCTGTGAGCTTGCGGAAATAGCGCCGTAGTCGGTGTTGGAGCTAACGATGGGCTGTGTCCACGATATCCATCGAAAACTGCTCATATCCGATCCACCTCCTCCTCAAATACCCGCTTCATAGCGTCGATGCACTCGCTCTTTGACGCCGATTTTGCGGGTTTCAGAAAAGGTTTCGGGGCTTGACCATGTTTCCCATATTCCAGAATATTGGCGATTTTGGCGTTACTCTCGCCGTTTTGTCGCGGCTCGGAAAAGCCGATCTTCACATCATGGTTGCCCTCGCGGTTGACCCTCGGCTGTGATACGCCTAAAGCCCCGGCGAGTTGACCTGTGGATTTGGACTCGGTTTTGGTATTCGCCCCTATGACCGATTCGAGGTTGCTCCGAACCTTATCGGCGACGACCGCGCCCCCGGCTTCGAGGGCTTTGCCCGTGATTTCGTCGGTCTTGTCGCCGAGCCGAGACAGCTTCAGAAGGAAGTCCTCCGGCATTTTGATATCGCATTTAGCCACTCGGCTTCACCTCCTTAGCCAGCACTTCCACATACATCCCACGGCCTTTCACATCTTCCACGGAGGTGATCTCGAAACGGCCGCTCTCGTTCACGACGACCATAGCGGTCGTAACAGTAATGCCGGGTATTCTACGGAAGCAGAAAAGGTCGGTGGCTTCCGAGAAAGTGGCTCTGTTAGCCCATCTCTCGCTGCCGTGCCGACCTTCTCGGTACGCTCTCACGGAGGCGAGGATATAGTCGGTTTCTGTGGAGAAGCCCTCGCCGTCCTTTGTAATTCTTTTCTCTATGAGGTCTATAAATGTGTTCATCTGCCCATAGCTCATAATCACACCTTCCAATCTCGGTCAAGCCGGAGCAGCAGGTTTGCCGTGTTCCATACCTGCTGCCCCGCCTGAACGCTGTCGGCGAAAAAGCCGCCCGTGCTGCCGTCTCTGGATTCGTAGAAATGGGACGAAAGCATTACAACGGCTTGTTCGGTGGTCGGAGGCATAGCGTTTTCCGCATACCATCCGGCCGTGATGTGCTGATAGCTTTCGGCATAAGAGACGGCGGCGGTGATATACGTTTCGAGCAGAGCATCGTCCACGCTGTGTTCCAGAATGAGGTTCACCTTGACTTTCTCAAGTAATGTCATATATCATCGCCGCCTTTCGATTACGCGCCCATCTGAAGGAGCTTGATGCCCTCGTTGAGGATGACCTTGCCGTCCACGCGCTCGGTGGCGATGAAGCCGACCTGACCGTTTCCGGCGTACAGCTCGTTCAGTCGCTGGACGGTACGACCCATACGGTCGGCAATCCAGTAGTTGGAGAAGTCGCCGAATGCGATGGGGAAAGCGGAAGCCGCCGCTGCGGGGACATAGGGAGAGGTGTAGATGGGATAGCCGAGCAGACGGTCGGGCTGACCCGCCTGAACGCTGGGCTGCCACAGGTACGCGCCGTTGTTGTCCTTGAGCTTACGCAGAGAGGAGATGGTAACATCCTTCATGAGGAACACAGCGTTTCTGCGGTACGGAGACTTCAGGGAGTAGATGAGGTCAATGATGTTGTCCACGGTGATGGCGGTGGGGCTACCAGCGGTAACGCCCACCTCGCCGCCGTTAGCGGTGAAGATGCCCGTAGGCTGACCGACGCCGGAGCCGATGCAGAAAGCCTCCTCTTCGGACACGCCGAAGGCGCGGGAGAACTCCTGGGCGATGTAGGACTCAAGGTCGAACATGGAGTCCTGGAGCAGTTCGGTGCTGACTTTCACAAGGTCGGTCAGCTTGAAGGCGTCAATCTGCTTCTGTGCGAAGGTGGGATTGCTCTCGGTGTATGCGCCGTTCTCGGCAGTCCACTGAGCAGTGGAATGGGTTGCGGCGATGGGGATTTTGCGTTCAGCAGAGGTGGTGATGGTCTTTGCGATGGAACGGATGATGTTGAACTCATCCAGGCCGGTGATGATCTGATGCTCGAATTCCTCAGGCACCAGGAAACCGCCGTCGGCATCGACACTCTCGGTCATAACATTGTGCAGAGCGGGCTTGCCACGCAGGGCGCGACCGAAGTCCTCTTTGTATTCTGCGGACGCGCGGCCGGTTTTCTTGTCCGCCTGTGCGGTGCCGGGCTTGGCGGTGATGGGAGTCGCCGTGGGCTGATTGAGTTCGGCGTCCATAGCGGCCTGGCGGGTCAGACGCTCAATTTCCGCGCCGAGCGCCTGGACGTCCTTTTCCATGCGGTCATAGGTAGCGGCATCCTCTGCGGAGATAAGGCCGTCCGTGCCGCGGCGGGTTTCGAGGAATTTCTTGGTGGCGTCCCATGCCTGGGCGCGCTTTTCGAGCAGTTCCTGAATCTTGTTCATAGTAATATCCTCCTAAAAATTAGTGTTGAATGAGAGAAAGCCGCTGTTCCAGCGCATCGGCTGACACAGGCGGCTTTACGGACTTGGCGGGTTTTGCTTTAGGGAGCTTGTTCAGCAGAGAGTTGGTAACCGCTCTCCGGCTGAAGATGAAGCTGTTTTCCACAATGGTATCGGGCGGCTGTTCACCGTCCCTAAAAAGAATGCCGTCTGCAAAGCCAAGCTCCACGGCCTTGTTGGCGTTGAGCCAGGTCTCGGCATCCATCATGTGCGAGATTTTCGCTCGCGTCTGGCTGGACTTGATTTCGTATGCGTTGATGATGGATTCCTTGACCTCGCCCAGCATGGCGATGGCTTTCTGCATCTCTTCGCTGTCGCCGATAGCGACGGTGAGCGGGTTGTGAATCATCATCAGCGCAGTCGGGGCCATCAGCACTTCCGTTCCCGCCATAGCGATGACCGAGGCGGCAGAAGCCGCGATGCCGTCGATTTTGACAGTCACGTCACCCTTGTAATCCATGAGCATTGAATAGATCTGACTTGCTGCGATACAGTCGCCGCCGGGCGAATTGATCCAGATGGTGACGGCGCCGTCCGCAGAGAACAGTTCATCTCTAAACGCAGCCGGGGTGACGTCATCGTCAAACCAGCTCTCCTCCGCAATCGTGCCGTCGAGGTACAGGGTGCGAACGCCGGATTCTTCGTCCTTCACCCAGTTCCAAAACTTGTTCACTTGGTTTCCTCCGTTTCTGTAGATTTCGAGCGTTCCAGTTCAATCACCGACATAATGGCGTAATTGGCGAGGTCGAGGAGCGTGTCCCTGACCGACTCGTCATGCACCTGTGCCGCCCGGATACACAGGCTTTGCAGCCGATTGACCTTGTCGGTGATGCGTGTGACCGCGCTGATAACGCCGAGCTTGCGGAAGGTCTCGCCGAAGCTGTCGCCATAATCGGCGTTCTTTCGGCGGTACACATCGTTAAGCTCGGCGCAGATTTCAGCGTGGCGTTCTGGTTTTGTTTGCTGTACCGTTGTTCTCACCATCCTTTCCTGCGTCCGCTGCGGTATCGGCGAATGCGCCCGCATCCTCAAGCTTTGTCATCGCGCCGTTGATAAGATATAGGTCGCCGCCAAGCTCGGCGGGGATGCGGTCGAGGTTTTCAAGCTCACGGATGTCGTTTGCGGACATCCAGCCGTTCTGTCTGGCGGTGGCATAGCCCGTCATGCGGGATGCGTAGTCGCCCCGAAGCAGACCGTCCACATTGAATTTGATAAACTCCTGCGGCTTCTCGCTTTCTGACAGAAGCACACGGCTCATGGACTGCTCCCATCGGATGCACCAGGGGTCGAGTGTGTATTTCACAAACTCAAGGCTCTGCTGCTCGATGTTGCTGAAGGACGATTTTTCCAGATCGGCGAGCATATGGGGAGGCACACGGAAAATACGGGCGATCTCGTTTATCTGAAATTTGCGGGTTTCGAGGAACTGCGCCTGTTCCGGCGAGATGCCGATGGGCTGATACTTCATGCCCTCTTCAAGAACTGCCACACGATGGGCGTTTCCGCTCCCCTGGTAGGCGGCGTTCCAACTCTCCTTGACGCGCTGCGGGTCTTTAATTGTGCCGGGGTGTTCCAGCACACCGCCCGGAGCCGCGCCGTTGGCGAAGAACTTGGCCCCGTACTCCTCTGTGGCAATGGCAAGCCCGATGGCGTTCTTCGCCATAGCAATGGGGCTGTAGCCGACCAGACCGTCGAAGCCGAGTCCGGGAATGTGCAACACATCCGTGGGTGCGAGGTAGATTTGGCTCGTCTTGCCGATTGCCGCCGCATCCTCCTGGCTTCGCTGATACAGGTAGTAGAGCTGACCTTTGGAATCGCGGTCGACTTTCATCTTGTTCGGCATGAGTGGATACAGAGCCACGACCTCGCCGCGCGCGTTACGGATGACCTGCGCGTAGGCGTTACCCCAAAGGAGCAGGTGACTCATCAGCGTTTCACGGAACACGAACGAGGTCATTTCTGGGTTCGGCTCGTCATGCAGAAGGCGGTACAGCGGGTGGTCCAGGTCTTTCTCCTTGCCGCCCGAATCGTTGTACCTGTAAACATGAAGCGGCAGTCCCGCTATTGCCTCCGAAAGGATACGGACGCAAGAGTAGACCGCCGTCATCTGCATAGATGTGTTTTCGTTTACGGGTTTGCCGGATGTGGTGCTTCCAAAGAAGAAGCTGTATCGGCTGCCGTTCAAGCTGTCACGGGGCTTGTCACGGGAATGGAACATTTCGGAAAATATGCTCATAAGCGTTTCCTCCTTCTGCCTCATAAAATAAGAAGCCCCCGACCGTCATAAACGGAATCGGTGACTTCGCAGCGAATCGCCCGGTCAAGGGCCATGATTTCGGCGACAATACCGTCGATTTTTTCCACGGATTTCTCCTTGTCGGGCTTGATGTTTCCTGCGGGGTCAGTTCGCATGACCACATTCTGCGCCATCCATTTGAGGACGGGGTTGCCGCCGTGGTTCACTTCACCGCCCATCAGCAGTTTGTATAGTTCCTTCGAGGGCGGGGACATATCCTTGAATCCCTGCCCGAAGGGAACGACCGTGAAGCCCATGTCCTCAAGATTCTGCACCATCTGTGTGGCGTTCCAGCGGTCAAAGGCGATCTCGCGGATATTGAACTTTTCACCCAGTTCCTCGATGAACTTTTCAATGAAGCCGTAGTGGACGACATTGCCCTCGGTGGTGTTGATGAAGCCCTCACGCTCCCACACGTCGTAAGGAACATGATCGCGCCGGACGCGCAGTTCAAGCGTTTCCTCTGGCAGCCAAAAATACGGGAGAACAATATACTTCTCGTCCTCGGAGCGCGGCGGGAACACCAGCACGAACGCCGTGATATCCGATGTGCTTGAGAGGTCAAGACCTCCGTAGCATTCGCGCCCGTACAGCTCGTCCATATCAATCGGGAGGTTGCCACGCTCGTAGATGTGATCGGGAATCCAGCACACAGTCGCGGAAGTCCAGATGTCCAGGCGGAGCTGCTTGAAGATGTTTTCCTCCGCAGGGTTGTCGATGGCGTTTTTATACGCCTCCCGAACACGCTCAATGGTGATGGTTTGCCCAAGCGACGGGTTGGCGCGATACCAGTTTTTTTCGTCCGTCCAATCGTCCTCCTGGGTCAAACCGTACACGACGGGATAGAAGGAGGGGTCGATTTTCCGTCCCGCAATGAGGTCATTAGACTTGGAATGCAGCTCATAGCAGATGCTGTTTTTGTTCGTGCCGGCCGTGGTGATGATAAAGAATAGCGGTTGTTCACGGGCGTCGCCGGAACCTTTGGTCAGCACGTCGTACAGCTTGCGGTTTGGCTGGGCGTGAATCTCATCAAATACCAGGCCCGACACGTTCAAGCCGTGCTTGGTTCCCGTTTCTGCGGAAAGCACCTGGTAGAAGCCGTTGTTGGAATAGTTGACGATGCGCTTGTTTGCCGCCGCCACCTTCGACCGCTTGATAAGGGCGGGCGACATGAGAACCATCTGCTTGGCGACGTCGAAAACAATGGACGCCTGGTTACGGTCGCAAGCCGCGCCGTAGACCTCGGCAGACGGCTCCCGGTCTGCGTAAAGCAGGTAGAGGGCGATGGCGGCCGCAAGTTCGGATTTGCCGTTTTTCTTGGGAATTTCCACATATGCCGTTCGGAACTGCCGCTTGCCGTTTTCGCCGACGATGCCGAACACATCACGGATGATCTGTTCCTGCCAGGGCAGAAGGGTGAACTTCGTACCCGCCCATTTGCCTTTGGTGTGGCAGAGATTTTCGATGAAATTCACAGCGCGGTCGGCCTTGCGTTTATCATAACGGGAGGTTGGCAGTATAAAAGGCGTAGGATCATATTGATACGGCATTACTCCTCACCACCAAGTAAACGCTCCATCTCGTCGGCGGGGTCAACAGCACCGTCCCCGGCGATGATGCGACTACGGGCCGATGGCGTGAGTCCGAACTGTTCACAGAAACGGAGCATGATTTTCTGATTGGTCTGCGCGATGGAGACCTGCGGGACCTGCTGAAGGTAGCCGTTTGGCGTCCGCACCATCGCGCCGTGCTGAGTGATAAACTCCTCGGCCTCCTTCCATCGGGCGTATGCCTGGCAGTACCCGGCGAAGGCCGCCATATCCATTTCAGTTAAAAGCCCCATCTGTTCGAGGATTTTTCCCATACGCCGCCATTCCTTTTTGGCTTCGTCTTCAAGCCAGGACGGGCATCGCGGAGCTTTACGTTCGGGCTTCGGCTCGTTTTCGTTAAGCTGTCGGCGGCCGGGGTTGCCCTCAAGTTCTTTCAGAGCCGTGGGCTTTGGTTTCCTTCCTCTCTGTGCCATGCAAAACACCTCCTCTCATCGGAAAATGGCAACAAAAAAGACCGCCGAAGCAGTCTCGTCAAAATCTATGTGTACGAGATACAGCCCCGAAGGGCTGGTCTCCTTTGCTGTGTTAGCTGTTTTCGCCGTGAAGCAGAATCTCAAGCGCGAGCTGGGCGTCGGGGTCAGAGGGTGTCACATCCCATCCTCTATCGTAGTTGCATTCGATTTTGCCGTTCCGCTTGAGCATCAGCTTTGAAATCCTGCCGCCGTCGATGCCGAACTCGCTGCCTTCGTCGAACTGCTTCATCCAGTAATGGAAAACGCTGTTGTAAACCTTGAGGCTTCCTTCTTTCCACATTATCTTTTGCCTCCCTTCGCTTCGGCAGTCTGCCATCTGCGATCCATCTCGGTCAAGAGGTCGTGGTTGCGGTTGATAAGCTCTCGCTTATCGGCGAGGCCTGCGGTTCTCATTTTGATACGGTTGGAAATAGCCTCGGTTTCAAGCTCCTTGTAGGTCATGGTTTTCGGGTTTTTCATGGTGTGTACCTCCTTCGTTTTCCCTTTCGGTAGGTACATATTCGCTCTAAAAGCACCTAATATCCAGTCATATTCGCGATATAAAGCGCACAAATATGAGCTGAAGCAGTTGTTGGTATTACGGCTTTTCGATATACACGTCGTCCCCGCATTCACAGCCAATCATCTGACCGCCGCAGACGGGACAGCGTTCGCAGTCGCAGCCCCAATGGTGGATGCCACCGACCTTTGCACCGCAGTCACCGCAGCGTTCGTCAGGACCCATGCCGAAGCAGAAGTCGCCGGGCTCACCGCAGCGGATGCGTTTGTAGACCTTGCCGTTAATATGAACTTTCGGAACGTTGCAGCCCTTCGCCGTGAGCATCTCACGACCGCAGATTTCACACTTTGCCATTTTCGTCCTCCGTCAGTTTCAGATAGCGGTCAACCCCGTACACGAGATTTAGTCCACTTCCGTTGTCCCATGCGACCAGGATATTGGCGGCATCGTCCACGCCCCGAACCGTGCCTTTCGTGCCAATGGGCGGGGCCTGCTTGTCGTCCATCTCCATGAGTACGATGCGTGTGCCGGCCGGCAGCCGTTTGCGAAGCCGCTCCACCACATTGCGGCGGGAATAGACAGCGAGGTCATTTATCGTCATTTTCATCGTCTTCCTGCTCTTGAGCGATGGTGTCTTCCAGAGCCTTTTCAAGAATCGCCGTATCAAAGCCGAAGCGTAGGTAGGCGTCCTCGACGGTCTTGTAGTATTCGTACACAGGTTCTCCGAACGGTCGATTCTCGTGCATAACATAAACCATCGCATGGCAGGGTTTGCCGTTGAGTTGGACCGTCACCGATTTCTTGTAGTAGAAATTGGGAAAGCCCTCGTAGCGGTCAAGGCGTTCCTCGTCACGGGGCGTTATCGCCCAAACAAGAATGGGAACCTTGTAGCCCTCCGCCCGTTCCACCGTTGCGTATGCTCCCGACAGAGAGCCTTTGAAGAGAAGCCGCCAGCCGTCCAGTACGGACACGCCAAGCAGTTCAGCCTTCGGGCAGCGCCATTCCATCTGGTCGACGTCCATGTTGCTTCCGTAGGCTATGTAGAATTTCTTTTCCATGATATATTCATCCTTTCCGAAGGGTGAAAGCCCCTTCTACCACCTCAAGACCGCCGAAGCGGTCGGAGGGGGCCTGTGGCTATGTTCTTCAAGCGGCGGCGTGTCGCCACGCGCTGTTTCCGTCGAGGTTCTTGAGGAAGTGGAGGCGGCAGGTCTTGAACTCGTCGCCAATAAGTCCCAGTCGGAGCATCCAGCATCGGAATGCGTATTTCTCGTTGTCGGTGACCGTCTTTCTGCAGCTCGCCTTGCTCTGCGTGAGAGCCTGCTGTGTAACAGCAAGGCAAAACTGTATGTAGGCTTTAATCTCACCTGCGTGGGTCGTGCCGTTGAAAAGGCGGAACTCGACCGTCCCTTTCGTAAAGGTGGCATGGAGGTTCAAGCCGTGGTATCTGGTGTGGTTGTAATGCCGCTCTCTGCCGTTGGGGTCTTCGGCGTACCAAATGTCCGCAAGCTCGCTCATGGTCTTGGGCTTTTTGCGGTTGATGGTTTCAAGAAGCTGGGCGTTCGTCTTTTTGCAGTAGCCCATCCTCGCAGGGTCGATTTGGAGGGCGCGGTAAAGGATGTCCTCCTTGCTTGCGATGATGTTCACGATGTTGCGGAGGGTCTGCGGTGTGAACCGTTCCGCACCGACGTGAATATGAATCCCGCAGGAGCTGTTTGCGAAGGCTCCGTTGTGCCGAAGCTGTCTGACAATTTCCTGCAGGTCTTCGATGTCGTCGTACTGAAGGATGGGGCTGACCACCTCGCATTTGTAATCGTCGCCCGCTGCGACCGTTCTGCCGTTCTGCTTCTTTTCGGCACGAAGGCTGGAGTCGCTCATGGCCTTCCAGGTTCTGCCCTTGCGGTCGGTGGCGGTGTAGGCGCTGTACCCCAGCCCTGCGTATTCGTAGGAAGTTCCAAAGTAGGCGGCGATGGTCTTGGCTGCGTCCTCGCGGGTGATGCCCGTAAGCTCAATCTCGATTCCAAAGTTCTGAGTTTTCATTGCGTTTTCATCCTTTCTCCGTCGAGGCTCTGTGCCTTTCGGTACTGTATATATCACTCTAAAAGCACATAATAGCCAGTCTTTTATGCGATATATATCAGACAAATATTAGGATGAAAACTGTGTACATTATTCCTCGTCGGCGCCCTCCGAAGCCTGGGCGAGAGCCGCTTTTCGTGCGGCGAGCCGTGCCTTGTGTTTCTCGGCGTCGGCGGGGGTGCGGAATGCTGTGTGTCCGTTCAACCCTTCCAAAAGAGCCTTGCGAGATTCTTTGCCGCCCATGCCCGTCAAGCCGATACGAAGCAGCCATGAGCGGAGATAGTATTTCTCGTTTTCGGGTCTCTGTTCATTGGGGCTGACCCTGGACGCTTCTTTGGCGTGGGCGACCATGAAGGCCGACAGCTCGGCGTAGGCGCGGTTTTTGGCGGGGTTTTCCGACAAGGGGTAAGTGAACGTGACCTTGCCGTCGTCGAAGCACAAGCCCTTCATTTCGCCCGTGTCGGCGGAGAGCGCGGCGTAGAACGATTCCACGCTTGGGATCGCTTCGTCGGTCAGCGCGGAGATAAGGCTGTCGCTGACGGCAAAGGTCTCGGCGCGTGTGACGCGGTTGAGCAGGTACGACTTGCTTTTCAGCATGAAGACCAGGTTGCGAAGCATCGTGCCGTCCATACCGTCAATGGGTACAGAAATTTCAAGGTTCTCAGGTTCTTCTGGGATGTGGTCGATGAAGCCGCGTTCGGCAAGCCCCTCGATGAGCTGCTCGATCTCTTCGCTATCGGCGCGGTCGTCAAAGGTAATACTGCTGTCGCGTTCAATGGTGAAGTAGTCCACGGTGTAGTTGAAGGTGGGCGGCCCGGCGTATTTTGCTTCCGCTCCTGTGATCTCTGCAATGGCCTTTACCAGGGCCTTACGGTCGCTGGCGTTTGTTTTGATTTCCATTTTTCATACCGCCTTTCTTTTTCGGTACTGTATACATCACTCTGAAAGGGGTATAAGTCAAGTCATTTCAGCGATCTTGCAGCCGATATAATAGACAACATTCACGGTCACGCCATTGCCGGCCTGCTTGTAAAGCTGCGCGTCAGAATTGACCGCGGCCGCCTTTTCAAAGAGGTCGTCGCTGAAGCCTTGAAGCCTGAAACACTCCTTCGGGGTAAGCCGTCTGATGCGGACGCGTTTGCCGCACCACACAGCCACTCCGACCGCGCCAGAACAGGAAAGAGCGTGGGCGAAACCCTGCCCGACCCGTGCGCGGCGAGTGTCGGAAGCGGGATAAGCAAAATCCACGGAGTCGCCCGGTCGCGCTGTCTGATATCCTTGCTTGGTGGCGTTCCGCAGCTTGACTCCGGCCGTAGTGTGTTTTTGCGAGTCTGATTCTTCCTTAACAGGACTGTCTTTATCCTCTGTCAGCTCAAGCATGACGCCGTGCCTATCCTGACTCGTGAGGGTAAACATCGGCTCGTCCGAGCCTTTCATTCTCCGTCCGTTCTGCCGCTTTTCAAGGCGGTCGGGAGTCAGCACCGGGTAGGCGGCGCCGACCTCAAGAACGGCGCTGTTCATCGCCGTGCGCTTCGTGGCCCCGGAGGTGTATCGGGCTGTGATACATCGGGCCTCCTCGGTCAGCTTGGGAGCAGTTAACGACTGGTCGATAAGGTAAAGACCCGTCTTTGCGCCCATACCCCCGGCTTCGCTTGCCAGGGTGGACGAAACGCCGGAGGGGTCGTAGACCCGGTAACCCTGCATCCCGCCTATAATCTGCTTAAGATTTCCACAGCTCGCTGCGCCGATAGGTAGTATTTTTCGTCCGCCTCCGGCTCTAAGACGTCCAACAGTGTACACTCGCTCTCGGTTTTGAGGGACTCCGTAGTCTTTGGAGTTGAAAATCTGCCACTCGCAATCGTACCCAGCTTCGGCCAGTTCACCGAGATATTCAAGGAAGTCCCATCCGGCATTGCTCGAAAGAAGTCCCTTAACATTTTCAAGGATAATCCATTGGGGCTTATCCGCTTCCGCTTTCCCTTTGAGGAGGTCAACGAATTGAAAAAACAGTCCGCTTCGGTCACCGTGTAATCCGGATCGTCCCCCTGCAATAGAGACATTTTGACAAGGACTTCCCGCAGTCCATATATCTGCTTGAGGAACGTCGTCTGCTCCGAGCTTGGAAATGTCCTCTCCATACCATTCTCCCTCCGTATCGTACATAGCACGGTAAGACCGTACCGCAAATTTATCCTTCTCGCAGAATCCGACGCACTTGAGTCCGGCAAGCTCAAGGCCGTGCCGGAAGCCGCCGATCCCCGAAAAGAAATCTATAAATGTAAGCTGCTTGTTATCAGACATAGCTGTCCGCTCCTTCCAAATGAAAAAGGCACGGGACAGCCCATGCCTAAAATAGTGGTATTTCGTCCTCGTCGCTCTTCGGCTTCGGGACCTGTGCGAACGGCGTCTTAACCCCATCGCGCACGAGGAACACTCCGTCCGAACCGCCGACCGCTTCAATGTAGCGGTTCACGATAACGTCGGCAAACTTCTCGTCAAGCTCTATGCCGTAGCAAATCCGCCCGGTCTGTTCACACGCCATCAGCGTAGAGCCGGAACCGAGGAAGGGGTCGAGAACGACACAGCCCCTCATGGATGAGTTCTGTATCGGATATGCGAGAAGTGCAACGGGCTTCATGGTCGGATGCTCCTTCGAGGACTTCGGGCGGTCGTATTCCCAGATAGTCGTTTGCTTGCGGTCGCTGTACCAGACGTGCTTCCCACACTTCTTCCAACCGAAGAGGCAGGGCTCATGCTGCCATTGATACGGCGAGCGGCCCAGGACGAGTGCGTTCTTTTTCCAAATGCAGCACCCGGAGAGGTAGAACCCTGCATCGGCAAAAGCTCTGCGGAACGTCAAACCCTGGGTGTCGGCGTGGAACACATAGATGGAAGCGTCGCTCTCCATGTTCTGCTCCATATTAACGAAAGCGGCGAACAGGAACTTATAGAAGTCCGCGTCCGCCATGTTGTCGTTCTTGATTTTACCCGCCGTCTCCTCAACATTCACGTTGTAGGGCGGGTCGGTCACCACAATGTTGGCCTTTATGCCGTCCATGAGAGCAGTAAAGGTTTCCGGCAGCGTGGAGTCGCCGCAGATGAGTCGGTGCTTGCCGAGTAGCCACAGATCGCCGGACTTCGAGACGGTCGGTTTCTTCAGCGCCTCGTCCACGTCGAAGTCGTCTTCCTTGACCTCTTTGTCATGTACTTTTGAAAAGAGTTGCTCGACCTCCGGGGCCTCAAAACCAGTGAGATCAATATTGAAATCTACATTCTGCAGGTCAACAAGCAGATCGGCCAGGAGCTGTTCATTCCAGGCGCCCGTGATTTTATTGAGCGCGATGTTGAGCGCCTTGACCTTGTTTTCGTCCTCAATATGCAGAACGACGCATTGCGCCTCGGCGTATCCGAGGTCGCGCAGAACCGTCAAACGCTGGTGGCCGCCGATGACCGTCATATCGTAGTTGACGATGATAGGCTCGACGTACCCAAACTCCAATATGGAGTTTTTGATTTTCTCGTATTCCTTGTCGCCGGACTTCAGCTTCTTGCGCGGGTTGTAAGCCGCTGGGCGAAGAGAGTCCAAAGAAAGGGTTTCCCATTGCATATCATTCATGGGCGGCTTCCTCCATTTTCTGCGTGTCCGAAACGTATGGCTCGCGGCCTTCCTCCGCTCTCCAGAAGCGGTCGCGCACATAACATTCGTGACTGCAGTATTTTCGTGTTTTGTTTCCGTAGGATTGATAGACCTTGCCGCAATAGGCACAGGTGAGTTCGTACATCGCCGACTCATTTTTCTGAAGAGCGCCGGGGTGCGCGCCCCACCATTGCCGTCTGCATTTGTCCGAGCAGAACTTCCGTTTGCGCCCGGTGACGGGCTGCTTCACAGGCTTTCCGCAGCACAGGCAAACAGCGCCTTGCTGCATCTGCTCTTTCATATTGGCGGTCAGCTCTACGCCAAATCCGTCGAGCGCGTGGGTCTTGCAGTAGTTGCGGACGATGTCGCGGGATAATCCCGTGACCGAGGCGATGGCACGATAGCCCACGCCTTTCATCCTGAACTCCCGAATCTGTCGGGTCTGGTAGTCGTTCATCGCTTCACATCCTTTCGCATAAAAAATGGGTGAAACTCACACAAAAACCGTGTGAACTTCAGCCCTTAATCGTAACCTCGCGGCGAAAGGCGGCTTTCAAGACGGGGTCGGGTTGCGCCGTCAAGTACCGCAGTTTCGCCAGTTTTTATCCCTTTTGCCCGTGGCGCGGCGGTTTAGAGGGTATCCCCCCTAACTAATTCCGCGAAAATTTGCGTTTGACCCCGCCCCGGTCTTCTTCTTGAAAAGACGCAGAGATTTGACCGCCCCCAGGGCCCTCGGCCCCGTCAGTATTTGAAGTCCTGATATCTGTCCTCGGTCATGGTCTTGGTGTCGTGACAGGATTTACACAGAGGCTGCCAGTTTCCTTCATCCCAAAAGAGATGCGGGTCGCCGCGATGAGGAACGATGTGGTCGACCACTGTGGCGGGGACGAGCTTGCCCTCCGACTGACACTTCACGCAGAGCGGGTGCGTTTTGAGGAACGCTCCGCGAGCTTTCTGCCAGCGTCTTCCGTAACCTTTCTCTTTTGTTGACTTCACATCGTGCCGATGGACTGGGGTGTGGTCATCGCAGTAGTCCCGCCCATAAGGCACGAGCTTCCCACAGCCCGGATGTTTGCACGGCGTGTTCGGTCGGCGCGGCACGGTTACTGCTCCCAAGGGAATGCGGGGTCGCCGAAGTGACCGTAAGCCGACACCAGGTTGAAGTCGAAGTCCCGGAGACCAAGCGCATCAATGATGCCCTGCGGAGAAAGGTCGTAGTTGTTGTAAACGAAAGCATAGATTCTTTCCATCGGCACACGCTCGCCGCCGAAACATTCAATGTAGACGGCGACGGGTTCGGGAACGCCGATAGCGTAGGCAAGCTGAACTTCACAGCAGTCAGCCCAGCCTTGGACGACTACGTCACGGGCGATCTTTCTTGCTGCGTAGGAGGCGCTTCGATCGACCTTCGTGGGGTCTTTGCCGGAGAAAGCCCCTCCGCCGTGGCGGCACATACCGCCGTAGGTATCGGCGATAATTTTTCGCCCAGTCAACCCGCTATCGGCAAAAGAAGAACCGACAACAAAACGGCCGGTAGGATTAACAAGGCGAACGAAGTCAACGGGCAGACCGTAGTCGAGCGCCGCCGTTTCCATGACGGCTTCCACAACGGGTCGAATGTCCTCGACCGTCGCCTCCTCAATGTGCTGTGTGCTGATAAGAAATGTGGCGATGCGGTTGTTATCGTAATCGTAGGACACCTGGCATTTAGCGTCGGGAAGGAGAAGCGGACTGTTCAGCTCACGCAGCAGCTTCAAAGCGTGGGTCGCCACGGCAAACGGCAACGGCATCAGCTCCGGCGTTTCGCTCGTGGCATAGCCGAACATCATGCCCTGATCTCCGGCGCCGTTGACGTCCACGCCCTGTGCGATGTCCGCGCTCTGCTGGCTGACAAGGACGGTCACTCTGTACCTGTCCACGTTCGGTAAACCGATGCGTGAAAGAACGCCGCGCACGATTTCAATATAGTCCGGCTCATGGGCGGAGGTGATCTCGCCGGCCACAATAACGTCGTAGTCCTTGATAAGGCACTCGGCTGCAACACGGCTGTAACGGTCGTGCTGAAGGCAGTCGGTTAAAATGGCGTCCGAAATTTGATCGCAGATTTTGTCGGGGTGTCCGCACGACACCTGTTCGCTGGTAAAAATCATAATTGACAGCTCCTTTCTATGTACGGGAGCGGGAAAGGATGAAAGCCGCTCCCGACCACGAAAAAAGGACTTGAGGTCGAAACCCCAAGCCCTTTATGCTTTCCTGGCAATTATAAGTATAGCGCAGGTCAAATAAAAAAACAGCTAACCAACAGGACACCTTTGGATAACCAAATTGGCAAAACCATAACCCCAGGCGAGGACAACGCGCCATAATATAGTTCTGTTAGACCAATATGTAGTTCCGCTGATTTCTGTATGTTCGCTTCTCTCATGCATATAATTATTTTAGAACTATTATTCGTTCCAGAGGGAGGTGTAGGAATGGACTTGAACGCTGTCGGCGCACGGATTAAGGCTGCAAGAGAAGCGAAGGGATTAACGCAGGAGAAACTGGCGGAGATTATTGGAAAGAGTACGACTCATATTAGCGTTATCGAGCGTGGATGTAAGGCCCCGAAACTGGAAACCTTTGTTCAGATTGCAAACGCGCTCGACGTTTCAGCCGATTCACTTCTCCTTGATGTGGTAGACCACTCCAATCAAAGCATTGCATCCGAGTTGTCCGCCATGATTGAAAAGCGGCCCAAAAAGGAACAGCAGCGAATAATGAATGCTGTAAGGGCTTTATTAACAGAAGAATAGACCGCATTCCGCAAGAAGGGCCGAAAGGCTCTTCTTTTTTTGCCCTCTCGACAAAGGTTGCCACCATTCGACAAAATCCTCACGGTATAGTAATTCTAATAGAACTATAAGAAGTTCTAAAAGAATAAAAAGGGTTTTGCAATGAAAACATACGACGACATTTTTCGCCAAATAGCGAAAAAGGAAAAGACGACGGTCGAACAGGTTTATAAGGATATACAGGAGGCGATTGACGCGGGGTTTGATAATCTCGACCCCGAAGTACGGGCGGTTTGGAAAGACATTCCGTTCAAAGGCGCTCGACCGACGCCGGAGGACGTTATTTCCTACTGCGCCTTGCGTCTCGCCCCGCCAAAAGGCTTGGCGCAATAAAAAAGTGGTCTGTATCATAATGTGATACAGACCAAATCATATACGCTTTTACGAAAACATAGTCAGTTGTATTCCTCGAAGACTCCGATTTGCACCTGCAGCGCCGTCGTTATCTGCCCCATGACCTTCTTACTCGTGATTTCTCCTTTGTAGTCCAAGAGACGGTCTTTATCTAACGTCTCCACTTGCTCGGCAAGAGCAAGGCTCGTGCGGTTCAGTCCAATGCCGGCCGTGGTCGGGATAAGCACATGGGTCGGCAGCTGTGTCTTTCGGGTTTTGGAGGTCAGCGGCACAACGGTTACAACGGGCGAATGCGTATTTGCTTTATTGTTGCTGACCACCACGGCAGGGCGAGTCCCGCTCTGCTTGAAGCTGCCTATGTTGTCGCCGAAGTCCACAAAGTAGATTTCTCCTCGTTTACACATATCGTTGACCTCCTCAATTCAAAATGTACGCCGCCACCTCTGCGTCGTGGACGGTATAGAGCCTGTCCAGCTCGACAATGGCGCGTTTTCTGTATTTGACCACCATCGTGCGGCTGACGAAATATTTTGCGGCAAGGGAGTCGTAAGTCATGCCGTCGAGTACCATATCTTTCATTATCCCCGACAGTTTGCCGGGTAAAGATGAAAGCGCCGACTCGAAGAATCGCAGTTCCTCAGAAAGCAGGAGGTATTTCTTTTCGAGGTATTCATACCACTCGCTGTTGATGCGTTCCATGCGCTCTCTGTACGAAATGGCGATACGGGCAGTTTTGTCCGAAACGCCGCTCGTCTGAACCCGATCCCCTTCGGGATGGGAGAAAAGCATCGACTCAATCATCTCCGTTTCGGAAATACCGCGAAAGTTGCGGATTTGATTTTCAAGGCACTTGACCTCGGTTTTCATCTGCGGATAATCCCGCATCAGCTTTTCTATCCTTTCACTCATACGCCGCCTCCTATTCGGGCCTTGACCGCTTCGATCAAAGCGTCTTGGCTCATGTCCTTTCTGTCCAAAGCTCTCATAACGTCCTCGTCGTGAGTGCCGCTTGTGATAATGTGGTGGATGACCACCGAGTTCTTCTGTCCCTGTCTCCAAAGACGGGCGTTTAGCTGTTTGTACAGTTCAAGCGACCAGGTCAGCCCGAACCACACGATGGTCGAACCGCCGTCCTGTAGGTTCAGCCCGTGTCCGCCCGAAGCGGGGTGCAAGAGAGCCACGGGAATTTTTCCTTCGTTCCAGTCGGTGATATCCTTTGCCGTGGAGATCTCCCGCACGTTAAACCTCGCCTTGATGCGGTCGCGGTCGTGATTAAACCAGAACGCCACAAGGAGCGGTTTCCCGTTGGCGGCTTCGATGATATCCTCCAAAGCGTCGAGCTTGCGGTCGTGGATGCGGTGAACCTTCCGCTCCTCGCCATAAACCGCGCCGTTTGCCATTTGAAGGAGCTTGCTCGAAAGGGCAGCGGCGTTGACGGCGTCAAGTTCTCCGTCCGGCAGCTTCAAGACCATGTCCTGACGGAATTTGTCGTAAAGCGCCGATTCCTTGCTGTCCATGTGAACTTCAACCTTGTTGCTGATCAGCTCCGGCATGGCGAGGTGGTCGGTCGCCTTCATGGAGACGCAGATGTCGGAAATAAGCTCGTATATCTTTTCCTCCGCACCCTCGCGGGGCTTGTAGCTGTACACGATTTCCCGATTGCGCTTGTCGGGGAGAAAGAAGCGGTCGCGGTATCCGCCGATAAAGCGGCCGAGCCGTTTGCCCATATCCAAAAGGTAAATCTCCGGCCATAGGTCGATGAGCGAGTTCGGCGCCGGAGTGCCTGTCAGCCCGATGACCCTTGTGATAAGCGGCCTTACACGCTTGAGGGCTTTGAACCGCTGCGCTTTCGCCGATTTGAAGGAGGACAGTTCGTCGATGACCAGGGTGTCGAAGTCCCACTTGTAGTTCTCCACGAGCCACGCCACATTCTCCCGGTTGATGATGTAAATGAACGCTCTCTGTTGCAGAGCTTCGCGGCGTTGCTTTTCGCCGCCGAGAACCAGGGAATAGGTCAGCCCGTCAAGGTGATCCCATTTTGCCAGCTCCTTCGGCCAGGTATCCTCCGCCACGCGCTTGGGAGCGATGACGAGGACTTTGCCCACGTCGAAACTGTCAAGTATCAAGTCCCACAGAGCGGTCAGCGTTATCACGCTTTTGCCGAGGCCCATATCGAGTATCAAACCGCAGGCCGGATGCGTCAGTACGAAGTCGGTCGCAAAGGTCTGGTAATTATGAGGATTGTATTTCATCCAAAACGCCTCCAATCTGTTCTGTGCCGTCTACGCAGTAGACCTTGAAACCGAGAGCGGTAAGCTGTTCAATGCGTCGGAGCTGAAGGGGTCGCGGCCTTTTTCCGGGCGCCTTCAATTCCACGAATGCCAGACGACCTCCGGGTAGAAGTACCAGACGGTCGGGCACTCCATCTAACCCCGGCGATACGAATTTGGCGGCAAGCCCACCACGCTTTTTTGTCTCGATGACGAGCTTGCGCTCGATTGTACTTTCTCGCATAACATAGCCTCCCGTTCCTCTGAACCGTTCTTTGCCCCAAAATCCCTATACGCGCATATACATACATGAACGTGCCTGTTTTCAACCTTTTTTACCTTGTAGACCATATAATGCTTGAAGTAAGGAACAGTAGGAACAGAGCCGTCGTAGCGCCGTGTCGGACTACCGTTTGCGGATGTTCCTTTCTCCGTTCCCTCTCTAAAGCAAGGAATCACAAGCACGTTCCTATCATGCGTTTGCTGTTCCTTCGGCATGGCGCACGAAGGTCTTTTGAGGGCCGTAAAGGGGATAGCGCGACTTGCCGCTTTTGTTGGCGGTCATAATCTCCCACTCGCCGAGCCGCATGATAATGCCTTCAATCTCATAGGAGTCCGTGCGTTTGAGGTTCTGCCGCTCTTTGCAGAAGCACTCGCACCATATTTCCATAATGCAGACCTTGCTTCGGCGCACCGTACCGTTGGCGGCGGCTCCGTCAAACTCGCTACCGCCCAGGAAGCTCCTTCTCTGATACAAATCCATCGCGTCCCAGTTTTCGGGCAGGAGACGATCGAGGTAATCGGATACCACGCCCTCGCGGTCGTCGGCCTCCATCGCTTCCTGCTGCGCGCCGTATGCGAGATCGGCGACGTCGCCTTTTAGATACAGTTCCTCGCCGTCACGGTATTTCACGATGGCTTCAGCCCAAATCTGATTGACAAGCTCCGGCGTGACGCTCCACACGGGTCGGTTGCCCTTGCCCGTTACAAGAACAGGCCAGAAGCGGCGGTTGCCTGTGACGTCGCGCAGGAAGCCGGACTCCGAGTTGGTCGACCCGACGATGACGTTGTTGCGAGGATGGCTCTCTACCGTTACGCCGTAGGACTGGCGGAACTTATCGTCGGTGCGGGTGATAAACGACTTGACAGTCTCCACATCGACCTTTTTAATTCCGGCAAGCTCGCCCAATTCGAGAATCCAATATCCCTGCAGCTTCTCGGCTGCGGTCTTGTCCCTCATATCCGAAATGGTGAGCGAGTCCGAATACCACTCCTGACCGAGTCGTGCAAAAAGCGTGGATTTGCCGATACCCTGCGGACCGTTCAGCACGAGGATTGAGTCGAACTTCACGCCCGGCTCGTACACACGGGCGACGGCGGCGCAGAGCGTTTTTCTCGTTACCGCGTGGGTGTAGGCATTATCCTCCGCTCCGAGATAATCCACGAGCAAACGGTCTACGCGCTCCTCTCCATCCCAGGAAAGCGTGTCAAAGTAGTTCTTGATGGGGTGATAGACCCGCTCCGCAGAGATGACAGCAAGCAGGGCGTCCTTGAATTTTGTCGGCGACCATATGCCGTAGACCCGCTCGAAGTACACCTTCGCGCAAGCGACGTCGGCGTCGCCCCATCCGGGCTTTACCTGCTTCCACGGCACTTCGCCGATCACGTCCACCATGCACTTGAACTCGTTGTAAACGATGGCGTGAAGATTCGGGTCAAAGCGGACGATGTTGGCAAGGTTCGTGAGCGTATCCTTTACGCGCCCCTGCTTGTCGAGTTCGAGGACGCTCTGCCAGTCGTCGGCGTCTGAGGTGAACTCTCGGGAGGCGGCGATCTGACGCTCCTTGGCAAGCTGCAGCTTCACGCCTTCGTCTTGAACGGCGAATTCCTGCATCGCCTTGAACGACGGGAGTTTGCCGGAGTCGGCGTCTTCGTCCGCTTTGGTGTCGAGCGCGCCGAACCGATGAAGGCGGACAACATCAAAGGCGTTCAGCAACTTGCCGCAAGCGGGGTCGGTTGCATGATGGCTGTAGCAATATTTATCGTCGTAGATAACCACGCCGGCCTGTGAATCGGCAGGGATATAGTCGAAGCGACCCGGCATGGCGCTGTGTTTGTAAACATCTGTGAGAAAGGTCTCAATCGCCTCTTGCACAGAGTACGTCCGGCAAAACGCCCCTACCGTACCGGGCTTTTCGAGCGGGTCAGCCTGTTTTTTGACCTCGCGCTGCACCACCGTTACCTGGCGTTTGGACACGGGCCACTCCGCCGTGTTATGCCAGTCGACGTATTTGGCGAGAACCGCGTCGGGATCGAGTAGCGCGCCGTCGATCTCTCGGAAGATAAACTCTCCGTCCGAGGAGGTCGAAGGCCAGTACATGAGACGGCTCGGCTCGTAGGTGGTGTCGTCGAACTGCTCGATTCCGATTCCCTCGGCGACCTTTCTGCCAACCGCCATGTATTCGTCCGGGGTTACGTCACGGGAGAGCGGGACGATGAGCCGGAATCGGGGTTTCTCCGGGGTGTGCTTATGGGTGCTGTAGAACCAGCAGCGGAAGGAGAAGAACATCTCGATTTGGTCGATGACGCTCGCTTCCGCATAGTCCATATCCAGGCACAGAGCGGAGCGGGAAATGACGCTGTCCTTCTTCCTGCGTCCGTTTTTGAGAACGCCGAGAACGAAACCGCCCACATCCTTGATGTCGTCCTGTTTTGCTTTGGAGAGCTTTTTATACTGTTCGACCGTTTCGGCCGTCCGCTTGGTGATGGCGATGCGATCCCGGAACTCGTCAAGCTCCATCTCGACAAGATTCCACTTCTTATCCATGCGGCTGTTGCCGACAGATACCTTTATCTTCATTTCGCTTTCCTCCCCGTGAGCTGTTCAATATTTCGAGTAATGCGCTCGTGCTGTCGTTTGACATTCTTGAGCTGCGAGTAAACGTCGTCATAATCCTTTTCAGAAAGCGTCGCGTCATCCAATCGTCCGTCCAGTTCGAGAGCCTTGTCCGCATAGGACTTCGCTTTGCGGAGCAGAATGGCGAGAAGCTCCTCTTGTTGGATTGCCGTGCAATGCTCCCGGACGAGCCGGAATACCTTTTTACCTTTCTCGACCGGGCAAGGAAAGAAATTCTCGACATTCAGTTCCATGTACCCGGTCGGATACGAAATACGGAAACGCTCCGAATTGCGTATCGCGTCATAGGCCGTGGGGTCGCAATACCCCTCGGCGTTATATCTGTTCACTCCCATCGTTGTACCTCCTCAATCTTTTTTATAGAACTCGCATTCGTAGCCATCGGCTCGAAGCGGCAGGCCGTCCGCCCATTCGGGGGCTTCCGACATAATTCGACAAATCTCGTCAACGGATGACACGCCGTCCGGGACTTCAATGACGGCTTCGTCGTGGATGTGCATGACAATGGCAAACCCGGCATTCCGCAGCCGGAGCATTGCGTCCGCAAGCAGGTCGCGAGCCGTCGCCTGGACAATGTTTTCAACAATTTTCGGACCATAGGTTTCGATACGCATCCACTTCTTGCTTTCACCGACGCCCTCATAGGTCAGCCCCATTCTGCCGAAACGGTTTGTAGCAAGGCGTGGCTTGATGTACGAGAGTTTTCGACCGCTTGGAAGCGTGATGAACAGGATGCCGGAACGCCATGCAAACGTGATGCGGCCGACCGAGGTTTTCGTCTTCTCCTCCACGGCTGTGTATGCCGCCGAATCGCAGTCCCACCAGTATTTCGTGATGTGCGGATTCGCCGCGCGCCATTGATTCACGAGCGGTTGAAGCTCCTCCTCGGTCAGTCCCATATCCAAAGCGCCCATCGCTGTCAAAGCTCCCACAGAGCCGCCATAGCCGAGAGCTAACTCCGCGATCTTGCCCTTCTGCCGGATAGGGTCGCCCTTGTGGATGCTCTCCACAGGAACGCCAAACATGGCTGCGGCAGAGGCTTCGTAGATTTTGCCGTGGGTGGCAAACACATCAAGCCGCCACGACTCTCCGGCGAGCCATGCGATGACCCGCGCTTCTATTGCGCTGAAGTCTGCGACGATGAATCTGCATCCTGGACGGGGAACAAAGGCTGTGCGGATAAGCTCCGAAAGCACCCCTGGGGTGGAATCGAATAGCAAATCGACGTCATCGAAACGCCGCTTTTTTATAAGATCGCGGGCAAGCCCCAGATCGGGGATGTGGTTTTGCGGAAGGTTCTGAACCTGGACGAGCCGTCCCGCCCATCTGCCTGTCCTGTTTGCACCATAAAATTGAAGCAGTCCGTGGACTCGACCATCCGAGCAGACGGAACGCTCTATAGCCTGGTACTTCTTGACCGAGGTTTTTGCCATGAGAAGTCGGAGCTTCAACATCTCCAAGACCTCGCCGTCCGCATCGCCGATGAGTTCCTTGACCGCCTTCTTGTCGAGACTGTCGGCTTCTACTCCGCGCTCGGACAGCCAGTCCTTGACCTGCGCCACGGAGTTGGGGTTGTTAAGCCCGGTCAGCTCGTATGCGCGGCGGGTAGTTTGCTCTTTGTACTGAAGGTCGCATTCAACGGCTCCTGCGACAAGCTCGCGGTCGACAAGAATGCCTCTGTCGTTGATTTCCTGGTCGAGCCGATACAGCTCCTGTTCGTGTTCCGGGATGGGGAAGTTCCGCAGCTTCTCACGAATTTCGCGCTCGGCCTCAACGTCGCGGACGCAGTATTCCTTGAACTTTGCCCATTTTTCAGGCGCGTCCGCCGGGAGATTGCGCGTCCGACCGCCGTTGGTCTTTGTCGGCTTGCAGGGAATGCAGAAGAAGCGGAGCAGATCTGCGCCCTCCTTGAGTTTTTTGCGGGTGATGTCGAGAACTTCGCCTACGCCGTCAAGGGAAAGCGGAAGGGCAAGCATCGCCGATTGTACGGCCGTGCATTGCCACGAAAGCGGCCGGAGCTGTACGCCGAACCACCTTGAAAGGCAGGTGCGCTCGAATGCTGCGTTGAAAGCCGTTTTCACGATGTTGTCGTCGGTCAGAGCCGAGCGCACCTCCTCCGGCAACACCTCATGGCAAGTAAAGTCCACGATTTTTACCGGGTCATCATCGAAGGCATAGGCGAATAGCAGAATTTCAAATTTCGGACTGTCGGAATATGCGTAGACCCCCGATTTGGTCAGGTCTATATCCGAATAGGTTTCAATGTCTATGGCTAAAGTCTTCACGGCGATCTCCTTTCTCCGTTATGTAGGAGGGGCGGCAGTTGCCTACCGCCCCGGTAGTTGTGTGCTTAAGAGAGGAAATCGTCGTCTTCGACCGTGCCGAACTCTTCTGCAGCGTTGGTGCGACCGCCGAGAGACTCGCCATCCCTGAGTTTCTGGATGTTGCCGAGACCTGCGGCGATGCCGCGATTGCCGTTGCTGTTGTAACCATAGAAGGTTACGCTGATCCTGCCGTAGCAGCCGGAGTACACTTCGTTCTGGTCGATGACGGGCTGGACCGCCTTGTCCACGACCTGCGGAGCCTGACGGCTGTTGGCGTTGAAGAAATAGCAGCCCTTGTACGCCTCGTCGTCGGGACGGTCAATATCGCCGTCGCGCAGAGGGGTCTTGAGGTTACCAGAGACTTTGCCGCCCCACTTGGAAACAGAGTCCTTCTTCGCCTGTTCGATGGCGGCCTTAATAGCCGTAACAGTCGCCGTATCAGACTTGGGAACAATAGCGGAAACGCTGTACTTGGGATCGCCGCCGTTTACGGAGTCCGGCTCCCAGCAGTGCAAGTAGGAGAAACGGCAAGGGACGATAACTTTGGTGTTGTTGGTATTGGTGTTCATAATTAAACCTCCTGAAAATCCGCAAGAGCGGTTGTTTTGTTGATGGCTTCACGTTTGTCGGCGTCGGGTGCGAGGGTGACCTTGCCCTGGGGTTTGTAAATGAGACCGCCGAGGATTCGGGCAAACTCATCTTTTCCCATGAGCTTCTCCATCTCGCCGATGCCGATGAGGGATCGCTTGTAGATGTCGGTGTATCCGGCAGCTTTCGCGGCCTCTTCGACCTCCTCGTCGGATGTGTATTTGCGGTTGCTTCTGCCTTCCACGAGCTTATATCCGGGCCACACCTTGCCGTGGACGATAGCCTGATCCTGGGCGAAGGCATACACATCGGACGCCCATTTTGCCAGCTCGTCTGATTTGCGGAGAACTTCCGAGATTTCCTCGTCGGTCAAGAGAGCCGGAGCGCGAAACTCCATCTTCGCCAGGGAGAGGAACTCCTCTGCTCTTGCGCGGCATTGATTTCTTGCACGACAGAACCTGCACCATGCGCCTGCGGCGAACTCTCCGGCGCCCATCAGCGCCATCGCGCCCCTTGGACGGAGAACCTCGTCGCCCCACTTCTTCAGCTCGGCGGGAGTGATATCCCAAGTAGACGAGCTGTTGAGTCTGGGCTGAAACACAGTAAGCCGGACCGTCTCCACGTCGAAAATCAGCTCCGCCATCGCCAGAACGCCGAGACCGTAAATCATGAGCTGCGGGTTTGCGTCGGCATAGACCGGGACTCCCTTACCGAGCTTGAGGTCGATTACATGGGCGACCTTGTCGGTCACGATGACCGCATCGGCCGTGCCGAAGCACTCGTCCACATAATCCGAAGCGTCTACACGCTGCTCTACGCAGATGACAGGGCTTACACACTCTCGCCGCGCGTCCTCGATCTCGCCGATGACGAAAGACACATATTCGTCCACGGCTTCAAGCAGTTCGTCAGAGTAGTAATCGGATACCGGGCGTTTGGAGCGGATTTTGAGATGCTTTTTGATGAGGTGTTCGGCGAGCGCGTGGCCCGCCGTTCCCTCCGCAGCGTATTGGCTTTCGTCCTCGACGAACTGCTCTTCCAAACGCAGGGAGGGAGGACAGTTCAAACGGCGATTTGCCGCAGAGGGAGAAAACCGGGCGTGGCGTTCGGGCATTACAGCACCTCCGCTTCCGCAAGAAGCGCGGCGTAATCCTCCGGCTTAACCCCGGAGAGTCTCCCTGCATCGTATTTCATCAGTAACGCCCTGACCTGCGCGGTTTTGCCGGCCGCGCTTTTCTCGCCAAGTACGGCGCGGACTTCTTCCACATCGACTTCGCGTTCCTCCGGCTGGGACGCGGGAGACGTCTTGACTTCATTGCCCTCGTTGTCCGCCAGGGCGCGGTAACCTGCGGCCAGCTTATCGAAGCCGTCAGCCAGGGAAAGATATACATCGTTCATGCTCTTGCCATCCTTTCTTACATGAGGTTTGCGCCTTTGAGCGCGTCCAGAAATTCATCGTCCACGCGGTCGTCGACCGCCAGCGTTTCGGGGTAGATGCGGTTTGCGTCTCTGTCATACAGGCGGACAGGGAGCTTGAGCTTCTTTGCCGCGTCGATTTCAAACTGCATACCCTTCGTGATCTTGTTTCCGACGACCCACATCATGTCACAGACATTAAGCAGCTCTGCGCCGAGCGTGATGCCGAGGATGCGCTCTTTCGGGTCGTTGTCGTCCAGAAATTGCGGAAACACCAGGTGCGGGATGATAGGGACGTAGTCGCACTTGGCGGCGAGACGTCCGAAGTCCCTGGCAATCTTGGTGTTTTCCTTGATATCCCCACGGTACGGGGAGCATATAAAGACTTTTTTCATAGCAATTCACCTATAACCTTTCGTGTTCATTCGGGGGTGTATCCCGTGTTCTTGTTTGTGATTCGAGCCGTGGCGGGAGCCGCCGCGAACTCTTGAGTGGCCATCTCATGTGCTAATTGTAGCGGCGAAACGCCCTCGTTACCCGGACCGAAAAAGCCCGGTTTTAACGCAAAAAAGGCCGCTCCGAGCCGCCCAAACCTATGGGCAAAACACTCGAAGGGGCCTTAAATATGAAAAAAGCGACCGGGCTTTTTTGACCCGGTCGCGTGAAAACTTTTTTATTTTTTTCGGTTATTCCTCTTTAGAAAGAGTCCTGACGTTCATAGCGCGGAGCATTTCATTGCATTCGTAGATGCTGTTCTGCGTCATGGTACAAAGGATAATGTTGTATGCCGCCTGTTCCAGACCGCTCTTCAGCGTGAACCCCGCCTTGTCCACAAGGTCGAAGCCGAGCATGGGAGGAAGCTGTAAGCCCACGCACAACGCGATGACCGTTTGGAGTTTGGGCTTTTTTTGACCGTTGCGGTATTTTCGAATGTTGTCCTCATTGATGAGGCAGCGGTCGGCCATTGCTTCGTTTGTCATGGAGAGCCGCTTCATGTGGGCCGAAAGGGTATCTCCGAACTCGGAGGGAAGAGCCTTCTTGACGGCTGTGATTGCCGTAACCGACGATTTGAAGTCCGCGCTCGTGGACGCTTTCACGTCTATCGCCTGGTTGAACTGATTATGGAGGTAACCTGCTTCGGGGTGTGAATCCGACATCGCCGCCCGGAACAGCGCGCACTCCGTATAAAACGAAGCTCCATACTGGCTGTTCTTCTTATAGGTAACGTCGAATGTGAGGCAGCACTCGTCCATGTGCTGCATGGCGTAATCCGTGAGAACCGCCGTCCCCGCAGCCGTCTTGCCGATGTACTTTTTGTCGTTGATGCAGATGTGCTTGTCTACATACACATAACGCCCCGACTCCATCATCGATTGGAAATTGGGCTGTGTCAGAAAGGCAATGGCGAGATCGGCTTCACCGACGACAAAGGTCTGGTTCTTCGCCACGGCTTTCAACTCGAAAGAGTGGCTCGGAACGTAGCCGTCGTCGGTATAGTTAAACACGCCGATGGCGTCTGTGTATCCGAGATCAATCATGCGGATTTTCGCCGACTGTTTGGAAACGCCAAAAAAATCCGCAAGCGCGATGACGACCTGTTCCATGATGTCTGAAGGGGCTGCGTTCGGCGAAGCGGTTCTCGCTGCAGCGAACAGTTCCTCAATTTTGACTTTCGTGGTAGCGGCCGGCATGAGGATGCGCGGCGCGAGGTGGTTGGCTTGCCACTCCATCCACTCAAGCGGCGACCTCTTTTTTTCCGGGGCGTCGCCCTCTTTGACCTGGCAGACGATGGACTTGGCTTCCGTATTGTAGAGCTTTTCAAGCTCGAAGAAGCGACGGTGCAGTCCCCAGTGGACGCACTCGTGGACGATAGTGTTATTGTAAGAGCCGAGCGTCCGCATAAAGAACACGTCGGGGTCAACGAGGATCGTTCCCTCATCGACCGCCACGTCGTGATAAACGCCCTTCTCTTCATCGTAGCAGGGGACGACGCAATCGGCGAAGAACACCTGCCCGAAAACCGTGCAGGTCTTGGTGATGTGTTCTTGTCGGATTGTGAGTCCCATCCGAGCCGCGAGTTCGGCGGCTGGAACGGGCGTCGGCGATTCGAGTGCTTCGGGATAATACTGCCGGAGGAAACCCTCCGCGACGGCGTCGAGTTCTTCTTTATGGATGATGGGAACGAGATAATCCGAAAGCTGACCGGGTTTCCCTGCCCTTGATTTCGAGTAAATGCAGAAGCCTTCAACCCGGAAGTTCTTGATACCGTTCGAGACGTCGCAGGAACACGACACCCTGAACCACTGCTCCGCACAGTCGTTTTCAAGGTCGTGATGACGGGCCGTTTCGGTAATTTCAATTTCGGCCGAAACGACAACGTCGAACTTCAGCTCGTTGCTGGTGGTTCCCGTGATGCTCAACAAACGGACGTCCATATCTTCGAGACGCGCTTCCTCCGGGTCCTGTACGGAGGACGAACGGCAGCCGAGCTTTGACGGGTTCTCCTCAACGTGCGCCGCCAGCGCGGAAAAAATAACATCATAAAATCTGTCAGCTATAACGTCTTTGAAAGATGCAATATTCGCCATCGCCGTTCCTCCTATCTGCGCTATTCGGCGCACACGCCCGTTTCCACAGCCCCGGTTATTCTCCGGCTTCCCTTGAGTCCAATTATAGTATGGGACGGGCTTACTGTAAATCTTTATATCCTTTTCCTCCGTATGTGTTCATCGTGCCATCATGCCCGGCATGATAATTTCGTGGATTCCGCGACCTGGCATTTTCAAGTCGCCCATGAGGGCCGCCGAGTATATCGACCGTTTCCCGAAGCGGCCGCGAATATCCTCGACTGCGGTTTCGAGCCTATCCAATCTATCGAGCCGGACGGGGTCGGTGAAGATATCCATCTGCTGGGGCTGTCCCTGCGGCAGAAGGTTGATTGCGCGAACGGTGACCGCCCGAACGGGGATGCGCCAGTCGTACCGTTCATGAAACAGCTCCCGCGCCTTTTCTGCGATTATCATTGGGCTGCGTGTGGCGATAGAAAACGGAGCCTGGTATTGCCGATAGCTCAATTCGTTGCTCTTGACGGTGATCTGAACACCCCCGGCAACGAGCTGATGGATGCGCAGCTTGTGGCCGATATCCTGAGAAAGTTCAAGCATCACCTTCCAGACCTCTTCCTCGTTATTAAGGTCTGCCACGCAGGTGATGCCGTGACCGATGGATTTGACTGGCGAAACAAAGTCCTTGTTTGCCACGGGGGAAGAGTCCGTGCCGGAGGCGAAAGCCCACAAAGAAAGGCCGTTCACGCCGAGCCACCCCTTGAGCGTCTGCGGTGAGGTGGCGGCAATGTCCCCAATCGTGTGGATACCGTATCCGGCGAGCTTCTTCTCCGTCGCTCTGCCGACGTATATCATCTCCGAAGCGGGGAGCGGCCACACCTTCTCCTTATAGTTATCGGGAGTGATTTCCGTGATAGCGTCCGGCTTCTTCATGTCGCTTCCGAGCTTGGCGTAGATTTTGTTGAATGAAACGCCAATGGAAACCGTGAGACCAAGTTCGTCCTTGACGGTCTGCCGTATGCTTTCCGCGATATCCATGCCGCTCCCGCACATCCCTCTGCTCGCCGTCACGTCAAGCCAGCACTCATCCATGCCGAAAGGTTCAATGAGGTCAGTGAACCTGCCGTATATGGCGCGGGCAAGCGCGGAGAATTTTAGGTACTGCTCATACTGCGGCGGCACGAGAATAAGATTCGGGCATCGCTGCTTCGCCTCCCAGTTGACCATACCCGTTTTGACTCCGGCGCGTTTGGCGAGTTCGGACTTCGCCAACACTATACCGTGCCTGTCCTCCGTACTGCCGCAGACTGCCACGGCCTTGTTCCGCAGCGACGGGTTGAGCATCATCTCTACCGAGGCGTAAAAGCAGTTCATGTCGCTGTGCAGGATACTGCGCGTTTCCAAAACTTCACCCCCCCGTCTAAAACTTCTCAAGGAATTTCATAAAACCCCTTGACAAGAAGCCGATGGGAAGTTACAATAAAGTAAAACTTCCCAAACTTCTCTTTCAGTATAGCGAGCAAGAGAAGTTTTGTCAATAGACTTTGAGAAGTTTGAGCAAATAATGAGAAGTATTTTTCAAGGGAGGAATTCCAATGACTTTCTCTGACAAGGTCAAAATCGCGCGGGATGAGCGCGGAATCAATCAGGAGGAGCTGGCGACTCAGATGGGCGTATCCCGTCGCAGCGTCGTAGCATGGGAAACCACGGGGACAAAGCCGCGCGGTTGGCGCATACGTAAGCTCGCCGAAATACTTGACGTGTCGGAGGACTACCTGGCGAACGACGAGATTACCGACCCGAAGTACGGCATCGAAAAGAAGGAGTACGTCGAGGAGACGCGCTCCCGCTTCGGCGACCGCGCCGCGAGAGAGATGGACTCGCTTCTTGAAAGAAACGTCGCCCTCTTTGCAGGGGGAGAAATAAGCCAGGAGGCGAAGGACGCCTATTTCGAAGCCGTGATGAAAGCCTATCTCGCTTGCAAGGACGAGGCGAAAAAGACCTTCGGTCATAAGAAGAAGTCCTGATTATGGTACACCCTTTATTTTAGAATAAGGATGTAGTCTACCCTAAACCGGGGAGGTATCGGAATTGTCTATGGACTGGATAAGCCGAGAAGTCGCGCGGCTAAAAAGAAAGTACGACGAAACCGACCCGTTCAAGATGTGCCGCGCAATGGGCATCATCGTCCTCTACGAGCCGATGGGATTATTTGAGGGCGCTTGCAAAGGATTCTTCCTCTCGCAGAGCCGCAAACGGTCGATTACCATAAACAGCGATCTGCCAAAAGCCCTCCAACGTATCATTGCTACACACGAGCTGGGTCACGCCGTCCTTCACGCCAGAGCCGCAGGAGTAAAGGCATTCCACGACTTTGAACTGTTCGACGGAACGTCTCGCATGGAATACGAGGCTAACATATTCGCCGCCGAGTTCCTCATGGACGACGAGGACGTGCTTGAGCGGCTGAACGACGATATTTCTTTTTTCGGCGCGGCTTCGGAACTTCGCGTTCCTGCGGAGCTGCTTGATTTCAAGTTTCGCGTCATGAAGCGTAAGGGTTTCAAAATGATAGACCCTCCGCTCATGTGCAACAGCAATTTCCTGAAGGATGTGGAGGTGGGCGACGATGGAGACGAAGCCGATTAAAGTCTATGTGGCGGTCGCCGCGGAGTTTGACTCCGAGGGTCGTCTTATCCCCACGGTGATCACCTGGGAGGACGGAAACAAGTACGAAATCGACCGTATCACGAACATCTGCCAGGCGGCGGCAATGAAGGCCGGTGGGCAGGGAGACAGATATACGATTATGATAAACGGGCATCAGAGCTATCTGTTCTTTGAGCGGAACGCTTCTCTGTCCGGGAACAACATAGGCCGGTGGTTCGTGGAACGGCGCACAGCGTGAAATAGTGGATGGTAAAATATAATAGGAGGACTCAATGAAACTTATAATTTGCGTTGATGATGATATGGGAATGATGTTTAACAATCGGAGGCAGAGCCAGGATAGCGTGTTAAGAGAACACATCCTGCATAAAATTGGCAATTCCCGCCTGTGGATGAACCACTATTCCGCAAAGCAGTTTGATGGTAAACCGCAGATTAACGTTGATGAAAACTTCATTAGCGAGGCAGCAAACGGCGATTTCTGTTTTGTCGAAAATACAGATATAACGCCTTATGAGCAATGGATCGAGCAGATAGTTCTATACCGATGGAATCGAAGATATCCCGCCGATTTCCATTTTAATGTGGACTTATCCGCATGGAGACTAATAGAAACAAACGAATTTCCCGGCTCTTCGCATGAAAAAATTACCGAGGAGGTTTATGAAAGATGAAATTCGGTGAGAAACGCAGAGCAAAGAAGGAAGAAGCTCGTAGGCAGAAAGAGACTCAGCAAAAGAAGACTTTAAAAATTCTCATCCCGATTATCGCAGTTCTTGCCGTAATCATTGGTATTGGGACTTTAACCGAAAAAAAAGAGACACCGACGATCGACACGCCTGGTATCTCTGATACTGTGTTAAGCACTCCCTCTGCTGATGTTTCTGAAGACGAACCTCTGAACGATGTATCACAACCAGATAGTACTGCACCCACAAATGATACTACGCAAGGCGAAAACACATCGCAGCCGACCACTACTCCGGCGCCTGAAACACAAAATCCAATCGGAACAACACAAACGCCCGTTACAGTTACCATATCATTTAGCGACATTCCCGCCTATTCCGGGTCGCCGTATGTGGCGATTAACGGGAATGAACCATCTTTTGCAAAGTCCGACTTCACCACTACCTCAAGTGAGAGTTATAGCAGCCTTGACAGTCTTGGCCGATGTGGTGTCGCTTTTGCTAATATCGGGAAAGATATTATGCCCACGGAGGAGCGTGGGTCAATTGGGCAAGTTAAACCCACCGGGTGGCATACAGTTAAATATGATATCGTTGATGGTAAATACCTGTATAACCGCTGCCACCTCATCGGGTATCAGCTTACCGCTGAAAATGCCAATACCAAGAACCTTATTACCGGGACACGGTATTTGAACGTTGACGGTATGTTGCCTTTTGAAAACATGGTGGCCGATTACATAAAAGAAACGAACAACCACGTTCTTTACCGTGTAACGCCTATTTTCGATGGAGATAACCTCGTGGCTACAGGGGTGCAAATGGAAGCAATGTCCGTCGAAGACGAAGGTGACGGAATTTGCTTTAATGTCTTTTGCTATAATGTACAGCCCGGCGTTAGCATCGATTATGCAACGGGTGATAGCGAGCTAACAAATGGCGGCGCTGCTGAAACAACACCTCCTGCCACCACTGCTCCGAGTCAAACAACACAGTCTCCCGCAACCACGACCCCAAGCACAACACCAGCAGAGCAGACCGAGCAAACCTACATTCTGAATACGAATACATATAAATTCCATTATCCATCATGCTCAAGCGTGGGACAGATGAATGAATCGAACAAACAGGAATACACAGGAAACCGTGATGACTTAATCGCCCAGGGTTATGCCCCCTGCGGTCGGTGTCACCCGTAAATACAAGTCTGCGGCCAGAACGCTATGCATATTGATGTAACGCTGTGGCACAGAATGCCACCTACGAAAAGAAGGGATGGGGATAATGAAAGCTGATGTTATCACTTGTAAAAAATGCGGCGGTAAGTTTACATGGCACGAATACAATGGAGGCTACCCCGGAGGCAAGGACAGAGAAAGTGTTGACTGCCCTTACTGTGGCGAAGAGGCGTTCACCGTTGTGATAAGCGGGGTCGTTGCTGTCGAAAAGGTCGAAGAGCCTGAGACGGATGAAACCGTGGCAACAATGACCACTCTCGGTTTGCTGTGATATCAAATGATAGAACCGAAGGAAACTTATGGAGGGAACGATGATGAAACGTCTGATTGCATTACTGCTTTCTTTTATACTGATTCTTGCTTTAACTGCTTGTGGGCAGTCTAAACCCACGCCACCTCAAACCGCTCCCCCACAGGATACCGCGCCAAATGAAGCGACCACTCCAGTGGAGGAATCCGTGTGGGCGGCACTTCCCGATGAAGAAGGGTTCGAGAATATGCTCCGTGAAATTTTGTCCGAGATGTCAAATACCGATATTGTGATTGAAGACTACAAGAGCGAAGAAGGTCACATTTCATGCACATATCTTAACGGAACGGTTTATTTCATGGGTAGGGTCATTGATGGGAAGGTAACCACCAGCTACGCTTACACATCACTCGAAACATTCAATCGATATAAAGACTCTGCCGGACAGTCGTTTCTTGGTTTAGTCATCGCTCCTTTGGCCCTCTATAACGCCGACTGTACTGACGGTAAGAGCTTGTTCGCCTTTGTTGACTCGGTGGCCTCATCAAGAGAAGATGAAAACGACCCCAAAGGAAAGCTCGAACAGGATGGGATAGAGTACACTTTTTCTACGCAGTATATGCTGTCGTGCCAAGCACGCTATGTGGAGGACATGAGTATATACGATGAGGATGATTTGCTTACCCCCTCGGATTCGACCCTGCCAGAGCCGGGAAGCTCCGAGGGTCAAAACGACCCGCCTGCTGATACGCGAGAAAAACACACTTTGAGCGGCTCTTTCACAATGAGCGATTACGACCGGCCGTGTTTTGTGCTGACCGAGCCGTACACCTTTGTGGATGATGTTGATGACACCTCTGTGACCATAGAACGTGTTTATTTCTATCCCGACAGTTGGGTTCAAAATGCGTATGAAGGCTTTAATATCCTCGCTTTAGGCACTGGCTCTGCATCCAATTATACCGTAACAGGACATCTGAACAATTACCGAGGCGGCGGGGACTTTTATTGGGAAGATGTTTCCATCACTCCGAATGACTACACATCAGAAGGCGAAATAAAGATTTGCCCGGTATGTGGCGGCGGACTCAATTGGCAAGGCGGGGCCTGGATTTGCGATAGCTGCGCGGCGGCTTATTAAGGTTAAGAGAAAGTTGGTGGGTGACGGTGGCGGTTTTACAAGCCTATGGAAGAGAGGTAAACAGCGTTTTTCAGCTTCTTGGCGAAAAGGAAAATGACCTCACAATGAGTATGTCTTGGGCGCTATCTCGTTGCCCGGTTTTTCTTGAAGCTGTTGTTCTAAAAATCACGGGCTTGGCACCTGTTGCCGATGAGATCGTGATAAAGAACCAGGTGTATGACCCAGCACTCGGAATCACCGATATTGAGATTTCAGACGGCAGGAACTTCCATATAATAATCGAGGCAAAACGGGGCTGGATTTTACCGTCCGCGAATCAACTCACCATGTATTCGGTTCGGATGAAAAACCCACAAAGGCTTATTCCGAATCGGCATATTGTGACGCTATCAGAATGCTCACAGAAATACGCCCAACTCTATCTTCCTTTTACTTCGTGCAATGGGATTCCCGTTTCGCATCTGTCATGGAAGGAAGTGTTTGACTTTGCGGAACAGTCAAGGGCTGCTTCAAACCATGAACAGAAGCATCTTTTGGCGGAGTTCTCGGATTATTTGAAGGGAGTGATGACCATGCAAAAAAAGGACTCGAACATGGTATACGTTGTTGCGCTTGGCACGGACAAGCCGAACAAATGCGATATTTCTTGGATTGATATTGTCCTCCGGCATAACCGCTACTTCTGCCCCGTTGGAGGCAACGGATGGCCGAAAGAGCCACCGAACTACATAGCGTTTCGATATTACGGACAGCTACAGTCCATCCACCATATCGAAGGGTACACAGTTTCGCGCAATATGCATGATGAGATTCCCGAAATGCCGGATGAGGTGTGGGATACTGATTGTTATATTTACAAGTTGGGTCCCGCCATTAAGCCACAGAAAACCGTTAAAACAGGCAAGATATACCGAAGTGGGCGGGTATGGGCGATGCTCGACACTCTTCTCACTTCCGACAGCATAAGCGATGCGCGTGACTTAACGCAGGAGAGAATGAAATGAACAACACGATAACCGTTGATAAAGACCGTTTCGATTTTCTCCTGTACGCTTATTTCGGTGAAAGCGATAACCCCTACCCAATGTCGCTTCCGGCAAAGCGGTAAATGCTCTGCCAGTCGTCTCCCACGCAGAATAACGAGTAGAAGGCATCAGCCCTCATGGCTTGGAGAAGGCTATACTGCCCTTTAGAGATGTCCTGGTACTCGTCAATAATGATGTACTTGAAGTTGTGGTGGAAATCCCCGGCGACAACATGGTCGCAAGCTCGGTTAATCATATCGCTGAAATCAATTGAGCCTTCGCTCGCAAGCATCTTATCGTAGGCATCATAAATCGGGAGAAAAAGGCGTACCAGCACCTTCTGCCCGACATAAGACGGAGCCGCACACAAGTCCAGCAGTCCTTGCGAAGTTAGGCGGTTACTCTTCGACAGCGACAAGACGGTTTGAAATAGCTCCGCAAGCCCATCCAGGACATTCTTTTTTCCCGTGTCCATCTGCGAGAAGAGTTCGTTTGCTGAAACCTGCTCCATCCGCACTCCACGCTTTTGGAGGGCTTTTCGTAAGTTTTCAAGAAGACTGCCATTGAGCTTCTCATATGCAAAGCACTCAATCAGAGTGGTGCTGTTTGCTGCGTGGAGGCCCTCTTTCCATGCGATTCCTTCTTGGTAGACCTCGCTTGCCGTTTTACCATCACGACCCGAAAAGTATGAAGGAACTTCTCCTTTGCTGTTCGTTCCGAAGTATTCGATGTAAATATCGTATTGCGGCAGGTAGAAATCCGGGTAGTATTGTCCGAACTCTTCTGTGCGGGTATCGACCTTGTAGGATGCCTCGTAGTGGTACTCTATGCCATACTGTGTGAGGAAATTGGCGATCTCCATTTCCCCGTAGCTCTTTACGGTTTCGCCCTTGATTGTAGTCGGAGGATTGGTAGTTAGATAATCTTTGTATGACCTTTCGGAATCGAAATCGAACTCGGACTGCTGATTAACACGATGGAAGAGCATATATACAATGAGGAGTCGAGCGTAGTCATCATCTTCGAGGCATCGGTCAATCTGCTCACGAATGAACCTGCGCGAATCGCCTTTGAAAATGAGCGGCGTTATTGACTCGGCCTTTTTTATGATATCCAAGCCGAGCTTATGAAATGTTGAAACCCTTATGTCGAGGTTTGTCTCTTTGGTGAGCCTCGCATTCATCTCGCTCGCAGCGGCATTTGTAAAGGAGAGGACAAGGATTTCATCGGCGCGGCAAGCCCCGGTCGCAAGAAGGTATTTTACCTTACCCAAAATGGTCGTGGTCTTTCCTGTTCCGGCTCCGGCTACTACAAGGTGGTTCGGAGCGTCCTTTACGATACATCCCATTTGCTGTTGGTCGAGAGGCCGCCCCTCTATGTTGCCGATGAGCCTATACGCCTCGGTAATTGCGTTCTTGAGCCACGAAGCATTATGGGCGGAAATGCCGCTATTGAGGTTTGCGAGAGATGTTTGAAAAAGGCTGCTCTGTCGCTGAAGCTCACGGTGTGAGGCGGCTTTTCGTAGCTTACGATTCCGCTCCGCAATCCGACTCTCCAATTGATGCCACGAGGCAAGTGAACTTGCAAAGCTGTAACCGTAGATATAGCCCGGAGTATCATTAAGGAGGTTCGATATGCCCTGGTTCGCTGCCGACACTTCGTCAATGGCAGAGCGGCATAAAGCGTCCCGCTCGTCTTTCTTCTGTTTCCGATTAGCGAAAAAGCTGTCAAGCAGACCCAAGTGAGCCACCTCCTATTTCTGTATTTGGTTTCGCCGAAAGGTTGAGTTTCGCCAATAAGTTAATTATAACTGTACCTTATGGCGTTTCTCAACCCCGTTTTACTCTCAATGTTCATTCTTCACAGCGCGGACAAACCTAAAAACACACAGGCGATATGTACCGAAGTGAGCAAAATCTGCCCGTAATACGAGCAAAACCCCCGAAATAGGGGCTTTTATCAGCGATATTTGCTCCCTGCATCGCGTTCCACAAGGTAATCAGACACCCGACAGCTAATCCGTTCGATACAAAATACCAAATATGCGGTTGCCGAAACAATCGGGCACTATATGCAGTGTTTTGCCACCCCGTCCAGAAATACCAAGCACCCCTGGGGATACCCCTTTGCGGGGTAAGCACCCCACAAAAAGAACCCGGCACTGTGGAATTGTCGCCGGGTTAAGAATGTGTTACTTCTTATTATTATAGACGATATAGCACATCTTTTCAACAAACTTCTGTTCTGCGCCAAAAAAGAAAAAGGCACCCACCCGAAGGTAGGTGCCATAAAGGTTTGGTGGTTTAATACGATGTTGCCCTCGTATCGCTTTGAGGCTTGCGGAAAGGAGGTGATTATTATGAAAACACAAAAAGAAGCATTTAATCCGCAGTTGTCTGCGGCGCCAATTTGAGTTCAACACCATCGGTGTTCGCCTGGAGACCAAAAGTGTAGCCTTTGTCCATGACATCGTTACACAAAGCGTAGAGCTTGTCGATCAGATAAATCGCGGCCGGTGTGGCAAGGATAATCCAACCGTAGTTTCCTGCATGGGATGCAAGAGTAAGAAGTTCCTTATTCATGTGCGTGGTCGCACTTTTCGCAACAGTGTTATTCATTTTTTATCACCTTATAATTTTATTTCGTATTGCTGACCACCCTCCTTTTCCATAATTATACCACAGGGACGGAAAAATGGAATTAGGCACTGTGAATTATTGGGCTGCGGCCTTGGGGTCACGGCGCCAGTAGGGCTTGGCGGTTTTCAGATCGAAGATGACCGCCTTGTCCTCCTTACTGAACTGCCCAGCGATAGAATACTTCTCGCCCGGCTTCCATTCGGGCATGATGCCACGGATGAGTGAAACCATCACAGCGTTCTGGAACATAACAGAGGACTTCTGCTCGTCCTTGCTCTTGGAGAAGTTGATGGTGTTGGCTTCGTTCCCACGAGCGACCTGGATGGCGATGCGCTTGCCCTGATCGTCCATAAGAATTTTTGCGAAGGGAGCAAAGTCCAGGAGGCTGACCACGGGCTTGGTGAAACGGAGATGCTTGTCATCAATGATGACACAAGCGGGTTCTACGCTCTTGATGACTTCCAGTACCTTGAAATTTTCTAACATGATTATTATCCTCTCATTCGTTTGTTGTTGTGTGCGGCTATGCCAGCGCGCACTTCTTCCATGTTTCTTGCTTTCCACGAAGGGTCCAGTTCAAGAAAACCTTTCGTTTTTCCACGCCGCGACCAAACCAAGGTCAGTGGGGGCGGCGGTGGTTTGACCTTGCGGCGCTGCTCAAACCTCCGGGTTTTAAGCAGTTTCTGCACTAAACGCCAGTCTGCCTCGGACACGATTGCTGGGTGATGGTCGTGCATCACATACTGCCGCTCCTGGCCGGTGTTTTTTATGGAGCGGTGAGAAAGGCAGTCCGGGGTAACCGTTTTTTGCATAAGGACATCGCCGAAGTATTTTTCATTCCGAAGAATGCAGTAGACACTACCAGGCGGCCAGGCTTTCAGCCCTTTGACCGTTGGGATGCCGAGGCTGGTGAGGCGTTCTGCAATCTCCCGGCAGTTTTCTCCGCTTATGTAGGACTCATAAATCAAGCGGACAACTTCTGCCTCATCCTCAACGATGACCATATTGCCATCTTCATCCTTGTCATATCCAAGGAGTGCCCAGGTGGGAGTAAGCGGGATGCCGCGAGAAAAGCGGTTGCGGCAAGCCCATTTTATTGCTTCGGATTTGTTCTCAGACTCGCCCTGGGCCACGGAACTCAGCAGAGCCAGCATTGCCTCTGTGTTCCGGTCGGTTGTGTTGATACCCTCGTTTTCAAAGAAAATTGCCACAGGCGGGGTGAGCTGCTTTAGTTGCCTGGCATGGGACAGGCAATCCAGCGTATTACGGGCAAAGCGGCTGATGGACTTCGTAATGATGAGGTCAATCTTGCCGGCCACGCAATCCGCTATCATGCGCTGGAACTCTTTGCGGTGCATAATGTTGGTGCCGGAGATACCCTCGTCAGCATATATATCCACAAACTCCCATGCCGGATTCTTATGGATGAGATCGGTGTAATACTGCACCTGTAGTTCATAACTGCCAGCCTGCGCCTCTTGGTCGGTGCTGACACGGCAGTAGGCAGCAACCCGGAGTATCTTTGGCTCATCGGCGGTCAAGTCCCGTGTGGCAGGAATAACCTCCACTTCGGCACTGTCGGTATAAGCCACCTTGATTTTATCCTTGGCAGCTTTTCGCCGCTCAGCCTTGGATGCACCTTTCCACTGTGGCTTCCTTTTGTTGCTCATGATTTCATCACCACCCTTCCCACGACAGACCGTGCCGTGTAAGGGATTTATGCCTCCCTATGGGGCCAAAGAAGATTATAACAAGAACTACTCTTTTGCGTTAGTTGCAATTCAAAAGATAAAGCGTTGTAATAATTATCCCGGTCGTCTTTGCGGCGAAACCAAAACGGGAGCAAGAAACGGTGGTGTTATGTTGATTTATTCGACATCATTTGCTACACTATACTTAGCTGTAAAAATGCGATGAAATCCCGGAACACCTATAACGTTGGGAAGAATTGTAACATATATACCGCATTTGGGGCGGTTGTAAGAGGAACGGAGGAATTGGTGTGCTGCTGTTTTCAACGACTCTGCCCATAAATGATACGCTGACAAAAGATGCATTTATCGCACTTGTAATAGAATGGAACCAAGGAAGCCCCCACCCTAACAATGTCATTGCCGGAATAGACTGGCATGGTGAACGAAACATCCGCTATGGGAACGACCACCTTTGGATGGAAATCGAAGAATACCGCAACCAAAATGTGATTGCGATTCGCTATGAAAAAATAGAGGCAGATGGCGTAATTTGGGATACGGATTATGTGATGAACTTCAACGCCATGAAAATGTCAATCAGACTTGACCGAAGTTTTATGGAAGAGGCGCTTACGGTTGACCCCAACTTTTCCACACCTCACTTTATTACATTACTGATTAACCATGGATATCTAAAAAATGACGGGGATTTGCCGGTTCAGCGTCAGCCTGTTCTTATTGACGAGAACAACATAGAAAAACTGTCCAACATAATCAACGGGAGTATACGGTATCGCCTTCCGGTAGTGTACATCTCAAAAACTTTTGACAATAAAGATCCTATAGATGTGTGGTTCTTGGCAAGCAAGCTAAAGGGCGCAGCCCATGTGCTTGTGCAAAAAGGAACGTGGCTTAATAGTAGACTCAGAAGGCTGTGTGAGGACAAAAACGAGTATTTGGGCGCGATTGGAATTTACTACCCTAACCCAGCAGTGGCTCACAAAAAATTACTGTATCGCGAATACACTGGAAGCCAACAGGTATTATTTGAAAAGGTGGTTCGCACGGTAATCCAATATGGGAACTCACAAAATGTAGACAGCCTGTACACATGGCAAGGAGTAAGCAATGCACTATTAACGGACAGGCTCGAAAACCAGCGTGCTGAAAGACTTGCCGCAGAAAAAGCTAAACAACAGACAGAGGCTGAAACCGACCAGTTGTTGGAAACCTTTGACGATGATTTTCAAAAGTTGCAAGAGCAGGTTAAGGAACTGACCCGTGTAAACGAGGCATTGCGGCAAGAAAACGACGGCCTGCACGCTAAACTGAGCGCAACAGACTCTGTGCCGATCTTGTGCTTAGGAGATGAGGACGAGTTCTATCAAGGCGAAATCAAGGACATGGTTTTATCTATATTATGTGATGCTTTACCGGGGCTTGTAGAAAAATCAAGACGAGCAGATGTGATTCACGATATTATCAACAGCAATGAGTATCAACATTTGTCCGAACACCGTGCCGAAACGATAAAACGGTTATTGAGAGACTACACTGGAATGCCCAGCCGTTTGCGGCAGGATTTAACTGATTTTGGCTTTGTCATTACAGACGACGGGAAGCACTATAAACTTACATACTATGGTGATGGTCGCTATCAAACGATCTTCGCCAAAACGCCAAGTGATGGTCGTGCTGGAAAAAATAATGCAGCAGCAATAATCAAAAGTATGCTTTGAAATGACTATGTAAATAGGCCACCCGGCTTTTTCGCTGGGTGGCCTTTGCTATTGGTCGATTATTCCTGGGTGGCAATGCCCACGCTGCTTCCGTCAAGGAAATAGACATCCACTACCCCAAGGGGGCGAACGATGCAATGGTCGAACACTTTGCTGACCAGGGCGCAATCCAATTCCCGAACCGGGGTGGTGTCCTCGGTGAGTTCCATGAACTGCCGTGCGCGGAAGGCAACCAGCGCATTGTCACCCTTGCTCTGCTTTTCCCACCGAGGCAGATAGTCCTCACGGCTTTCGAGGATGGCGTTCCAAGCCAGGAGGAAAGCCTTGTGGAGATCGGCTTCGGTGAGGTTTTCACTCGTGCAGCCGACCACGCCTTTCTCCTTGTATCGCTTGCCACATTGCCATACGACCTTTTTGGCGTTGAGCCGATAAAAGGTTCGGCGCCAGTAAACATTGCCGCACACCCCACACAGCACCCGATTGGAGAAAGGCTGGGTATCGGTGTAGCGCCCCATCGTGCGAAGCCCATGCTGGGCCATGTATTCCCGGCGGCGCGCAATCTCCATCTGCGTGGCGTACCAGAACTCCTTGTCCACCAGGGCTTCGTGGTCATCTTTGATGTGGTACTGGTCGATGTGGCCCTTGTTGTCGACCATGCGCTTGGTGAGGTAGTCGGAAGTGTAGGTCTTTTGCAGGATGGCATCGCCCATGTGCTTCTCGTTCTCCAGAACACTCATAATGGTGGCGACCGTCCAGCTTGGCTTGCCCATGCAGCCAGGAACGCCCTGCTCGTTCAACCGCCGTGCAATCACATCGGGGTTGACACCGTTCATGAAATCACGGTAAATCTGCTGGACGATGGGGCCTTGCTCTTTGTTGATGACCAGCCGCCCTTTGGCATCCTTGTCGTAGCCATAGAAGCGGTTGGCGTTGAGATGCAGAACGCCCTGCTTGAACAGCGACCGGATACCCCAGGTGGTGTTTTCGGAAATGGAGCGGCTTTCGTCCTGTGCCAAGGAGGACAGGATGGTGAAAAGCAATTCCCCGGTGCTGTCCAGCGTGTTGATGTTTTCTTTCTCGAACTGTACCCCAATGCCCAGGTCTTTCAAATGGCGTGAGTAGTTGAGGCAGTCCTGCGTGTTTCGGGCAAAGCGGCTGATGGATTTGGTGATGATGAGGTCGATTTTACCCGCCTCGCAGTCCCGAATCATCCGCTGGAAGTCATCACGGTGGCGGGTGCTGGTACCGGAAATGCCCTCGTCTGCGTAGATGTCCACCATTTCGTATTGGGGGTTGTTGTTGATGAACTCGGTGTAGTAGGTCACCTGGTTCTCAAAGCTGTTGAGCTGCTCGTCCTGCTCAGAGGACACTCGGCAGTACGCAGCCACTCTGATTTTGCGGGTGGAAATTGCCGCCCTGTTGCTTAACTCCCGCCGTGCGGGAATGTGCAATATCTCTCTTGCCATTTTCGTCCAGTCCTTTCTGTTTGTAGGGGCATTCCTCGGAAGCCTCATATTCTGTTTTCGGGAAAGCAGTAAAATGCTTCATCCCGTAATCGTCTGTGTAAGCGATGACCGTCACGGGTTCATCGATGTCACCCCAGCCGTTGGCGATGCCCGCTGGAATGGAAACGCCCTTGCAGGCCGCAGCGGATACCTTGATGTTGGTTCGGCAAGTCCAGTATTCTTGTTTCCCGCCATTCGACCATCTGTGGACGAGCGAGGCACCGCAGAACGGGCAGAACAGCTTGCCAGTCAAAGGATACCGACTGTGGCTTGAACGGCGTTCCTGGGGCTTCTGCGGGGGCGTGGGAGCAAGCTGCTGGCTCCGCTTGGCAAGAACCTCCTGCACAGCATCCCACTGCTCTGGCGGCACAATGGCTGGGTGGTTTTCGGCAATGTACCACTGGTCAACCTGGCCTTGGTTCTTGTGGCGCTTGCGCCGACTGTCGAGGTAGGTCTTTTGCAGAATGAGATCGCCCTTGTAGGCGGTATTGTGCAGGATGCGGAAAATGCCAGTGTCATTCCATTTGGCTTTCGTGCTGGTGGGGATATGATGCTTGTTCAGGTAAGCGCGGATTTTGCCAGGCCACACGCCATGCTCGGCAAGGTCGAAAATAAGCCGAACCGTCTCGGCTTGCTTTTCATTGACCGTGATGCCGCCGTTTGCATCCTGGGAAAAACCGTAGGTGCGCTCCAAGCCCGAAGCAGGGATACCGCTGGAAAACTTGCGCTTGTAGGTCAGCTTGGCGTTGTCAGATGCGCCCTCGCTCTCGGCCTGTGCAAAAGCCGCCAGCACCGTGAGCATGAGTTCGCCGGCCCCGGACAGCGTGTTGATGTTCTGAAGCTGAAAGAAAATACCGACACCGATGCTTTTCAGTTCCCTGGAGAACTTCAGCACGGTCTCGGTATTTCTTGCAAATCGTGATACGCTTTTTACGATGATGAGGTCAATCAGCCCTGCCTTGGCATCGGCAATCATCTGCTGGAACTGTGGGCGGCTCTCCTTGAAACCAGAGATGCCCTGGTCTGCATAGATGCCAGCGAACTCCCAGCCAGGGTTGGTGGCGATGTAGTCACGGAAGTAAGTGGTCTGGTTCTCCAGCGAGTCCTCTTGCTCGTCACTGTCGGTGGAAACGCGCACATAGGCGCAAACCTTGAGGCGCTTCCGTTCTGCTGCCACCGTGGACTTTATCACTTTAATTCTCATTTCGTTGTCCTCCTTCCTATTTTGGTAGTCATATAAATCACTCTAAAGGGGCGATTAGTCAAGTTAATTCGTGCTGTTTTTCGGTGGATTTTCAAGGGCAAAAAAGAGGCTGGCCCCGAAGAACAGGACCAGTCTCTGTCCGTGGCGAGAGGTCAGTATCACATTTTGATACAGACCACTTTGCCATAGTTGCGTTAGTTTTTTGCTGCGTAGTCGAGAGAAATCCACCCGGCACCGGATTTGAGCCGTCCCCATTTGGTAGCGCCATTTCCGCTGGCTTCCTCAACGATGGTGAATACGCCCTTGCCAGTGAACTTCCCGGTCGTGGCATAGTTGGTGCCAGGGCCTTTTCGGATGTTCAGATCGGCAATGGCGACCCGAACCGTGTAAGGAACCGTGCTGATGGGCTTGTCTGCCTCGGCGGCGGTCGAAGCGATGCTCTTGAGGATGGCGAGGATTTTCGTGCCGTATCCCTCGCCAGCAGCCCAGCCCAGACCATTGGGGTTTTCTTTCTGCCCAAGCCACTCCACATATTCCGCAGAGCCACGGGTGACATACTTGAAGCGGGGGTCGATGCAGCCGTTCGCCAACGCTGCCGTGCTGGCGTAGGCTTTGAGGTGCTGAACCTGGGCACGGATACCAAGCTGGGGTGAAGTGAACGAATTGCCCATCACACCATTGCTCGTAACGCCCATGCCACAAAAATTGTTCTGCCCCAGGGTGACCGCAGACCCGGCAAAGGTGAAATTCCCGGTTTCCAAGCAGGACTGCGCAAAAGCCACATCGCCCCGCACACCCTCTGCTGCACCTTCGGTGAGGTACAGCGGAATCATGTCAAGAACGCTCTGTGCCACTTTGGCATTCACGCGCTTGATGTAGGATTGCATCTGCGCGGCGGTCGCCACGGCCTTTCCCATGATGGCGGTTTTATCGGAGGCAGAGGCACCCGCCAGCCGAGCGTTGACCTGTTCGGCGATATACGGGAACTTGCTCTCAAGGTAAGGCCCAGGGCAAGCCGTGGCGGCAAACCACTTGTGCATGGTGAGGTTGCCGGACTTGTTTCCGGTGTAATTGAGCCGAGCGATGCCGTTGCGCTTGCAGATATCCACACAGAGTTCAATCAGCTTTGCCAGGGCGGTGTCGCTGATGTGCCAGTTGCCGCCCACCTGGTCGTTGGCGACCTCAATGGTTACGGCGCGATTGTCGTTCGCCTTATTGGAACTGCACCAACTCCGGTTTGCCTCGTCCACATACAGACCGGCCCGACCGTCCGAGCCGATACCGTAGTTGGAACTGGCCTGTCGGCTGCTGGGCGCAAACACAGCCCCGCAAGTTTCTACGGACAGGTTACCAGCCATGTGGTGAATGGTAATCTTGTCAATGGAATGATTGCGGGGCTTCGTGCAGTTCGGGCTTAAGCGGGTGTAGGATACCAGTTTACTATTACTCATTTTTCTCGTCCTCCTTTTCGGCACGGTCGTGGAGCTGCTCCAATACATCCTTCAGCTTGGTGGGAATAGGCAGACCAAGGTGTCCGGCATTCTCCAGAAGGGATACGCCCTCGTTGGAGATGTAGAAGAAAATCACGGCCGTGCGAAGCACACAGCCGGAGCCAATGACCTGGACATCCAGGATGTTTGCCACACCGACCAGCATGAAAATCAGCACCTTTTTGAAGATGCCCTTGAAGCCAACCTCGCTGGACAGCTTCTTGTCGATGATGGCGCACATGACACCCGTGATGTAGTCGGCGGCGACAAAAGCAATCAGTGCATAGAGCAAGCCATCACATCCTCCCATGAACCAGCCGAGCCAACCGCCAATCGCGGCAAACACCAACTGAATCACATTCCAAAATTCTTTCATTTCGTTTCCTCACTTTCGTTTTTGTGTATGAAAAAAGCGGCTACCCCGGATGGGCAGTCGCTTACTTCCTTATTGCTCCTGGATGATGTAGGTGACCTTCATCGTCTTATCGGCGGTCTTGGTGACCGGGGTGGACAGATTGTTGATGGTCGCCAGGTACATCGCAGGAATGCGGATTGTGCCTGTGGTGTAAGTGCCGTAGCTGACAAAAAAATAGAAATCATCACCGAGGAATGGCGTGTAGGTCATCACATAGCTGCTCGGTCCAGCGAAGGTGTACGATTCCAACGGCTCCAGGTAGTTGCTCTCGGTATTCATCACATAGCTGCAGCAGTTGCCCTCGTAGCTGGTCATATACTCAAAGAAAATCCGGCCATTGAGGGCGAAAACAGGATAGGCATTCAGCGTGATGGTTTCGGTCATCCGCACCTGGGTAACATCGGCTGGGTTGTTGACGCCAATTTTGTAGAGTGTGTAGGGCGAGTTGTAGGCTTTCACATACAGATAGCCCCGGTAAATGAAAACGGAGTAATGGGAAGCACTGTTCATCATCAACGGCGTATTCGTTTGGTTTGTACAGGTGTACTCCGTAACACCCCAATCGCCGAAGGAAATCTTGGCGATTTGGTAAGTGCCACCAGCGGCAAGTGAACTGGTGTTGGCGGTGGAGACAAGGTACAAGGTCTTCTCTTCGTTGTCGAAGTTGTAGGCGAAGTAATTGGCGTTGAGCAACCCTATCTCCAAATCTGGCAGCGTGAACTGCTCCTCCACAGCTTTCTGTGAATAGGGACGCTCAAAAAGAGATACAGACTTGAGGTAAGCCCTTCGTTTCACGATGGAGATGGACTTCATGCTGTTAACCTTGAAGTAGTAGGCGTAGTCCTCATCCTTGTCGATTACAAATAGGAACTCGGTAGTGCCGGGGGTGTTGTAAGTGGAGCGGTCGCCCGTGTTACCCCCGGTATAGCCGGGATATACATATTGCAAGGTGCTGGTGCAGATGTTGACGAGCGGATAGCACCCGCTCAAGCGCACAGCATCATCAGCACCCAATGACGTGAAACCACCCATTTTATGCGACAGGCAGATGGTGGAAATCAAGCCGTTGGCCTGACTGGTGGCGAAGTCGTAAACAAACTTTACATAGCGATCGGTGATGTTGACTTCGCTCTCCGTGGTGTTGAATGCCCCACGCTTTTTGCCAGTGGTATCATTTTGTCTGTTGTACACGGCACAGCCCGTTAGGTTCACGCTGGCGGGTGCATAGAGCATATCTGCCCGCTCCTCAATGGGGCCGTCAAACATGAGCAGCCCACCAAGCGGATACTCCCAAAAGGGCGACTGCGAGTTGAACATAGTGTCGGAACTCTTGACATGGCCGAGCGGCTCGAAATACTTGGTGAGGGCGTTGGTGATAAGGTTGGTCTCTTCCAGATGCTCCACCTCGCCCGTGTGGACATCCTTCATTTCGATTATGGTTTTACCTTTAAGCATGGTGGCCTCCTTAATTCATAAAGGTGATTTTGAAGCGGGTGAAATGAGCATCCTCGTACAGAATGAAGGTAAGAAGCAACATTCGGTTTTCCGGCAGACTGTTCCAAAGTTCCACCACATCGGTGTGGAGCCATGCGCCGATGGTCATTTCATCGCTATAGGTGGCACCGTTATCCAAAGAGGCAATCACGCCAATATGGCCGGTGTATTCTGCGGAGAGCAGCTCAATGCCCGTAATGCTCACGCTGGACATATCTACTGCCACCGACATGGACTGCGGGAACGGATACGCCCGCATGACAACCTTCGGCGTGGCAATCTTCTGTGGGCTGGATGACCAGTAGATAATCTCCGGCGTAGTAAGTGGCAAGAGCAGTTTCCCCGGAGGGGTATCGTCAAAGCCGAACTTGAGGAACATTGCAGCGGTCAGATTGATGATGTCCACAGGGGTCAATACCTGGACTTCATTCAAATCCTCGTCCTGCACCGTGTCCATGCGATAATAAACCCCGCCGTCCTTCAGCAGAAAGCGTGTGGTGTAGGAGTCGCTTTCCTGATATTCTTCATAGGAAATCGCCCAGTTCAGCCCACCGCTATCCTGGTGATAGAAGCACACACGCTTCCCACCGCCAGAGCCGTCAGCAAGACTGAGCGGCTGATTTTTGCCGTTGCAGATAAGAGCCGAAGTGCCAAGATATCCGACATTGGTTGGCGTTTGGATGATGTTCAGAACCATATCGTTATTACCCAACAGGAAGAGTTCGAAAATCAATCGAGTTGTGTCACTCCTGGAATTGTAGACGGTGTAGCCCTCCCAGCGGAGTTTAAGATACGAAATATCATCCCCAACCGTACCTGTGCCACGGTACAAATGGTCGCAGATGCCGTCACGGCGCAGGATTTGAAGCTGCTCTGCCGCTATGCCGAAGCCGATCCAGTGGTTACCGCTCACATAGACATTGGTTGCTTCCACATTGTTGAAATAGAAGTCAGCCAAGCCAGCGACTGTATCAGTGCCATCATCGTTTAGCGTACTGCGGATGCAGTCCATGCCATCGGTCGTATCATAAAGATTGGCAAGATCGACTTTGAGAATGCCCTCCTCAGCCACGAGCCGGATATCAGAAAGGCCAAAGTATTTGTTTTCTGTGGTCAGAGTGAAAACAAGGCAGTCGGTTGCAACGGGAGTATCCGGCTCAAGGGCTAACGCACTACGGCCATAGGCTTCAAATACGCCTGATGCGAGTTCCACGGTTTTTTCCTCATCAGCGTAAGCGGTAATGTTCTTCGTGACCATTGTGCCGTTGGATGCCTTGTTGACCAATTCAATACGGTAGATTCGCAGGGGCGTAGGAAACCGCCATTTGAAGGTGCCAGACAGAACACCATCTGCACCTTCCCACTGCGTTTCGGTATATCCGTCCAGCGCCTTATAGGCCGAGTAGTCAACGCCAGCAGCTTTGTGGACACTGCTGGCGGTAAGCTGACCCCAGGAATCGTCAGCCGTGAAGATGGGCTGTGTCCACGGTTGCCACTTGTATTTGGTTTCGTCAATTAACACAGACTCACCTCCAAGCTGTCGATGCGGTCATAGTTCGTGGTATCAATGGCGAGATGTTTCATAAGGCCATAGTTGATGGCGATATCCTCGCCAATAAAGGTGTAGTCGGATTTCAGAACAAAGGAATCGCCGTCCACCAACACCACGCTGTGGTCGTAGTGACCGGGGTTGTAAACATCCAGCGTGAAGGTCTTGATGATAATGGTGTCCGTGAGGTTCTCATTCAGTGCAAAGACCACAAAGGCCTGCGGGTCAAAACGGATGCGGGATACCACATCGTTGGCGGCACCTCGCCGCGAGTCATCCAGAGCAGAGTCGAGCTGCTCAGAAAACACACGATACGAGAACTCTGCTGGGAAGCAGGAATTGATGCGCCCGATGAACTCTGTAACCTCAATACGCCCATCCCAGCCGGACAACCCGGAAACAAGCCCCTGGCCGCTGATGGTGGCACGGATTTGACCTTCGCCAATCTCCACCGTGCCGCTCTCGGCAGAAAGCAAAACAGAAAACCGCTGCCCCACGTTGGAGGCAACGGCTGTAATCGGGTGGAACAGGGTCAGAATGTGTTGACCATCCTTGAAGTTGTCGATGGGGTAAAAGGTGGCCTCTTCCTCCAAGTCGTTCTTGTAGGTGACCTTGAGCATGACGACACCATCGGTCGGTAGATTGAGGGTCATTTCATTGCCCTCGGAATCGGTAGCGACTACTTGCTGTGTGCCTTTTTCGGGGTTGGCTTTCAGCAAAATCTCTGCAAGAAATGTCGCACTCGTTTCCTCGGCCGCCACATACTCAATGGAGAGAACCTCCTGTGGCGTGGTCTTGATGAGGAACGGTGCGGCGTTGATGAAGTTGTAGTAGATGATTTTGCCTGCTTCCACCTGGTTGAGCAGCCCAGTGATGTTTTTGTCGTTTTTGCTTTTGGCGTCAGCCAGCCGTGGATTTTTACCCACGCACTTGATGGTGTGCTTGCCGTTGATTTTGTAGGTGTACCCCGTGATACAGGTGCGGGACTGCTCATCGGCGTGACCGCCGGAGAAAGTCAGTATATCTCCCACATCCAAGGCGGGGTTTCCAATGGTGGTGGAGTCGAAAGGCACATAGTCGATGACAGAAATGGCTTGCAACACCGCTTCGAGGATGCGTTTGCGGGTTTCGTCCAGGCCGTATTGGAGCAAGGGGCTGACACCGAGGTTCATGGTCAGCCCATCGTCCGGGTCGAGGGCATAATATTCTGCCGTTTGTGTGCGTTGATTGGTGGAACTGATGGCCGTGTAGCGGGTCTTGAAATCTGAAAAGCTGCTGGAAAAGCGCTGCGTGTTTGGTACATCCAACACAGGCGCCGTACCGTAGGTTTTGAACACCAACTGACCCGACCGATTGATGGAAGCAAAACACGCCATCGACTGTGCCAGATAGTAAATCAGATCTCGCCAAGTCTGAATGTCGTTGTCGCTGTAAACGCCGAATACCTCTTTGCCATTGGGCAGAGCCTCGACTTCGGCCTGGGTCATGCCGAGTTCCACCTTGCAGGCTTTGGAGGCGAGGGTAAGCAACTGCCAAGGTGTACCGCTGGAAGTGGCGCCGCCGAAGGACTGCTCAAGCCAAAGCATACGGTCGTAGGCTTTGATTTCCAGGCAGTTGATGGTGCGGTTGGCTTCGGATACCTCGAAGATGCCCATTGGGACACTCTCGTACTCTCCGCTTTCCAGCAGAAGATGGTAGAACAATTCCACCTGTGCGCCGTCCAAGGTATAGCGATCTATGTCCAGGAACAGCGTAAGGCCGAGTTCGGCGGCGTACACCGTGCCGAGTTCAATCTCGCTGCTCCCACAGCACTGGTGCGTGATGTACCCGCTGCCCTTGACGATATCGTCATTGGTGAACGGGTACTCTACGCCCTTTGCCGTTGTGATCTTTCCAGACCAATAGAAGCTGCGGGTGTTTTTCTGCACCGCTTGCAGGAACGCTTCACTGACCGAATACATAAAAACACCCCTTTCTCAAAATTCTTTTAGGTTGAAGGACACCCGCCACAAGCCTTTGTAGGAGGTATCCTTCTCCAGCTTGGCACGGTAGCCCTCAATGAACATTTCTGCTTGCTGCACTTCCAGTGTTTCGGTGTCGAAGAAGGCAACATAGATTTTTGCCATCTGCTTATAGGCAGTCAGCTTTTTCAGCCAAAATGGCGTGACGGAAAACGAAACAGCGATGGTGTGGACTCCGGCTCTCACCACATCGCGCTGCTGGGTTCCTGCCTCCGTTTCCCCGGAGGAATCAGCCTCCACATCATCCATCGAAACATCGTAGGAGTCCGGGAGCGGGAGGTTCTCTCCCTCAAAGGCAAGGTATTGGATATAAGCCACGGGTCACACCTCCTTATCTGCCGCCGGAGCGGAGGTTCTGTCGGTTCTGTGCGTTGACGATCACCTCATCCAGCAGCGTGTTGCCCAGATATACAGGAATGGAGATGGTGCCGCTGTTCTGGGTACTCAGCGACTCCACCATGTCCCGGATGCCAGAGAGCAGAGCCGAAACCGAACCATCTGTCATCGTGCTGCCAGATACGGTTGCCTCCCCTGCGGTCTGCATTGCTGTGACCGTGGGGCTGATGACCATATCCGAAGCAACGCCCTGCACTGCACTGGCAATCATGCCACGGCTCTTTTCGATGCCCTTGGCAAGACCACCCATGAAGTCGGGCATCCAGCTTTCGTAGTCGGTCAATGGACCCTCGTCCGGGACGGAGAAATGCAGGAAAGAACGGATGGTTTCTGCCACATTGCTGACAGCATCCTTGATTTTACCGATACAGCTTTTGATGCCGTTCACAATACCGTTGATGATATCAGCGCCCCAATTAAATGCGGAGGAGGCCAGCCCCTTGATGAAGCTGACCGCATTGTTGAACCCGCTCTTGATGGTGTTGACCACATTGTTCATGGCGTTGGAGATACCAGACACGATGGCGTTCCAAATGCTGGTGACCGTGCTTTTGATGGCGTTGAGGACGGTGGTGACTGTGTTTTTGATGCCATTCCAGACCGTGGTAAACAGGTTCTTGATGGTGTTCAGCACATTGGTGATGACCGTGGAAATGGCAGTGATGATGGTCGTGACCGCCGTTTGGATTGCAGTCCATATCGTGGTGAACACCGTCTGAATGCCAGTCAGCACCGTGGTAATAGTGGTGGTGATGGCGTTCCATGCTGCCGAAAGGAAATTACTGATGGCGGTGACGATGGTGGTCACCACCGTCTGTATGCCAGTCCACACCGAGGTAAAGAACCCGGCGATGGCATTCCAAATGGTCGTTGCCACCGTTTGGATGCCCGTCCATAGGGTCGAAAAGAAAGTGGCGATGCCGTTCCATGCTGCTGTGGCGACCTCTGTGATGGACTGCCACAAGCTGGTGAAGAACTCTGCAATGGAGTTCCACACGCTGATACAGAACGCCTTGACCTCCTCCCAATGGGTGATGAGCAGATAGCCGATGGCGATGACTGCGGCAATGGCAGCTACGATTGCAAGGATGGGCAAGCCAACACTGGCGATGACCGGGATAATGGCGCTGATGGCGCCGCCCAGGGTGGAGAACAGCCCCATGAGGCCGCTGATGCCGGATACAATGGAACCGACCGCACTGATGACCTTGCCCACCACGACCAGTACCGGCCCAACGGCTGCAACGATCATGGCGATTTTGACGATCATCTCTTTGGTGCCATCCGACAGCCCGGAGAACCATTCGGTGAAGCTGCGGATGATTTGGGCGAGGTCTTGCAGAATAGGACCCAGCACATCGGAGATTGCCCCGCCAAGTTCTGCTCCCGCCAGCTTCATGTTGTTCATGGCGGTGGTGAAATTGTCCACGCCATCCTTCGTGGCGGTGTAGGTGTCGCCAACCACGCCGCTGTATTCGGACATGGAGGCAGACAGGTCATCGAAGCTGAGTCGGCCTTCCTTGATGGCCTGCACCATTTCGGGTGCGGCTTTGGCGCCGAACAGGTCGGTGGCAATGGAGAGGGCTTCGGTTTCGGTGCTGGCGTTTTTGATGGAGTCCACCGTAGCCTTGAGGGCTTCGTCCATCGTGAGGCCGTCTGCCGTGGCGTTCTTCAGCGCCTTTTTCAGACCGGCCATAGCGGTGGAGGCATCCACGCCGTTAGCTTCCAGTTGCGCCAGGAGGTTGACAGACTGCGCAGCGTTCAGCCCCATTTCCTTCAGCGTGGAGCCGTTTGTCATAAGGCTGGTTTGCAGGGTGTCCACGCTGATTCCCGTGGCCTGTGCCTGTTTGGTCATAAGCCCCAGCAGCCCGGAGGCATCTTCAGTCTGCAAGCCAAATGCCGCCATGATTTTGGCGGTGTTGTCGATGGAGGTGTTCAGATCGGTGCCGTTGATTTCGGCGAACTGGATGAACTCACGGGACATATCTTCCAGGGCTTGCCCGGTCAGCGCAAACTTGGTGTTCACCTCACCAATGGCGGTGGAAACGGAATCCATGTCCGTGGGCATGGAGCCGAACACATTGTCGGCGCTGTCGCACAGGCTTTTCAGAGCCTCTCCGGTGGCGCCTGTTTTCATGATGATGGTGTCGTAGCCGCTGTCCACCTCATTAAAGGCAGCTACAGAAGCGGCTCCCACCGCCAAGATGGGAGCCGTTACATTGGTGCTGAGTGTGGTGCCGACACCGGAAATCTTGTCGCCGACCTCGGAAATCTTGGAGCCAGCTTCCTTGAGCGTTGCCTGGATTGCACTGTCTGTATCCTTGGCGGCTTGCTCCAAATTTTTGAGTTCATTTTCGGTTTCGATGATCTCCCGCTGCCACGCATCATACTGCTCCTGGGTGATGTCGCCGTTTTTGAGGGCTTTGTCCAAATCCTCCTGCGCGCCCTTGAGGGCGGTCAGCTTGTCCTTGGTTTCGGAGATGGACTGTGCCAGCAGCTTTTGCTTTTGGGCGATGAGTTCTGTGTTAGTGGGGTCCAGCTTGAGGAGTTTTTCCACATCTTTCAGCTGGGCCTGCGTGGTTTTGATCTCCTTGTTTACATCGTTGAGGGCTTTGGTAAGGCCGGTGGTATCGCCGCCGATCTCGACCGTGATGCCCTTGATTCTGTTCGCCACGCTTGCACCACCTCCTTAGAATCGGTCAAAATCGTCCTGCGTAGCCAGTTGCGGGTACTTGTAGCTGTCGTTGCTGCTTTCTGCGTACATATCATTCACAAGGCCGATGGAGAGCAAATCCAAATCACGGATGGAGATGCCCAACTGCACACAGCGCAGCAAAAACAGCGGGGTCGTCATTTCCCGCTCACTCGTGCGAAGTTTTTTTTAGACTCAATATCCGACTGGATGTTAAGACCCCACAGCTTGATGATTTCCGGGAGGATTTGGTAGATGGAGAAGGTGGAGAACTCGTCCAGCCATTCCTCCGGGGAGTCCGGCACCTCATCGGGCTTGGCGTGTTTCGCCATGATGAAGGCAATGTTCTCGAACATCTCCAAGGAGAACATATCGAGGTTGGACTCCTGCTCATCGGCGCTGCCTACGGTCTTTTCCAGGGCACGCAAATCCTTGTAGATGTCGCGCTGGAACTTCATGCGGTAGATACGGGGAATGGCGGCGCTCGCCTTGAACGCCACCTGTTTCCCGTCAATCTCCAGGGTTTTGGTCATGCTCATAATCCTTTACCTCCGATTAAGTCGTGGACTTCGTAGTGGTGGTCGCTGCCGCTTTGGCAGGAGCCGCCACAGCCTGGGCGGCAGCTTCCTCAACAGCGGCCGGCAGATACACCGCCTTGTACCAGTTGGCGTAGGTGGCGGCATCCGTGGCATCGCCAGTCTTGGCCTTGACCATACCGCTTGCCAGCGGGGTCGCCTTGATGGTGAGGGTTTCCGTCTGGACTTCCTTGCTGTCCTCGTTGGTCTTGCCCTCGATTTTGGGGCGAGAGGCAGAGCAGTTATAAAGGGCGTGACGGATATGCTTCTGGTCGCCATCGAACTCAAAGAGCAGGGCGAAAGAAGCCAGTTCCACATCGGCGTTTTCGATGAGGACACCCTTGGCATCCAGCGCCTCTTTCAGCACCTGGGTGCGGAAGGACTCCGGGATCATCGCCAGTTCCAGGTCACCGTTGTAGCCCATGTTGTTGTTGATGACGTAGTAGGCCACGCCATCAGCATAGAAGTTTTCCGGCTCACCGTTGGCATCCAGGGAGATGGAAACGGAACCGGGCATCGGCGTGGGGGTGCCAAAAGACACCGTGCCATCCTCCGCAATGGTGAGGAGCGCATAGTGCGCGTTCTTCAGATTGAATTTGACCTTGTTGTTTTTATCAGCCATGATTCAGACCTCCAATTCATAAAGCACCTCGTACAGATGCTCACTGGCAATCCATACTTCGCTTTTGGTGTAGTAAAGTTCGTGTCGGGTAAGCACCGCTTCGATGCGGGCCTCCAAATCCAGGTCTTTGATATCCGTGTACAGTTCGATATTCAGCTGATTGGAACTGAAATAGACCAAACCGTCTGCGGCAAAATTATCGGTACCCGGATAGAGAAAGCAAAGAAACGGAGGGTCTGGGGATTCGCCCTCCGCAAAATGGTCATAGGCAGATGGCAGACCCATTTCGGTCACCATTGCCAGCACTTCATCGTGGTTCATCCGGACAGACCCTCCTCGATTTTCTTTTCCAGTTCACTCACGCCTTTCTCCTCGGCGGGAGCAATATGGGGAATCGCTGCCACTCTGCCGCCGCCCCGCTTGGCGTGACCGTGTTCCAGAAGGTGTGCGATTTGGTAGCGGGTTGCGGAGTGGACGACCATCGTCAGCTTGGTGGAGGTTTCCTCGGTCGCTTTGGCGCGCCAGCTTTTCTTGTACTTGCCAGTTGCCACAGGTGCGGTCGCCTCGATTTCTTTCTTGACGGTTTTGGCGGAGTCCTTCACGGCATCTTTGAGGGCATCGGTAGCCACGGAGGCGTACTTTTCCATCTCATCCATGATGGCATCTGCCATATCGCCAATCTGCACAACCTGTGCCATGCGCATCACCTCTTTCGCAGGGTAGCTTTGAACTTCAAGCTGTTGTTCTTAAAGCCCATCGGGTCAACATAGGAAATATCGTAAATCCGGCCCCGGAACAGAATCCGGTAGCCGGAGGAGGAAACGACAGACAGTTCGCTGCAATAGCGCACTGTGAAGTCCAGGTTCTCGGTCTCGTTGACGGTTCCAGCTTCTTCACCCTCACCGCCGCTGGCGCCACTGACCGTGGCATAGCACGAAAAATAGTCCTCCCAGCGGTTGATGTGGTTGCCGACCTTATCGACCGTGACCGTGTTTTTCTGGACTGTGATACGGCTGTTCAGCGCGGCAATGTCCATCAGAACACCTCCCGGCGAACGCCAAAGAGCAAGGAGCGGAGCATGGTCACCAACTCGTGGTGGTCAGCTTCCTCCCGGTGTTCGTAAAGATACGCCACCGCATACAGCACAGCGATTCGGGTGGACGCGGCTTCCTCGGTCAGAACCTTGCTGTCCACACGCGCCACATCCATGCAGAGCCGTTCAGCCGTTTCAATCAGCCTGGTGATGAACGAGTCCTCATCGGCAGAATCCACGCGCAGATACAGCTTGGCTTCTTCCAGGGTAATCAGCACAAAGCCCACCTCCTCAAAAAAGATGGTGACCCACCAGCCAATGCCAGTGGGCCACCGCAGAATTACGCCTTCAGAGTCATGGTCTTGACCGCTTCGGGCAGGATCAGCTTGCCATCCACACGCTGGGAAGCGAGGAAACCGACCTGGCCGTTGGGAGCGTACAGTTCGTTCAGGCGCTTGAAGCTGCGGCCCTGGCGGTCTGCGATCCAGTAGTAACTCATGTCGCCGAACGCCATGACCTTGTTGCCAGCGGTCATATCGGGAATGAAGTTGCTGGTGTAGTAGGGGCGGTTCAGAATCATGTCCGGCTGACCGACCTGGACGGAGGGCTGCCAGATATAATTGCCGTTGCCGTCCTTCAGCTTGCGCAGAGCCTTGACGGTGGTGTCGTTCAGCAGCCACACAGCCTTGTGGCGGTACGGAGAACGCAGGGAGTGGTACAGGTCCATGACATCATCGAAGGTGATGTTGGCGCCAGTGGTGACCAGACCCTCCTGGGCGCTGTTGAACAGGCCGGTGGGCTTGTTGGTGCCATCGCCCACAAAGAACGCTTCCTCTTCCTTGGTGCCAATGCGGCGCGCAAACTCGGAGGCGATGTAGCTTTCCACATCGAACACGCTGTCGTTGAGCAGCTCATCGGAAACCTTGATAGCGGTACCCAGCTTGTAGGCACCGATGGTAATCTGACCGAAGTTGTCATCGCTGTCGGGATACAGACCGCCCTCCTCCATCCAGGCAGCTTCACCGTGGCCGGTGACGATAGGGATTTTGCGCTCACCGCTGGCGGTCTGGATGACGGTAGCCAGGGAGCGGAAGAAGTTCTCCTCCTTCAGAGCATCCACCAGCTTGCGCTCGTACTCGTCCGGCACCAGGTAGCCACCCTCAGAGTCCGTGCCGATGCTCAGAGTGTTCTTCACATCAAAGAAGTTGCGGCGGCGAATGCTGTCCCAGAACGCCTGCTTGTAGGCATCGGAGGCGCGGCCAGTTTTCTGCGTATCCGCAGGGGTGATACCGGGCTGATTGGTGATGGGGTTAGAGGTCGGGCGAGCCAGTTCGGCATCCAGGGTGGCCTGCTTCTCCAGGCGGTCGATCTCCTTGCCGAGCGCCACGACCTCGGCTTCCATCTTGTCGTAGACGGCAGTATCTTCAGCGGAAACGATACCCTTGTCATCACGTTTGGTGTCCAGGAACTTCTTGGCGGCTTCCCAGGCGTTGGCGCGCTTCTCGCGCAGTTCCAAAATCTTGTTCATAGTAAAATCCTCCTTGTTTAGTGAGCGATGATGCTCAGTCGTTTTTCGAGTTGGTCGGCGGGTGTACCGGGTGCGGCCGGTTTCGGGGGCATCAGTTTGGAGAGCAGCGAGTTCCTCACAGCTGCGCGGGAGAACATCATGGCGGGGAGAACCTCCTCGTCCTGCTGTTCCGGGGTGGGGTCAGCGAAAAGGACTTTATCTGCAAAGCCCAGTTCCACCGCCTTGGTGGCGTTGAACCAGGACTCGGCATCCATGAGGTGAGAAATCTTCGAGCGGGACATCCCGGTCTTGATCTCGTAGGCGTTCATGATGGACTCCTTGACCTCGTCCAGCATAGAAATGGCTTTCTGCATTTCCGCAGAATCACCGATTGCCACCGTGGCGGGGTTGTGGATCATCATCATGGCTACCGGGGACATCTGCACTTCCGTGCCAGCCATTGCGATGACCGAAGCGGCAGAAGCCGCAAGGCCGTCAATCTTGACCGTCACATTGTGCGGGTAATCCATCAGCATATTGTAGATTTGGGCAGCGGCGAAGCAGTCGCCGCCGGGGCTGTTGATCCACACGGAGATGTCGCCCTGGCACTGCTGCAGTTCTTTCTGAAACAGCTTCGGGGTCACTTCATCGCCGAACCAGGTCTCATCGGAAATCTCGCCGTTGAGAACCAGGACGGACGGTTCACCTTCGTTGCGGACCCAATTCCAGAATTTTCGTTTCATTGAGTACCTCCTGTGTCTGTGTTTTCTTCGGGTGCCGGAGCCTGTCCGGCGAAAATGCCAGCATCGGCCAGCTTGGTCATGTTGCCGTTGATGAGGTACAGGTCGCCGCCCTCCTCCGGGGGAATGGGGTTCAAATCTTCCATCTCACGGATGTCGTTGGCGCTCATCCAGCCGTTTTGTCTTGCGGTAGCGTAGCCCGTCATGCGGCTTTGGTAGTCGCCACGGAGCAGACCGTCCACATTCAGCTTGATGAAATACTGCTTTTTCTCGTCCGGCAGGAGCAGCGACCGGGACAAAGCCTGTTCCCAGCGGATGACCCAGGGGTCGAGGGTGTATTTCACGAACTCAAGGGACTGCTGCTCAATGTTGGAGAAGCTGGACTTTTCCAGGTCACCGACCATGTGCGGCGGGATGCGGTACAGCCGCGCAATCTCGTTGATTTGGAATTTACGGGTTTCGAGGAACTGCGCCTCCTCCGGGGGAATACCGATCTGCTGGTACTTCATGCCTTCCTCAAGGACAGCGACCTTGTGGGCGTTGTTAGTGCCTTGGTAGATGCTGTTCCAGGAGTCGCGCACCTTGCCGGGGTCTTTCAAAACGCCAGGGTGTTCAAGCACACCGCCGGGGTTGGCGCCGTTGGCAAAGAAGCTGGCTCCGTACTCCTCACAGGCAATGGTCATGCCCACGGCGTTTCGTGCCATCGCAATGGGCGAGTAGCCCAGCAGGCCATCAAAGCCAAGGCCGGGAATATGAAGCACATCTTCCCGGCGCAGTGTGACCGTGCCGTATTGCTTGAAGTTGGGGTTTTCATCCGAGGTGCGCGTGTAGGTGTAGTAGAGTTCGCCGCTGGTGTCCCGGTAGACGGTCATTTTATTGGGGAGCAGCGGGTAAAGCGCAACGACCCGCCCGGCTCCGTCACGAATGATCTGTGCATAGGCATTGCCCCAAATGAGCAAATGGCTCATGAGCGTTTCCCGGAACACAAAGGAAGTCATCTCGCTGTTCGGCTCGTCATGGAGGAGGTGGTACAGCGGATGGTCAAACACCCGCTCCTTGCCAGCGCCCTTGTATCGGTAAATGTGAAGCGGCAAGGAAGCGATGGCTTCTGACAGGATGCGGACACAGCTATAAACCGCTGTGGTCTGCATGGCAGTAAACTCATTCACGCTCTTGCCGCTTGTGGTTGGCCCGAATAAAAAGGTGTGGTCGGAGCCTGTGTAGTAGTTGGTGGGCTTATCCCGCGCTTTACCGAAGCGGGACAGAATGGGGATTTTCATATCGTTACCTCCTGCAAAATGGCATGAAAAAAGCACCCGCCCGAAAATAGGTGGATGCAGGATCAGAAAACGAGGATGCCGCGCTCATCGTAAACGCTGGTGGTATCGCCGCCGTTGCGAATGCAGCGGTCAAGCCCCATGATGAGAGCCACAATGCCATCAATCTTCTCCACGGATTTTGCCTTGGTGGGCTTGATGTTACCCGCCGGGTCTTGCTCCATGACGATGTTCTGCGCCATCCACTTGAGGACGGGGTTGCCACCGTGGTTGATGTTGCCCTCCATGAGCAGCTTGTACAATTCCTTGGACGGCGGGGACATATCCTTGAATCCCTGCCCGAAGGGAACCATCGTGAAGCCCATGTCCTCAAGGTTCTGCACCATCTGTGTGGCATTCCAGCGGTCATAGGCAATTTCTTTGATGTGGTAGGTTTCGCCGAGGTGTTCTATGAACTTCTCAATGAAACCGTAGTGGATCACATTGCCCTCGGTGGTTTGGATGAAGCCCTGCTTCTCCCACACATCGTAAAGCACATGGTCGCGGCGGCACCGCAGCTCCAGCGTTTCCTCCGGGAGCCAAAAGAACGGAAGCACGATGTACTTCTCATCTTCTGCCCTGGGCGGGAACACCAGCACCAGCGCCGTAATATCGGAAGTGGAGGAAAGGTCGAGCCCTGCGTAACAGTCCCGACCTGCCAGCGAAGGAATATCAATGGGGAGATTGCCCCGCTCGTAGATATGCTCCGGTATCCATACCACGGTAGAGTTCGTCCAAATATTCAAACGAAGCTGTTTGAACACATTTTCCTCTGCGGGGTTTTCCAGGGCATTCTTGTAGGCTTCTCGGACACGGTCAATGGCAATGGTGTGTCCCAGGGAGGGGTTGGCTTTGTACCAGTTGGCTTCGTCATTCCAGTCATCGGCATCGGTCAGCCCATAGACCACTGGGTAGAAAGACACATCCTTTTTTCGACCCGCCGTGATGTCCAGCGCCTTGGTGTGGAGTTCATAGCAGATGGACTGCTTATCCGTGCCAGCTGTGGTGATGATGAAAAACAGCGGTTGCTCACGGGCATCGCCAGAGCCTTTGGTAAGGACATCGTACAGCTTGCGGTTCGGCTGGGCGTGGATCTCATCAAACACCAAACCGGACACATTCAAGCCATGCTTGGTGCCTGTTTCGGCAGAAAGCACCTGGTAGAACCCGGCGTTGGAGTAGTTAACGATGCGCTTGGTGGCTGCGGTGATCTTCGACCGCTTGCACAGTGCCGGGGACATCTGCACCATCTGCTTGGCAACATCGAAAACGATGGATGCCTGGTTCCGGTCGCAAGCTGCGCCGTAGACTTCGGCGCTGGCCTCGCCATCGGCGTACAGAAGATATAGCGCAATCGCCGCAGCCAATTCCGACTTGCCCTGTTTCTTGGGGATTTCCACATAGGCGGTGAGGAACTGGCGCTTGCCATCGGCTTTTACGATGCCGAAGATGTCACGGATGATTTGCTCCTGCCAGGGCAAAAGCAAAAACCGCTTGCCAGCCCATTTGCCTTTGGTGTGGCAGAGGTTTTGGATAAAGGCGACCGCTCGGTCTGCCTTGGCTTTGTCGTAACGGGAGGTGGGCAGCATAAAGGGCGAAGGGGTGTACTGATATGCCATTATCCATCCTCACCACCCAGCAACCGCTCCATCTCATCTGTGGGGTCGGGCACACCATCACCTCCAATGATGCGGCTCCGGGCAGACGGGGTCAGACCGAACTGCTCACAGAACTTCAGCATGATTTTCAGATTGGTCTGGGCGATGCTGACTTGCGGTACCTGTTGCAGATAGCCATTGGGCGTTCGCACCATCGTGCCGTGCTGGGTGATGAACTCCTCCGCTTCCTTCCACCGTGCGTAAGCCTGGCAGTACCCGGCGAAAGCAGCCATATCCATTTCGGTGAGAAGCCCCATCTGCTCCAACACCTTGCCCATGCGCTTCCACTCTTTCTTGGCTTCGTCCTCCAGCCACCCAGGGCAGCGGGGCGCTTTCTTTGCGGGTTGCGGCTCATTGGGATTCAGCGGCCGACCGCCGGGGTTGCCTTCCAGCACTTTGAGCGCGGTCGGCTTGGGTTTTCTTCCTCTCTGCGCCATACATCCCACCTCCTCTCATCGAAAAATGGCAACAAAAAAAGACCTCGAAAGGTCTTGTGTACGAGAAACAGCCCCTTGCATGGGGCCGCTTCTGCGGTGTGTGTTTAGTTGTACTCGTGGATCAGGATGTCCCGCGCCAGTTCGGTGTCCGGGTCGGAGGCTTCAATGTCCCAGCCTCTGTCGTAGTTGAGGACGATTTTGCCGTCCCGCTTGAGCATCATCTTGGAAATGCGCCCTTCCTCGATGCCGAACTGTGAGCCTTCCTCGTAGTGCTTGATCCAATAATGAAAAATGCTGTTGTAAACCTTCAAGCTGCCTTCTGTCCACATAACCTTTTCCTCCGTTTGTTTGTTGTTTTCCCTTTCGGTAGGTACATATTCGCTCTAAAACGACTATTTATCCAGTCATTTCGGGGGAATATAGTACACAAACATCAAGGGAAAAATCTGGTGGATTATGTGTCCCGCATTTTGTCCTCAAGGATGAGGCGCTTGAGATAGGCACCCTTGTCTGGCTGCTGTTCAAACCATTCCAGGGCTTCGGTGTCGCGCAGGGAAAACTGGAATGTGAAACGCCGAACCCGGTGGCGGTAATCTTCCTGGGCGGCTTTCCGTGCAGCAAGGAGTTCCTCCGGGGTTTTGGTTTTCTTCTTCGGCATAGGTCACTCCTCATCGAAGCCCGACAGCACTTTGCCGATGCGGTCAGCGCCGTAGGCAACATTCAAGCGAGAGCCGTTGTCCCAGCAGACCAGCACATTGGCGATATCGTCCACGCCGTAAACGGTGCCTTTGGTGCCAACGGGTGGCGCCTGGGGGTCATCCATTTGGAGAAGAACGACCCTCGTGCCATTGGGATAACGCTTGCGGAGCCGCTCGACCGTGGTGTGCCGTGTGTATTCCTGCAACTGCTCCAGGGTAAAGTCAGCCATAGCAACGCACCTCCTTCAGCATCAGCCGTGCCTTTTTCCTGCCAACGCTGTCGATCAGCGCCTTTTCCAGAACCTTTGCATCGAAGCCGAACCGAAGGTAGCCCTCCAGGCAGACATCGAAGTAATGGAGCGTGGGACAACCCAGGTCTCGTTCCTCGTGCATGATGTACACCAGGGCTTCCAGGTCGCCGAGCAGTTCATCTGTGACCAGGGAGCAAAGCGAAACCGTCATGGCCTTTTTGTAGTAGAAGCAGGGGCAACCCTCGTAGCGGTCAAGGTACTGCTCATCCCGCTCACTGATTTTCCAAACCAGCACCGGGACACTGCATCCCGCTTTGGGTTCAATGGTGAGGTAGCTGCCGGACTGGCTTCCCTTGAACAGAAGCTGGTAGCCAGTGATTTCGGCTTTGCCGATGTAGATGGCATCGGGACACCGCTGTGCCATTTGGCCCATCGACAGGTTGCTGCCGTAGGCAAGGTAGTATTTTTCGTTCATTTGAACCATCCTTTCTGAAGGAAAGACCCTTCTACCACCTTAAGACCGCCGAAGCGGTCAGAAGGGGGCCTGCGGCTAATTCCTTCAAGCGGCGCGCCCGTAGCGGAACGCTGTGTCGCCCTCAAGGTTGCGGGTCAAGATGTCCCTTGCCGTGGCAAATTCCTCGCCAATGAAGCCCAGCCGAAGGAGCCATGTGCGCATGGCGTACTTGGGGTTGTCGACCTGGGGCTGTTTCGGGCTGGCGCTTTTCGCATCCTTTGCCATTTGGCTCAAGGCGAGGCAAAGCTGGATGTAGCTTTTGAGTTCTCCTGCGTGAAGCCCACCCTTGCGGTCGCCCTTGGGGTTGGCGAACTGGAAGCAGCGGAACTCGATGGTGCCGTGGGTGAAGCAAGCGTGGTAGTTGAGCATATGGTAGCGGCTGTTGTTGTAGTGATGGCTGCGACCGTAGTCGGCGTTTTGGCTTTCGTACCAGACATCCGAAAGGGCGCTCATGGTGCTGGGCTTTCTGCGGTTGAGCGTTTCGAGGAACCGCTGGTCGACCGTTTTGCAGTAGCGGGAAATGCGGCCGCTGTCCAGGCGCATGGAGGAAATCAAAAGGCTCTCGTGGCCCGCCATGATGTTGGCAAGGTTCCGCAGGGTCTTGGGGGTGTGGTTGCCCAAGCCAATGTGAATGTGAACTCCGCACATATGCGCGGGGTCGCTTTTCGCTCCGGCGTGGCGAAGCTGGCGGACGATTTCCTGCAAGTCCTCAATGTCATCGTAGCGGAGGATCGGCGTTCCCATTTCGGTTTTCTCGGCATCGTTTGCGGACTGGATGCTGACATCCCGTGTGATTTTCCAGGTGCGACCCTGGCTGTCTTTGCAGGACCAGGAATCGTAGTTGCCGTAGTCGTGGCTGACGGTGTCTTCGGTGTGGTAGTAGGCGGCGATGGTCTTGCAAGCGTTCTGGCGGGTGATGTTGTACATCTCAATCTCGACCCCGATGGTCTGGTCTTTCATTGCTGCGATTTGGTTCATGGTCTTTTCGTTCATAATATGTACTTCCTTTCGGCGTTTTGTTTTCCCTTTCGGTAGTCACATATTCGCTCTAAAAGCACATATTATCCAGTCAATTCGCAGACATATAGTACACAATCATTTGGGGCAGAAATTGTGTGTATTACCGCACTTTATGCCTCGTTAGCATCTGCTTCGGAGACCGCCCTGTCAGCCTTTCTGGCGGCGCGCTTGGCCTTCTGCTCGGCCTTGAACCTGTCTGCCTCCTCGGCGGTACGGAACGCCGTGTGGCCCTTCAACCCCGCCAGCAGGGCTTTGCGGGAATCCTTGCCCCCTTGCCCGGTCAGCCCAAGCTGAAGCAGCCAAATGCGGAGGTAGTATTTCTCGTTCTCCGGTTCGACCTTGGCGGGGTTGATGCGGTGGGCTTCCTTGGCCCTGGCGACCATCATGGCAGAAATCTCGGCGTAGGCGCGGTTCTTGGTTCCGTCCTCGGATACGGGGAAGGTAAACTCAACCTCGCCAGGTGCGAAAGCAATACCTTTCCATTCGCCAGTGTCTGCGGAAAGGATGGAACTGAACACGCCAGGTTCATCGGTGGGGTTGGTTTCCAAGGCTTCCACCAGGGAGTCGCTGATGGCGAAGGTCTCACGGCCGGTGACCCGGTTCAGCAGATACTGCCGAGCGTGGATCGTGTAGACCAGGTTTCGCATGATCTGGACATTTTCGGTGTCCAGCGGAACTTTGATGCAGAGTTCCTGGACTTCGGGTTCCACGAAGCCCTGCTCGATGAGCTGCTCTTTCAATGTGTCACAACCTTCCTCAGTGTCGCTGCTGATCGTGCTGTTGCGGTCGATGGTAAATGCGCCGACCGTGTAGGCAAAGGACGGAGGGCCAGCGTAGTGGATCTCCTCACCTGTGATTGCGGCGATAGCTTTGACCAGGGTTTTCCGGTCAGTGGTGTTGGTTTCGATTTTCATGGTATGTGCCTCCTTTGTTTTTTCGGTAGTACATAAATCACTCTAAAAGGCACATAAGTCAAGCGTTATTCTTGGGCTGCGGAAACTATTTTTTTGCCGATGGCATAGACCACATTTACCGTCACGCCGTTGCCAGCCTGCTTGTAAAGCTGGGCATCGGAATTGACTGCTGCCGCATTGGCAAAGAGGGTGTCGGTAAAGCCTTGCAGCCGGAAGCACTCCTTGGGGGTGAGTCTGCGGATGCGGACCAGCTTGCCGTTCCACACCACGACACCGACAGCCCCGGAGCAGGAAAGCGCATGGGCAAAGCCCTGCCCGACTCTTGCCCGGCGGGTGGAGGAATTGGGATAGGCCAAATCTACGGAGTCGCCAGGTCGAGCGGTTTCGTACCCTTGCTTGGTTGCGGAGCGGAGATCGATGGCGGGGGTGTCCTCGCCGACCTCCAACATCACACCGTGCCGGTCCTGGCTGGTGAGGGTGAACATCGGCTCGTCTGCCTCTTTCATCCTGCGACCGTTCTGCCTTTTCTCAAGGCGGTCGGGGGTCAAGACCGGGTAGGCTTTGCGGTGCTGCTCCTGGGTTTCTTCGCCAACCTCCAACACACCACTGTTCTGCGCGGTATGCCGCACCACCCCGGCGTTGTACCGGGCAGTGAGGCAACGGGCGGTATCGGTGATTTTGGGAGCAACGGCGTTCTGGTCAATCAGATACAGCCCGGTCTTGGCGCCCATGCCACCGGCCTCGCTTGCCAGGGTGGCGGAGATGCCAGAGGGGTCGTAGACCCGGTAACCCTGGGAGCCGCCTATAATCTGCTTAAGATTTCCACAGCTTTCTGGGCTGACAGGTAATACTTCTCGTCCACCTCGGCATCTAAGATGTCCGACAGTGTACACTCGCTCTCTGTTTTGGGGGACTCCGTAATCTTTAGAGTTGAAAATCTGCCACTGGACATCGTACCCAGCTTCGGCCAACTCACAGAGATAATCGAGGAAGTCCCATCCGGCATGGCTGCTGAGAAGTCCTTTAACATTTTCGAGGATAACCCATTCGGGTCGATCTTCTTCTTTTTTGCCTTTGAGGAGGTCAACGAAGTCAAAAAAGAGTCCACTTCGGTCTCCGTGTATTCCGGCTCGTCCTCCCGCAATCGAGACATTCTGACAAGGCGACCCAGCAGTCCATACATCTGCGTGAGGAATGTCATCTGGTCGGATTGCTGTGATGTCATCTCCATACCATTCTCCTTCCGTATCGTACATGGCACGGTACGACCGCGCCGCAAATTTATCCTTTTCGCAAAAGCCGACACACCTCATGCCAGCCAGTTCCAGCCCCTGGCGAAAGCCGCCAATGCCAGAGAAAAAATCAATGAAGGTCATCTGCGCCATCAGTGGTCACCTCCGTGTACGGTTTCTGGATCCCGTCCCGCAGCACAAACACACCCTCGCTGGAACCGACCGACTCCACATACCGCTTGACGATGACATCCACAAACTTGGGGTCAAGTTCAATGCCATAGCAGATGCGGCCGGTTTCCTCACAGGCAATGAGCGTAGAGCCGGAGCCGAGGAACGGGTCCAGCACAATGCAGTTGCTCATGGAGGAGTTCTGAATGGGATAAGCCATCAGAGCCACGGGCTTCATGGTAGGGTGGTCTTTGGATGCCTTGGGGCGGTCATATTCCCAAATGGTGGTCTGCTTGCGGTCGGAGTACCACTGGTGCTTGCCGCCGATTTTCCACCCGAAAAGGCAAGGCTCATGCTGCCACTGATACGGAGAGCGCCCCAACACCAGCGCGTTCTTTTTCCAAATGCAGCACCCGGAAAGGTAGAATCCGGCATCGTGGAACGCCTGTCGGAAAATGAGGCCCTTGGTATCAGCATGGAACACATAAATGGAAGCATCCTGCTCCATCTGCTGCTCCACATTCACGAACATGGCGAACAGGAACTTATAGAAGTCCTCGTCCGGCATATTGTCGTTTTGGATTTTTCCGGCGGTTTCCTGCACATTCACATTGTAGGGCGGGTCGGTCACCACCAGATTGGCGCGGTTGCCGTTCATCAGCGTGGCGTAGGTGTCGGGCAAGGTGGAGTCGCCGCAGATCAGCCGATGCCGACCAAGCAGCCACACATCACCGGAGCGGGACATGGTGGGCTTTTGCAGCTCGGCATCCACATCAAAGTCATCCTCCTGGATTTCCTTGTTGTGTACCTTGGAGAACAACTGCTCAATCTCCGGTGCCTCGAAGCCCGTGAAATCGGTGTTGAACTGTGCGGTCTGCAAGTCCACGATGAGGTCAGCCAAAAGCTGCTCATTCCAGGCGCCCGTGATTTTGTTGAGGGCGATGTTCAAAGCCTTGACCTTGGTCTCATCCTCAATGTGTACGACAACGCACTGCACCTCGGTATAGCCCAGGTCTTTCAGAACCGTTAAACGCTGGTGACCGCCAATGACGGTCATGTCGTAGTTGACGATGATGGGCTCCACATAGCCAAACTCCTGGATGGAACTCTTGATTTTCTCGTATTCCTTATCTCCCGCCTTCAGCTTCTTGCGGGGGTTATAGGCAGCGGGGCGCAGCGTGTCTACCGACAGCGTTTGCCATTCCATTGCACTCATGCATTTTCCTCCTTCAATTGGGCAGGGCCGACATAAGGCTCTCTGCCATCTTCCTCCCGCCAAAACCTGTCACGGATGTAGCACTCGTGGGAGCAGTATTTTCGGTTCCTGTTTCCATAGGACAAGAAGGTCTTGCCGCACTTGGCACAGGTCAATTCGTAGTAGGCAGAGGGCTTTCGCTGGATATCCTGCTGGTGGGCAGACCACCAATCCCGTCTGCATTTATCTGAGCAGAACTTTCGCTTGCGGCCGGTCGGCTGCTGTTGGATCTCTTTCCCGCAGCAGACACAGGCATTGCCCATCTCCATCTGCTCTTTCATGTTGACGGTAAGGACGGCGGCAAAGCCGTCCAGCCCGTGGGTCTTGCAGTAGTTGCGGACAATATCACGGGACAGCCCAACGACCGAAGCAATGGCGCGGTAACCGCCGCCTTGCAGACGAAGGTCGCGTATCTGCTTTGCTTGGAACTCTGTCATTGCTTCACACCCTTTCGCTGAAAAGTAGGACAAAAAAGGCTGGAAACTTCACGGTTTTGGTGAAGTTTCTCAGCCATAAAATAAACTTTTACGCAAAAGAACAGCCCCGCTCCTGCGGGTGAAACCCGTGGAACGGTGGGTGCTTTTGCTGATTTTTATGAATTTCCTGGGCCGTGGCGGCGCTCGGCGGGTATCCCCCCTGTGTAATTCTGCGAAAATTCACACGAAGGGGGGCGCCGGTCTTTCCACCCCACCACCACAGAGATTTGACCCGCCCCTGGGTGGGGTGAAATCATTTGTAGTGCCACTGCTGGTATCTGTCCTCGGTCATGGTTTTGGAGTCATGACATGGTTTGCAGAGTGCTTGCCAGTTGCTCTCGTCCCAGAAGAGATGCTGGTCGCCTCGATGCGGAACGATGTGGTCGACCACGGTTGCCTTGACCAGCTTGCCCTCGGCGAAGCAACGAACGCACAGCGGGTGCGCCTTGAGGTACCTTGCTCTTGCTCTGCGCCAACGGCTGTCGTAACCTTTCTCCTTTGTGCCACGGACATCATGGGTGTGGAGCGGAGCGTGTTCCTCGCAGTACATCGTGCCGTGGGGAACCAGTCTGTTGCAGCCGGGGTGCTTGCACGGTGTGTTCGGACGATGCGGCATGGCTTACTCCTCCCAGGGGAGGCCAGTCTTTCCGAAATGTCCGTAGGAACTGACCTCGTTGTAATCCACATCCAGCAAGCCGAGTCTTTCAATGATACCTCTCGGTGTGAGGTCATACGAACCACGGATGTAGTCGATGATGGCACCAACAGGGATATGCTCTGTCTGGAAGCAGTCAACAGCCAGGGACACGGGAGCCGCAACGCCAATCGCATAGGCAAGCTGAACCTCGCACTTGTCGGCGTAACCCACAGCCACGACGTCCCGCGCAATCTTTCTCGCCATGTAGGCACCAGAGCGGTCAACCTTGGTGGGGTCTTTGCCGGAGAACGCACCGCCACCATGACGGCACATACCGCCGTAGGTGTCAGCTATGATTTTCCTACCTGTCAGCCCAGTGTCCGCAAAGGAGGAACCGATGACAAAACGGCCAGTCGGGTTGACCAGCCGCTCGAAGTCGGTGTTCAAATCATAGTCCTGCGCGGAGGTTTCCATGACAGCTTCGACCAAGGGACGGATGTCCTCGACCATCGTGTCCTCACGGTGTTGTGTGCTTATGAGGAAGGTGGTAATCCGATGCTGGTCATAGTCAAAGGTAACCTGTGCCTTGGCATCGGGCAGAAGTCTTGGCTCGTTCAGTTCCCGCAGCAATCGCAGCGCATGGGTGGCGACCGCAAACGGGATAGGCAGCAGTTCGGGTGTTTCGTTGGAAGCATAGCCGAACATCATGCCCTGGTCACCAGCACCTTGATTGCCGTCCACACCAAGGGCAATGTCGGCACTCTGCTTGCTTACAAGCACAGTCAGCCGATATTGCTCGGCGTTGGGGAGACCAATGCGGGAAAGCACATCCTTTACCAAGGCCGAATAGTCCGGCTCGTGATTGCTGGTGATTTCGCCCGCAATGGTGATGTCGTAATCCTTGATAAGGCACTCCGCAGCCACACGGCTGTTTTTATCATGACGGAGACAGTCTGTAACAATGGCATCGGAGATTTGGTCGCAGATTTTGTCGGGGTGTCCGCATGACACCTGTTCGCTTGTAAATATCATATTCGCGCTCCTTTCGTATGTACGAGCGGTGGAAAGGATGAAAGCACCGCCCGTCCAAAAAGAAAAGAGCCGGAGGATTGCTCCTCGGCTCTCGTTCCTATCTTGGCAAGTATAATAATAACACACCCGAAAATAAAAAACAGTATCACCTTAGTACCATCTTTTTTCAATTTACAACACTTTAGCGTTAGGTCTAATTCTTATGTGGCTGTTTGAATGATTTCTCCTCGGATATACTAACTTTAGCGTTAGTTGTAATCTTAAAGGAGGTGTTGCGAATGAATGCAAAAGCGTTTGGTGAACGGCTCAAGGCAGTCCGTGAGGCAAAAGGAATGACACAAGAACAGCTTTCTGCCCTGGTTGATATTGGCCCGAACCATCTCAGCGCACTGGAGCGTGGTGTAAAGCTGCCCAGGTTAGAAACTTTTGTTGCCATCGCAAATGCCCTCGGTGTTTCTGCGGATATGCTGCTTTTTGAAGCGGTCAGTGAATCATATCAAGGAAAGGCCTGCGAATTGTCGGATTCCATTGCGGGACTGCCACCTAAAGATAGAACCCGCATTTTGAAAACCATCGAGGCAATTATTAAGGCATAAAGGAAAGAGAGCCACTCGGCTCTTTTTTCATTTTTCGACAAAATACTGCTATCATTCGACACGATAACCGTGGTATAGTAATGCTAAAGAATTAGTTACAATGCTACGGAGGTATAAAATAATGAAGGACTTCAAGACGATCCTACAGGCAGTCGCCCGGAAAAATGGTGTCAGCACCGATACTGTTCTAAAGGAAATGCAGGAGGCTATTGATATTGGCTTTAATGACCCCGACCCAGAGGTACAGGCCAAATGGAGAGAAATCCCGCGCAAGGGGGATAAGCCGACCCCGGAAGATGTGATTATGTATTATGCCACTCTGCTGAAGCCGACCACGGGCATCTTGCAGTAAACGAAAGGCAGTCGACCAACCTAATGGTCGACTGCCTTTTTCAGTTATATGCCTCCACGGCACCAATCTGTATCTGTAATGCACGGGTAATCTGCTCCATGACATGGGTATCGCTGACGGTGCCTTTGTACTCCCGAAGCTGGCACTTGTCGATGGCTTCGACCTGTTCAGCGAGAGCAAGGCTGTTCTTGCTCAGCCCGCTTCCGCTGCTGCGAGGGACAAACACATGGGTGGGCATAAACCGCTTTTTGTATGTCCGACCAGTAAGCGGTACAACGGTAATGACGGGAGAATGCTCATTCGCTCGGTTATTGCTGATGACCATAGCAGGACGGACACCGCTCTGTTTGCAGCTATCGGTATCGGCTCCAAAATCAACATAGTAAATATCTCCACGCTTGCACATAAAGGAACTCCTTTCTCAACTCAATAAGTAAGCGACCATTTTGTTCTCATGGTCATCGTATAATTTGGACAGTTCCGCAATGGCGGCTCGGCGTTGGCGGCTGACCGTCATTCGGCCAATGTGGTGGTGGGCTTCAATCTCATCCCAGGTCAGACCGTCAAAAAGCATCGACCTCAACACCCTGCCCGGTTCGCCCTCCAGGGAACGGACGGCACTCTCAAAGAAGCGTAGCTCCTCGGCCAGTTCGAGGTATCTGCGGGTAAGGTATTCATACCAGTCCCGATTGGCTTCTTCCATTCGCTCGTGGTAACTGAGCGCGATAGATTCGGGCTTGTTGGAAATATTGCTGGTCTGGACACGCTCTCCATCCGGCTGACTGAAGTTCATGGATTCAATCATCTCATCCTCGGCGATGCCCTTGAAGTCCTTGATTTGCAGTTCGAGGCAACGAGCCTCCACTTTCATTTTGGAATATTCCTTTATCAGTTTTTCGACCCTTTCGCTCATGCGGCACCTCCGATTCTGGCTTTAACAGCGGCAATCAGAGCGGACTGCCGAGTGTCCTTTAATTCAAGCGCCCGCATGACATCCTCGTCATGGGTGCCTTTTGTAATGATGTGGTGGATGACCACCGTGTGCTGCTGACCTTGGCGCCAAAGCCGCGCGTTCAACTGCTGATACAGTTCCAGCGACCAAGTCAAGCCAAACCACACAATGGTGGAGCCTCCCGCCTGGAGGTTCAGACCGTGGCCGGCAGATGCGGGGTGGATAAAAGCAACCTGTATCTTTCCGGCATTCCAATCATCAATGTCCTTGCTGGTGTCAATGCAGCGACCCGACTTGAACCGCTCCTGCAAGCGGGACAGGTCGTGCTTATACCAGTAGGCCACTAAGAGCGGTTTGCCGTTTGCGGCTTCGACCAAATCTTCAAGGGCATCAAGCTTGCGGTCATGGATATGAAGCACTTTGCGATTTTCGCCGTATACAGCACCGTCAGCCATTTGGAGCAGTTTGCCGGAGAGCGCAGCGGCATTGACGGCATCCAGTTCCTCGCCTTTAATGCTCACCACCATGTCGCGGCAGAAATCATCATAAAGCCGCCGCTCCTTATCGCTCATGTGCACCTCGATGGTGTTAGCGATGCGCTCCGACATATCGAGGTAATCAACCGCTTTCATGGAAATGCAGATGTCGGAGATGAGGCTGTAAATCGCATCCTCGGCGCCGTCCCTCGGTTTGTAGCTGTAGATAATTTCCCGGTTGCGCTTGTCCGGCTTGAAGAACCTCTCACGGTACCCTGTGATGAACCGTCCCAGGCGTTTGCCCATATCCAGCAGATACATCTCCGGCCATAAATCCATGAGCGAGTTCGGGGCGGGTGTGCCTGTCAGCCCAATGATCCGCTCGATTTGCGGCCGCACCCGTTTGAGGGCTTTGAAGCGGTCGGCCTTGTTGGATTTGAAGCTGGACAGTTCATCGATGATGACGGTATCGAAATCCCAGCTATGATTTTCCACCAGCCACGCCACATTCTCACGGTTGATGATGTAGATGTTGGCTGGTCGCTGAAGTGCGGCATCCCGCTCGGCTCTGCTGCCGAGAACCAGCGAAGCAGTCAGCCCGGTGAGGTGTTCCCATTTCGCCAGTTCCTTGGGCCAGGTGTCCTCGGCCACACGCTTGGGAGCAATCACCAGTATCCGATAGGACAGGAAGCTGTCGAGTGCCATGTCCCAAAGGGCGGTCAGCGTGATGATTGTTTTGCCGAGACCCATGTCCAACATGAGGCAGCAGACCGGGTGGTCGAGAATGAAGTCGGTAGCAAACTTCTGGTAATTATGCGGTTTGTATTTCATCCAGGACCCCTCCAATCATTTCTTTGTTGTCCACGCAGTAGACCCGAAAGCCCAATGCTCGTAATTGTTCGGCGCGCCTTACCTGTAGGGGACGCATCTTTTTGCCGGGTGCTTTCAGTTCCACAAAAGCCAACCTCCCACCAGGGAACAAGACCAAACGGTCCGGCACCCCATCTAATCCGGGTGACACGAATTTGAGAGCGAACCCACCACGCTTTTTTGCCTCGGTGACAAGTTTTCGCTCGACTGTACTTTCACGCAAAAGACCATCTCCTTTTTCTCTGTGTTCCCAGTTCTGTTCCTATCTGCAAAAATCCCTTATGCGCGTATATGCGTATTGCGTGTTCTGTTTCTTTCTATTTCTTATATCTGTAATCTTTAATAAGAAAAGATAGGAACATAGGAACAAAACGCTGATTTCGCTTGTGGCAACTGCCTTTGTGGATGTTCCCCACATTGTTCCTAACGGATGGAAAGAAACGCTGGGAACAATATGCGTGTTCCTATCTCCGTTTTTTGTTCCCAGCTTAAGAACGGACAAAGGTCTTTTGCGGCCCATAAAGGGGGTAACGGGTCTTGCCATATTTGTTTTCCGTAGTTAGCTTCCAGCCCCCGACCTTCATGAGAATGGCTTCAATCTCATAGGAGTCTGTGCGCTTCAGATTTTGACGGTCTTTGCCGAAGCACTCACACCAGATTTCCATGATGCAAACCTTCTGACGGCGCACGGTGCCGGAAGTGGGCGCACCCTCAAACTCGCTACCGCCGAGGAAACCACGGCGTTGGTACAAATCCATGCTGTCCCACCCAGCGGGGAGCAAACGCTCAAGGTAATCCTGCACTATGCCTTCACGGTCATCGGTTTCCATTGCATCCTGCTGGGCTTTGTATGCCTGGGTGGCTGCTTCGCCCTTGAGGTACAGTTCCTCTCCGGCGCGGTAACGCTCGATGGCTTCAGCCCACACCT
>Ga0183095_10088_pt3 | contig 103638 bp, 92 predicted proteins | sample BioMet4_FD_130346 | JGI IMG/M metagenome (GOLD analysis project Ga0183095, IMG submission 130346) | Microbial communities from bioreactor (seeded with sewage sludge) at LBNL, California, USA - Biofuel metagenome 4 (v2) (version 3) | ecosystem: Engineered > Bioreactor > Anaerobic > Unclassified ...
AGGACAGACAGCCGCGCAGAAGATGAAGACCGGCACATACTTGAAAAGATCAAAATGATACACGAAGAAGATCCGGCAAAAGGCTATCGCAGGATACGTGATGACCTGGAGCGTGATTATGCCATCAGGGCAAATGACAAACGCATACTCAGGCTTTGCCGTATCGGAGGGATCAGATCGACGATAAAGTACAGAGACAGCGGATGCACTGTAAATGACAAGGATCCGCAGCATCTGGCAGAAAATGTACTGGATCGTGACTTCAAGGCTGAACGGCCAAATGAAAAATGGGTCACCGACGTAACTGAATTCAAATATTACGTACATAATGAAAAGTACAAACTGTATCTGAGTGCGATAATGGATCTGTATGACAGACGCATCGTAGCGTATGAGATCGGAGACAGCAACAATAACGATCTCGTCTATACTAACTTTGATAATGCCGTTGAAACTGAACCTGATGCCCATCCGATCTTCCACAGTGACAGAGGGTTTCAATACACAAATATGAAATATTACGACAAGCTGCTTGATGCCGGAATGACCCAAAGCATGTCAAGAGTAGGCAAATGCCTTGATAACGGTCCGATGGAGGGCTTCTGGGGCATTCTCAAACGCGAGAGATATTACGGGAATCGTTTTACAGACCGTGATGAACTTGCAGGCATGATTGATAAATACATCAGGTACTATAACTTCAGAAGATATCAGCGAAAGCTCGGATGTGTAACACCTATGGAGAAGCACGAATCATACTACATGACGGCTGCATAAAAATATCTCCAGCCAGCTAAATGACTGGAGATAAACTATTGATTATTTCACCTGTCCACTTGACGGGTAGCACACCACATTGGCGGCAATGCCGTATTTTTTTGCTGTTTAAGGTCGATGGCAGCTCGCATTGAGTTCACTCAGCGCAGGCGTATCTAAAGCCCGCATGTCTATTCTCTAAAGAATTTCATTATCTTATCCCAATATGGTCCAATGATTTCATCTGCAGCCGTAAATATCTCATGTCTGACGCCCGGAACTATTATGAATTCCACTGAAGCGGCATTATCAGCAAAGATCTTCTGCCCGATATCTGTCACCGCGCCATCCTCACCGGCAGAAAACAAAAGTGTCGGCGTAACTACCTTCCTGCATCTGCTGACTTCTGAAACATGATCTGCCAGTTTGCTCATCTCAAGTGAATTAACATAGGAGCTTCCCCATGTGCGCATGTATTCATTTTCCAGGCATCTGTCAAAGTAATAGTCATATCTTTCCATGCCTGACGTCATGCTGTGTTCAAAGTCCCGCGTTCCGTCAAAAGCCTGTTGGCCTCTAATGTAATCCTCGCCGTGACCTGTGGAGATCTTCGTTTTGACAAAAGCCGCAGCCGCCCACTTTGGTATTTTTCCCCGGTTGATGCTCATCATCGGAGATGTCAGCACTGCCTTGTCAAATAGTTTCGGCTCGTCCTCCATCACTGTCCCTGCTATTCCGCCTCCCATTGAGTGCGCGTAAACAAAGCACGGAAGCCCGCTGTTTTCCTCTTTTACTATCTTTGCCGCAAAGAAGGCGAAGTCCTCCGTCAATCCGTTAAAATCCTTTATATGAACCAGCGACGGGTCCTTAGTCATACGGAACGACCTGCCGTGCCCCCTGTGATTGATAATATATACACTGTATCCCTCATTGAGAAAATAGTATGCCTGCTCATGATACTTGTCCGAGTTCTCCGTGAAACCATGAGAGATGATGACACAGGCTTTTGCGTCCGGCATTGCATATCTTTCATAGCATATCGGCTCACCCTTAGTCCTCTCAAAGTATTTGATTACCCTGTATTTTTCCAGATACGGCTCCACTTTCTTCTGCATGGTTTCGCTGTAATTTACGCTGCTGATTATTTCCATATTTGCACGATTCCTTTCATATAAAAAGTATAGAGCCCCTATTATTGAAAGTCAATCAATTTGCCCTGCAGAGTTTACATTTCCGAATTCTCAGAGTAAACTACAGGTAGTTGCATGAAGAGAGATAGAGATAAGCAGCTTTTGACCGCTTTTAGCGTATGTCAAAGGCTGCTTTTTTTCGTGCATAAAAAACTGGCAGCATGGGCTGCATAATGAATTGTTTGTGAGGCAAAGCATATGAAAAATTTAAAGATCAATCGATGGGCCATTGCAATAATAATCGGCATGGCCGGCGGTCTCAGTTTCGAGCTGCCATATCTGAAAGTGAATTTCCAGCCTGAGATGCAGGCGTCCCTTGGCATCTCCGCCACTCAGGTCGGTCTCCTGATGAGTATTTACGGCCTGATGGCCCTGATTTTCTATACCCCAAGCGGCATCATTTCCGACAAATACAATCACCGCAATCTGATTTCCATCAGTCTTGGAGTCACCGGCGCCCTTGCATTCATCATGGCCACCTACCCGTCTTTCCCGGTCCTCGTGGCTATCCAGATGGTATGGGCAGTGACCACGATACTTTTCATGTGGTCTGCCACGATCAAAGCTGTCAGCCTCTTGGGCAACGCTGACGAACAAGGCGGTCTCATGGGTATCGCTGAAGGCGCCAGAGGCTTCAGCTGCCTGATTGCCGGCATCATCACTCTAGGCATTTTCAAAAAACTCGGAGCCGACACCAATCCGGACGCCTTCAAAGGTGTGATAATCGGCTACGGCGTGCTGATGATTTTGTTCGCCATAGTATGCTGGTTCGTTGTGCCTGACGGCAAAGTCAGCGCCAGCGACAGCTTTGATGCAACATCTAGCGCAAAAGCTGGTGAGCCTGCGGAGTCAGGTGGCAGCTTTGATGCAGCTGGTAAATCCGCCCCAGCGGAAGAGTCTGCGGAGTCAGTCTCAAAGTCCGATGTTATCTATGTGATCAAGCAAAAGACCACTTGGTACAGTGCTCTGTTCGTTTTCGGCATTTACCTGTCTTACTCCTGTCTGACATACACGACAAGCTACTTGGTCGATTGCTTCGGCATGACTATGGTCATGGCCACCTTCATCAGCATTCTCAGAAGCCAGGTTTTCAGGACTTTTTCTGCACCATGCGGCAGCCTGATCACGATGAAGTCACCGATAAAGTCGCCTACTCGCGTACTGCAGATATCAGCCATCGCCAACACTATTGCCTTCGCCATGCTTCTCATATTCCCATCCAATAAATCTTACCTTTATTTCATGGTCACGATTGTTATGATATCGTCATTCTGCATATTTCTCTCAAGAGGAATGTACTTTGCAACTATCGGCGAACTTCACACCCCTAAGCGTATTGTCGGCACAACCGTCGGAGTGATTTCCCTCATCGGCTTCCTGCCTGATGCCTTCATATATATGGTCATCGGCCACTGGCAGGACACGCTTCCCGCTGCTGAGGCCTACCGCAACCTATGGCTGACTGGTGCATTCGGCACAGCTCTTGGAATCGTCATGAGCACGCTGCTGCTCAGGGAACTGAAGAAGATAAAAGCTCGCGCAGAAGAAGCAGCGTAAGTGTGACGTTGCTAGCTGTGGTTGGATGGTTTCCTGCAAAATGCTTCTATGGCCGACACTTGCAGGAAATGCTAGGCAGGCGGGTTCCTGCAAAATGGTGTCATGGCCGCACTTGCAGGAAATGCTGACCGGACGGTTTCCTGCAAACCTCTCTCATTGCCGACACTTGCAGGAAATACTGGCTGGATAATTTCCTGCAAACCTCTCTCATTGTAGGCACTTGCAGGAAAACTAGCTGGGCAGTTTCCTGCAAACCTCTCTCATGGCTGGCATTTGCAGGAAAAACTAGGTAAGTGATTTCCTGCAAACCTCTCTCATGGTTGACATTTGCAGGAAATGCTGGTTGGGTGGTTTCCTGCAAACCTCTCTCATGGCTGGCATTTGCAGGAAATGCTGGTTTGGTGGTTTCCTGCAAACCTTATTATCTACGCCAATAAAATAGACCACCCCGGGAATTGCCATGGGGTGGCCGTTTTCTTCATTATATACTTTACATACTTTATATATACTTTTGCTCGCTCACGTCGAAGACGCCTTTGGTCGTGATTCGCAGTTCTGGGATCACCGGCAGGCTGAGGAATGACAAAGTCATGAACGGGTCTATTTCCGAGCTGACTCCCATTGCTCGCGCCTGGGCTTTCGCCTTTTCTAGCGCATCGTTGACTTCCGAAAGTGGTGCGTCGCTCATTAAGCCGGCAATGCTGAGGATGACTTCGGCGACCGGTTTTCCGCTTTCTGTCACGACGATTCCGCCTTCATTGGCAGCAAGTCTTTTGACTGCGGAAGCCATCTCTTCCTCGCTGGTTCCAATGACAATCATATTGTGAGAGTCGTGGGCGAAGCTGGTGGCAACAGCGCCACTCTTAAGGCCATAACCTTTTATGTACCCAAGTCCGATATGTCCGGTCCCCCGGTGCCTTTCAATGACGGCGATCTTCAAAACGTCGCCGGCTACATCTATGCCTCTGGCCTTGCCCTGGTTCGTCGTTGTTATTTCTCCCGCCACGGTGCCAATGACAGCCAGCGGCTTTTTTGATGCAAAGTCTGAAGCATCAAAGTGCATGCTGCTGAAAGTCGCGTGGGCTGCGGCGTCAAGCGACGGATCTATAGCCGGCGCTTTGATCGGTATCAGACCTGCGCCGTCAAACACCACTGTGCCGTTTTTCCACACCTGCTCAACGCGGAAGTTTTCAAGGTCGTCTACCGCAACCATATCTGCCTTGCAGCCCGGCGCAATTGCGCCAATGCCGCGGAGTCCGAAATAGCGAGCCGTGTTGTAAGTCGCGGCTTTTACTGCAATTATCGGGTCCGCGCCTGCCTTCACCGCCCGGCGTATCACGTAGTCCATATGGCCGAGCTCCAACAAGTCAGACGGGTGCTTGTCGTCGGAACAGAACATGCAGCGCTCACCGTATTCCGATGTCAGCAGCGGGATCAAAGCGTCCAGGTTGCGGGCAGCAGTGCCCTCCCTGATCATGATCATCTGTCCGCGGCTGATTTTTTCCAAAGCCTCTTCCAATGTGCTGCACTCGTGGTCAGATTCTATGCCTGCAGCCACATAAGCGTTGAGGGTTTTTCCAGCTAAGCCGGGACCGTGGCCGTCAACTTTGGCGCCATGGTCTACTGCGGCGTTTATTTTCGCCAGGCACTCGCTGTCTGCAAAAGTCACGCCAATAAAATCCATCATTTCCGCCAGTCCAAGGACCCGCGGGTCATCATAGTATTTTTCTATGTCCTCATGAGTCAGCACTGCGCCGCTTTCATCAAAAGGCGTTGCCGGCACGCAGGATGGAAGCATGAACCAGACGTCAAGGGGCAGGCCGCAAGTCGCCTGAAGCATGTAATCTATGCCCTTTGTTCCCATTACGTTGGCTATTTCGTGAGGATCTGTCACTACCGCCGTCGTGCCATGGGGTATCACCGCTCTCGCAAACTCAGCCGGCGCCACCAGTGAGCTTTCCAAATGGATATGGGCATCCATAAAGCCAGGGCAAAGCACCTTTCCAGCCATGTCTAATTCCCTGACGCCTTCATAGGAGCCGATTCCGGCAATAACGCCGTCGCACACCGCAATGTCGGCTGTTTCCAGCCTATTGGTGAAGACGTTGACAAAGCGGGCGTTCTTCAGCACTATATCTGCCAGTTTCCTGCCGGCAGCTGTATCGATCAGTCTGTGCAGACGATCCGCCTGCTCAGCATCTGAAATTTTATTTCTTTTTACCATATATCACACCTGCAATCGTTTTGATTTCATATTACTGCGGCTGAACTGTCCGCAAAAGAAGTATAACACTTTTCTTCGGCTTTTGCACGCAAAAGAGGCGGCACCGCGGCTGCATGGGCGCCGACCCCAACATCAAAAACGCCGTCCTGCGCCTGACTTTCGTCACGACAGCAAGACGGCGAACTTTCGCTATTTGCTAATTTTCTTTCTCAAATACTGCCCGATAGCTGTGGGCTTTCTTTATGTTCTTTACTACGAGCCTTGGGCCGCGGCTGACGGTCTTCCCATTTTCCGTCCACATGACAAAATCGTAGCCGTCGTAAGCAACTGCCCTCAGGATCAGCGTGCCGCCGTAGGCTGCTGCAGGTTTGCCTATGACTCTGCCGCCCTTTGATGCAGACACCTTCGACTTGAAGGTGATCTTTACGAATTTAACTGCCACGGCAGTATTTTTGTCCGGCATGACGAATGAAGTTCCCTTTATCGGCTTGCCATTGACCAGAATCGACTTCAGCCTGTAGCCTTTGTCTGCTTTGACGGTCAAGGTAACCTTGTCGCCTGCCTTTGCCGAAGCCGCAACAACAAAACTTCCGCCTTTGGAGACAGCCTTATTTATCTTATGCTCCGTGGCTGTGTCTTTGACAGTCAGGGAGACTGTCTGTTCCGTACCGCTGCTGTAGCCCAATGTCAGCTTGTGCTCTCCTGCTGGAAGACCGGCCAGGTAATCTTTGCTGATCGTCACCACGCCGCCTGCCACTGTGTAATCCTTGCCAGGCTGCAGGGTGTAGCTGCCGTTTTTGATCGACTTCAGAGCAAAAATGCCGGAATTCTGCGTGATCGTCATGTCCGCCGGCTTATACTGATCAAAGGTGACTTCACCAGTCGTCACCGTCGGCAATGCAGGGATGTATGGCAGAGTCTGCTGCAGTTTGGATATCTTGACATATTTGGCAGCGTCGGCAGGTGATGTCTCGGATTTGGATATAGTCTGCAAAGTACCATAGGAATCATCAAGGTTTGCAATATATCCAGTTTTATCATAAACCGTTCCATTTTCAGAATATGAAATATTGAGACCCTCAACTGATATCGTTTTCGCCCGTATAGCTTGCCCTCCTGCTGCAATCAGCGTGCCGCCGGTAATAGACATTGGCGTAAACACACCATCAATGCCATAATATTTCCCTTCAGCAGTAAGATTTCCTGATTCTATTGCCATGTTCGGAGCATATGACGAACCTCCAGACAGCATCAAGCCATTATATTCTCCTTTCAAAGTTAATGACCCTTCGCCTTTAAACGTAATATCTTTCACTACCTTTAGGCCATAACTTCCACCGACCAGAACATTTGATGATCCTGCTGCGGTTTCTATTGAAACTGGAACTATCGGCTGTAAAGCGTACATCCTTTCTGTATAATAAGTGAAACCATTTAACTTCAGAGTATTATTGCTGTATTCCCACTTGCCCTGCTGTCCAGTATATTCATAATAATTGGGATTTTTTGCATCACTGTAATCACAGATACATAGTTTCACCTGACCGCCTTCCGTAAGCGACCTTAATTCAAGTACTGAATAGCTGATGACTACCGAGCCAGCCCCCGACTGGGTAAGCGCCTTCAGATTTGATGTATTTGTCAGCGTCCCCGTTATCTCACTAGCTCCAGTCACCAGTGCGCAGTCTGCAGTAATGTATCCATTTCCTGAGCACGATACCGCGGTCTTGCCCGAAGCAGTAAGGCTGCCGCTGAGCACTGCGATAGTCCCAGCTGAAGCCACTCCGGTGTCTTTGTTATCTGAAGATTCAGCCTTAGATGCATATCCTGCCAGTTTGCCCCCAGTCACTGTGATCGACCCCGCTACCACTCCATATGTATAAGTATCATTTTGCAGACCGGCATCAACACAGTTAGAAACGTCGCCGGTAACATTACCGCCATTTACTTTCATTTCACCGATGACAGCTATTGCATCTAAACTCCATTCTGCATTAACTTGCACCGGACTGACGCTGCTTCCGATCGTTGCATTGACCGTTCCTGAATCAACGTTCAGCGTTCCGGCAGATATTCCATAGACATCGCTGTTCCCAGCTGATACCCCCATATTTACCGCCAAACTCCCGTTTCCATTAAAAGTAAGGGCTCCGTTTTCAGTACTGATGCCAATAACACCAACAGCACCAGCAGCACCTGATACTGCAAGATTGTTGCCGCCGTTCAAAACTACTGTACTGCCTGCTGGCAAAGCAATTCCAGTGGACATCCCATTTACTGCCGTGACGTTCATCGAAATGTCGATGCCGCTGAGTACCAGCGTGTTTGCAGCATATCCGTCTGCAGCTGTCTTATACCAGGCCCAATGCTCTGCATCATTGACAGTGTTGTTCATAGATGTAAAGTCCATGGTCTGAGTCTTAGTCACGGTTGCGCCGTATGCCGTGAACGCCGTCTGCGGCATGAACACCGCAATCATAGATAAAGCAAGGATCAGACATAATGTACGTCTGATCCATATCAATTCTTTCCCTTTCATAACAACCTCCAGGTTCATAAAATATGGATCTATCGATTCATTTGACTAATCATACCATATTATTATCTGAAAGTAACCTACCCACAGGGGTAGTCTTTTACAGGATGTTTATGCTTTTTCTTACATTTGGCAGGATCTCCGTGGCGCTTGCCTTGGTCACGTGTCCCTCCAGTCCCTGAGGCGGATCGCTGTAGCGGACCAGATTGCCGCTGCCGCCAACGCAGCCTCCTATGCATGCCATGCCTTCTATAAAGTTGTTTGGCAGTTTTCCTTTATCTGCGCGGGCCAGCGCCGACTTGCACTTGTCAATTCCGTCGCAGACGACAGGATCAAAATCAAAGTCCTTTATCTCCAGCTCTTTCAAAGCCTGGGCAACGGCTTCGGCCAGGCCTCCCGACCGGGCGAATATCCTGCCGTAGTACGACGCCTGATTCCAGTCCGTCTCCTCCTGCTCTCTGAGCCATATCTCTCGGCTGTCAAACAGCGCCTGAAGTTCCTCAAAGGTTATGGCAAAATCTACATATCCCGCCACCTCAGGTTTGCGCACTTCCGCCTTCTTGGCTATGCAAGGTCCGATGAAAACCACTTTGCGGTTCGGATGATCCTTCTTCAGCAGTTTTGCCAGTTCGATCATCGGTGAAACGTTGCCCGATATCCTATCCTTAAGGGACGGGTACTTAGTCCCAATATATTTTACGAATGCCGGGCAGCATGATGATGTCAGGAAACCCTTCTCAACCAGTTCTTCTGCCTCTTTTGTTGCAACTATCTCTGCGCCTAGTGCCACCTCCAGCACGTCATCAAATCCCAGCTTGCGGATGCCCGTGATGACCTGCCCTATCCTGGCGTAACTGAACTGTGACGCTATTGACGGTGCAACGATAGCTACTGCTGAATTGTCTTCAGTGCTGTGTTCTGCTTTCAGCAGATTGATCACGTCAACGATACTTGATACGTCAACTGTAGCACCAAATGGACAGTGGTATACACATGCTCCGCAGTCAATGCATTTCTCCGGATCTATTGCTGCCTCGCCGCCCTCCGCCATGGAGATCGCGCCGACCTGACAGGCCTTTTCGCATGGACGCTGAAAATTATGTATTGCGGAGTATTGGCATGCTTTGGCACACCTGCCGCATTCTACGCATTTTGATTTATCTATTGTAGCGTGATGATGTCCGTCAATGGATATAGCGTCAAGCCGGCAGGCATCTCTGCAGCTGTTTGCAAGACATCCGCGGCAAAGGTCTGTGACCACGTAACCGGCTTCCGGGCACTCATCGCAGGCGATGTCGATCACCTGAACAATGTTTGGGTTGCTCCTGTTGCCCCCAAGCGCCAGTCTGATCCTGTCTGCTACCACTGCTCTGTCTTTATATATGCAGCACGTTAAAGGCGGTTCATCCTTTGGAATTATGCGTCTTGAAACCTTGTCGAATTCAGCAAAGGCATCGACGCCTTCCCATGTCTGGTTTGCCACCTCTCTCAGCACCTTGTATTTAGTTTCCTGTACCTTGTTGTCAAAAATCTTCACTTGTCTTCTCCTGCTTTGATTGATTATGTGCCACCCGCTGATTTTCACAGTCGCGGGTGATTGTTAATTATTACACAATATAGTATATGGGTCACCCACTGCCATGTCAATATATTTAGACGAAACTTCCAAGGTGCATCAGATTTAGTACATCTACAGTTTTTTCCTGTACTTGGTTCCCCTGCCGTTGCCTTCAATTGCAACTGCGCCTTTCTCATTCAGGTTCTTAAGTATCCCTGTCACTTTAGATTTGCCAAAATCCGATATTGCAGTAATGTCGCTGATCGACATAGGCTGCGTCTCGCTCACTATCTTATATACAGACCTCTCATCTTTAGTCATGTCCAGATCATCGGCAATTACGGGCAGCACAACCTTTATTGAGTTTTCAGCTATATCAAAGTCCGGCTTGCTGGCGCTGCCGCTGTAAAGCGCCATTATCCTCAGCACACCCGTACCGAACATTTCTACTATCCCCAGTCTGTAAAAGACGTTGCAGATAGCCGGGTTCCGCGGTACCGATATCCTGCCCGACAGGTATTCTTCTTTGCTTATTCCCTCGGGCAGTCCTCCTGGAGATAGAATCTCGATTCTGTCATCAAACATCATTATCCGGATTCTGGCATTCACGTCCCAGGTCCTGTGAATCAGGGCATTGGCAACAGCTTCACGAAAAGCCGCCTCTGGGATCCTTTCCACAGTTTTTCTCAATGACTGCATTATCTCCTCATACTGATAGTAATCCCTGTATATCTCAACCGCCTTTTCAAAGGACTCTAGTATTGACATTTCCTCCAGCGTCACGCGCTTGTTTATAATGCTTATGGAATCTCCAAACTTGGCAATGTCTATGCCCGGGAAACTGCTTTTGTCTGACAGTATTGCCGCTCCATTGCTGTATCCTTCTGCGTCAGAGTAGAGGTTCAGTGTCTTCAATATGTCATAATCAAAATTTTCTATGCCCAAATGTTCGACGATCCGCGATCCAAGCACATCAAAAGTTAGATTCTGCTCATCTGCAGACAATTCTTCAAACCTGATGTTACGATCTTCATAATTTGCAAATGCGCTGACTGTCTTCAAAAAAGTATTCGTTTCTGCTGCTTTATATTCCAGTGTTCTTGACTCCTTCATTTGACGATTTCTCCCTTCAATCGTATATTTACAGCTGTTTTTTATAGATATATAATGCATCATCGCAGTTGTAATTTCAATCGTAAAATTTTGTGATTGAATTTGTGGCTGATTTCCGGCATACAAAAACCTAATATCAAAAAACAGGCTGCCGCCGCCATCAAAGGCAGCCCAACAGCCTGTTCAATATTCATATATCGTTGATTTAAAGCCAAGAGTTTCAGTTATCTTCTTATCTCCAGAAGTTTCCCCTTCAGGTCTTCTTCCAGTTTCAGCAGTTCTGTCTCTGCTTCCTGACGTTTCCTGCGTCCTTCGTCCTGAATCTGTATCACCTCATCGATAGTCGAAATAAGAGACTCGTTTGTATGCTTGAGAGTTTCCAGATCAACGATGCCTCTTTCAGACTCCTTGGCTGTCTCAATGCTGGCCATCTTCAAGTTGTCAGCATTTCTGCGCAGCAGTTCATTGGTCGTATCTGATACTGCCCGCTGAGCCTCTGCGGCTTCCTGAGAATGAGCAGTGCCAAGTGCAATTATCATCTGGCTCTTCCAAAGCGGCAAAGTGTTTACCAGTGTAGACTGGATCTTCTCCGACATAACGGAGTCGTTGCCCTGCACCAGTCTGATCTGCGGCGCCATCTGAATTGAAATCGTACGCGTCAGTTCCAGGTCGTGGAGCTTTTTCTCAAAACGGTTGCACATAGCGGCAAGGTCGTTGGCTTCCTGAGCATCCTCCGGCAGCCCGCTCATCTGTGCCTTCTGCTGCAGCGCTGGCAGATCGACATTTACCGTCTGCGCCAGCTTCTGTTTTCCGGCAGCTATATACATGGAAAGTTCCTTGAAGTATGTTCTGTTCAGGTCATAGAGTTTGTCAAGCGTTGCAATGTCCTTCATGAGAACGATCTGATGGCTCTCCAAGGCGTCGGAGATTTTGTTGACGTTGACCTCCGCCTTGGCATACTTCGCCTTCATCGCCTCGACTTTGTTGGATCCGCGCTTGAACAGTCCTTTGATGCCCTTTGCGTCTTCTTCGCCGAAGCCTCTCAACTCAGTGACCAGTGACGAAAGCAGTCCGCCTACCTCTCCAAGATCCTTGGTGCGCACGCTGTTCAGCGCCGTCTCAGAAAAATCTGCCATTTTCTTCTGGGCGCCAGCTCCGTACTGCAGCACGATATTGGTGTCATGCAGGTCGATCTTGTCTGCAAAATCGCTTATCATCTGCTGTTCCTGAGGCGAAAATCTGCTTGCCTGAAAATCCTCCTTGACCTTCAGGTCCTTCACCTGATTAAGTTCTTCCATTGAATCTGCTGAGTCTAGTCCGTCGAGCACCAATTCAGGCGCAGTCTGAGTCATCTTTTCATCTTCCATTTAATCGTTCCCCCTTATTTGAAATCATCATCAGCCAGGCCGTCTTTGGCAAACATGCTCTTCAGTACGGAAATGTCCGTCGAAACGTCCATGACCGTGTCCTCGTACAGTTCGCTGAGCAGTTTTCTGAAGGCTACGGTTATCGTATCAAGCGTCTGCTCGATTTCTTCCTTTGCCTTCACTATCTCATCGGTCTGGATAGGTTTGTTTTCGAAATCAGTATATACCTCCACCAGTTTTACAGTTGTCGGCAGATAGTAATCCATGAATTTTTTGATATCTCCCAAAAGCGCCGGCTTTTCCTCCACGCGTTTGAATATCTGAGTCACCAGTTTTTCTATTTCATCTAGTTTCCTGCTTATTTCTTCATCTGTCAACGCCACGTTTGCGCTGCGGATCTGTTCAATGCTCTCTCTTCCCTTTTCCAGCACTTCGCGCAGTTTTCTCTCTTCGGCTGACTCTCCGGCCCGCTTCTGCGCGTCGGCTTCGGTCTGCCGACGGCGTTCATCAAAGCTTTCTTTGGCCGCCATGTATTTCTCATAGGTGGCATTGTTGGTGATAAAGAACTTTCCGGCTTCGTCGATGTGCCCCTCCGGGAACATCCGCATGCTGATCATTTTATTCAAGTCGGCTTTGACAAAGTCTTTCTTCTTGCCGATCTTCTCAGCAAGGTCGCCGATATCGTAAAACTCAGCTCCCCGCATAATGCTCAGGTATTCGCGGAATCTTTTTATCCGCTTTCTGATGCCCGCGCCCTTGGCAGTGAGGAAAGCGCACGCCGCGGCACAGCAGCCTGAAGAAATGCTCCAGACGGCCATATTCACTGACAGCAAAGCGCCCACACCCAGGCTCATCAGTGATCCTGCACCAAATGTGACGATGCCGATGATGCCGCAGACCATCATCACAGGTCCGCTGTATGTCCCCGCAGGCTTCACCGTTGCCGGCACACCAGAGTTTGGACTGTATGGGTTGACATGGAATTTGTTGCCGGTATTGAACTGCGGTCCGGCGTTCTGCTGAGTTCCGGCGTTATAAGGTCCGCCGGCATTGAATCCCGCGCCAGCGTTTTGCTGCCCGCCGGCGTTGAATCCACCTGTCTGGAAATTCGGTCCCGTCGGATTCACCTTTATGTCTTCAGGCCGGCCGTAGACGAATTCCTTGAAAGTGGAATTGATGTAGCGGCTGACGTTGTCGAAATTCATGCTGTTGATGGCATCGTTGATCATGTCGTTGATCTTGCTGCCAGAGTTGTAGTTGCTCATTACCTATATCTCCTGATTAGAATTAATTACTCACATGCTAATTATACAACTTTATTTGCCTATTTGCATTCACATTATCACATCTTTGGCTATTTGCCATAGACTTCGCTGAAGCGTGGGACATCTGTTACAATAACGGTGTCATATATAGAGGAAGATATAATACGCCGTCTTTTTCCATTCTGTCCCCTGTATGAAGAACAACAGGCCTGTACATCTGCTCCGAATATTTTTTCATACATTTATTTAGCGACAGCAGAGTATAGTTCTTTCCAGACTTGACTTCGATCGGTATGATATTATGCCTGGATGTGTCATTCTGCTTGCGAAGCAGAAAATCAATTTCCATTCTCATATTCTTATCATCCCTTGAGGCATTCGAATAGAAATATAGCTTATGGCCAGCTGCCGTCAGCATCTGAGCTACAACGTTTTCTATTATCATTCCTTCATTAAGTTCAAGTTTATCAAACAGGAGTTTTTTGTAGATATCTTCTGATACTATTCCATTCTCATCAAATGAATGGCTTATCAGCAGACCTGTATCCGCCATATAGCATTTCATCGTCATCCTGTCGCGGTTCAGCTTCAGCCCCACACTTGGTTCTGTAGTATTAAACGCCATGTTTGCAATCATAGAATCCTGAAGCCAAAAGATAGCATCTTCATACTCTCTGAATCTGGCGCCCTTTTTCAGTGACGACAGTTTAAATTTCTTGTCATGCTTCTGCAGCTGAACAGGAATCTCATCAAAAAAACTTTTTACCTTGATCTGATAACCTTCTGCATGTTTGGAAATATCCGCCCTGTACAGCGATAGAATATTTCTTTTTATCTGATCCACATTCTCAAGCTTCCTTGATTCTGCATATTCCTTCACTGCCTGCGGCATCCCGCCGACAATGAGATACTGCCTGAACATGCTCATGATTTCACGATGCATTGCCTGCCCCATGCACTGACCTTCGTTATAGTTTTTTCGGATCAGATTCATAGTAAAATCATTACCCATAGCCCACAGAAATTCTTCAAAATCCATAGGATACATCTCTATATGATGTTCTTCAGATGGTATCAGTATGTCTTTTACATTTTTTTTGATGGACATCAGCGAACCGGTCTCAATGTAATCATAGCGGCCATCAGCAACCAGATACTTGATTGCAGCTCTTGCTCTTGGATACATCTGCACCTCGTCAAAAATTATCAGCGAATCTCTTTCGTATAATTCAGTTTTATAATATGCGGACAAATACATGAAAAAAGTATCCAGGTCTCTAAGATGCTGTTCAAACAGTTCTTCAACAGCCATACCTGCAATGTTGAAATCGATAAGTATGCTTGACTTATATTCTTTTTCAGCAAACTCGGTTACTGTATAGCTTTTGCCTACACGTCGTGCGCCATCAATAAGCAAGGCGCTTTTTCCGTTTTCATTATGCTTCCATTCGAGAAGTTTGTCGTACAGCTTTCTGCGCATTTTATCTCCAATCACGTTTTCAAGATTTTTGTCAGATGAAAGTAACACATATTCAAGGTTTTTATTGCTTGTATTATAACACATATTCAAGGTTTTTGGTAGTTTTTCTTTTACTCATATGGTTGCTGCTCATGAACCTTGTTGTCTGCAGCCATAACAGTAAGGCTCCCCGCAAGTTTTGCAGGAAGCCTTACTGTTTATGGAATTCTCTTCCCATAGGTACCCTTCCCTCTGGGAAGTTGTTTTTGATCAATTTAGTCTGCAAAAAAAAGACACATCATTCTCCTCTTGACGGATTTCAGTATATAATATATAATATATCATATATTCAAGAGAACGATGGTTTACAGTCCAGCCGTTCCTAATAACATCAGGAGGAAAAGAAAATGTTTACTAAAGCAATCACCAGAAGACCATGTAAAGCACTTGTTAACGGCATTACAACTTACCTTGCAGAAGGAAAGCCGGTATATGAAAACGCCATCAAACAGCATGACAAATATGTTGCCACGCTCAGGGAACTTGGACTGGAAGTTACAGAACTTCCTGCAGACGAGAGATTCCCGGATTCATGCTTCGTTGAAGATCCTGCAGTCGTAATGGAACGCTGCGCTGTGATCACCAACCCTGCTACGGATTCCAGAAATGGTGAAAGGTTTGAGATCATAGATACTATCAGAAAGTTCTACTCAGAAGATAAGATTTTCCATATCGAAGCCCCTGGCACAATGGAAGGCGGAGATGTAATGAGAGTCGGCGACCATTTCTACGTAGGTCTTTCAGACAGGACCAACGCTGAAGGCGCTAAGCAGTTCAACGACATCGTTACTAAATTCGGATACACTTCTTCAACAGTACCTGTAACAGAAGGCCTTCACCTGAAGGATTTCGCCATCTATCTGGAGAACAACAACCTGCTAGTTTCAGCTGTCATGAACGAGCGTCCTGAATTTAAGGATTTCAACAGATTCGTGATCCCTGCTGAGGAAATTTACGCAATCAACAGCCTTTACATCAACGGAACCGTTATCGTTCCGCAAGGATACCCTAAGACTCAGAAGATCATAGAAGATCTGGGCTATCCAATCAAGCTTATCGATTCCAACGAATTTAAGAAGATCGACGGCAGCCTTACCTGCCTGTCACTGAGATTCTAGTATGCATGCGCCGCCCATCTTGCAAGGGCGGCATTTTTTCACTTCAATACAAAAGGAGCCGCTTCTGACAACGGCTCCTTTTGCTTTGGTATTAATAATTATGTTACGATTTATGCTATGTTAATTATGGTTCATTACTCTTTTTCAAAGATCGTGCCCTTGCAGAATCTCTGGCTTGACTTCATGTTCTTCATGAGGAGGTAATATACCAGTGCCGTAGGTATCAGGCTGATATACCATGAAAGCTGTACCAGGATCAATGAGCATCCTGATCCAACAATAATGGCAATTATTGCTGCCCAGTTGAAACCTTTGAACGGTCCGTTCTTGTCATACATCAGGTTGAGGTCAAGTTTTTCTTTTCTCAAGAAGAAATAGTCAACGATCATTACTGCAAATATAGGTCCAAGGAATGCTGAGTAGATCTGTGTGAACAGTGACAGTCCAGCAGCTGAATCAGCAGTGACCAGCTTCCAAGGCATTACTGCACATGACAGTGCGCCAACGAGGATCGTTGCATGACTCCACTTCATCTTGAAGGACTCCATCAGCACATATGCTGGCGGAACGATGTTGTTCAGTACGTTAGTTGTAACCTGCGCAAACGCGATGAAGAACAGAGTTACGACTGTGAGGAATTTGCTTCCCATCGTTGTTGAGAATACTGTTACTGGGTCTGAGTTTCCAGTTGCGCCAGTAACCAGCAGTCCTATCATGCCCATGAACAGAGTTACAGGCAGGATTGCGATAGTGTATATGCCGCTTGCCTTGACAGGTCCGATACCTTCCTTAAGGTTACGTGAATAGTCTGATGCATTGGTGATCATAGTTGCGTAGATGCCAAGGAAAGATGTTGTGGCTGCCCAGAAAGGAAGCCCCCAAGTCCCCTTGATTCCTGCAAATGATGCGCTGATGTCAACTGCATATTTAGTATTTACTACATAAAGCATATATACTAGTATTGCTATGATGAATACGCAGGATACGTTTTCCAGCCATTTGATCTCTTTGAATCCTTTGATGGAAAGTGCTACCTGCAGGATCGTAAACAGTACGTATACGACCGGAAGATTGCTGTATCCAAACAGAATGTTCATGCAGCTGTTGATGGCACCTGCGCCAACCCAGCTCTGGAATCCAAACCATACTATGGCCGGAACACCTCTGAGCACGCCAGGGATCTTGACTCCGCTGGTTCCAAAACTGCTTCTCAGCTGAACGATGAACGGAATACCATATTCATGTCCGCATTTTCCAATAAGTGCTAAGGCAACTGCGATTACCAGACAGCCAATAGTCATTGCAATAATCGCCTGAGGTATAGTCAGTACTCCGATAAGGCTGGCGCCCATGGAGAATGTTCCAATGGAAACACATCCGCCGAGGAAGCTTGCCGTATATGACAATGAACCCATGATACGTTCATTCGTCGGCTGAAGATCCATGCTCACGTCCTTGACGTATTCTGGATTCAGATTCTTGTTATCTACTAAACTCATTTATTCTCTCCTTCTGCGCGTTTGATGACAGCGCGTAATTATCTAACTCTCTTAACCAGTTTTCCTGTGCCGGCTGTACCAACGATCTTGCCGTCTTCAGCCATGATGTTTCCGCGCAGGATAGTGCAAACAGGAAGTCCCTTGCCCTTCATGCCTACGAATGCTGAGATCTTGTTTACATAAAGCAGTGAATCTGCGGTGATCTCCCACTCTTTCTCAGGGTCGATGATGATGATGTCTGCATCAAAGCCGACTTTGATGTCGCCTTTCTTTCCATACAGGCCAAAGGCTTCAGCTGGCTTTTTCGCCCAGCAGTTTGCCAATGCCGACGGGCTGATGCCGCGCTTTACGACTCCTTCTGAGAAGATGGCCTGAACACAGCTCTGGATTCCGCTGATTCCGCCCCATACATCAAATACATTGTTGATCTTGTTGCCAAGGATCTCGTTGAATTTCTCGTCATATGAGCAAGGTGAATGGTCAGATGCCAGTCCGCTGAATGTGCCGTTTTCTACATGCTTCCACATGCCTTCAACGTCTTCTGCCTTGCGAAGAGGCGGTGCGCATTTAAACATAGGTCCGTTTTTGATGACATCTTCTTCCGTGAAACTCAGATAGTGTCCGCAAGTCTCTGCTGAAATTCGAACGCCATTAGCGTGTGCTTCAACGACTTTATCAGCAACAGCCGGATGACTGATGTGGCAGATGTGCGCTCTGCAGCCAAGTTCAGCTGCCATAGCGATGACTGCTTCTGTTGCTACCATTTCTGATGCAACTGTTCTGGAATCGAGGAATCCTCTCCAGTCAAGTCTGCCGGCATCCTTCATGTGCTGCTCTCTGCATTTGATCATATGGAAGTCTTCGCAGTGGAAGCCGCCCATAGCGTCAAATCCTTTCAGTATCTCTAGTGCTTCATAAGCCTGGCCATATGAAAGTGATGCATAGTCAGGCGATACCGGTCCAAGGAATGACTTAAAGGCAATAACGCCCTTCTTGTCCAGAGCTTCAAGCTGATCCAGATTAGTAGGGATCATTCCGCCCCAGAAACAGTAGTCTGAATAAGCATGCGGACTGACCTTTGCTTCTTTGATGTCAAACAGTTCAGGTGTCGTCAGTGCAGGTTCGTTCTGCAGCGGCATATCGATGACTGTGGTGTAACCGCCAACAGCTGCGGCAGCTGTTCCGTGTTCGTAATCCTCTCTCCACTCATAACCAGGATCGTTAAGGTGGGCGTGAGTATCGATTGCGCCTGGGAATACATATTTGCCAGCTGCATCAACTACCTTCTTTGCTTCCGGTTCGATTGAAGGAGCCAGAACAGCAGCTATCTTTCCGTCTTTTACTGCGATGTTGCCATCCAGAACATTCTCCGGCGTAACGATCTTGCCATTTTTAATTAATAAATCGTACATATGATTGCTTTCCTTTCTCGATTTTTGGTCGACCAATTTTTTATAAATTCATTATATTCCTGGTTTTATGAAAATGCAATCATTTTCTTTAATTGTCTGACTTTTTTATTTTTTTCTTTGTACTGAAATTTTCCCAGTCCGATATTTACGGTCTTTTCATTGTAATTTCAACATTTAATCTAATAATGCAGTGATTACGTTCAGGTAATGGTTTTCAATTTTTATATGAAATGATACACGCCGCCGTTACAATATTTGGGTCATCCAATTTTAGCATACCGCCTAATTTTCTGCTTAAATTCCCACCCTTTCTCGAATCTAAAGTTTCGGACGGGTCCCCGGAAACCTTGTCGTCTGCGACAATAAAAAAATGCCGCCTAATTCACTTAAGCGGCGGGTACAACTATATTCAGTTATTATATTTGTATTATACTTGCTTTTATTCACCATGTCCGTTTCTTGTCAGATAAACGAGGCTTGTCTGGTCCACTTCCCTTAGTACATCAGTATAATTTCTCAAATCTGAAATCGGTTTAATATTCGGCATATTTACCACTTCCTCCCTGATTCCATTATACAGTCTTTTTTCTTTTTTGCATTAAATCAGTGTGCATATTCGCTTGTTAATTTCACATCTCTGGGTGACTGAGATGCGGAACAGTGATTTCATGCTGGTCACTGCAGCTGATTCCTTCTGACTCCAGGATCTCAATAAGTTTTCTGACGTAAACATCATCTGCAAAATCCTGACTCACGGATATGTGGAACTTCTCGCCAAAGCATAGGATCTCAATTGCCATATGCATATTCAGAGTCTCCGTCTCCACATCTGCGGAAACGATGTGTCTGTCCACACCCCCGAAGTCCTGCTGCCCGGTGTAGCTTACTGAGAAGGTCACCCCTCCCGCGCCTTGTTCAATAGCCATTTGGCTGACTGCACGCTTCTCCGCCATGGTCTTCAGGCTCTTCAGATAATAGCTGAACTGCTGCGATGCGGCGGCCTTCCGTTTAATGACATCGTCGTCGCTCTGTAGAATGATGATTCCACGGTAGCATGTTGCACATTTCGAAATATCCATATCGTCCATCTTAGGCTGGTATCTAATAGGCAGCAGCCCAACACGGCAATGATAGGACTCACAGCCAATGGCTCGCCTGTGATCAACTGCAACACCGGCAACGATGTTGTCAGCCTGCGGATGTATCGATCTGATCGCCCGCGACATGAGCATGGCCACGATTGCATTCGGCGAACCATCCACGTCATGGGAAAATTTCATAAACGGTTTGGTGCCAATCGAAAAGCAGTGTATATGCAGTGCACATGACGCATCTTTCTCGACCGGCAGCCTAAACGGCTCGATTGGCGGCTGTCCCTGGTTTTTCGGCGGTTCAACGCCGCTGAAATCAACAACCGGGTCATTAGTCTCCGACTCCGGTATCTCCTCTCCTGCCAGATGTACGCCGACAATGCCTATATCCGTCCCATCTATGGTCTGCCAATAGTAATGGAACAAAGTTTTCACGAAGGGCATTATCCCGCGGCCGTCGGTAAGGGCATGACAGAAGCAGATGTTCAACCACTGTCCCTTTGCCGAGACTCTGAGCAGATGCCCCAGGTTTCTGTTGTTGCTAAGTGAAGGATCATCAGGGTCGTCATACAGAAGCATCGGCTCGCTGTTTTTCTCCAAGGCGATCTCCTCGCCCACGCGTACCATTTTCACCCTGAAATACGGGTACCTAGTGATAGTCGTATCCAAGGCCTTTTGCATAACATTCTTATCGATTACACTGTCAAACTTAAATCGTATTCCTACGAAACCAGTATAGAAATCGCCTAGCCCATAGAAAGTGCACTGTGACGACCATAGTTCTTCCATTATAACATCCCCATTCTAAAGATACGGCTCTACCATAACTTTCTTAAGCCCTATCCTGTCGGCAATATTTGGTATCTGAGCCACTACATATGAAGCCCCCGGATTGCCTTCGATAAGTTCAACTCCGTCAGGAGTTATAGCGAAATCCCAGCCGATCAGGTTGAAGTTTTCCAGTCTTCCCGTCGCCTTTTCGCAGATTTCTTTGACAATGTCCCAATGAGGGATCTGAAATCCCTTAATCATTTCGTTGGAATACGGATGCAGAGCGAAGGTGTTGCCTTCCAGATCTGCAGCATCGGTAATTACTATGCCTGTCTTCACGTCAACTGAGGCAGCAATGCCGCCTGCATGGAAATTGTCCACTACGGCACCGCGTCCCATGCGGAACACCGAATAGAGGAACTTGCATTCCCCTTTATAGTTCAAAGTGGTAACCCTAACGGTATTTACTGACGTTGGGCAGAACTTTGCCACCTCTTCATGCTGAACGATGTACTGCTCAACAATGCATCTCTTATCGTTCATCAGCTTGTCATAGAGTTCTCTCTTGTCTACGTCAGGCCCTAATTCGTATTTGCTGATGCCAATGCCCTGTGTAGCCGCAATATGCTTGACCAGCAAGGCGTCCAGTCCATCGATCTTCTGCAGGAATTCTTCAAAGGTAATGTCACGGTTGACGAACCATTTTCTCTGGATCAGGTCGCTGAAGATCTCGTTGAACTGGTCCTTCTCATTGAAAGGCTTAGCTGCCATGAAGCAGTCGTTATATGTGAGCCTCATCCTGACGAAATCGTTTAAGGTAACGTACTCTTTCTGTTCCTCAGGAGTCATCTCATAGAATTTGAAGACATAATAATCTTCATAGCTGGCTCCGCAGTTGACCTTGGCCTTCAGTATCTCCAAATCTGTTTTGCCATAGCTCCATCCTGTGATCTTAGACACCTTACTGATATAGTTTTTTCTGTTCCTTTTTACTCTGTTGTTGACTCTCTTCAACGATGAGTTGGCAAATTCATGAATCGTGTCCTCATCCATCATCCAGCAGCCTCTCTGTACATATTTCTGCCTGCCAATGCCAAAAGGCTGCAGACGATCCATGTCGGCAATGACCTCCGCCCTTGTCCATCCGGATTTTCTCACAGCCTGATCAATATAGAACTGTTCTTCTTCCTTTTCCTGATCCGCCAGCATTCTGATATACCTGCCAGCTTCTGTCAGTTCACTGTCGTTAAGATCATACCAGTGCCTGTTGAGATACTGATGTGCCTTGATGCCCTTAGTCAGCGCCTTGCGCAGTTCCGCCTTAGTTTTACTTTTGTCCCAGCCGGTTGCCTGCATTATATTTTCAATTTGTTCATCTCTTTCGGCTGATCTCACCTTTAGTTTCTGAAAAATATTCAGCTTTTCAGAAGCAGTGCTCTCGCCTTTTGCCTTACTGTTCTTATCCTGTTCTTGTTTTTCCATATCGCAAATTACCTTTCTTTTTTCTTCGGCCTTTGGAAATGCCCGTCACCATTGCCGGCAATTACAAAAAGTCTTTCTGTGTTTTCACAGAAAGACCTTGATTACAATTTATCAGTTACTCAATTGTGAGCAAATCGCTGAAGCCAGTCATATCAAATACTTCCATGATATCACTGTTTACATTGCATACTACCATCTCTCCGCCCTTCATCATTTTAAGAGCAGATAGAATAACTCTGAGTCCCGCACTTGAAACATACTCCAGGTCTTTCAGATCAATAACGAGCTTGTCAATATCTACGACCTCTTCATTGACCCTTGCTCCGAAATCAGGAGCAGTGGATGTGTCCAATCTTCCTTCAAGTTTGAAGATAAGTTCTCTTCCATTCTTTTCGCTGTTAATGTTTAACATTTTAAACCTCCAATAATTTAATCTTTTTCAATCATATATTTTTTCTGATAATCAGGATATTCTTCTCGCCTTTTCTTTCATATTCCAGGGAATCCATCATCTTCTTCACCATAAACAGCCCCAGGCCTCCGATCTTGCGTTCCTCCGCAGATTCTGTGATATCCGGTTCCGGCGCCTCATTGGGATCGTATTCCATGCCGTCGTCAATGAACCTCAGGCTTGCGCGCGTGCCGTTGACGGAAACGCCAACCTCTATGCTGCTGCACCCGCTGTACTGTATTACGTTAGAAAGGATCTCATCAATGCTGATGTTGAACGAGATAATGGTCTTCGGCGCAACGTTCTTCTCCTGCAGCAGGTCCTCAGCAAAACTCGTGACGTTCTCAATCTCAGCAATATCGCTTGCTATGGTCTTGGTTGCATAGCCGCCGCTCATCTTCAGAGACATCATCGTGATGTCGTCAAATTGTTCCGCCTCGCCAACAAAACCGTCAAGTGCCGCGCTGACACCTTTGACGATCTCGTCTGGCGTTTTTTCACCGCAAGTGCTGATAAAGTCATGCAGCCTGTCCTCTCCGAACAGTTCAACTGCGCTGTTTTCCGCCTCTGTCACGCCGTCGGTGTAGAGGAAAAGCGCATCGCCATCGTCGAGCTGCATCTCATATTGATTATACCTTGTCATGTCCATTCCTGCAAGAATGAAACCGCTCTTCGTCCGAAGATATTCGCTGTGTCCGTTCTTTGTGACCAGCGGCGGATTGTGTCCCGCGTTGACAAAGGTGATGCGGCCAGTTGCTATTTCCATCAGGCCTACCCAAGCTGTGACGAACATGCCTTCTTCATTGTTTTCGCAAAGCTGGGCGTTGGTCTTAGTCATCGCCTCCGCCGGAGACATACCGTCCTGCAGATTGTTTTTTATCAGCGTCTTGGCGATCACCATAAACAGGGCTGCCGGTATTCCCTTGCCGGAAACGTCTGCCATGACCAACGCTATGTGCTCCTGGTCTGTGTAAAATATGTCGTAGAAATCTCCGCCGACTTCCTTGGCAGGGGTCATGGACGCCTGCATGAGAAATTCTTTTCTGCCTGGAAATTCTGGCAGAATAATTGGCAGCATGGATTTCTGAATTTTTGTTGCCACGTCAAGTTCAGAAGATATTCTTTCTTTCTCAAACAAGATCGTCCGCTGACGGTCGATGTAAAGTGATACGGCCACCATCAGCGCGAAACCTACAGCATTGGCAATAACGATCGGCATTGCCACTGATTTGATGATAGAAACTGCCAGATCCTGCGGTTTGACCATTAGATAAACCAGCAGAAGGTGATAATCTTCCATGATCACTCCAATAAGCATTGCCCAGTGGATGCGAATCAGTTTATTGCCGAATATCACATGCAGTATGCCGCACATTATGCCTATGGTCAGCGTGGCCAGTGAGCAGGCGTAAACAGTTGGACCGCCAAGGGTCAGTCTGTGAGCACAGGCAATGCCGCCTGCAATTAATCCGCCTATAGGACCTCCGAAGACCCCTGCCATCATAGGCCCGATGTCTCTGATGCTGATTATGGCTCCGTTGTAATCGATTCCTGCATAGTTAGCATAGACGCCGAACAGACCTCCAAAGAGGCCCATAACCAAATAGGCCCGCAGCTTTTTGTCGCTTTCGTTTTTACTGAAAAGGTTATAGTAGTGATTGTTGATAAAGAAAGTCAATACAATAATTATTGCTGCTGAACCTATCAGATGCAGAAAATTACTGTTCATATTGTCGAGCATTCTCGTTGTCCTCCCTAATTTGTCAATGAATACTGGCAGTAATTGCGAATTTTATCTTCTGAAAATTATCGACATTACCAGATCTAAAATAAATATTATCAACACCGCATAGCCAAACCTGAAAAACTGCCTGTCTTTCATCTTAGACAGGAAATGGTTGGTCACCGGCTGAACTAAATAGAAAAGGAGCAGCGCCCCGACTCCAAAGGTTATCACCGATCTCAGGCAGACGAAGCCGTTGATGTTCAGGAACAGTCCCGTATAGTCCCAAAGCCGCTCGTGCAGGAAATGCAGCACTGCCGCTCCTGCAATGTATTCCAGAACTCCGCAGACTACTGCGCCGCCTAGAAAGGCCAGCAGCGGATTTCCCCTGTACCTGAAGAGCAGACCCAGCATCAGCAGCGTGCCAATACCGTATACCGGCAGCCACGGCCCATACATAAAGCCTCTGTTCAGAAGAAGATGATCGTCTAGAAGGTAATAAAGTTCTTCGTATACCCAGCCAATCATTGAGCCTACAATGAAAATAAGGAACAGAGACAGCAGTCTTCTTTTGAAACTGTGTTCAGTGTTTCCTGAGAAGCTGTCCAGCTTCTCTATGATCTTATTGCTGCTGTTCATTTCACACACACTCCCATTTTTATCCTATAAACTTAGATGTCAGTGCCGCGTTAGTCGTTTCCGCCCACGGATAAGGCATCATATATTCCCCCATAAAACTGTTTACCATTACCATGTCGCCCTCCAAGGCCATGTAATAGTCACAGTCGAATTTCTCCGGGTTCACAGACATCACGTCTCTCGATTTAATGATGATGTCATCCGCCCCAGCCTGAGTCAGCGACTTGATCAGGTCAAGTCTGATGACAGAGATTTGCTTCTGCCTGGATCTGTCGTAGATCCCGTCCTCCCAGAGAGCGTTGGCCATCTCCGCAGAAGAGCAGCCCGCGCCATGGCGATCCACCATGTACGCCAGCATTTCCTTGGACTTGGCTCTCATAAACTTTATCGGTTTCTCGTCAACGAATATCTCAAAACTGCCAAAGCACTGTATTCTGACCCTCTTTGCAGCCACCGTCCTTGCAGGCGGATTCCTGAGGTTCTCTATCTCCTTGATGACCTTGTCCCTGGTGGCCGGCTTCATGATATATCCGCTTGGCCTTAACTCCATGGCCTCCAGCGCGTACTATGAAAAACCGGTAACGAACACTATGTTGATTTGCGGGCACGCCATCTTCAGGACATGTGCCAGCTCCAGACCAGCCATTCCCGGCATTTCAATGTCTAGAAAGGCGACTTCAGGATGATAGCCGTTTTCACCAACTTCGCGCACCACTTCTGAAGCCTTCTTGAATGTCCTCAGTTCAGCATCTGGAACGGCTTCCGTAATAGCTCTCGTCAAAATGTTCAATGCTGACGTTTCGTCATCTGCTGCAATGATCTTCATATGTCTTCTCCTTTCGGTACCGTTATTATTGCTGTCGTGCCTTTCCCAGGCTCACTTTCTATTGTCAGCTCGCCGCCGCACATAACGCGCAGGCGTTCCGTCACATTGGATATGCCGATGTGACTGCGGCCGTCATCTTTTTTCTTCGTGATATCAAATCCCACTCCGTCGTCAATGACGCAGACCGTATAGCCATCTTCCGTCTCGAAGGAAGATATCTTCAGCGTCCCCTGATCTTCCTTCTTCATGAGACCGTACCGCACTGCATTTTCCACGATTGGCTGCAGCGTCAGCGCCGGCAGCTTGAAATCGGTAGTTTTGATATCGAATTCTATATTAAGTCTGTCCCCAAACCTTTTCTGCTCTAGTGAAAGATAGTTCTGCGTGTGCTTCAGTTCCTGCTCAAAGTCTATCGGGACGTTCAGTTTCAATGAATCCAGATTGCTCCTCAGGAATTCCGAAAACTCAATTGTTGCCTCTTCCGCCTCCGGCGCGCTTCCGTGACACATGTCCTGAATTACAGAAAGAGCATTGTAGAGAAAATGCGGCTGTATCTGGCTCAGCATCACCGCCACCTTGGAATCAGTCAGTTCCTTCTCCTGCTCGGCGATCTTTCGGCTCCGCAGAAGATAAACGGTGATATACATCAGCAGGATGGCCAGCGTCGTCGCCAGGCACATTGTGTTGAATTCCGGTATTGGGAACTGTGCCGCTGCTGCGATCAGCGGGAATATAGGATAAGCAAGCATCGTAATCGTTCCGCTCCTGCCTATGTATTGATGCTTTATCAGTACGAGTACGACGTCAGGTCCGAGGATCAGCACTGAAAACAGCATGTTCAGCCAGAAAAGCGAGCCTCTGGCGTATACGGCACCTTCACATACAAAGTACATGTGGTTGAATATCGAAATGAAATTCAGGACCAAAGCCAGTATGCATATCGCCCTCATGACCCATAAAAAAGCAGGGTGCACAGAGCCTTTCTCGGATATCAGGCAAACAACGTATTCCGTATACCCAAGGGCGATCGGAAATCCGAAGGCTGACATGCCAAAGGTCAAAGCGTAGTCCAGCGCCTCAAACTGAGGTTTCCCCTCCACCAGCAAAGCACCTATCGTGCATATCAAAAGTGCGGCGTTGCCCCACAGCATGGCATGCATCAGTCCGTCTGTCCGCTCTTTTCGGTTGTCGTCACCCCAGCTGCAGAGCAGCAGAAGCACCGTAACGGCCAGCGCATATGATTCAAGAACGATGTTGGTTGTGATCATGCTCATTTTCATCTCCATCAGTTATCTATGAGGGTATTATATCACTATAATGTCAACAAATGTCCAACAAAAGCAAAAACGGCCCGAAACCGCATAATTTATGCGGCCCCGGGCCAAATGACAAAGGTTTGTTTAATTTAATTTTGCGAACCTGCTGCCTGCAGGCACTCCGCTCTTCTGAAGAAGTTTTACGTACGTGCTGTATTTTGATTTCGGCATCCAGAATCTGCATCCGCTGCCTAAAGTCTTGAAGGCTCCGTCACTGATCTTCTGCAGTACCATACCCTTGAACACGACTGTCTTAACTTTGCTGTCGTAGCTGAATGCGCTGCTGCCGATAGTCTTAACATTCTTGCCGATGATTATCTTGGCTGCGCTCTTGCAGCCTGCAAAAGCTTTAGAATTTACTGTTACTACTTTTAGAGACTTTCCGCCAATCACTACCGCTGCCGGTACGGTGATGGTATTCATCGTCTTTCTGTAGGTACCAGTCATTACTGCCGTCGTCTCGCTTGCGGCCTTAAAGTTCATGCCAGCTCTTCTGGCAGTCATGCCTTTTACAGGAACGCCTGCATTTACGGTAACGAACCTGCTGCCTGTATAAGTATTGTCCGCAGGACTCGTTACTGATTTGACGGCAGCAGCTGCGGTTCCTGCTGCAACTTTTGCTGATCCGAGTATGTACGGAACTGATCCGAAGGCACTGGTATATCCAAAGGCCGATACCATTCCGCTTTCAATATAGATGGTCTGTCCTGAGTAAATCCCTATTGAATCTCCGCTGGTCGTCTTGCCTGCGAATGCTCTCAGTGTTCCTTCACCTGTAAAGTCTATTGGTGATCTGCTGTAGATGCCATAGGTGTTGCCGATGCCGCTGAATGTCGACTTGATCGTGTTGTCTCCAACGAGAACGACCTTTAGCGGCGAATCATCGGTATCGAATTTCATCGCTGCTGCAGCTGCCGCATCGATTTTCGCATCTTTGAGGGTAAGTACCCAGCCAGATTCTGTCTTCTCGATCTTAACGTTATAGTTGTCCGCGGTGGCTCCGTCAGTAGTTACCATGCCATCATTCCCCGTGACTGCGTAAACCGGTGCCGAGCCTGTTGCTGAAATGGCCGTACCGCCAATGTCCACTGTAGTTTTTGCCGGTATGATGCTTGCGGCTTTTACTGTATATGTTGCAGTTAAAGTCACCGCATGGTTTGGCATTTCAAACTTAGTTTCGGGCATCTTTGCATTCAGGAGGTTCACATCGTTGCTGCTTGTTTCCCATCCGGCAAATTCCAGGCCTGCAGGTGCGTCAGCGGCTTTGATGGCCACGGTCTGTTTGCCTGCAAAGGCGCTCTTGGATGTTTCTGTGCTGACATCCTTATTGAGGACTTCGCCTTTGTTGACCGTTACTGCATTTGTATTTGCTATATCTTCATATATTGCTTCAATTGTTACATCCGTTCCAGGCATTGTGAATGAAACGTTCTGAGGATCTTCGCCCTGCGTCAGCTGTACTATACTGGAAATATTCCACCTGACGAATTTCTTGCCCGTAATTGTCGGTGCAGTCAGCATCACATTGTCTCCTTCGGCGATTGTGGCTGTGGTTACTTCACTGCCATTTACTTTGATCTTGGCGTTTTCATCGCCGACTTTGATCGATGCTGTATGGGTTATCGGTTCATAATGAGGAGTAAACGTTACGTCATACTGAGGTACCATGTAGTTGAATTCCTGAGCGGTAGCGTTGCCGCCCAGGTCAACGGTCTCTGTAGTGTCAGTCTTCACGGCAGTCCAATTTACGAACCTTTCACCTTCTCTGTCCACTGCATATATCAATGTGCTTTCGCCCCATGCTATCCAATCCATCTCTGAAGATCCTTCGCCCCAATTATCATTGATCGTCAGCGTAGTTCTCAGTTTCTCATAGTGAGCTGTCAGGGTTATGTTGTAGTGAGGCATTGCGTTTGTAAACGTCGCATTTTCCGCTAGATCCCCCAGCGGGACATATACTCCGCTTCCTGTCAGCTCCGCTGTCCAGTAGCTGAACTTCATTCCGGTCTCTGGTGCATTAGGCGTTACCGTGACTCTGCTTGTGTTTGTTTCAGTATTGTCGCTGCTCCAAGGAAGTATGACTGACGTGCTAGATTCCGTTGAGCTTCCGACCTTTGCCTTACCTCCGACAATGTCAAGCTTATATGACTTATTCTTGTAAACCGGCGTCACCGTCACATCCGCATTAGGCATTGGAAATGCTGCAGTAACGCCTAATACATCGTTTGTTACGCTGTCTGTCGATGTTGGCGTCGTAGTGATGCTGTCAGCATTGATTCCGGTCACATTCCAATGGTCAAAGGCCAAATATTGCGGTGCCGTAACTGTAAGTGAAACATTATCATCTGCAAAGTGTTTTTCAGTCCATGCGCCTTCTCCTCCTACTGTGACCGTATACTTTGTCGATTCTTTAGAATACCATGACAGCGTTACATCCTTTGACGGCATTGTAAACGTCACTATATTCGGAGCATTTGAATCAGGAGTTGTTAACGTCAATCCTTCCGGTGCGGTCCAGCCGCTGAATGTATTACCGGTTCCAATATTTGTTATATCTGCTGTTGCTGTTACCGTATCTCCAGGCTTTGCCGTGGCTGCTGCCTGACCGCCGACCGTAATGGTTCCTGGACTTCCAGAAGCCAGTTTCACATTGTATGACGACTGTGCAAAGTCCGCCTGGATCGTCATATCGTCTGTATACAGATCGCATGTAAGATTGAATGGATTATCCTGCAGTGTATCTGCTCCTGTTTTCTCCGGGAAGGTCCATCCTGTAAATGTATAGTTTTCGTTTGCAGCAGCCGTAAATGTCGGTGTGCCTGACTTGTTATATAGGTCATTCTTTACCTTGGTTCCTACTGCGATCTCGTATTCGGCAGTAGTATAATCACCGACTCCCTGTCTAGTTTCTATTGAATTAAGACCGTTCATAGTGACAGTTCCGTTAGGTCCGGCTGCAGTCTTGACGTACAGATCCTTTTCCAGATTGCCGTTAGACGGATCGTAATAAAGTGTATCTCTGGCAGACAAATTTGTCCACCTGCTGCCAATAGTAAAGTAGTTTACCGGCGACGTTGCCGTGACTTTCACATAGCAGGATTTAGGTACGCTTATCATTCTTTCAGAGTCGACCCAAGGTTTGCTCTGTATGGATGAAATGCTTGACATTACCGGGAGTCCGTTCTTGAATTCCGCAACTTTATTGTCACTGCTGTCGTAAACATCAATTATCGTGTTTTCATAATTATCAATAGTAAATGCATTGCCTGAATACATGGCTGAAGGAGTTTCTGTATCATTGGTGTATTGACTGTCATTGGCTCTCAGCCATGCCAGATTGATTTCCGGATAGTGGGCCTCAGCAATTGATGTCATGTTGTAAATAATGCTTCCTAAATTGTCCTGTGTCCCTGAATCGTCGTTATAGTCCTTGTACAGAAACTGAAGTCCTGCGTAGCCAATTACAGGCAGGTTTTTGTTGATGATTTCAATGTCTTCACTGCTCATGCCCCCGGCTTCAAGTTTTGGTTTCACATAACTCCATAGAATGTCGTACAGTTCCTTGTGTGTGTTGCCCTGTCTGTACCACCATGATGTTTCGGAGTTATATGTCGTATTGATCCCGTATTTTATTGTCTGGTATAATTTCCATTCATCGCCAAACGACAAGTCGTCTTTTATTTTCGGCAGGTTAGCAGCCAGTTGTGTTTTCTCATCTTCTGAAATAGAGAAATACATGCCGATTATCTGCTGAAGGGAAGTTTCTAAGGTTGAGGTGCCTTCCAGCGTCGAAGATGTATAAAATTGACGAGTCAGCCCGTAATTGTAAAGATCCTGCATTAGGCTTTCCTTAAAGTCTTCCTGCTCAGTGCTCATATCACTCCTGCGTGCAGTACCGTCTGTTGGAGGTATCCAATTATATGTCGCTTTGCAGAAATAGTCCTGGAAATCCACCTCCGGATTGACCAGCTTCAGCTGGTCAAGCATTTTGGTTTTCTTACTGGTATAAGCTTCGGTTCCCACTCTTGATACGAATTTATAATCCACTCCATATCTTACAAAACCCATCTGCGACGGTGCTACTTCCGGGATCAGATCTGCAGGGTTGATCATGTTGCTGATTACATTATACTTTGTAGAATTCAACGCTTTGCTGCCGCCCTGCGGTGCTTCGAAGCAATATGCATATGTCTTTTCTGCCCCGTAGTTGTCTATCAGTCTTCTGGCTGTGAGGTTGGATACTGCTCCAGCTCTGCTGTACCCAGTTATCCAGAATTTCACATTGTCTGTCGATATGTTATGGTTCTTCATATAGTTTATTACTTCACTCGTTACTTTATCAGCTGCATCGCTGAATCCCTTGGCTTCGCCACTGGCTCCAAGGGTCACGTTGCTCGCCCACTCTGACTCATAGCCAGCTCCTCTGACTGCTATCGGGATCAAAGTATAGGTTTCTCCGCTGTTTACAGTGATCGTCTTATGTGCTATTGCTACGCCAATTGACGACTGGTTGGTATCCTTATTGAACCAAGGCTTGATCTTGAAGTCGTCGTTTACGTATACGTCGCTGCAGCCGATATCATTGAGCAGCTGCGTGATGCTGGCCGATTTGCCCGAATAGACTTTCTGAACATTTAAGACATCAGCGTTTACCGTAGTTCCCCCAGCATTACGCATGAAAGCCGCCATGGCCATATTCATGGACATGGTCGCAAGCTTAGTGGAATATGATGGAGACGATTTGAAATAGTCGTCTGAATAATAGTATTTTATTGGAATATCCTTGCTGGCATTCGTCTGTGAAGGATACGTGCAGGTGCCTACTATTGTCGGATTGGTGACTTCCGCATTTGTACCGCCATCCGCATATGCGTAGTTGAATGGTATCGTCACGCTGTAGGTGAAAACGATAGCCAAACTGAGGAGAATGGCCATTGTCGCTTTAGCACGTTTTCTGATGATGTAAGACATGTTATTCCGTCCGCTGTTAACTTCTTTTCTTTCCATAAAACACACCGTCTTTCTTTCAATGATGATCTAACTGTTCTTTCTTCTCTGTCTTGCAATGACCGCAATCAGCAGCAGGATCGCAGCACCTGCTGCAGTAAGTATGATCAGCAAATAGTTGCCGCCGCCGGATTCTTCCTTTTCAGTATCGTCCGCGGCTGTCTTGGTGCTCTCATCCGATGTCGCAGCGGCTGATGAAGCCGTGCCGTCACCAATTGTAACCTTTGCAGTTGATTTCGTGTCTTCTTTCTCTAGCTTATAATAGGTCTGGCCGTTTTTCTGTTTTTCTTTGGTGACCGTATAGCCATCGCTTTTCATCTTGTCGCCGATGACGATGCCATCTTCATTGCTGTCTGTCTTTGCTGCTCCCATTATGGCGTAATCGGTACCGCTGGCGTCAATGGTTCCTCCGTTGAGGAAGAGCCTGTCTTCAGCCGTGATGCCAAACTCGGCTCCGTGGGCCGTGATGTCGCCGCCGTTGATCGTGATTTTGCCGCCAAGGCTCATTATCCAGCCGCCTTCATCGTTGTTCTTGGAACAGGATATTTTGCCGCTTTCTATCTTAATATCGCCGTCTCTGTTGAAAATGACGCCTCCGTCGCACTTGATCTTGCCCGTTGAGGCCAGTGTCAGTGTCCCGCTGTCTGCTATCAGGCCGCTTCCCATGAGAAGGTCTCCTGAGCCGACGATCTTCATGCTGCCGCTGGATTCAATGGCGTTGACCTCATTGACTGTTCCCTCTGCAAGTTCAATTGTCACCCCGTCAGGGACCATAAGCCCGCTCTTGGCACCGCCAGTCGTTTTGCAGTTCTTAAGTACGATTTTGCTGATTCCCGCATCGATCGTTTTCACTCCTGAAAATGACTCATCCAGCACCAAAGTATCCGTTGAGTCTCCATAAGCGATAATTCTGCCGTTCATATATGATGCTGCCGCCGGCGTCATCAAAACCGCCGTGCATAGTATCAGCATGCATACAAAAGTCTGTCGTACCATCTAGCGTCACTCCCTCTGTCAGTATTTTAAAATATTTTTTTGCTAATTAATAACTATATTATACCCATAGCATGTCAACAGGATGTCAACAAAACCAATGAAAAACAGCCCTTTATAGGCTGTTTTTCAAATGATTTGTGTTGTTTATTAGGGGTTTTTGACACTCCCCATGCCTAAAGGCAGGGGATTCTTGCTACCTGCCACTACATAGTGGCTGAACAGTCCATTTCTGGTAGTTCGTAGTGCAAGATCAGGCTGTGCCATCAGCCTTCCTAAGACAGGACATATAGTCTCTTAGGCAGTACGTCTGATATTACTATCGCCAACGTACTCAGTTGAGTTGCATATATTGATTGCACCCAACACGTCTCTATGAATGTGATAACCGCACTTGCAAACATAATCTCTATCGTTTGCATGATGAACATCACTACATACAGGGCATCTCTGACTTGTATATGCCGGATTTACATAGAGAACTTCTATACCTGCAAGTTTAGCTTTGTATTCGATATACTGTGCTAACCTGTAGAATGACCAGTTGTGCAGGCTATGGTTGTTTTTACGACTTGTTCTTGTCGTAGAGCGTATATTCTGGAGCTGCTCTAATTTTATGGTCTTGGCATTATGAGCAATCGCCGTAGCTACAATATCATGACTTAACTTGTGGTCTATATCCTTCATGATGCGCTGTTCTTTATTGTTGATATGTCTGGCAGCATCTTGATGTTTAGCTTTCTGCAACGTCTTGCGTTTTGCGGCAAAATGTCTACGCATGGCTTTATTTCTTCGGCCATTGCCGTAGAACTTAACGCTACCATCAGAACATTTGCTTACAGCGGGACACTTGATGCCAAGGTCTACACCCATAACGTTGCCATCGTCAGGGCACACAGGTTCGTCGGCATCATAGACTATCTGTGCTACGACGCTGTTATTTTTAACAACGATACGCATGGTTCCAAGTTTAGACGTAGAGAATATAGATTTCTGCCTATCCGTCATCTTTGTGCAGATTGATAACCTTTTAGATTTGCCGTTTATCATGACGGGAAATTCGATATTGTTACCATTAACCTTGAAATTCTGGTTATTGATATAGCAACAAGGCTTTTTCAGAACAGGGCGCGTGGCAATCACTTTGATATTCTTGCCTTGTTTGGCTAATTTAGCGTTCTTACGGTCAGCATCACGGCAAGCCTTGTTATATTTTTTGACAATAGACTTGGCATCACGAATACACTGATTAGTGAGTGCAGATGGCAAATCAGCATCAACGTTCTTAGTAGTGAGTTTTGCAATAGAAGCGCCATTTACGGCATCGGAAACAATACTGTTGACCGTAGATATATACGAATCCATAGTGACCTTAACAAGTGCATATTCGGTTTTAGACATATACAGTTTTACTGTCTCTGATAATTGCATTAACTCACCTATACGTTTTTCTGATCCTCAATGTATTGCCTGATTACAGCAAGCGGGGCACCACCTACAGTTGATACGAAGTAGCTGTTTGTCCATAAAGACGGAAGCCTTGATTTAAGCCAGGGAAATTCGATTCTCAATATATGAGATGAATAGCCCTTAATCTGTTTGACGGCTTTATGAACACCGTATTGCGGGTCTATTTCCAAAAGCAGATGCACATGGTCTGGCATAATCTCCATTTCGATGATTTCGACCTTGAGCTGTTCGCAGGTTTCGGTTATCAACTCCTTTAAGCGAACATCAACTCCATTTACTAATACGGAGCGTCGATACTTTGGACAAAAGACCACATGATACTTGCAGGAATAGATTACATTGTTGTTTGATTTGTATTCCATGAAAATATTATACAGCTATTAGCTGTCTATTGCAAGTGAAATTATATAACTACAATCTATCTAATAGAAGCAAGCACGTCGCCTTGTATCCCCATACCTTAAGGTAGGGGCTTTACGGCGACATCTGGTAAACTTCAGCTTTGTGAGCAGGTCTGCGACGTTGGCGCTCTTATTGGCGTAATCTTCTTCCTGGCTGCTGATCGATGATGCTGCCAGGATCATGGACATGGTGGCCAGGTGCGAATTGTACTCGTAGCCTGAACCGCTGAAATAATCGTCGCTGTAGATAAAGTTGTCTGTGAGGTCTTGGCCATAGACCAGATGCGGTGAAAATGAGAATTCACCTTTGATGAAACTGGTCCCCGTTGCCGTGCTGCCTCCGGCAGCCGCAAAGGCTGCCGGTGACATGGTCACGATCAGGCAGACAGACAGCAGACAGGCTGAAGCGCATGTGGCGATTCGCCTTTTAAATGTGTTCTTTCCAAACATTTTCTACTTCTGTCTGTTTATTAAACGAATTAGAAAACCTTTACTGTTGACGGCATTCCTGCCTTCAGGAAAAGTGCCTTGTAAGCTTTGATCTTGTTGTCAGGAACGTTGATCTTTGCATTGCTGCTGATGCCCGAGAAGGCATTGGCGCCTACGCTCTTGATATATCCTGTAGTGATGTTTATGGTCTTCAGGTTCTTGTCTCCGCTGAATGCGCCGGAGCCGATGTATGTGATCATTGCATCGATATTGACCTTAGTGAGCTTCGTATTGTTAGCAAAAGCGTTCTTGCTGATGCCGCTGATGTAATAGCTGAGTTCGCCATGATCCAGCACGTCAGGTACTGAAACTGTGGCTGCTGATTTTCCTGCTGCAAATCCTGCAGCTGCAGTCTTGCCGCCCATGAACAGGTAATCAAATGCTGACGTGCTCGTGTTATTCGTCGTTACCTTGTACTTCAGATTTCCTGAAACGATGCTATTTCCGGCTTTTACAGCTGCCGGCTTGATCAGCACGTCGCTTGCACTATGTACTGCATTTCCCTTAGTGTAAACGACATATCCTCTATCCTGATAACCGTTTGTCTTATATCCCTTGCTTCCGTCGTAGTTTACTCTGACAAGTCTGGAATCGCTGATATATAGCTCATTTTCTGCATAACATGCTGCTCCGCCATCGGATCTTGCAATGACTGAGCCCTTATAGATGTAAATGGTTCCCTGCTTTACTGTAAAATCAGTTCTTGACCAGTCAGCTCCGGCTGCGATTCCGCAGCTGCTCGTTGATGTGGCCGTTACTCCTGCCGATGCGAATACCTTGCCTGAATAAACCGTTACGTTGCCGTTTACTGATGCAAGGCCAATACTCATAGCCTTTTCGCTGGTACTGTCTGCTGAAGTATCTCCTGAGGTTGCGCTGATATAGCCGCCGCGCAGAGTGATGTCCTTATTTGCTCTAACTCCGCAGCTCTCATCGATGGCGTCTTCGGCCGCGCCGAGGATGTTGCCCTTCTTAGCTGAGATATTTCCAGAAGCAGTGATGCCGACATTAACTTTAGCCGCTGCTGCATCTCCGCTTATGTTTCCGCCTTCAGCTGTGATATTTCCTTTTGCAATATATCCTGCTGATATGTAATCTGCAGCTTCTGCTGCACCGCCGACGAATGCTTTGCCGCTTGAGCTAGTGTCGCCAACGACGTACATGCCGACTGCAATGATCTTGCAGACTGTATCTCCTGCCTCTTTAACGGCAGTTCCGTATATTACCGATGAATCGGTTGCTGTAACATTTCCATATGAGCAGATGCCTGCCATTGTGCCGTCATTTACGCCGCTCTTGATGGTTCCGCTGTATCCGCTAAGTGAACCGTATGCGCTGCTGATGCCGCCGATGGCGATAACGCCTGCGGACATTGACTTCGCCGCATCGCCTGAAGCAGCTGCTACGCCGCCTGTTGCCGTTACTGATACTGCCTCGTTGTCAAGCTTTCCAGCTGCTGTAATGCCAGCCGTTACTGCTGATTTTGATGCTTCAGCCGTCTGCGCGTCTGTTGCTGTCAGTTCGCCGTCGCCAGTGAACAAAACGTCTCCAGCTGCTGCTATTGCCGCTGTCGAAGTTCCTGTTCCGCTGTTCTCAACGCTGTTTGTTCCCTTAACGCTTATCACAGCCCCAGCCGGAACGCTGATTGCATAAGCGCCGCTGCTGCTCTTCAGAGTCAGTCCGTTCAGTGCCAGCGTGCCGCTGCAGTTTTCTGCGCTGACTGCCTTCGTCTTGTCATATGCTGTCTTTGATGCGGTCCATGTCCAGTGACCGGCTTCATCTTTTGAGTCAGCCGCTGCATCAAAAGTGCTTGTGCCTACTGTAACTTTTGCGTTGCCGCCGTTTGTTACGGCAGGCGCCTCGCTGCTGATGATCGTCAAAGCATCCACATCATATGCTGTTATATAATTTCCTGCTGCGAATGATACTGACGGTACGAATACCGCAACGCATGCTGCCGAAAGCAGCAATGCCATTGTCTTCTTTAGAATACTCTTCCTACCAATGTTCATAATAGCCTCCTATATTTCACAAAATCACAAATCAGATATTCGCAGGTCGCATCCTGTCTAAGGACTGCAGGGCATGCGGCTTCGAATTCCATTAAATATAAGTTATTTTATCATATCAATGTCAACAAATGTCCAACAAATAGGGCTTATTTTTCATATGTTTGTGCATGTATACTCAAAAAAGCAAAAAAACAGCAGGCCTGGTTCCTAAACCAGCCTGCCGCTGAAGTTCGCTGCATCATTAAATGTTGTGCTTTGGTATCCTGATAACCGCATCGGTGCCGACACCCTCACGGCTCGTGATATTCAGCTCACCGCCGCACATCGACCTGAGACGCTCGCGGACGTTGGATATTCCAATATGCGTTCTTCCGTCATACTTCTTTTCCATGACGTCGTAACCCATTCCATTGTCAACGACCTCAACCACATGATCTTTAGCAGTCTCGTAGGATCTGATCTCCACAGTGCCCTCAGTATCCAGCTGCATGATGCCATATCTCACTGCATTCTCAACGATCGGCTGCAGTGTAAGTGCAGGCATCCGGAAATGCGAATCCCTGATGTCGTAGTTAATATTCAATCTGTTCCCATACTTCATGCCGACCAGAGAAAGGTAATTCTGTGTGTGGTGAAGTTCCTGCGTGAAAGGTATCGTCTCTTTTATGGCCAGCGAATCCAGATTTCCCCTCAGGAATTCAGAGAATTCAACAGTGGTCTTCTCTGCCTCTGGCGATTTTCCGTGGCACATGTCCTGGATCACCGACAGGGCATTATATAGGAAATGGGGCTGTATCTGGCTCAGCATCACGTCAACTCGGGCGTCGGCCAGTTCCTTCTCCTGCAATGCAAGCATCTTACCGCGCCTGACGTAAACAGTCACGTAAAGCAACAGCACAGACAAAGTTGTGGCAAGGCAGAGTGTGTCATATCCTGTCGAAGGAATTATCAAAGAAGACAGTATCGGCAGGGCAACGTACGCAATCAGCAGCAGTATGCTCTTGTTGCCAGTCCTGCGGCTGCTGATCAGGATCATTACGACCTCAGGTCCCAGGATAATAACAGGAAAAAGGTAGTTGATGAAGGCGTAAGGCCCTAATTTATATACGCTGCCTTCGCAGGAATAGAAAACATGATTGAAAATCGAAGAAAAGTTGATAGCAACGGCAGCTATGCATTCCACCCTGACCAAAGTTGTGACCCAACGCCTCGGCTTGTCATTTTCCTGGATAAGATATTCGGCATAGTTGGTGAAAAGCCATGCCATGAGGAATCCCAGTGAACCGGCCATGAAGGTACAGAAATAATCCAGTGCCTCCATCTCCGGCTTTCCTTCAAGCAGCCAAGTGGCAATGGTGAACAGAAGCAGAGACAGATTACCGTATATCATCTGCTTCATGTATTTATTTGACTTGATGTCCAAACTCTTGTCGATACTGACGCAAATCAGCAGCAAAAGAGTAATGATGGCCGCATATAGTTCCGCTACCACGTTGGTCAGAATCATCAGTTCTCTCCTTCTTCACACAATTACACAGTAATAATAACCCAATAATTTCTCGTCTGCAAGAAGGCTGCGAATTGTAACTTATAGTTAACTGCACGCCGGCCGCTGGCATTTGGCCGCGTGCCGCCATCCTTTTGTTATAGCACGCCGAAGTGCTCCAGCAGTATCTTTACGCCCAGCAGTATCAGAATCAGTCCGCCGGCGAATTCCGCCTTCGACTTGTATTTGATGCCGAACAGATTTCCGACTTTCACGCCGACAAATGAGAAGATGAATGTCGTTATGCCGATCAAAACAGCCGCCAGCATTGCATTTGCTGTTGCGCTGCCTGCTGCAATCAGCTTAACCGGCACCATAGCGAAGGTAATGCCAACCGCCAGAGCATCTATGCTTGTTGCAACTGCCATGAGGAACATGGTCTTGATGTCCAGGCCCGCTTCAGCTTTCTCTTCGTCCTTGGACATAGCCTCCCTGATCATGTTGAAACCGATAAGAGCCAGCAAAGCGAAGGCCACCCACGGCGCAATCGACTCTATATACTTTTCAAAACGCGAACCGAGCAGATATCCGATGATCGGCATCAGCGCCTGAAATCCGCCGAACCACAGACCGCAGATCAAGCAGCCCTTGATGCTTGCTTTCGGCATGGCCAGTCCCTTGCAGACCGATACGGCGAAAGCATCCATTGACAAGCCCACAGCCAGAAGAAGAAGTGTAATTAAGCCCATACTATTTTCCATCCTTTATATAAAAAAATAACAGATACATCGCTATATCTGCTTACTTCCAATATAAAGACGCACATATAGCAAATGCCATTATGTGAGTCTCATCAATTAAGGCATACCAGTCTTTCGACAGTCTGTTGATATGCCGCGCCTTCCCGCGCCGATTACTCCCTCAAATACTCTGCTACTATACCATAAATCCGCCATGCTTTCAAGTCAAAAGTGCGGCCATTGGCGGCGCTTCTTCATTTCGGATCTCAATTGAAATGCTGCCGATCACGTCTGTCATTGCATCAGCTAAGCACGGCTTCCTTTATATATCGGTCTATCTCTGCGGGCGGACGGCCAGGTTCGCATCGTAGATTGACGATTAGTGACCACTTTCGCATTTTCGGCCCCAAAAAACGCACAAAAAATTTTCCTTCGAGCAAAAGGTTACCTGAAGTCGTTAGTTACTGACTGTTTTGACGGTATTTTGCTCCATCAACGTCACCGATCAAAGCTTCCGCCCGCTGACTTTTTTCTGGCTGCCGCGGCAGCATGAATGCAAGTACTATATGTCGTCCACACATCCATGTTCAGTGGCATGCCAGACGTCTTGTCAGGACCAGACATCTACACTTCAAGAAATAAGTGCGTTTTTAGAGTCCAATATTGCTAAAGTGATCACAAAACCTGTTCACACGTAAAAATGATAATTTCCATTTTTGCTAAAAACACGAAATTCTAACGCTTGTACCCCTCAAAAAGTAACCAGCGGCATCTAACCCAGCCAGCGCATCAAAAAAACCGCAGCTGATCATGCTATGACCCATCTTGGCAAACCCAATAAGGATGTCAATATCATTGCTGCGGTTTTCAATACACCCGTTTCAACAGGGCGCCAAGTTTAAATTTTCAATGCGTCTTCAGGTCAAGCTGCTAGAACTTGCGCTCGGTTGGATTTCCAATATATCTCGACTTGCCGAATCCAAGGATCAATACGAAGATCGTATTCAGCAGAACGAGACCGACTGTAAAACCACCGCCGTGGCCAAAGGCTTTCGACTGATAGTATAGCTGCTTCACGAATATTACGAATGCAACGATCGTGAGGATGCCTGAGATCACCGATCCCAAGGTGCTGTCCATATACTGGTCCACCAGTCCGCCGGCGCAGCTAACGATTACTGATATCCAGAACATCTTAGTGTTCCAAGTCCTCTTAAAAAGAATGTAGCCATTGTAGATTGGGATTATTGATTTCCATCCTGCCTCGCCCATCTTGGTGAAAATTTTCCAGTTAGCGATGACCCATATGATAGCCAGCACTAAGAGTACCAGCAAATAGCCGCCTAAAATGGCTGCAATAGCTTCAAGTGAAAAACCCTGTGAGGTAAGATTCGTGATATCTGATTCTGTCATGATAATTCCTCCTTAATAAAATGTTATTTTATGATTACATTTGCATCATAGCATAACGGTGTCAACATAATGTCAACAAACAGGCTGATCTTATTATAAACTTATTTTCTATGGCAGATATCCCTCATTCCAATGCCGCAAGATCCTTTTCTATGCGTTCTTTAGTATCATTGAACAGTTCCCTATCCAGACTGTTGTTTACGCTTTTTTTATTATCCAATACACAGAGCGTTCCGAAGAAAGCGCCGTTGCTCCAATGCAGAGGCACGCCGAAGTAACTTTTCATGCCTATCGCCATATCCGGATTGTTCTCCCAGACTTTGTCCTTTGATGCATCCTCTACAAGAAGTTCCTGATTGGTTCCAACCACTGTTTCACAGTACAACCCATGGCCAAGACCGCACTTCTCGCCAACAGGATAATATGCTTCGTCTTCAACGCTGCGGGCAAAGACCTCGATCTCATCATTCTTTAACCGCATGATGAGTACTGCCGACAGCTGCAAAGTCTCCCTCAGCTGATCAATAAGCTTGACCCAGCTGTTTCTAACTTCTTCTGGTACATCACTGTTTCCGTTCCTGCCGATTTCCACCTTGGCGGCCGTTTGCTTTGCTCGAACCATTACTTCTGCCCAATAACTGCACTCGTTATACTTCATTTTTCTTTCCCCCTTAAACTTGTCGGATCTGCCGACCCAAATCACTTTTCTCCATTAACTATTTCCTATATACCTTCTGTGATGACATTTTACCATGGTATATAAAATCCTACCACAATTTTCTGTACTTCAAGTATATTTTTACCGTCAATTACCATGTCCCGACAGGCTGCGGTGCGACGCGCTAACCACGCCACTCAGAATATAAAAATGAAGTTTGAATTATTTCTGTTAAACTATTGACAATGTTGTTCATTAATTGTATTTTCATGATATACAATACTTCTCCTTTCTAATTGGTCATATACCAAAGGAGGCAAATATGAGTGTCAAGAAGTCTGACGAATGTCAGCCAAACTCGGAGGTCCTGGATCTTACAGACCTCGGTATTCTGATTGACACATATTACAGCGGACGTGAAGATTCTCTGATACAAGTGCTGCATGCGGCACAGAACATGTACGGGTATCTTCCGCTTGATCTGCAGAAGTTCGTTGCAGATAAGCTTAATGTGCCATTATCTCAAGTTTCAGGAGTAGTGTCATTCTACTCATTCTTCACGCCGAACAAACGTGGTGAACACACCATACGTATGTGCCTCGGAACAGCCTGCTATGTGCGCGGCGGCAAGAAACTGGTCGACCACATAGTAAAAACTATGGATGTAAAATTCGGCGAAACTACTGCGGACGGAAAATTCACTTTTGAGATCGCCAGATGCATAGGTGCATGCGGACTTGCACCTGCAATAATGATCGATGATGATGTCTACAAAATGATGACCCCAGAGAAGCTGGACAAACTGCTTCTAAAGTATCAGGATCAGGGAGGTGCAGATCATGAAAGTAAGTAGCACTGACGATCTGAAAAGGATCAAGCAGGAATACCTTGAAGACCTGAGCAGATACAGATACAAGGTATTGGTATGCGGAGGCACCGGATGCGTCTCTTCAGGATGCAAAGAAGTTGAGGAAGCAATCGTTTCCGCCGTAGAAAAATACAGCTTGCAGGATCAGGTCAAGATCATAAAGAGAGGCTGCATGGGAACATGCGCAGTCGGCCCTGTGGTTTTTGTTCTTCCTGATGAAACATACTACACAGAACTGAACGCCGAAAAGGCAGAGGAAATCGTAAGAAAGCATTTCATTGGCGGCGAACCAATACTCGACTATACCTTTTACGACAACATCCAGAAAAAGCATGTTCTCAATATCAAAGACGTGGCCTTTTTCCGTGAGCAAGTACGCATAGCATTACGCAACTGCGGACTCATCGACGTGACCAACGTCGACGCTTACATAGCAAAAGACGGCTACATGGCCATTGCCGATGCGCTCAAGGGCTCACCGGAAGCGGTTATTGAAGAGATCAAAAATTCAGGTCTTAGGGGACGCGGCGGTGCCGGCTTCCCAACAGGCATCAAATGGGAGGCGGCCCACGGACAAAAGTCCAAGCAGAAGTACTTTGTCTGCAATGCTGACGAAGGCGATCCAGGCGCATTTATGGACAGAAGCGTTTTTGAGGGCGACCCCCACTCCGTGATCGAAGGCATGATGATCGGCGGATATGCAGTCGGCGCGTCTCAGGGCTATGTCTACATCCGGGCAGAATATCCAATTGCACTGCAGCGTCTCAGCGAGGCGATCACGCAGGCGCGGGAATACGGCCTGCTGGGAAAACACATTCTGGGCAGCAGCTTTGATTTTGATATTGAGATCAGGATCGGCGCCGGCGCCTTTGTTTGCGGAGAAGAAACAGCGCTGATGAATTCCGTTGAAGGAAAACGCGGCGAGCCAAGGCAGAAGCCTCCGTTCCCATTCGAAGCCGGCCTTTACGGAAAGCCAACCATTATCAACAACGTAGAAACCTTGGCCAACGTTCCGGCTATCATGCTCAACGGCTACGAGTGGTACCGCCAGTACGGCACCGAGAAAAGTCCGGGCACCAAAGTGTTCGCTTTGTCCGGCAATGTCGTCAACACCGGGCTTGTTGAAGTTCCAATGGGCATCAAACTTGGCGACATACTGTACACTATCGGCGGCGGCATCATAGGCGGCAAAAAATTCAAAGCGATCCAGTCTGGCGGACCTTCGGGCGGATGTCTGACGACACAGCATCTCAACACTTCCGTCGACTATGAATCGCTGGCGGAAGTCGGTGCCATCATGGGCTCCGGCGGTCTGATCGTCATGGATGAAGACACCTGCATGGTTGATACGGCGCGGTATTTCATGGACTTTATCCAGGACGAATCCTGCGGCAAATGCACTCCGTGCCGTGTAGGCACCAAGAGGATGCTGGAGATACTGAATCGAATAACACAGGGTGAAGGCACTGAACAGGATCTGTCCGATCTGGAAGAGCTGGCTTTGACCATCAAGGACACCGCTATGTGCGGACTCGGTCAGACCGCTCCAAACCCTATCCTGTCTACCCTGCGGTATTTCCACGATGAATACGAAGCGCATATTAAGGAAAAGAAGTGCACGGCAGGCGTCTGTGCGGATCTGTTCCTCAGTCCATGTCAGAATGCATGCCCTGCCGGCATCAATGTGCCGGGATATATGGAACTCATTCGCCACGGCCAGTTCATAGACGCATACAACCTCATCAGGCAGGACAATCCGTTCCCGGCAGTCTGCGGCAGAGTCTGCACCCATCCTTGCGAATACAAGTGCAGGCGCGGACAGCGTGATGAGTCGCTGAACATAAGAGATCTCAAGCGCTTTGTGGCTGACTATGCCATGGAGCACGAGGCGGAGTTTGTCGAAGATATCAAATATCCTAAGAACGGCAAAAAAATTGCCATCATCGGCGCTGGCCCAAGCGGTCTCACCTGCGGATATTACCTCGTCCGCCTGGGTTACGAGGTCGACGTATACGAAAGCAGCAGCACGGCCGGCGGAGTTCTTGAGTACGGCATTCCAGAATACAGGCTCACCGATGAAGTGCTTCAGCACGAAATCAGCAGCATCGTCAAGGAAGGCGTGAATATCATACTCAACACCGAGGTCGGCAAAGATGTCATGTTCGATGATCTGAAAAAGAAATACGATGCGATATACATTGCAACGGGAGCTCAGCATGCCAACGACATGCACATTGAAGGCGAAGACCTGAAGGGCATTTATCTGGGGCTTGACTTCCTTAAGGACGTTCACTTTGGAAAATGCAAGAAGGTCGGCAGGAATGTGACCGTTGTCGGCGGCGGAAATACGGCAATAGACGCAGCAAGAACTGCTTTGAGGCTGGGCGCTGAGAAAGTCACCATACTCTATCGCCGGTCCAGGGAAGAGATGCCGGCAGAAGAGGTGGAAGTCCAGGAAGCTCTTGATGAAAACGTTGAGATCATTCCTCTGGCAGACCCGATCAAGCTCAACGGCAAAAGAGGCAAGGTCGTATCGATGGTGGTGCAGCGCATGAAATCCGGTGCTTTTGACAGCAGCGGCAGACGCAGGCCGGTTGCCATCGACGGGGACACCTTTGTTCTGGAAACAGATATGGTCATTCCGGCAGTAAGTCAGCATGCAGACCTGCCTTTCATCGAAGCGGATAAAGTCGAAGTCAACGAGTTTGGAACCGTTGTGACAGACAAATACAATCTGCTGACATCCATAGACGGCGTTTTTGCGGGCGGCGATTTTGGTCACGGGCCGGATTCCGCTATCTCAGCGATTGCTGACGGCAAGAAAGCCGCTAAATCCATCGACGTATACCTTGGCGGAAAGGGCGAACTCAACTTAGGAAAACCTATTGAGATACCGCCTGCGCTTGACGACGAGGATATGGCTTTCTACAGCCGTTTTCCAATCGAGATCCTGCCGCCTGACATACGCAAGACCAGTTTCGCCGAGGTCAGCAAAGGATACCGCAAGCTGAATGCAATGGCTGAAGCAAACCGTTGTCTGCGCTGTGACAGAAGGTAAGGAGTGATTGAAATGACTAAGAAAATAACCCTTAACGTTAATGGGAAAACCATTACTGCCACAGAAGGTCAAACCATACTTCAGGCAGTTAACGGAAGCAATATTCATATTCCAAGCCTTTGTTACCTTGAAGGCGTGCATAAATACGGCGGCTGCCGCATGTGCATGGTAGAGGCCGATGGCTTCAAGACGCTGATTGCAGCCTGCATGGTTCAGGCTAAGGACGGCATGGTGATCAGGACCAACACTGAGAGGGTCCGCCACGCAAGGAAGGTCAATCTGGAACTTTTGCTCAGCAACCACCCGCAGGACTGTCTGTCATGTGAACGTTCAGAATCCTGCGAACTGCAGGCATTGGCCAGAGACCTGGGCGTTACTGAAGCCCGCTTCAAAGGCGAGATGTCCGAAAAAATAATCGACATGAGTCCGTCGATCACCCGCGACACGTCCAAGTGCATACTTTGCCGACGCTGCGTAAGCGTCTGCAATGAGGTGCAGAAGATCGGCGCAATAAACGCGCAGAACCGCGGCTTCAAAACCGTCATTGCGCCTGCTATGGGGATGTCGATCAGCGAGGTAGACTGCATGAACTGCGGTCAGTGCATCGTTGCCTGCCCGGTTAATGCGCTAAGAGAAACATCAAGCATACGCGATGTTTGGGATGCGATCGCAGATCCCGGGAAGAGAGTCGTCGTTCAGGCGGCTCCGGCTGTCAGAGTCGGTATTGGTGACGAATTTGGCATACCTGCAGGGACGCCGGTGACAGGCAAACTGGCAGCAGCCCTGAAAGCTATGAATTTTGACGATGTCTTTGATACTAACTTTGCGGCAGACGTGACCATTATGGAAGAAGGCAGCGAATTCCTGGAAAGAGCCAAAACTGCGCTGACAGGCGGTGAAGCCGTACTGCCGATGATCACCAGCTGCAGCCCTGGATGGGTGAAATTCCTGGAACACAGATTTCCAGACTATACCGCCAATCTTTCCACCTGCAAGTCTCCGCATATGATGCTAGGCGCTTTGATCAAAAGCTATTATGCGAAAAAAATCGGCGTTGATCCCAGCACCATTTATGTTGTATCCGTAATGCCTTGCACGGCGAAAAAGTTCGAGATCACACGTCCTGAGCTGATGAACGACGGCATGAGAAACGTTGACGCAGTTCTAACGGTGAGAGAACTGGCGCGCATGATAAGAGAAAGCGGCATAGATTTTGCCAATCTGGAGGATGCTGAATTCGACGCTCCAATGGGTCTGAGCACCGGAGCTGCCGATATCTTCGGAACGACGGGCGGCGTTATGGAAGCCGCTCTGCGTACGGTCTACGAGCTGACTACCGGCAGGGATCTCCCCTTTGACAAGATGCATATCGTCCCTATTGAAGGCCAGCAGCAGGTAAAAGAAGCTGAGCTGACCTTTGAAAACGTCCTCCCTGGATATGAATTCCTGGAGGGGTTCACTGCCAAGGTCGCCGTTACCAGCGGTTTTGCCGGCGCGGAGATCATCATGGAAAAAGTAGCCTCCGGAAAAGCAGACTATCATTTCATAGAAGTCATGGGCTGCCCGGGCGGATGCGTCAAGGGAGGCGGCCAGCCGCGTACGATGGTCCAGAATTCCTGGGAGAAACGCGCTAAAGGCCTGTACCATGAAGACGACCGGAAAGTACTTAGAAAGAGCCTGGACAATCCTTATATCCAGCAGCTTTACAAGGAATACCTTGGAGCGCCGCTGGGGCATAAGAGCCACAAGCTACTTCACACGACATATGTGCCTCGGGGAAAATACAACGAGAAACTTGAGAAACTGTAATTTATTCCATCAAAAAAACCGGAGACGAGCAATTCGTCTCCGGCCATTTTTTTGTTGCCTTTCCGTGATATAATTAATTACATCATAAAGTAGTTTAGAAAACAAAAAATCATGAAGCAGCGAAAGGAGTAGCCATGAAAGTTATCGACCTGACACACGTTATTTCTGAAGATATGCCCGTTTATCCCGGCACCCAGCCGCCAAAGCTCACGCCTGCCAACACCTACGAAAAAGACGGCTTCAAGGAGACTCTGATCACGATGTTCTCCCACACCGGCACACACGTTGACCCGCCGGCCCACCTTTTCGCCGGGCGCACAACGCTAGACAGCTTCCCGATCAGTCAGTTCGTGGGCAAAGCCCTCGTCATTGACTGCAGACATATCAAAGAAGGCGGCAGCATCACGATGAAGGATGTCGCAAAATATGGTGATAAGGCCGATAAGGCGGACTTTCTTCTCTTCTGTCTCGGCTGGGACAAGCGCTGGGGCACAGAAGCCTACTTCGGCGACTACCCATGCATCGACGATGACGTTGTCGACTACGTGATCAAAACCGGTAAAAAAGGCGTTGGTTTTGATGTCATAGGCATCGACCCAATCAGCGATACCGACCTGCCTAGACATAAAAAACTTTTCCGCGAACATGAGATCATCAACATAGAGAACCTGGCCCATCTCGACGAGTGCGGCAGCGATCTCTTCTGGTTCTTCGCCCTGCCGCTGAATCAGGCAGACGGAGACGGCGCGCCAATCAGAGCCGTCGCTTTCTGGGAGTGATGAGCTTGTGAAGAAACGTTGGCTGCCGAGAATGATTGGCTGCTACGCAACCAAATGTGCATTGAGAGATACATATCCGCCCAATGCACATTTTGTTACTGTCAATTTAAATTGTAATGTTCTATCTCAATTGCAATTACATACGTTTTTACCAATGCTGCTATTAATGTATTTATTGATTCCACTTGCGGAGCTAAAATCGTATTTATCATTTAAAGTAGAAAAAAATTCGTACAAAGCATCTTGAGAAATAATCCTATTGGAAGATTCAGTTGGATCAAGCCCATTCCTCGCATCTTTCCACGGATCTTCGTCATGGGTTATCTGCTCAAGCATTTTTCCGCTATACATACCGAATGATTCTATCACAGATTCTAATACTGCTTTTTCATTTGTATATAATATATCATCTGCCAAATAAAATATTTCAAACCTGCTATCATCAATAGGGTTATATTTAAATTCTTTAAACAACTGATAGACCCTAGGATATACTGGCCCATGTGCCCAAGCTTCACAATTGTCGCTAAACAATGGGACTTTATTCACTCCCATATTTATACCTTGAGAAAAATACAAGAGCTTTTGCATGGCTAACGGAGTTACTTCTTCTATCTTTGAAAAAATATATGCAATTGTACTTATCATTTTTTTTGAAATGCCATTGATATCATTGCTGATTACTGCTGTTGCAGCTTTTGCTTTTTTATATGCAGCAGAACCAAGTTTTTCTTTATTTTGTTCAATCAGTTTTGACATAAACTTTGGATCCGCTAATGCATGTTTTATAATATCGGAATATTCTTTCGAAGGCATTTGCCCGGCTAAATACCTCGTAATTGTTATTTCTCCAAATCCTAGTGCAATAGAAATTGGAGCTTTCCCCAAATTATATAGTTTCATAAGGTTTTCAATGTTCCTGATTGAAACAAGTCCTTCAGCTTCTCTATATGCTTCATCAAACTTTTCATTATCATAATCCATCAATCCAGGTATGCTCATTTCTTCACCACATTCCGAACAAAGCGCTATCAATGTCTTATATTCATATTCCTTACCTTTGACGGTCCTTTTTCGTAAAGCAAATGCAAATTTATATTCTGTTTCTTTTCTGCAATTAATGCAAAAGTCCTTTCTACTTTCACCCATCATTTTTTTCCTCCTTCAAACAATCGCTTCTTATTTTCTAAACGGGAAATATAGCGGATAATCTTCCTCGTGGAATGATATTACTATCACGAACCCATTGTCTAGCTTATTAAATTTTATATATAACGATACTTGTTTCTCGTTATCACCAAATCGCTCAATTAATGACACGGTTTTACCAAAAATATATAATTTTTCATATTCATATCCGCTATGCTCATTACTTACAATTCCAGAGAAATCATCAGGTTGCAAACTTAATAATATTTCTTTGCTTAATCTTTCGTCAATTACATAATTCGTATATAAATCTATATTATGCTGTCTTCTATTATTAGTATCAATTCGATATTTATCTTTCCTAATTAACTCAAGTACTTCATCTAAATAATTTTCTATTTCTTTGATAGTTATTTGATTCAATAAGAGTGCCTCCTTTTATGATTGCTTTTTATCAAAACCATATCAATATTTTACTCTTATGATTGCTTTTTGTCAATATCCTATCACGTGTTTCACTGCATATCAATTTTCAGCAACTGAAGATTCCAAAGTCAATTTACCTTAGGATTCATTGATCAATGCTGCTCCGGTTATTTTTTGAGGGGGTTACGTGGCATGATTTCGCTATTTCAGCAAAAATGGAAATTTTCATTTTTACGTGTGAACAGGTTTTGTGAGCACTTTTGCTATATTGGTCTTTAAAAACGCACTCCTTTCTTGATGTGTCGATGGCCGGCCCTGGCAAAGCGTCTGGCAAGCTCGTCTGGCGCGTCGGCAAGGCTGCAGACCATGGATGCGAAAACTATTTAATGGACTGGCAACCATGCTGCCGGGCATTGATCACTATGGTCAGCGAGCAGAAGCTTTGATCGTTGGCTTTGATGGAACAAAATCTCATTAAAAGAGAGAGAAATCTAAGGCTTCAGGTAACCTTTTGCTCGGAGGAAAATTTTTTGTGCGTTTTTTGAGGCTGAAAATGCGAAAGTGGTCACCAATCGTAAATCTACGATGCATGATCAGGGCGCCGTGGGCAGAAGCGGCGGCAGTGACGAATGCTCAGTTCCTAAAATACATTGCGAGGCGCCGCGAACAGTAGCGGCGGCAGTGACGAATGTGCAGTTCCTAAGATGCAATGCAAAAAGCCCTGCCGTCAGGTTCTCCTGAAAGCAGGGCGTGTGTTTTGATGTTTTGATAGGGGGAATTAATTCGTTACCGTACCGAAAAGAATTATCGTTCCTATTGCCACGGACAGCTGGCAGAGGACGTTGGAGATCTCAATCACCCAGTGGACCCTTGCGTCTTTCAGGTTGGCTTTGATGCCGATACAGCATAGGAAAACAAACAGCAATATCGCTGAAGCATATAGAACGACCGGCGCCGTCAGGCCAGTTGCTAATGACAAATTTATCAACGAAAAATATATCAGCAGATACCCTGCCGCGCCCGCAAGGACCGCGATCGTATTGAATTTTTTTGTTTTATAGAATAGTAGCGCCAGCAGCAGAACGACGGCAAAAATCAGGGCCGCAAACAGATACATGCTGATGCTGAAGATCGTTTTCAATAGCGCAATGCCGGAAAGGAAAATTCGGATATTGACGTAGAATACGATATTGACCGGCATCTTGAATTTCATCTGCAGCTCACCATTTCCTCTACGCACATATCGATATCTTCATAAGTGGTTTTGTATGAGCAGACGCTGATGCGAATTACCGATTTGCCATCCCATTGTGAACCGCCAAACCAGCAAACTCCGGAAGCTTGGACTTTTTTGATGATGCTCTCTGTCAGTTCATCGCTTTTGTAAGATACTAACACCTGATTGTAGGCGACATCATTAAGTATCTCGAATCCGTTCTCGGCAAGACGGTCAGCAAAATACTGCGCCTTTGCGTGCAGTTCCTCAACAAGTTCTGCTACTCCCTGGGTGCCAAGTCCCATGAATGTTGCCCAAAGATCTATCGCATGGGCTCGCCTTGACATTTCAGGCGTATAGAGCATGTTGTCGCGGTTTTCGCTTAAAACGATATAGTCTCCAGTCATATGAAGCGCGTTAACGATGGCCTCACGCCTCCTGCAAAGCACTATGCCGCAATCATACGGCGCATTAAGTGTCTTATGCGCGTCAAGCGACCAGGAATCCGCCAGTTCAACGCCTTTTGTGAGAACTGACATTTTCGGGTCGGCGGCGGCCCACAGTCCAAATGCTCCGTCAATGTGCACCCAGGCGCCGGCTTTGTTGGCTTTGGTGCAAAGTGATTGAAAATCGTCAAAAGACCCCGAATTCACGTTGCCTGCCTGCAGTATCAGCAGAGTGTTGTCATCCAGCTCCGGCACAAGGTCGGCTTTGATCCTTCCCTGCTCGTCCATCGGCACCTTCGTAACGTTTGCATAGCCGATCCCCAGAATAGACAGCGCCTTAAATACCGTAGAGTGTGCGCCTTCGCCGACAACGACCTTTATTGGCGGCATTCCGAACAGCCCCTTTGCTGCCGCATTGCAGCCCTGCCGTTCCAGAAGATAATTGCGTGCCGCCAGAAGTCCGCACATAATGGCCGTCGAACTTCCGCTGACAAAACCTGCAGCCGTGCCCTCCGGCAGTCCAAGCAAGCTGACCAGCCATTTCTCGCAGACGTCTTCAAGTTTAGACGCCAAAGGCGACATCACGTACAATGCCGAGTTCTGGTCCCATGCATCACCTATCCACTTCGAACAAAGCGCAGACGGAATCGTTCCGCCAACAACAAAACCAAAATATCTGCCTCCAGCCTGTGCGACGGTTCCCTTCGCTCCATAGTCTGCAAGGGTTTTCAATATTGCCGCCGTTTCAGTCGGCCCCTCAGGCATACTCTGCTCAAATACCTCAAGCCCGGCTATCGCCTCTTCATCTGGATATACCGGTCTGTCGTTTACCGTATCTAAGTAATTTTCCGCTATTTTATGCGCAGCTGCAAGATCTTCTGAAATGGATCCTTGTCTGATGCTTTCAAGTATTGGACTCACATAATATTTTTCAGTCATAACGCGCCTCCTGGCTATGATGTTATTTTTTTATGTATCTTTGATTCTTGCTGTTAGGCTTGTCAGGGATCGTTCTCACTACTAAGCCTGCTGATAATGCCGGGTCCAGGTAATTCTTGCGGAATGTTTCTCTAGATTTCAGTCCAAGCATTTCCATAAGTACTACGGTACTGTAAGGGACTTCAAAAGCCATAGCATCAAGCAGCCTCTTTACATAATCCGATACTCCTTCATCCGATTTTCTGATTTGACTAATCACTTCGTCAAGAACAATATCAACCTGTTCAAGCATAAAAACTATAAATACATTTGATTCTCCATTCACATGACAGTCTGCAATTGCTCTATAATAGTCATCTTGAAATTTCTCAATTTGGCTTTCAATTGGAATATATTCAAATACAGGGTTCCATTTTGTTAGAATTGCTGTATGCCAAAAGCGAGCGGTTCGTCCATTTCCATCTGAAAACGGATGAATAAACACAAATTCATAATGAAAAACTGCGCTCAAAATCAGCGGATGAACTATAGACTTATTTTCATTCATCCAATTAAACAAATCTGCCATCAGGCCAGACACCAGTTTTGCCGGCTGTGCTATAAATATGCACTTTTCACCATCAAAAACGCCTTCATCACCCTTGCGGAAGCTTCCGGCTTCCGGTTCGAGCATGTGCTCCATTACGCCATGAACCTTCTTCAAATCATCCAAATTATATGGGTCAATCTCATTTATCATTTCATAGGCTTTATATGCATTTTTTACTTCCTGTATTTCTCGCTCTGGCCCCAAAACAAGTCTGCCGTCGATCACGTCTCTTACTTCCCCAATAGAAAGAGAGTTTGCCTCTATTTTTAAGGAGGAATGAATGGATTCGATTCTGTTGTTCCTTCTTAAGTGCGGCTTTGAATCCAAATTTTTATACACATCAAGTTTGCCCAATTTTTCCGAAATAGACCCTGATAAAATCAGCATTTCTTCTGTTAATGAATATGGTGGCTTATACTTTTCCATTCTACGCCCTCCCATCTTACTTACTATCTTACTTACTATCTTGCTTACTATCTTACCACAGTTCGCGATGAATGTGCAAATTTTCGTAGTCATCACGTATCATGTCCATAACATTTACATCATGATACTGCCCCATCTTTTTGCATGCACCGCGTGCAAGGCCCACATGCTGAAATCCAATGGATTCATATAAATACTGTGCAGGATTTCCCGTATAATAGTCAAGATATACACGGTGGAAAGTGTCTTGCCTGAAAGCTCTGTCAAGGCACCACTCCAATGCCTGCCTCCCGTAACCTTTCCCTCTTTCCGCAGTATCGCCTATATAAATTCGAAATATCTCCAGTGAATCCAGATTTCTGTTTATGCTGCCCAGGTATATGCGGCCAAGCAGCTTTCCGTCTTCTCTAACGATCGTATACTGTTCCTTCTCTGGATCAGCCTGGTTCAGAACAAATTCTGTGACCACTTCGTCATAAGTCTGCCCATCATGTATACTGAAAAACTCCGTTACCTCCTTTGCAGACTCCCATTCATAATACTGCTGGCAATCTGAAAGCACTGCCGGTCTGACCGTTATTTTATATGAATTATCCATACGTTCCATCCTTTCATGTTGTTCCATATGTGTACTTTTTCTATTGCATCATCTGTTACAACATATTATGTCACCTATTGCTGCATATATCAATTCCTATTTAATGACGTAAGTCAGCGAACCTCTAAAAATCCGGGAAATAGTGGCTTCGGTTACTTTTTGAGGGTCTGACGTGTAATGATTTAGCGATTTCAGCAAAAATGGAAATTTTCATTTTTGCGTGTGATTAGGTTTTGTGACCACTTTCGATAAATCAACGATTTAAAACGCACTTTTTCCTTTAGGCGTCGGCGTGGTGCCTCGGCGATGCGTCTGCAAGGTCTAAGATCATGGATGCAGAGACGATATATGGTACTGGCAGCCGTGCTGCCGGGCATGGAGCACCAACGTCAGCGAGCCGCAGCTTTGATCGGCGACTTTGACGGATCAAAATCACATCAAAACGAAGGCGATCACCCGGCTTCAGGTAACTTTCTGCGCGAACAAAATTTTTTTGTGCGTTTTTTGAGGCGAAAAAGACGGAAGTGGTCACCAATCGTAACTCTACGATTAGTTGATTGAAATCGATATTCAATTATGTTACTATTTTGTGATGAAAGATAAGATATCATATGAAAAAAGAGATAATAACATTGGAGGTGTCTATTATGGATACTAATAGAAAAAAAGAACTAAAAGATGCATATAAATCAAGGAAAGTCGTTGGAGGCATATGTTCTATACGCTGCAGCGGCAGCCAAAACGTTAAAGTTCAGGCAACAACAGATATTGAAGGATCAAGGAACAGATTTAATTTTGCGGTTTTAACTGATACCTGCCCGGATCCTTCTATGAGAGGCGATTGGCTGAAATATGGGTCAAAATCCTTTTCCTTCTCTGTATTAGAAGAGATCAAGAAAAGTGACAGCCAAACTGACGAAGAATTCTCCAAGGATATTGAAGCTTTGTATGATATCTATCGTTTGTCCGAGTAATTGCACAGCTGCATTGCAACGCCATCAGGCATTATCTGGAATCCATACCGTTCGTAGAAAGAAGCGTTTTTACTTTCCTCGGGCATAATTTCAATGTAAAGATAATCTTTATATTTCTCTTTTACCATATTGATCATTTTTCCGGCAATTCCCATTCCATGGTATTCAGGGTCAACCAGAACATAATGCATATAGGCAACCAATTCGCTGTCATCAATAAGTCTGACCAAGCCTACAAGGCAATTTTCATCCCATGCTGTGATGACGGTGGACGAATGCATCAGTGCTTTATGGAGCCTTGCAGGATATTGTCCGGATACCCAGCCAACGGATAAAAAAAGCTGCTGCACCTGCTCCTGTGTGAAAATCTTTTTCTCTGTATATGTAATATTCATCTTTTCCATCCTTATTACCCTTTATGATCACACCGCTTACATTGGATCATGATATTGTCACTATCTTCTTTGTAGAATACGCCTGCCCACTTGCAGATGCTTTGCAAAACAGGGACAATTGTTTCCCCTTTTTCTGTCAGAGAATATTCTACTCTCGGCGGAACCTCATCGTATGATTTTCGCGAAACGATCTCGTTTGCTATCAGTTCTTTGAGCGCAGATGCCAGAACTGCATCTGTAATGTTTCCCATTTCTTTCCTAAGCTCACTATAGCGCAGAGTCCCAAGTGCAGACAGCACACATATGATTCTGGAATTCCATTTGCCGCCAAACAGCTCCATGCCGTATTCCAAAGGACAGCGAATATCTTTTTCTATTTTTCTCTGGTATGCCATGTTTTCTCTTCCTTTCACGATTGTCCATGCACAGTAAAGCAGAATACCCCTTAATCTTATTGTATCGTGAAAGCTACTCATTATCAAGTAACTCTGTATTGCAAAGTTAAGAACCTAAAGGCACGAGGCGGGTTCAGGAATCAGCCTTTGCATCCGCCTCCGCACTTTTTTATTTTCTTACAAAACTTTCTTGTTATCTGCACCGGGAGTTGTCACTATAACTTTTTCCGGAGTAATGATCAGAGAACCCTTAGCTGTAGCAGCTCCATTAAACATCTTTTCAACCATTGCCTTGAAGGTATCCACGATAGCACCCTCAGTGATGTACTCAGCAACACCTTTGATCTGATATCCTTCCAGCGTATTAGTGTCATAAACGGAGACTGCAATCTTTCCGCCATTTGCACTCAGGTTTTTCAGAGTCGTTTCCAGAAACACATCCCCGACTACCAGCTTACCGTCTTCTGTTACATCCTTGAATGCAACCGGAACAACATTTGGTTCTCCATTTGCGCAGGTAGCCAGATCCCACATGCCCTCTTTCAGCAGTTTAACAACATTTTCATTTAACATCAAAAGTACCTCCTAAATTGTATTCGCTTGTTTCAGCATATTAATTATAGTAAAATCGCTCTTGTCGAACAAGATATTAGCGAATTCATGAGTTGCTCATAAATTTAATAGTATGCAACTTAGTTTGTACTAGCCCTATATAGAAAAATTTGATATAATCAAATTCGACTGCAAGTACAAAAACCTAATGCTCACAACACAAAAGGAGAAAGGGAAATGAGAGAAAAGAGACAGCGTAAAAAAATGCTAGTTATACTGGCCACGACCATCATCATAGCGATGTGCTTTGTAGGCATTCATCTGACTGCAAATGCTGCAACAGATAACAAACCAGGCACGCCGATGATAACGAAGGCAACCGCTACTCAGACATCCGTGCAGCTTACATGGAGCAAGGCTAAGAAAGCCCGCGGATATATAGTTTACATGTACAGCGGAGGGAAGTATGTCAAGATAAAGACCCTGAAGGCGCATACATACACTGTAAAGGATCTGAAAGCCTATGCGACATATGAGTTCAATGTAAAGGCTTACAACAAAGAAAAGATCACAACGGGAAAGAACAAGGGCAAGTATAGAACTTACTACGGGGATTTTTCCAAGGTGAAGAAGATAATGACAGCGGCAATACCTGTTCCAAGTGCAACGGTCTCAGATGCAGCAATACGCAACGGAAGCACTGCCACGTTCGAGTGCAAAGCTGCGACCGGCGGAACGCTTCCATACACATATCAGTGGTATAAGAACGACACATCAATCCTCGGGGCAACCTCTTCTATATATACTACGGAGAAACTCTATTCGAGCGACAGCGGAACGAAGTACACCTGCAGAGTGACCAACCCTGCGGGATATGTCACAGCTGAAGGAAAGCTTACTATTAGAAATGCCATTATACCACTTACTGTATCCCTGGCAGACCAGTCCGCAGCGACAGGATCAGAGGTTACTTTCAATGCAGCAGTGTCCGGAATAGGAGGTATATATAATTATCAGTGGTATAAGAAATCCATAGAAAATACCGACTTCATAAAGATAGAAGGTGCGACTTCTTCAGCGTATTCGCCTCAGACTGGCACTACAGGAAAAGTCACGATGCACAATAATGGCGTGGAATACAAATGCGTAGTAACGGACAGTTCATCAAACACCGCCAGTGCGACAGGCAAACTGACTGTAACAGGTGCGACTAAAGTAGAAAGCTGGAATGTAGGAGCAGAAAATGATAATACCGCATACGAACGCGAATCCGCAAAAGACAATGTAGTAGCCACTCTATACAGTGACGGAGAACTTACACTGACAGGGAGTGGAAATACGGTTGTATTTACTAAAGCGCCATGGTGTGAAGGCACAAATAAAACAAAGGTACATTCAAGCACGATAGACTCAAAGATAAAACCTACCAGTATGCAATACTGGTATAACGAATGTTACAATCTAACAACGGCACCGGCGATACCATCAAGTGTGAAAGAAATGGCGTATACGTTCTGCAATTGCTCATCACTCACAAACGCACCAGACTTAACAGAATGTACAAGTCTGACAAATATGAACAGCACATTCCTTGGCTGCACATCGCTTGCAGACATGAGCAGTTATATTATCCCGGAAGGTGTAACAAATATGAACGGAACATTCTATAGTTGCACTGTTCTTACAAAGGCACCTGCGATACCTGAGAAAGTGGAGAATATAGCCTCAACGTTCGGTGGCTGCAGAGCGCTTACGGAAGCACCGGATATATCAAAATGCAAGAATTTAAATAATATGGAAGGCACATTCTATAACTGCAGTTCACTACCTGCAGACATGAGCAGTTATATTATCCCGGAAGGTGTAACAAATATGAACGGAACATTCAATAATTGCACTGTTCTTACAAAGGCACCTGCGATACCTGAGAACGTGTATGATATTTCCAACACGTTCAAAGGCTGCACATCACTAGCTAAGGCACCCAAAATACCGAAAAGCGTTAAATTAATGCAATCTACATTCAGTGGCTGCTCATCGCTTACAGACGCACCGGAAATTCCATCGGACGTGTCGGATATGAGACAAACATTCTACAACTGCAGTGCTCTGACAGGCAGGATACGGATAAATGCTAATCCATCAGAATTTGATTCATGTTTCGAAGGCGCCTCGACCAACGCAGGCACATTACTGACAGTTGATTACACTATAGACGATGTATCCAAAATTAACGATATCATTAGAACTGACGGATCGAACATAAAAATAGGCGTCAAGATCGGATCCTGATTACGGGGTCCCCGCCCTAATTAGTGCCGGCACTCCTGTCAAATGATATTTTTGTTGATATTATTTATTGACAACCCATAACAGCTGTGCTAATATATCTTACTGTTCGGTAGGTGAGGCTCCTACAGGGATATGGATTACTGCCGCGGAGTCGTGGAGACACGATGAGAAGGTTTGAACAGGCTATTTCGAGAATAAGGAATAGCATAATGTAATTTCACTGCCCTGTAAAGCTAAAGCTCAAACGAAATCGTAAGAGACTAAACTCATGCTCTCATGTATTCCTGCCGGATATATGGGAGTTTTTTTATGAAAGGTGGTGCTTATTGTGACAGACAGTCATAGTCGAAGTAGAAACAACAAAATGATGGTCAAAATTTACAGCAACAGGTGCCGTCTGCCTGGGGCTTGATTAAACTGCGTCTTGGCAGCCCTGACCATCGTTTTTATTATCGAAAGCGGTGGTTTTTTATTGCCGCTATTGCAAAAGGCGATACTGCCAGGAGGTGAAAAATGAAGAAAACAATCACTAATAAGATCCGTACCGATGAAATCAGAGAAAGGATGCTGTTCGCTGCCCGCAGCAATATTGAAGATATCATGTGTATGTTCGGTACCAGCGAAAGCGGTCTCGATATATCCAAAATAGAAGATTCAAAAGGCAAATATGGTGAGAATGTCTTGACTCGCAAAACCAACGATTCTTTTGCGAAAAGACTTGCTGCTGCTTTTATCAATCCATTTACGTGTATTTTATTCGTCCTTGCCATCGTATCTACATTGACGGATATAGTATACGCTGCGCCATCAGACAGAAACTATTTCACTGTCATGGTCATAACTGCTATGATCATTATTTCCGGAGTACTCCGTTTTGCCCAGGAAACTAAAAGCGGCAATGCTGCTGCAAAGCTCTCCAGCATGATCCATACGACTACTTGTGTAGAAAGAGCTGACTGCGGTATTGCTGAATTAGCCCTAGACAACGTAGTCGTAGGCGACATCATACATCTTTCCGCTGGAGACATGATACCTGCAGATATGCGCATACTTACATCCAAGGACCTGTTTATAAGTCAGTCTGCACTTACCGGAGAAAGCGAACCTGTCGAGAAACTGTCTTCTGACCATTCCGAGACATCAGATTCACTCATTGATGCCCGCAATCTGGCATTTATGGGCAGCAATGTGATCAGCGGCAGTGCAAAAGCTGTCGTTATCGCAGTCGGCGATGACACTGTTCTCGGTACAATGGCCAAAGGCCTTAGCGGTAAATCGCCAAAAACCAGCTTCGAAAAAGGCGTTAACTCTGTTTCATGGGTCCTTATCCGCTTTATGCTGATCATGGTACCTGTAGTTTTATTGATCAACGGATTTACCAAAGGCAGCTGGCTTGATGCATCGCTGTTTGCAATTTCCGTAGCAGTTGGTCTTACACCTGAAATGCTTCCTATGATAGTAACCACTAACCTGGCTAAAGGCGCCATAGCCATGGGAAAGCGCAAAGTGATCGTAAAAAACCTCAACGCTATACAGGATCTAGGCTCCATAGATATTTTGTGCACTGACAAGACAGGAACCTTGACTCAAGACAAGGTTGTACTCGAATATCACCTTGACATCAATGGCCATGAAGATGAGCGCGTCCTCCGTCATGCCTTCCTTAACAGCTACTTCCAGACCGGCCTTAAAAATCTGATCGACATGGCCATAATTGCACATAAAGAAGAACCTGGAAGTGCTGATCTTGCGAGTAAATATGTAAAAGTGGATGAGATTCCCTTTGATTTCACCCGTCGCAGAATGAGCGTAGTCGTATCCGATGCAACCGGAAAGACTCAGATGATTACAAAAGGCGCGGTCCGTGAAATGCTTAAATGCTGCTCATTTGCCGAGCTTGATGCAAACGTTGTTGCGCTTACCAAAGATGTTAAAGACTTCATTATTAGGAAATCTGATCAGCTGAACGATCAGGGGATGCGGGTCATAGCCGTAGCGCACAAAACAAATCCAGCTCCGGTAGGCGAATTTTCAGTTCAAGATGAAGCTGATATGGTGCTCATAGGTTTCTTGGCGTTTCTTGATCCTCCAAAGGAAACCACCGCTAAGGCGATTGATGCCCTGTATGAAAACGGCGTTTCTGTCAAAATACTCACAGGTGATAACGAAAGAGTCACTCGCTGTATCTGCAGTCAGGTTGGCATAGACATTCATGGAGTGCTCCTAGGTTCTGAAATTGACGATTTGTCAGATGAAGAACTATCTGCAAAGGCTGAAGAAACTACTGTTTTCGCTAAGCTTTCGCCAGATGGAAAAGCTCGTATCGTAAAGCTACTGCGTGACAGAGGGCACTCTGTAGGATATATGGGCGATGGTATCAATGATGCTGCCGCAATGAAAGCTTCAGATGTTGGTATATCAGTGGATACTGCTGTAGATATCGCCAAGGAATCAGCAGATGTGATTTTACTGGAAAAAGACCTTATGGTCCTAAATGATGGAGTGATCGAGGGCAGAAAAACATATGCCAATATGATCAAGTACATAAAAATGACAGCATCATCTAACTTTGGCAATATGCTGTCAGTGCTTGCGGCCAGTGCTTTTCTCCCATTCCTGCCTATGGCTGCAATTCACCTGATTCTGCTCAACTTCGTCTATGACCTGTCATGTACAGCCATCCCTTGGGACAATGTCGACCGTGAATTTTTAAAAAGACCGCGCAGCTGGGATGCTTCCTCCATAAGACGATTTATGCTGTGGATAGGTCCGACAAGCTCTGTCTTTGACATCACTACATACCTGCTTATGTACTTTGTCATTTGCCCTATGATGACCGGCGGATCGTCATATCATCAGCTCAGCGACCCATCCCTTCAGGCCCTGTACATAGCGACTTTCCAAGCCGGGTGGTTCATAGAATCCATGTGGACTCAGTCTATGGTCATACACATGATACGTACGCGTAAAATACCTTTTATTCAGAGCCACGCATCGGCTCCTGTGTTCCTGCTTACATTTGCAGGAATAGCTGCCCTGACAATAATACCATTTACAAAGCTCGGTACCCTGCTCCACCTGGCACCGCTGCCTCCAGTTTATTTTGGTTATTTGGCTCTGACAATCACCTGCTACATGGTCCTTGTCACTATTGCAAAAAAACTATATATTAAAAAATATTCCGAACTGCTTTAATAATGCCAGAACAACTTTGGCAACCCATAGAATAAAGAGCATTATCGAAAGAAATACTGCTACAAGATCAGCGAAAGAGGCGTATGCGGTCCTGACTGGGGACCTATCAGAAATTTATCTTCACAATCAAAATACCGCAGTTATTCCCACTTGCCGGTACCGAGCAGATATGTTTCAAGGTCGCTGCCGACATTAGAGACCATGACACTGTTTCTGTCTACAGTTCCGTTACTCATGAGGTTTTTTGACTTGTAAGTCTTACCGTTATAATAGATTGCATAACCTTGCCAGTTGGCGGTACCCGAACTGCCATTGCTGGCATACAGGAAAACGTGTTTCTTGCCGTTTACCGTGAACTGATAAGGTCTCCAGTAAAGAGTATCCCCTGCTTGATAGACGTTGGCAGACCCGAAGAGCTCAGATGTTGCAACAGGCAGCGTGCCTACAGAATTGATAAGATCGCTGCCGCTGTAGTATTTGTCACCCTTTGAGGCGATATTGGCAAGTGCATTGTCGATCATGGAATCGAGCTCAGTCCCCATGCCCCAGGCGGCGGAGATGCTGCCGTCGGCATCATAAGTCACGGCGACGATCTGGGCCTTTCCATCTTTCTTCGGTATTCCGCTCGCACCTTTTACAGCTTTGTCCGATCTTCCGAAGCCTTCAAATGCTGCAGCTTTGGTCCTGTCTGTCGTCACCTTGCCGTTTACGGCGTCATAATAGTAAGTCACGGAATCCCCAGGCTGGTCCGACAAATATTCAGCTGCGGCCGCAGCCTTGGCGCTCCTGACATTGGCCATATCTGCGGCCGCACGGGCCCTGTCCAGGGAAGACGCAAAGATAGGGATGCTGACCGCGACCAGAACTGCAATGATTGCAACTGTGATCAGCAGTTCGCCGAGCGTGAACCCCTTTATATTCAGATGTTTATTATGTAACCTATATCTGTTTTTCATCATTTACCTCAAATCCTATAGTTTATACAACAACATTAGCACCTTTGTGATCTATTCTTTTTATTCATTGCTTTTGCGAAATACCATAAAGTTTCTGCAAGTCTATCAGTTTCGTGATATATTCTCCGCATCCTTTTGACTCTCCAATCCACTGCTACTATTATAAAATGTCTCGACAAATCGGAATTTGTCTATTTCGCTTTTTACATTTTTTTATTCATCTTTAGTGTAATGCCTTTTTCTTTTGCCACAGCTTCGAAGCTCTTGACGGCCACTGAGGATTTTTCCTTAATGGTCATCTCTTGGGCAATTCGTTCCTTTATCTGCTGCACCACATTTTCGCTATCTGACAAATCGAGCAGGTAAACTGCAAGACAGAAGAACGTTTTTCTGCGCCCGTCATTGTAATTGTCAAGAAGGTATTTAAGTATCTGTAATTTCTGTTCAAGCTTCACATGGTACTTATCAATGCCCATCTCGTTCATTTTTGCCATATCCAGGAGTTGATGCCGATGGGTAATAAATGAATCAAACTGCGTGATACCGTTATATTTCGGACATGGGTAATTTTCGCATTCGGAACAATATTCAAATCTGCCATGTTCTATGCTGCACCTTGCAATAGAACAACCCTGATTGCCGCTGCCTCCGCCGCATCCGGGGCAATATCCGTCTATCCGCATAGTGCAGAGGGCACAGTTTAATCCGCAAAGTGAGAATGACCGATCATTTCTATTAAAACTTTTCATTCTTATCTCCACAAAATTCAAGTTTATCTTTATTTTATCATGTTACATAGTAGCCTTGCAAGCCCACTACATAATAGAGTTAGATTAATTATATCATACAACTTACATACATGCTCATGTTAGTTTCTCACTTAGCAAAGCCGCAGTAACTTACTACTGCGGTCTTAATATCTGTCTAGGAGATTTCTTCCTCTAAAAGATCGTTCCTGTTTTCCAGGTTACCTATCATCTAATCCTGCTTCTATGGAAGCATGTGTTCATATTGCAATAGTATTATTCCGCTCTCATTGACTATGCACTTTCATATGTTTCGTGCTAAACAACCATCATTTCAACCGTACCATTGCATCCATCAATGTCCCCCGTGACTCACCGAAGCTTCAGCCTTGATGGAATGTGGGCTCCGGTTACTTTTTTAAAGGCCTATCGCGTTATTATTTAGCGATTTAGCAAAAAATGATTTGCAGACCATATGATCAGATATATATGCCATTGCGGCAGGCATCGTAAACATGCCTGGCAGTGATCAAAAAAAATTCAGGATGGCAGATAACCGCCATCCTGAATAGATGATCATTTTATTGAGTTATGCACTAAGTGCAGTGATCTTTCCAGTCTTGGTAACCTTGAAAATCGAACGGTCTTTAACCACATATCTGATGATCTAGATGCAACATCCGCTGAAACAAAGGCAACCTATTCGTTGCTGTTTGGAAGCGCAACCTGCGACAGCGTGCCGCCTTCCACAGGTGAAACACTGATCTTCCCATGATGCAGGGCTACATATTCGTTTGCAAGAGACATTCCGATTCCGCTCTGCCCTTTTCTGCCCTTGAAAAAGCGGTCAAAGATGTGGTCTGCATCCTCTTTTGAGATGGAAGGTCCGTCATTCAGAACATTAATCCAGACCCCCTGTCCATTGGTGCCTCGTCCCGCTTCTATCGAAATGCGACCCTGTGCATAACGAAGGCTATTGGTCAACAGATTGGACACAACAGAAAAAATCATGCCCTCATCACAAAAGCACATAATCGGATCAGGTAGGTCGAGCGAAAGCTCAATCCCCCGTTGCCTGGCAGATGGTAAAATTACTCCAACCGCATCGTATACTATTTCCCGAATGTCATTTTCGGTGATCTTAGGAACAATCGCTCCGCTGTCAACCTTGCTCAGTTCTAGAATATTGCCAATCAGGATGGACATTCGATTGGTCTCCTTTGCAATGACATCAAGTCCCTCGTGAGGTTCGACGATTCCTTGCCGGATTCCATCAGCATAGCCACAGATCGCCATCAGCGGCGTCTTTAATTCATGGGAGGCATTGGCGAAAAATGCCTTCATTTCGGCATCACGCCGCTCCAGTGCAAACGCCGACTTGCGCTCCATTAAAATAAGTGCCGCAGATAAACCCACCAATGCTAACAGAAGGATCCAGGTCGTTCGTCTAACCAGATTTACCGAAAAGCTGACATCGGCATATAGGAGCAGGGTACCATTCTCCGCGGAGATTTTTTCTCCCGCAATCCCGGCGCTGAGCGGCATATAATATACTTCTTCATTTTTATATTGGAAGCGACGGATACTATTATAGGCGATGGAGTTTTGGTTGGCTTGATAATCATCAATCATGGCAGTTTCAACCGCAAACAGCATATCTTTATCGTTGCGCTGCCCGGTATAGACGTAGTAGAGTGCCGGAAGCAACTCTCCCTTTTCGTTTTCATTATCGAAAATTTTATTTTTTAAGGCGACTGAGGCTTGCGTATGGATATGCTGCATTTCCAAGCCATAGAACAGGCCAATCAGAATCAGACCAATCAAAATGGAGCATAATGTAAGCCATCGGAGCGTTTTCCGACTGGAGGCTGTCTTGTTCATACTGCACCATCCTTTTTTGTCAACTTGAAACCATACCCCCACACCGTCTGCACATAGACGTTCGCGCCTGCGGCAGTAAGTTTCTTACGAAGTCGCCGGTTTGTCTCGTCCGCGACCCGGGTTTCTATCTCACAGTTCATACCCCAGATCTTGTTCAGAAGCTCATCGCGGCTTACCGCTTCGTCGAAATGGCTCATCAAAAATGACAGATATCTTAGTTCCGTCGGCGTAAGCGCGAGTATCTTGCCGTTTACCGTGCAGGCGTGCTGACGACATTCGTAGCGGAGATTTCCGCAGCTTAGGTCGTTTTCATCCGGACGGGCGTTCCCGTCGTTTTCCAGTTGCACCCGCCGGAGCAGTGCATGTATCTTAGCGGACAGAATCATGGGCTTGAAAGGCTTTGTTATATAGTCGTCGCTGCCGAGCGTGATGCCTGTGTAACAGTCACTGTCTGTATCCCTTGCCGTCAGCAGAATAACCGGGACCTTGGAGATTTCGCGAAGCTTGGTCAAAATGCCAATGCCGTCCGTCCCCGGCATCATTATGTCCAGCAATACCAAATCGCAGGGAGTGTGGCGGAAGGCCTCCAGAAGCAGGTCTCCCGTGGGAAAAGCTTCGACGTCGTAGTCATCGCTTCTTAAAAAGGCGGTAACAATGTCCCGTACTTCCTTTTCGTCATCTGCATAATAAATCAGTGCCATATACCGTACTCCCTTCGACCTTGATTTCAAATTATTATATCACACCTTGTCTGCAGTATCCACCGTTTTAGGTACCGCGGCCGTAACATTACCTGTAAATCCCCAGGAGATGGCGCCTGTTGGACAAACGGTCTTGCACTTTCCACAGCGGATGCATTCGGCGCTGTTGCAGTTCTTCGTTATCTCGACCACCATTGGGCAAGCTCGCTCACAGACCCTGCAGCCGCTGCATTTGCTCTTGTCAACATGCATCTGAAAAAAGCTGAAACGATTGAATAGGGAATAGAACGCCCCCAGCGGACACAGATAGCGGCAAAATGGGCGATGGACAATGGTAGAGGCCAGCACAATGAATAGCAGTACCAACAGCTTCCAGTCGAATAGCACACCGGCCACCTTGCGCAGCTGTGGATTCAAAAGCACATGGGGGATTCCACCCTCCAGCGTGCCTGCCGGGCAGAGGTACTTGCAGAAGTACGGTGGTATGATTCCGCTTTTGGACATTGCAAAGGCGGGCAGCAGAATCACTAGAACTAGCAAGACGCAATACTTCAGATACCGCGCCGGCCTGTCGATCTTCTTTGGCACATTGTGCTTGTGAAACGGGATCTTATAAAGGAGATCCTGTACCAACCCAAAAGGGCAAAGAAGTCCGCAGACGAGCCGTCCCAGCAGTACACCGAAAAGCATCATCAGCCCCAACACATAGAACGGAAAGTGATGCTTTACACCAAGCGTAGCCTGCAATGAACCGATGGGACAGGCTCCAAGCGCACCTGGACATGAGTAGCAGTTCAGAACCGGCACACAGACCATTTTCAGGTCGCCCGTAAAAATCATACCCTTTTGAAATCCAACAATATAGCCGTTGAACACTGCGACAGATAACAGCTGCATTATGCGCTGGAAAGACAGACCGCCGTGTTTTAACCGATCCCGATGCATTCTAAACATATTTTCACCGCCTTATGTAATACTTCTTGCTGCTCGTTTCGAGCCAGGCCAACGACAATCAATGTGATTGCCGTCGCCAGAATTCCGTAACGAGCAAGGGTCATCGCTTTTATCCTTGTCATTTGAGTTCCGCCTTTCCTAATGCCTTAAGCGCACTATTGACTGTGTCCGTATACTCCTTAGTCAAATCATTTGGACTTCCAACGATGCCGTCGCCAATGGTGTTTCCATCCTTATCAACTAGAATTGTAGTCGGCGTATACTGAATTTTGCGGACAAGAGTATTCAAGTCGCCGTCACTGCCTACTAGCGTGGTACCTTCGAATCCGGCTTTTTTCAGCTCTTCCTTGACCGCATTTTTCGTTGCCTCATCCTCCCCGTCAAGATTGACGGTGATGAGCTGAACATTATCCGGCAGAGTCTTGGCGAATTTTGCAATACTTGGGAGCTCGTCTACACACGGCCCACACTCCAGTGACCAGAAATTGATGATGGTGACATCTTTTTTTGTAAAGTTTTTCTGAGTAAAGCTGTCTCCTGCGAGGGTGTCTGCTTTGAACTTCTTCAGATTTCCAAGACCTGAGGTGGTGGAACTGTCCTGTGACTGGGAATACGTTTCGGCGGCAGAACTGCCTTGGTCGGTTGTCCCACTTTTCGCACCGCATCCGGTCAGCATAGAAAACGCGAGTATAGTACTCAGGGCAAGGACGATTATATTTCTGTATTTCATTATTAATACCTTCTTTCTTTTTTTACCAAAGCTCTACGCGGGCTTTTGGAGCTAGATACATCCCGTTGGTGCTTTTGATCTTATAAGTTTTATAGAAAAGCGAATTGGAAGCCAACACTGCGTTCACCCGCACCTTGTCGGATGCGTGTTCATCCATGCCGGAAACCAGAGCGTCCGTCATAGTGTTTGAAACGCTGGCCCAGGAATTTGCGTATGCCCGGAAAAATTTGTCGGCATTAAGGTGTCGGCTTTTGACGATTTCCGTTAGGCAGTGCATCGCGCCAAGGTCCGCGATATTTTCGCCCAACGTATATGAACCGTCCTGCTGCATCGTACCCGGTGTCTTGTAGGCGGAATAGTAGGCAACGATATCTTGCGTCCGTTGCTCGAATGCCGCCTCGTCGGCTTTCGTCCACCAGTTCCTGTAATCTCCATTGGCGTCATAGAGATGTCCCAGATCATCGAAAGCATGTGTGATTTCGTGGCCGATTATGGTGCCCAGCGAACCAAGATTCTGTTCCTCAGTCTGCTTCACAGAGAAGTATGGTTCAAACATCACAGCCGCGGGGATATTGATTGAATTGTCTGTAGGATAATAGCAGGGATTGCAATCCTGTGGGAGTATCTGCCATACTGTTCGGTCGGCCTTCTTACCAGCACTGTCGTATTTTTTCGTGCTTTCCTCGCTAGTAATAGCAAGTACATTTCCTAGATAGCCCTTGCTTTTGTCCGGTGTCCAAGAGGAAAGATACCGCGCAATATCATCCGGTGCGCCAATACGCAGATTTAGCTTCTCCAGTTTTTCAATTGCTTTGGTGCGTGTGCTTTCGGTAAGCCAATCTTCTTTCTGCAGCATTGTCTGATACTGAGCGAGAATTTCATTTACCAATTTTTCAACGCCAGCTTTTTTTGCCTCATCAAAGTTTTGACTGCAATAAAGTTTGGCTACGTCCCACTTCAACAGGCTATATACTTGTTTCTCCATGCTGGTTACCTTCTTTGAGTCGGATCCCTCAGCGCTTTCGGTGTCATCGGAGTCTTCGTCACCGAAATAATTCTTCTGGATTACCTGATAGGTGTCTGAAATATCCGTAGAGAGATACGTCGCAAATTTTGTGAGATTCACGAGATAAGCGTAGTTTTTCAGCATCTGCAGATTCCGGTCAGTTAGGTATGAATTTACAGTATCAAGATTTCCGTCGTCTTCTATGCGTACAGTACGTGGCTGTGTTTTAAAGATCCTACCAAGTACCTCAGACAGCTTGATATTGGAATAATGTTTTGTCAAGTCTGAGATAGACATCGTTTTTTCGCTTACCAGATCGGCAGGCTTCTTTGTACCGGCGTTCTGGCCGGATGCAGAAGTTTCCTCATTGGTACTGTCTGTATTTTGAGCGATCGCTTTTTTCCCGGCGTTGCTGGTAACAGCCGACGCCTTTAAAAACTGGTAGATGTCCTCCATATCTTTGCTGCTCACGTTTTGGCCCGCTGCTTTCATCAACTTCAGCAGATCGCCTTTAAAAAGAGCTTTGTTGTCGGCTTCGTCCTCTGAAGAGATGAAATCATCGACAAGCAGGACATAATTCAACGGTGTAATACGTACTGCATTGGTACCTGGATCATCGTCCGGTATATAAACGTCGGTGTTGATTATCGAATCAAATCCATACCGATATTGAAGAACGGCAAGCGCGTCCATCATCTCCTGAACGCTTTTCGCTTCCATCACCGGCTTCATAAGTGTGTTTAATTCCACAACGCCAGATTTGTCACGTGCGGTTTGATCGGATGCCATAAGGTAGAGTTCCCCAATCCGGTAAGATGAGCTGTCCTCCTTTTTTACTGCTTCCCCATTCCTTGCGACATTTTCTGCGGCAGTCTTTACAATATCCTCCTGCTCTTTTTTTGCCTTGTCCGTCAGATCCCAGAACCAGTTCCAACTGCCGTTCTCCCCCGCAGCCTTGTGGGCGTTTAGGACTTCCGCATTGACGGCGGCGTAATAATCGTTCTTGAGATTTGCTGAAGTTTCTGCAGACTGGCTTTCTGTAACGCTTTGACTTTTTCCACACTGCGTTCCACAGCTGATAAGCAGAAGTGCTGCCATCAGAACGGCCATGCAGGAGGTCAGCACGCTTTTTCGCGTATGCCGACGAACTCCTTTTTTCATCGATTTCATAGAGCATTCTCCTTTCCATGGAATCCTTATTTAAAATTGCTTGCTCATAAGATTGTTTCTATGTTTAGTATAGCCGATAAAGAATTTGGAAACTCCCTCGAAAAAGAAGCAACTTTGCAACAAAAATGCAACAGTCGCCGGTTTGCGCCTCTTACACGAATACTTGTTATCATCCAGTGGATGGGCACATATCCTTAGAGAGAACAGTTTCCAGTAAAAATTGCATTGCAGAAGCAGGTATATTATGCACTCGTCCACAGTTTGCTCGCTGACTTTAAAAAAAGATATTTGACCTTGATTGGAATCGTCCTGAACTACTTTAGAGAAACAGTCCTTGTGATTGCAGGAAATATTCTCGGTATAGATAACCCGTGGCAGGACACTCCCATCCTGTACACTATGCTGATCATCGACATCCTGCAGTTTGCCGGCAGCTTCGGAAAACTGCCCTACGCAGTACAGGATATCATCGGCACTTGTATTATTTAGTTAAAGGCAGGGTGCGATGTAAAACTGCACGTCTGTAAAATTAGGATTCACATCTCAAATAACAAACACATTCTCTATTGAAATCATAACCACCAGTGAAACTGGTGGTTTGCTCACCCCCTGGAAGGGGGAATCACCGGCCAGCCCCCTCAAAGGAGGCACTGAAGGTTAACATCGCATCGCTATCACGGGAAGCCACTTGAAGCGGCTTCTTTTTTAGTCTACTTTTTTCCCTGTGAACGGATCAATGTATTCCTTAATTGAAATTTGATCTTTAGTATAATCTTCCTCAAGCTGGTTTTGGATATATTCTCTGATTGCTTTTTCATTCTTTCCAACTGTATCAACAAAATACCCTTTTGCCCAAAATGCTCGTTTACCATACTTGTACTTGAGCTCTGCATGCCTGTCGAAAATCATTAGCGTACTCTTGCTCTTGAGAAATCCCATGAATTGTGCTACACTCAAATACGGCGGAATGCTTACAGGCAGATGAATGTGATCCGGACAAGCTTCAGCTTCGATGATTTCCACATTCCTTTCCCTGCATAGTTTTCTTATTATTTCACCTATATCTTTTTTCAACTGATTGTATATTATTTTTCTTCTGTATTTTGGTGCAAAGACGATATGATACTGACATCTGTATGACGAATGTGACAAGTGTTTTATTTCGTTTTTCATTTGTGAAAACCTCCTGTTTCTTCGATAGCGATGCGGCTGCTAAACCATCACTATTGTAGCAGGGGTTTTCTTTATTTTAAATATACTGGAAGTATCTTTACCTACCCCTGGTAGAACCAGAGGTTTTGTCAAGCTAAAGCGCCAATAAAATAATCCCTGTAATCGCAGCGATTACAGGGATTGTACCTATTTAGTATCCACCTTGCATATTGATTTAACCAAAAGTATCACATGTATTACAGCTTCCTATACATGAGATAATTGCATATTTTAAGTGCTATTGCTTTAACAGTTTTTCATAAAATGGTTTTGAATTAGGAAGCCTTTGTTCTGGTCTATAAATTTCTTCTTTTATTTCCTCTCTAATATCATCTATTGATAGGTCTAAATCTCCATATAATCTAGATTTTTCCATCTTTATATTGTATTTTCCTAATTTATTCTCAAGTTCTTGCCCTTCTGAATTTGTAATCCTTGGATCAAAAATAAATTTACTTATTGCCTCCTGCATGTTGGCTTTTACTTTTATACCCTTTTCTTCGCAAACAATATTTCCTTTAGTTAAGTATTCATCTTGAGGAGAGAAACATGTTGCTAACCTTATCTCATGTTCATGTTCAAATGCGTGTCTCTTTATAAAAGCACCATATGCATGTGTTCCATATTCTTTTTTTAAATCTATTATACTTTTAAAAATATCGTCTTCATTTGCATATAATACTGGCGAAAAATATGCATCAAAAAAATGTTTTGAAGACTCAAATACAACATCAGCAATACTTCTAGCAGTGGTCTCAATACAAACACTTCTTTTGTCAGCAGAATATATCTTCCACATAGCATCTGTATCATAATCTTCCGTAAAGCAGGTTGCATAAACATTACTATAATCAAATTTCATGAATTCAAAGTTCTTATTATAAGTCTCTTTTTTACATTTCACTCTGCTTAATGGCAATTCCCAAGGATCATCCCATTTTGTTATATTATTTAGATACAAATAATTGTTATCTATTGAATCAGTTAAGAATTTCAGAGACATAAATTTATATATTTTTTTATCTATATCAAATCTTTTATTATAAGATAAATAGGCTGTGCCTAACATTATTTTCATGTTACCGTTCCTCCCTAACCTTATTATTAGTCAATTCTAACATGTTTTACTATATTAAACAATAATGACTTCTTTCATTAAAAAAGACAGCCATCGCTGACTGTCCTCTCTAATAGCATACTTTATTTTCTTATATAAAGCTTACCATATTCATCTAAGATATCTGCTATATCTATGTTAATTCCAATGCTCTTTAAGTCATACGGCGTATCATTCATTGACTCAATAAACGACATAATATCATTATAAACCTGTTCAGGTACTAGTATAGGTTTTGAGATATCTACAATGGGAAACATGCGAAAAACGTCTAATCTATGCTTTCGCAAATCTCTGTCATTAACATGTTCGCCTTTGCCTTTCGTTGCTGTCAAATCCAGCCAGGCTTTCATTTTAAGTGGTACTATATGTGATGCCTTAAGTACCATAATACCATCTACTTCTACTCTTCCATTTAATAGAAATTGGTAATAATCATCGTTTAGTAATATTGCCGATAAACTTGATATTTCTTCTCCTAAATGAATAGGTACAATATTACCCTTGTACTCAAAATCCACCTTATTATCTGGTCTTGCAAATAGCTCAATCATGGTCGGATACCCAGGTTCAGTTGGTTTTACGAACCTGTAGAATTCAGGCCTACCCGTCTTTTTTCTTCGAGCAGTATAGCCTCCCGCCTCAATAAACTTCCAGAATTTATTTGAAAAATCGTCAGTTAATGTCTCAACGACCAAAACCATGTCGATATCCTTTGTAAGTCTAAAATCAAAACCCGATTGTTCCATCAACAAATCACATGCTGTTCCTCCTATTACAACATATTGATCCTTATAATCTCCAAAAAACTCTCTGAACTTTGTTACTCCGCTAGCCATTTACTGTTCCTCCACTAATCCATAACGACTTCTGATATTATCAAGCTCAATTTGTACTCGCTCGTCTTTATAATCCTGCAAGCACAGCAATAACGATATATTATCCACAAAATCTGTATCACTTAAAATAGACGGATCATATTTCCACACTTCTGAAGCCACGCCACCAAAATCTTTGAATTCTCTCTCTGAAATAATGTTAGATTTATCAATTTTTATTGAATCCGATTTGCTAAAAACCAGACTTCCATCATCATCATTTTCAGCCAGCATCGACTGCCTTGCTAAAGCTACAATACCTCCTAATTTGTATTTTACACTTTGTGGAATATCACGCAAATATAGTCTCTTGCCTATCGGCGACTTCATATGCGGCCATGCTCTGTTAATTACATCTTGTCCACCTTTTAGCGACAAATATTTAGTTGTGCCTTCTTTCCTCTGAACTATAAGATCATACGCCTCCAGTTCCCTAATTGCCCTTGAACAGCTCGACTTCGGAACACCTGTAACGCGTACAATATCTCCATGGGTCACCTGCACATTTTTTCTCTCAAACAAATAAAAGATATATAGGAAAACAAGCTGAGTTGTAGCAGTCATTACCTTGGGTATCGAAGTATGTTTACTGTATTTTTCCATAAATACACTTCCCCAAAATGGTAGATATACCTGATTTGGTGCTGCTATGAACGGTATCCTATTTTCAATCAGGTTCTTCCTTTGCATCGAAGTCATCAGTTCTAATTCCAATGCGCATGGTAATTCAATATTATCCTGAATCAATTTAAATTGCTTCTTCAAATTTGGAAGTCTAATTTCGGAATTGCGAGGTGCAACTACAATACAAGCATGTTCACGCCACGTTAATCTATTGGCCGTATATTCGTATTGCAGAAAAGCAGGTCCTTCTTTCAGCACATATGGTTCAATTTCAATGTCTTCACCAAATATCTCTCTTAGATACTCTATCATAGCGTCCCCCTTTGTTCCAGTTTTTTATTTATAATACCATTTTGTTTGGAACTTTTCAAGTATTTTTGGAACTTTTAAGGCCGCACGGAGCTCGTAGTGAACTTACTCATTGCGAACGTAGCTAGAACCTATACGCTACCTGGACTCCCTCTTTTGATAACTGTGTCAAAGTCATGGTTACTTTTTAAGGGCCCAACGCGTTATGATTTAGCGATTTCAGCAAAAATGGAAATTTTCATTTCCGGGTGTGATCAGGTTTTGTGACCACTTCTGCGAAATCAAGGCTTAAAAACGCACTTTTCTCTTAAGGCTCCGGCGTGCTGCCTCTATGACGGGTCGCCAATGCCTGATATCATGGATGCAGAGACGATAAAAGGGACTGGCAAACGTTCTGACAAGCATGCGAGGCTTATGTCAGAAAGCTGCAGCTTTCATCAGCGACATCGACTGACCAAAATCACATCAAAACAAAGGCGATCTTGCGGCTTCAGGTAACTTTTCGCTCGAACAAAATATTTTTCTGCGTTTTTAAGGGCGAAAAAAACGAAAGTGGTCACCAATCGTAATTCTACGATGCGAGATCATGGCTTCCCAGTCAAAAAAGACGGCTTGCCGACCGTGTGACCAGTACCAATCGTAATTCTACGATGTGAAATCTGGCTTCCCAGTCAAAAGTAGCGGCTTGCCAGCCATATAATCAAATCAATATGAAAATTGTCGACGCCGGAGGCCTCGACAATTTCACATTTAGTTTTATCACTCGAACTCCAAGATTTTGTTTTCATTGAAGTCTCAATGCCTTGCGGTTACTCAAAGTAACAGTTCATTATTGAACGGTTTAGGCCGATTTCATCTAGTTTTGAGAGGAATTATTGTCCGTTATTGTCACGAGCGACTTACCATCGGTCATATCTTTCTTCTGCTTCCAACTCTGATAATGCATCAATCAGTTCTATGCGTAGTTCTGCTTTAGATAAGCTATAAACATACTCTTTAATATGTTCGTATTTCTCCTGCTCTCTTAGTTCTTCTTCCAATTCGTATTCTTCCTGCTCTTTAAGAAGTCTATCAGCCTCTGATGGATATACAGTAAAATATAACGCCATCATGTGCTTACATACTACTCTCCTTCCATCCGCGAAAGGGCAATTGCAAGTAGACTTACGCGGATGCCTAATATCGATGATCACCTTATAAGGATCACTGGCAGTCCCCTGAACTTCGCCTTTGTAAATATATTCACCAATTTTATCACATGATAAAATATGGCCTTTTTCCTCGTAATAGTAGTATCCACGCCAAACGGATTTGCTGCTGGCACATTCATAGAGTCCCATAACTGACCTCCCTAACTAATCAACGATATTATCAAACAAAATAAAAAATTATCACCACAAATATTACCTTTTAGTCTGTTCTTCTAATTCAACCAGAAATTTATCGTAATCCGATATAAATTTTCTGTCCTGTACAATACGATACTTTTCAAATTCAGTTTCAGCATATAGTTTTGCTTGTTCGGCACTGATTTTACCTGCATCTGTCAGAATTTCATTTCCGTTGAATTCCAGGAAACCATCAAGTCTTTTTGCCCAGTCGTCCATACTCATGGGAATTTGACGTTCCGCCTGCAACTCCGCATAATCAAGATATAGGGATACGATTCTCTCCAAATATGCCATCTCGTTGTCGCTCAGGTAATTCTTTGCAACAGAAACGTCAGTCTTTACAATTTTTCCATCAGGTGCCGATTCCCAAGTAGTTAGACCCATGTGTTCCTTTTCGGCATCCGCACGTTCCATAATCAATTCTGCTGCTGTATGCCTATGCACCGCCCAGTGCATCTTTATCATAATCAAAAGCAGTTGCATATAAGTCTGTAATTTTCTGATAAAACTTACGCTCGGAAAGGCGGATCTCCCGTATATTCTGCAATTGACGCTCAAAGTACTCATCTGTGAACATGTGTCCTTTTTTCAAGCGTTCCTTATCCATCGTCCAGCCTTGAATAGTATAGTCCTTGACTATTTGGCCCGACCATTTGCGGAAATGGGCAGCGCGATCATTGTTAACCTTAAATCCGACAGCTATGATCATCTGAAGATTATAATGGATAACATTACGACTCACTTGACGTGAACCCTCAGTTTGAACTATCCGGAATTTCCGGATAGTTGCCTCTTCAGAAAGTTCCTCATCAGAATATATTTTCTTTATATGCTCATTAATTGTCCGTACATCCACATCATAAAGCTGTGCCATCATTCTTTGCGTAAGCCATATATTTTCGCCTTCATAGCCATCTCCATACTATCGGCATTGTCTCCAACCGCCGCAACATAAGTCAAATATTCGGCTGCTGAACTATGAATGCTCATCTCATTCTTTTTCTTATTATACATATCGTTCCCCCACAATCGAAATGCTCACATCTACGTATAACCTATTCGGAAAAGGTCTCGTTTTACTAAAACACATATTTACAACATTATAGCATTGATATCACCATAGATGTTACTTAAAATTCTATTCATCTAAATACACTACCTTCACTAGCCACATTTTATATCACAATTTAAGAATAAAATCAGTCAAGCAGAAATAATCCCCGTAACCATTGCGATTACAGGGATTAATTTTTAGTTTACTATTCAAACTCTCCCGATAGTTTCATTTGAACCTCTCCAACCCCGCTAAAATCATACATTCAGACGAGGTTTTTCCGGATTATCTATGTAGTCCGCTTGGTTTGATTAACTTCTAGAACCAAAGTAGTACCAGCCATAGTTACCTACCGCAGCAGTACTTATACTTTTTCCCACTTCCACATGGGCACAAATCATTTCTACCAATTTTCTTCTTATGGTTTTGCTTTCTATAGTTTTCAATTCGTGACTTGGCATTCATTGCCCCAAGTTCTTGCAACTCGCCTTCTTCGTCCTTCCCAATATTACTCTCATTATACTCAATGCCTGTCACATTCTCAAGTTCTCCGGTACTATTAAAATACAAATCAATCTTAACTCTATTTGCCTCTCTATTCCAAAGTAATGTCGCTAATGTATATTTTCGTTTTTCTTCCTCTGATAAAGCTTTGATATCCGGCTGATTTATAAAGCATGTTGTTCGTAATGAGTCTTTGCCACCTGCCATAATAATTGGTAGCATCCTTTTCGTAGTCTTTTGTCCCTTTTTAACTTGTTCCACCATGTCGCAAAAATTATTCCTTGCATCCTGCGAGAAGTCTAACAGATATACTAAGTTTCCGAAGCTTCGTGGCAAACATTTGCTCTGTTTCCGTTTTAATGTTGCTTCTAAACAGCTATTTGACTGAGACCCTGATTGCAACCCTGATCCCGTCATGAGCGATGGCATACACAGTCGTCTTTCCTGTTGCCACAGCAGTGATCTTGCCTTTTGACGAGACCTTTGCAATCAAAGGATTCTTTGAAACATATCTTACCTTGGCACAGTGCCCGGATCCGAACAGCCTATGGCCACTCTTAGCTTTGACTGTTGCTTTTATTTTAGATGCCTTTCCAACTGCCAAAGAGACTGTTTTGTTTGCTGCTGTGATCTTTACCGCATTATAAAGTCCGGACTTCGACTTGACTACTGTGTGGGTCGAGATGCTCCTGCAAAGCTTCTTGCTTCCTTTGTATGCTGCCACATAATATTTGTATCCCCTGTGGTTTGCTCTCTTTGTTTTTGTATATGCAGTCTTCAAACTGCTCAGTGTCTTGAGCTTTTTATATGCGTATTTGTGGTTGCCTGTATTGCACAGTGCACCGTAAACCACATATTTAGTAGCCCCGCTGACTTTCGTCCATGTGAGTTTCATGCTCCTGCCGCTGTTGATCGTTTTGAGCAAAATGACCTTGGCTGCAGCTGCCGGCTTTGCTATTTTAGCGCATATCCCGGCTATTTTTACCGTGCCTGTAATATACTGCCCCGGTACGGTGATCTTACCGGTGGTTTTATCATAAGTGTAATTTGATGTATCTTTATCATCAATTGTAACTGTAACAGAGTCAGGATACGTATATCCATCCCCCGGATCGATGTAGCAGGTCCAGTCCTCACCATAAGTCGGAGCAGCATCATATGAGATATCACCGTTGTCAGTATCCTCCTCTACGGTGTAAGTCGGCGGTGTCGGTGTCGGTGTCGGTACTGCAGTCCCTAATTTGAGTTTAAGATATTTATAAAGACTGATACCACCACCGTTGTATTTAGTGAACAAAGCAGCAACTGTCGGAGTCGTGGAATCGGTGGGGTTTATTATGGTGCTGCTGCCTGTTCCGGTCATATCGGCAGAATACGTCGCGACAGGTACATATCCGGATTTATTACAGTTGATTTTTGCAGTGATTCCGTTTCGGATATACCATGCCGCAGTCCCGCCGGACGCTGTCACCGAACCGCCGTTTATTACAGGAGAATCAGCCTCCCAAATGCCATATACATCACCTCCACCGCTTGTTGCATGTACCGTTACAGTGGGATTGTCATTCAGCGTTAATGTTCCATATGCATAAATTCCTTGCACATAACTGGATTCAACATTTGCCACATTTACATCAACACTGCCGTTTCCTGAGAATTCAAGTTTATTGCCATTTATTATGCCATATTCATTGAGTGAACCGTCGCTTACCCATGTGTTCACTTTATTTGTTCCTGTAAGATTTATCGACATAGAACCGACAGATAATTCGTGTGACGCGCAGAAGATGCCGGACGGTTCCTCATCACCTATACCGGTATAATCATTCAAATTAAGATAATTATCGGAACTGCTGCTGCCTGTCGGCATCGTCACTGACCATTGTGATGAACCGGAAGAGTCATATGCTCCGTATGTCACGCCTGTCGTTCTTTCATTTTCATTTTCGAAGCTGAAAGGAAATCCGCAGATCCAAAGGTGACTATCGTAGGCAGGAAAGCTGTTATATTCCGCAAATGTCACTGTGGGAGTATATGTCGTACCGTCTTTTTTTGTCATTATTACAACTGATTGATCAGGTTTACTGCCTGAACTATAGATTGTTTCTCCTGACAATGCAGCTCCTGTTTCGCCTACGGGTACCTCGCTAAAAGCTTTATTGCCGCCCTCTGCATACACGGCACCGCCGGTGATAACAGGCGCCGAGGCAGTTTCCGCTCCGCATCCTGAGTTTGAATAGTTATAGTGAGCGCTGCGTGCTACGACCGTCCCTCCCGATACGGACATTCTGCCGCCTGTTTTGATCCCTGAATGGTTGCCTGTAGTGGCAGTGGACAATCCGGTGACGATTCCTCCGCCGATGGTTATATCACCGCTGGTATATATGCCGTTATCCGCAGTTGATTTGGAATAGACAGTGCCGCTTGAGATGCTGAGTGTACTGCTTGAGATCCCCTTGCCGACAGCGTTGATCCTTACATATGCGCCGACTTCTCCGGTGATCGTCAAAGGTCCGTCCCATAACAAGGCAGCGGAAGCTGTATCATTATCGATAACAGTGTTTTCTCCTATAAGATGAAGTTCACAGCTGGCTTCGCAATATATAGCCTTGCCGCTTGTTACTGTTATCTCTGCATCTTTTAATGTAAGCGTTCTGCTTCTGCAGTCCCATTTGATGTTCCATTTATCCGGTTCTGTATCTCGCATCTCTAGATCACTTACCGTTCCGTTAGTCGTTGTAGCATAGCCTGATGATGGAAACGTAAATGTTTTACCGCCGATTGTCAGCGTTGGTATGGTCGCGTACGCGGGCTGTGTGAGTGCCATCGCCGGCATGAATGCCATCGATGTAACTATTGCCAGTATGAACGTAAGTACTCTTTTAGATATAGTTTTCGTATTAGTCATATGATCCTCTCTTTCTCAACAGATCCCGCTTATTACTGTCATTATTATATTTCACAGGGGCCATACATTTATCGTCTGAGGACGAAATGGCTTATTTTCAGGACGAAATCCGTTCTGTTTTCCATTATTATGGGCTATAATCATCTTTAGAGAATAACTTACTTTGAAGGGAACTGTCTTATGTTTTCATTTTGTATCTGTGATGATGATGAGAATATCACTCTTGAAATCAGGGAAGCACTGGAAATCTATGCGCGCGATCATGGTATGACGTTTTCCATCAATATCTGGAACGACAGTTCCAATCTGGATGAGTCGATGCAGAGCAGTGCATCATATGACTTTTATGTCCTGGATATAATCATGCCCCTGACCGGTGGTCTTGAACTGGCCGGCACCATAAGAAAGCATGACTTGAAGGCACACATCATCTTCCTGACATCCTCTGGAGAATTTGCACTGGATTCATATGAGTTCCATGCAGATGCCTATCTTATCAAGCCGATAGACCCTGACAAATTATATGCTGAGCTGGACCGTATATTTATGGACATTTCCCTTAAGGATACGGAGGTGCTGACTTTATCCTTCAAAAACAGCACCCGTACCATTCCTGTTGATTCTATCGTTTCAATGGAAGCGAGGCGCAACAAAGTCCTGTTTACACTTAACAATGAGGACAGCTTTGAGATCTATGCCACATTTTCAGAGATGGAGTCGCAGCTGATACAGCACGCTGCCTTTGCTCGCGTACATCGTTCCTATGTGATAAATATGAATTATATCAAAGAGATAATATCAGATGATATAGTACTGGCAGACAGGCAGCGCATACCTTTGTCAAATACATATGCCCGGGAATTCAAAGAGTCTTACCTTGCCTATTTAGGCAGCTTGCAATTCTAATTAGAAGGGAGCAAATAATGTTATCTTTTGTCAGTGACATCCCGCAAACATCATTCATTATATGCAGCTTTTTCTTTGGTGTGGTATTCTCCATGCTGTTTCTTGAAATTCCTTTCAGCCGGAGAAACACCATTTGCTTTATACTGTTCAGTGCAGCAAGTCTCAGTATTCAGCTGCTCTTGAAAGATAAATATAATACGGATTCTCTTTATCCGCTCATCGTACATGCACTGCTTTTTCTTATGCTGGTATTCGTATATCACAAACGTGTACTTCCGTCACTCACATCCATATTGCTCTGCTACAGTCTGACTATGCCCCGCTATCTTATAGCATTGCTGATCCTGTACTTCGCTCCCGATATCACCGGCGGAGACTTTACATGCCGTGCAATAGCAACGATCCCAATGTGTCTCATTGTCTGGTTTTTCATGCTGCACCCGATGCAGGCTGCTTTAAAGAGGTCGTCCCACGACATAAAGATCTTTTTTATTCCTCTGCTGGCTGTTTATGTCACCGGATATATTATCTTTGTCTACAGTGATCTGCTATATCGAGCTCCGCTGCTGTCGATGGAGATAATCACAACCCTTGCACTGTTTCTTATTACTTATTATGTACATCTGTTTTTTGTCATATTTGATCATAACAAAGAGCTTGAGCTTCATGCCCAAATGCTGGAGGCGACTGCCAGATCAGCCAACGAACAGATCCGCCTTCTTCAGGATGCCAACGATGACACGCGTATCCTGCGCCATGACATGAAACACTTCGGGACACTTGTGCATGAGGCCGCCGCAAAAGGTTCTCTGGATGATGTCCTGAAGTACACCTCGGCCTTCGACAGTAAATTAAACGACACCAAACTAAAAAAATACTGCAAGAATCACGCTGTCGATCTGATCCTTGCAGCATACTTGCGGCCTTTTTATACAAATAACACCGTGATAACGATCCAGGCTAACGTGCCGGAATCATCAGCTTTCCCTGAAGCGGATATCAGCACTATACTGGCCAACGCTCTTGATAATGCATGGAACGCCTGCGAACAAATGCCGTCGCCGGAGCTGCATATCGAAATAAACGAAATGGACAATAAATTCTTTATCAAAATATCCAACAGCTTCCGGGGAGTCATTACATTCCGGGACGAGCTTCCTGTCTCGGCCAAGTCAGGCCACGGCTTTGGCACAAAGAGCATCAGCGCCATTGCCCGAAAGCATCACGGTCTCGCTTCCTTTATGGCAGAAGATGGAATATTCACAGTCACAGTTGTGCTGCATAGCGTGGAAGCATAAGCGAATATTATTTTCGCCAATCCCTTTTCTCATCAGCACCTCCATCTGTCGCAAAGTAGACACAGATTTTCTTTGTATTTATACTAATCACAGAAAGCGGTGGATGCAATTGTGCGAATAAAATCGCGTACCTTGCATAATAAAAAGAAACGGCTGAATTTCAACCGTTTCAAGCATTCGTGGTAATACGATTTTTAGTACCAAAGTAGTACCACAAAAATATTTCTGTTTTTAGATCGTTGAAATTTCAACGGTTTCAGCGACGCATAAACCTCTCGGTTCTATTCGAACTCCCGGCCCTAAAAGCCTTGGAATTTCAACGTGAATCAGCATTTTCATCACTGCTGTGGCAGTACATTTCATTCATTATTATCATGTAGATCGTATTGCCAAATTATTACCAGGCAATTATATTAATGTGCATAAATCTAAAAAGCATATATGAAGCAAATCATTCATTTTACCTTTGAAAGCAACTCCTTTGGTGGCAATTTCCATAATCCTTTATTATTTCTCAACAAATCCGGCACATTATGATCCAAAATAAAATCATATGCTTCATTTCTTGTATATCCTTCTGAACGCACGAGATAAGTTTCTAAATACTTGCATGGGCTGTTTATAGTTTTCTCTGCAATCAACCTCTCCTCCGCTTCAATTTCATTTAGGCCATAGTATTTTTGAATCAAACTAATAACCAATTCATCTTTAACCTTTGCCTCTAATAATGCCGCAACAAGAATTTGCAGCCCAGAATCTCGTTCCTCTTGAGCAGCTAAATCTTCTCGTCGGTGCACTGCATCTCTTGTTACATCAGCTACAAATCTACTAGCACCCGATATATAATCACTTATTGCTTTGTCCATGATTGATACCTCCTTCATCTGAATACAGATTGAATAACAAAATACGCATTTGAATTATTTGTCCAGGATTAGTAATGGAAACCATACTACATTTAAACTCATTTTTATCAAGACACTGCAACTGTCGAATATTCTCATTTTCTCTAATTGCTGTTTCTGCGGTTTCTAATACTGAAAAAAAATCCTTTCGCCGAACAAAATATATCAAAGCAGTTTTGCAATCGCGCCATGTTAAATAACTATCCAGCTGTAGCAGTGCACTCGCAACCGCTTTCTGCCCTGTCCACATTTTACATTCTGCAACAAACGCAGCACGATTATTATACTCAATGCAAATATCCGTTTTCCCATGATTTCTAAATGCTTCTCCAGTTGCTTGCCCACAATAACTTGCATTTAAAGATGCAAGCAATGTATTTCGTAAATCTTCTTCATGCATCGATTTATATGATGCCGGCGTCCTCTCGTATGTACTCCCCGTATGTTTTATTGAAGACAGAATATCTGCATAGATAGAATCCGTTATACAATAAATATCTTGTTTATCATATGTATGCATGATTGGAAGCGTACGTCGTTTTAGTGGGACATGATTAATAGCGTAATCTGTTTTAACCACCGGAACTTCAAACATTGATGCAACAGAGTAAAACGACTCTACCTTCTTTTTCTTTTCTTGCAAACATTGCAATGTCAATGCCTTAATTTCACCATTAAAGCTCATAACATCCGTATTCGCATAGTTTATACCAGTCCTGATTGACTCAATGGCATGATTTAACCTTTTGATTGCTTCATCTTTTTTCTCGTCGGTATCTACCTCATTCAGTTCATATTCATACTCAATTACTACATAACCGTTGTTAATTTCCGCGTCAGGATATCCTGATAGCGAAAATGTAGATGCCTTACAGCGAAACAAATCACTTTCACCTTCGTATGGGAAGAAGAATTTCATTATTATACCATCCACACTAACATAATCATTTCCATATACATCTCTGAAAAAAGGATCTACATGCTTTTTTATTTTCCCTTGAACAAGTGATCTTTTTGCAAATTCTTCATCGAATATTTTTACAGGACATATATAATACTTCTCAAAAATATTTTCAATCAAAATTTCAAAATCATTAGCAAGAATCTCTTGGTTGCTATATTGGTCTACTTCCTGCTTTATTTTCTGTTTGCTTGTTTCTAGACTATTATGCAAGTCAATATCATGAAATAAAATCAATGCTCACTCTCCTTTATGTTTAAAAAATATACTCATAATTGCTCGTATCTACTGTATTAATTCTTTTGTCCTGTCTAATTCATATACTATACAAAACTGATCTCTCGTTATGTTACTTGATGTCCTTATTTCATAATCCATCCAACTAATATCAGTTATATCATCTAATTCATGTTGCAGAACCACTCTGATAACATTATCAATTAAGTTTTCTGCAAAAAATCCTTCTACTCTATTAAAAGGTATTTTTGCTATTATTTTTAGTGGAATGCCAATACTGCAAAAATAATTATAAATATTAGGGAATAGATCTTGCCCAAATTCAATTATTTCACCACCTACTGCTCTAGTATAATGTTTGCAAGCATTTCCGTTAGATACTGGATAATAAAATGATAAATAGCCAGCGCGTGGCCCTGAAATGTGATGATACGGCTCTTTCATGTATTGCTCAAACCTTAAGAGCTCGTCTCTATCCTGAAATCCCGCCTTAATAAGCTGCTTCTGTAGTTTATAAAACATATCCATAAAATCCAGAACTTTTAATCCAGTATCAATATCTTCCAAATCAATTACTTTTGTATAATGACCGCCCAAAAAACAATAATGACATAATATCTCATTAAGATGTATTTTATGTTCTCTAATGATTTCATCATTATAAGAAACTGACAAGCCATACCGATCTACAGTGTTACTCTCAGATTCTTTAATAAAATCACCCTTATTAGCAAGCACATAACTTTTAATATTATTTGTAATTGTTGAATAATCATCAAAATCAATAGTATCCACTATTTATCTCCCTAACACAGTCTCAACCAACTACTTGTTTTCCCGCAAGTTTTTTATATACCGATCATAACTTTTTGTTGTCACCGAATTCCACCTCTTTATAATAAGCATAACAACTAACAATATTAATATGTATGATATAGCCATATACTTCAGTGGCATATTGGGACAAAAATGCTCAATAATTGGTCCTATAAAATACTTATATACAAAAGAAATAATAATTAATGTTATACCACTTCTAGCTTGTTTTTTTTGCACTAATGCCGACCGATCAGCACTTTCCAATGCATTCCATGTTGCCTTTGCATATATATCGCTCGGTTTCATACATAAAATTGCTAATACTGCCCATATAGTACCAACGATAGTAGTAAGGTCTATCAGAAATCCCATTACAAACTCTGTCTCCAAGTCACACCCTCCTAGGCAAAATTTTGCCAATCAATAGTGCTTCAGATTACTCTTCGAATACAATCATGATAGATTGCATTTTTATTGTACACATAACTTTTACTTTATATTAAATTATATCATACAAGCTGTGCATATACTCATGTCAGTTTCTCCCATAGCAAAAGCCACAGTAACTAAATACTGCGGCCTTCGTGTATCATTTCCATTTGTATCATTTCCATTTGTTCACGATCTCGAATATGTTCCTGAGCTCGATGATTATTATAGGATCTAAGTCCTTGTTGCTATACATGCATCTTAAAATTGGCTCTAATTCCTCGAGCCTGTCCATGATCCTTGCTGCAAGTCTTCTGTCTCCCACAATAACAATATTTTGATAGAGCGTGCTTTGGATCATGTAATCCTGCTTCATCCTTCCGCTAAGCTTAACCCGTCTTTCAAGTTCACTGAATTCAAGCTGTGACATTCTGAAATTGACTATTCTGTTTCGCTTTCTGTTATTCCCATTAGGTCTTTCTTTTTCTTCGTATCTGTCCATGAGATTTCTTCCTCCAAAAGATTGTTCTTATCTTCCAGTTTATCGATCATCTCATCCTGTTTCTGTGGAAACATATGGGCATAATGCATTGTAATATTGATGTTTTCATGGCCTACACGCTTTGCGATATCTACCGGAGTGAATCCCATTTCTATAAGAAGGGATATGTGTGAATGCCTGAGATCATGGATTCTAATTCTTTTTACGCCTGCCAGCTTCGAACCACGGATCATCTGATGATGCAGGTAGCTTTTTGTGAATTGGAATATCCTCTCACCTTTTCTAATGCCATACATCATCTCGATATACTCCTGAATCTCATGACAGAGAAACTCTGGTATTTTCACAGTTCGGTTACTCATTACCGTCTTTGGCGTAGTGACATAGACTTTTCCCTTAATGTTCTGAAGTGATTTGTCTATTCTCATAGTCTGTTTTTTGAAATCAAAGTCCGATACGGTAAGTGCCAATAATTCTCCAAGTCTGATCCCTGTCCAATAAAGAACTTCAAATGCATAGAATGCCTGCGGCTTATCGCTTATTGCCTCTGAAAACTTCTTATATTCTTCTGTGGTCCAAATCTGCATTTCTTTAACCTCGCTTTCTCCGCCTATAGGACCTGCGATGCGGACTGGATTCTTATCAAGCTCGTATAGCCTGACTGCGTGATTGAAAATTGCACTTAACTGTGACTGCATACCCTGAAGCGATTTCTTGGAATACGGCTTGCCTTTTTCATTAACAAATTCCATCATCTCATTCTGCCACTTCACTATATCGCAGGCCTTGATTTCATTCATTGGTTTTCCTTTAAAATATGGCGTGATTTTCTTTGATATTACAGTTTTCTTCGTCATTAAAGTATTAAGCTTTAGTTTTGGGCTTATGTCATCAAAATACATTTCTACAAAGTCTTCAAACTTCATATCAAGAGTCCCTTCTCTGGTCTGTTTGAATCTAAGTTCATAGTCCAGAGCATCACGCTTTGTTTTAAAGCCACGCTTTCTTTTCTGCTTATGTTCTCCATTCCATGTTTTGTAATAAAAAGCTACAAACCATGTGTTTCTTTCTTTATCTCTATATGCCGGCATTCAACTCAGCCCCTTCCATGCAGGCACCATGCACTCTTTCAATATAGTACTGTCTGCTCACTCTTCCACATACTGTGAGATAACCTTGTTCTTTTAATTCATCATTTAGTTTTTTTACTATTGAATAGGCATAGCCTTTTGATACGCCAAAGTCTTTTGCTACTTCAGCAGCTGTAATAAACATTTCACCGTTCATCTTTACCTCCTAATGTATTTCCCGGGATAACCGCATAATACTTCTATATTTTTCATCTGTTAATGATGCGTTTTTTCAAATCGCAAAGTTGACTGCTTTGCATATATCAGTGTCTTAAATTATTTTCCCACTATTTAACTGACATCTTACTGGTTCTGGATCTCCGCTGTCTGCCAGGTTCCTCGTCCTCTCTTTCAGCTGCATGAAGCGCTTTTGTCACCTGCTTCATAAGCTTTCTGTCTAAAGTGCATCGGTAGCATATAAGCTGAGTCTTTGAAATCGTCTTGCGCTGCTCGGCAAGGATCATACTCTGTTTCGGCAAGCCCTTCAACATGGGAAGAACCACATGACATTCAAAATCCGGATTCTTCAGTTTGCTTGTGATCATTGTTACGATCACCGTCGATGATTTACGATTGAGCCAGTTGCTCTGTGTTATCAGCACTGGACGTCTTCCCGCCTGTATGCTGCCTTCCTCTTCTTCAGGGAGATCCGCATAATAGATATCTCCTCTTCTTACTTTGAGATTGTCCATGGCTTTTCTCCTATATATATTTTGTCAGAATGCGATGCATGTCTCTTATCTCGATGCGTATCTCCATAATTGACATTCCAAGGTCATTCCTCAAATCGAGTACATTCTTATCATCGAAGATCAGTGACTCGATAATTGTAATCTGGATATCCGACAGGTGGTTTAACCCTATCCTTAAAGATTCATCTCCGACTTTTCTTATCCAGGCTTTGTCGTGCCTTCTCTTATACGTTGTTTTGATTCCTTCAACTGCAATCAGCATGTCGATCATGTCACTCAGATCATCGCAGTAGAAAATGAGTCCGTCTTTTCTGTTTTCCATATTCTCCTCGCTTTCCGTGAAACACATTGTTTCCCTCGTCCGGAGCTGGATCGAATATGTAAAACCGGTACTCCAAAATATGGGTACCGGTATAATTTACATTGCTTCGATCCAATTTTGTCCACGACACCCCGGATCAGGGAAACGATCAGGCGGCAGCTGCTATATGCCTCACGAGCTTCGAACTCCTCCGAGGATCTCTCCGAGCCGCCCTCATTGCGTGTTCCTGCATTCCTGCAGGGCTGTGACTGGACGGGTGTATCATTATCCTCCTCATGGTCATCGCACATTGCAGCTTGCAGCTGCCTTTTGAAACGAGACATTTTCGCTCACCTTAAGGGTCATGGCGCATCGTTTCGCATGCTCACACTTTGGAGAAAGTACCTGATGAATGTGTATTCGCTTTTCAATGTTCTAAAGAGGCAACTATCCGGAAATCCCGGATAGTTTGTCCTCTCACCTTTAGGACAGAAAAAAGAGGAATTATAAGGTTTTTTGTAAAACTTTTTTAATTTTTTTCATAACGGTCTTAAGCTGCTGGGATATGGCAGGTTGTGAAACCCCTGTCATATCAGCGTATTCGGTAAGCGTAAGCCCTTGAAAATATATTGCTTCAACAAGTGCTTTCTGCTTTGGCGGTAAAGCTTTGATAACCTCCAGCAGTTCTCTCTTTTTCTTCTGCTCGTCAGCGATCCTAATTGCTTCGCCGATCATTGCGTATGGATCAGCTTCGCTGCTTTTCAGCCAGGCTCCTTCATCGCCGATAGGTGACAAACTGACATGCCTCCTTGTTTCCTTCTTATTTACGCTTTCTTCTTTCCTATTGAGCTCGATTATGACCTGTTCCCAACTATCACTTACTTCGATCTCAATAGTTTCATTTACAAATTCATATGTGATTTTCATTGTTTCCTCCTGAATTTCAAAAGATGTAACTTTTTCAAAATCCAGAAGGATTACGGCCCTCTTATGGCCTGAGATGACTTTTTCTGCATCTGCCTTTCTCCTTTGCAGGCACAAAAAAAGACCGGCAGCAGAATACTGCGGTCTTCGTGAGTGCCGAATGTCTGAAAGACAGGCATAAGAAAAGCCCCATACCGGTTTCCCGGCATGAGGCCATCATCTTGCATATTATTCTATTTCGTATATGCTGCTATCTCCCAGCATATATATTTTATTACCCCTCACATCGCATGTCAGTAGCAGGCGGGTCGGTTTTTTGTGTCATGTTAGTTTCAATCTTGTTTCAGCATGGATCATCACCGTCATAAATAATATCTGATTCAAAGGAAGAGTTCCTTACTGCAGGCGTCATTCCTTTGATCATGCAAAGAGTATCTGAAACTGTCTCAATTAACTCTTCTTCTGAAAGTGCCTTTGCCATATTGAGATGAAGCACTTCCTTCTCATCCTTATATACAGTGATATTATGAGTCACGTCATCCTGTATCATCATGTACCCATCGTGCTCTATCCAGTTCATATGTTCCATAACGGCTCACCTCCATCTGTAAACCTGATTCTTACCTGTTCCGAATCGTTTGAAGTGTTCATAACTTCTCTCTTAAGCTCGTTGATTGATGATCCCCAGACTGCAAGTCCGAATACTGTGACGGCTTCCTTCTTCCGTCTGTAATAAGAGCTTCTTTCAAGTCCGAACTCCTCAAGCATCTCACTTTCGGTAAACGAGAACTTGCTGAGGTAGTATGTCGACAAAATGGAAAAGTACAGTTCGCCGTTCACCGGACAGTCCTTTACCTTGATCATTGCAGCATCGACTATCTCGATCATCCATTTCGTCTCGAACAGGCCTTTTATTCTTTCTTCAAATCGTTCTTTTCCTTCATCCGGTGCAAAGTTCTCGAGATATATGAGTGCATCGTCCATATCCCCGCTGCAGTAATCGCCATCATATTCCTGGAACTCTTCTCTCAAGTCATTAACATAGTCGACCGTGTTCCAGCATACATCACGATATATCTCCAGCAGAAGCTTTGCCTTATCGTAAAGATCCTTCTCATCAAGCTTGCTCGCCGTACACATTCGATGGATACGGCTCCTCGTGTTATTGTTATTCATAGGTTCCCCCTCAGAAACTGCCCCCTCTCGAATCAACAAAGATCCGGCCGCTCCGAAGGATAGGGAAAAGAACCTTCAGAACGAAATACCACACTTCGATTCTTGCTTTTGAGCGAATTTCATAATTATATTTTCACAACTGCATTTGCAGCAATGTGAATATCGCATTTATTTATCTCCTGTCTGAACCTTCCGTTGATAGATATATTATAAAACATGTTTTATCAAAAAGCAAACATATGTTCTTTTTTGTTCAGGCGTTCATAGACGTATCGTTTGTTACTTATATACCGTTGTCTTAAAGTCGGAATTCAAATATAATTTATTAATAGGGGGTATTACATATGATTACCGAACAACTAGGGAAACGAATAAAAGAGTTTCGTATATTAACTGGTCTAAGTCAAGAAAAATTTGCTCTTAAAATTGGGATGGATCGAACATACTTTGCGTCTGTTGAGGCTGGACATAGAAATGTATCCATCATTAATATCAAAAAAATTGCCGATGGCCTTGGCGTTTCATTAAGTGAACTATTTCATGAGTTATAATATATGATGATAGGAGAAATACTATGCAAGCATTTAGAATACATGGTGATAATATTGTCGAATGTGAAAGAATAGCTAATATTATTATACAGACACTTAATCCACATAAAGTTAGTACTCATCTCATTTCACCTTCAACTATTGCAATAGAAATACAAGCTACATACTCTGATATTTCTTTTGAATGGAGACTGGAATTGCTCCCTGGTTTTAACAAAAATACCAAGAAACGCTGGGAGCAAAATATTTTTGATGCATTAAAAGACGCTGGGAGTTTTTTTGATGAAACGCCCGATGCAATAATATCTGAAGTTTGTGGTAGCAATGAACAAATAAAGTTGGCTATCGAATTTTGCTCTGCCCTACAAGCAGGAAATCAAGCATGGCAACGAAGCGCTCGTGCTTTCTCTACCGGACGTACTGGATGTCCATATCTCTATATCGTAGATTTTGTAAAATACGAACTTGATAATTCAACACGTGAAAGAAAAAATCTTAGATTTCCAAATGCAGCTGTTCCATATAGTTATGTTAATTACTCAAAAACAACTGGCAATTTTATTGCCCAGTTATACACTAAATCCGAAGAATTCGATAAATCCAAAGATCCTTTAATTGCTTCATTTAACGATTCTGATTTTGGAAGTGAAGATCTTGGCCGTTACATGGTCAAACTTCTTCGTGGTTTAGACACATCTGCGGAAGAAACTAATATTCTTAATAAAAACATGAACGTTGTTCAATTTTTATCAAAGAAAACTAGTGATGAAACAAACCTTTCTGCAAAAGAGTGGAAAGATATATATGGTTTAGTAAGCGAAGATATTGTTGATTATTCAGTTGAGAAAAATCGCTTTAGATTTCATAAAACCATTTCAGGTAAAAGTCAACATGGTCAATCCAGTCAAATTATTGAATTAATTGACAAATTAAGTGTAGGACTTGGCTCTAGAGATCTCCCTTTTGGAATAATACCTGCTAATGACCGCCCAACGTTTGCAAATGGACTCGCTTTATTATATCCCAAAGCAGATTCATCTGTTATTAATCAAATAGCTATTAGCCAAAAACATTTAATTATTGCTGTATTTAAGGGATTCAAGCCACGTGGAGATGACAACCGACCTGATAGAGGGCTTTTACCCTTGGCATCTATGCTATCAGCTTCAGATACAGATGTATTAACATTTATATATGGTCCATTAATAGAAGCAAATTTAAATCTACTAGATTCAAAGCCACAGAAATTAGCAAAACAAAATGGGCTTTGGAGGTCCATTCTCTCGCTGAGTGATTTTGTTCTTTTAGATGTTCCTGTCCTTGGCCGAAGAAAATATGATGCTACAAGGTTGTATTATACAAGTGAATTAAAATCTTTTTACAATTCTTTAGGCAAGGGAAAAAGTTTAGTCGCTCTGCCAACATTTTCAAGTGTGCCAGTTAATTATGGAGAAGACGATGTGGATACCGGCATACACTATCTTTTCACTCATATCCTTGGTGAACATTGCTTTGAAGGAATGTGTAATCCTCCTGGTGGCGACTGGAGTGGATTTTCCGTCATTGATAATGAATTTGAAAATAGATGGTTATCTCTACCAAGGGTAAGTGATGTTGTGAATGGTAAGCGTCCTGATCATATTTTGGAGCTCTTTGAAGTTTTTGATAAACCACTTCTATTATCTATTGAATCAAAAGAAAAATCAGTTGATCTTGAACCAGATGTTGGGACAAAACTAATAACCTATATTAAAGAATTAATGAATTATATACCTAGTGCGAAGAAACCACTATTATCAAAGAGTGATTGGACTTGGGCAGATTCAAAAGTTGACTTTAATCATTTTGAAACTATGTCAGCAGCAGCATATTTAAAAAAATATGCGGAGTCATCACCTACTGTTTTCAAAAAAAATTGTGAGATTTTGTTTATTATGGATCCAATTATGACGAAATCAAAAATTGGATGGGATATTGAGATCATCCCATCCTCAAGAAAAAGTAAAGTCCTAAAAAAGTACATTTTACAATTATACAAATCCAGCGGCGATAAACAATATATGCTTAAATAATTAGTAATTTAGATAAAGAGATTCGAATACTTTTTCAGTTTCTTTATCTATTACTTTTTTGAAAGTAGAATTCCCTGATGGGATAAATATATGTTGCTTATATAGATCCTTTGGCAGATCAACTGTATAATTATTATCTCCACGTATTCCATCAAAAGATAATATATACTTTATATCCTTTTGATTCAAATCCTCTAAATAGAGTAAAAACGCATCGAAATCTATTGTGCCAAAGTATCTTCCTTTTGTATGAAAATATGGTGGATCTAAATAAACAACATCGCCACTCTTAGCATTCGCTGTAGTAACTGCATAGTCTTCTGCAAAGAACTCACTATTTTTAACATGCTCCGACCAATCTACAATTATATTCTTTAAGCTACTCGGTTTTATACCAGGGCGTGAATAATGTAATGAATTATTGAAATCACCTTTTTCATTAAAACGGATAAGCCCATTCACACATGTTCGTGACAAAAACAATAAATCATATGGCGATTTTCCCTTATTGAAATCATTTCTAATCTCATAATAAGCGGTATACCCCTCATTTTGAAGTCGCTTCCAACGTAACTCATATTCCTCTGCTAAACCATCAGGATTATCCCTAATTTCTTTCCATAAATCGATTAATGGTTTACAAATATCACCGCATACACTATGTTCAGGATTAATAGCGTATAACATTGATCCGCCCCCAAGAAAGGGCTCATAATATGTATCGAAAATATCAGGAAAATACGTTTTTATTTGGGCAGATTGCGATCGTTTACTACCGCTCCATTTAATTACTGGTTTAAACATTCTTATTAGTCTCCTTCACTGATTGGAAAAGATTAATTTGATAACAATCTTCTATCTGTGTATGGAGAAGCCTTTCCTCCGCAATTTTACAATATTCTTCTTCTATTTCAAATCCAATATAATGTCGTCCTGTCATTTTAGCTGCAACGCACTCACTTCCTGAACCTGCAAAAGGAGTGAAAACAATATCATTTCCCTTGGACGACAATTTAATTATTCTTGTTAATATTTTTATTGGTTTTTGAGTTGGGTGTTTTCCATATTTTAATTCTTCTGCTTTCTTATTATTTGATAAAGACCAAACAGTTCGCATTTGTTTACCCGGCTTTTTTAAATCATCATCCGAAAAATCCCCCTCCTTGGAATATTCATAATCGAAATAATATTCTCTTTTCTTTCCGCCAGTATGCCCCCAAAGAATTGTTTCATGACTCGCTGTAAGACGTCGCCCCGATAGGTTTGGAAATGCATTCTTCTTGTACCAAACGACTTCATTAATTATTTCTATTCCAAGCAATTGACAAGTAACATTAATAATACCCGTATTATGGTAAGTACCAAATATCCATAAAGATCCAGTTGGCTTTAAAATACGTTTTACCTCTCTAAGCCATGTAATAGAAAAATTAAAGTACTCCTCTAATGTCATGTCATCCCAATTCTCATTCGTAATATTCCAATTGCCTCCCATTCCAGACAAAGAAATACTGTTATCCCACTTCCAATCACCACTTTTTGAAAGATTGTATGGCGGATCAGCAATTACTACATCAACACAATTATCTGGTAACTTTTTCATGCCCTCAATGCAATCACATTTATCAATATAGTCTGATTGTATCAGCAACGGCTCTATATCATTATTCTTCATTATTGTTTTCCTTCACTTGTTGTTTTACTTTCAAAATCAGTTCATTAGAATTTTTGTCAAAATATATTTCAAAGAAGGTTTTCCCTTTTTCCGCTTTCATATTTGTTAATACTGATTTTGGCAATCGGATTCTCATATCTTGTTGGAGTACATATGTGTCAAGATACACTCTAGAGTTTTTCATATTATCCTCCTGTTTATAGACTAATTATAGTTTATTTTTAGTCTATAGTCAATCGCAATTGCATTGATATTATCGAATATACTAACAATCAATATGTAAATATCTTTCCCTAACAGATCTTTTAATCGACTGTTATTCCCTAATTTGTTATAAATAAGGGAATAACAGCAAACTAATATTTATCTTATTACTAAAGCGATCTTGAATAATATCAACTATTCCTTGTTCTATTTAATATTTTGGGATTCCATATCCGTAAATATAACTGCTTTTAACCCCATAGCTTCTTTTTCTGCACTGGTCTCCACTGTTGCCTTCTATCGTATAAACAGTACTTCCATCACATTTCTCAACTATTCCGACATGATCGGCAGCGCCGTCTGATCCCCAGTCAAAGAAGATAATATCTCCAGGTTTCGGCTTATATCCCCGCCTCTGCCATTGTCCTTTCGATTTGAACCAGTCGATTCCGGACTGTACTGCAGCAAACTTCGGTATCGTACCGCTCTTTATATATCCGCACTGATCAGCACACCATGAAACATATATCGCACACCATTCCACGCGGCTGTGAAATCCATACCAGCTCCAGAATTTGCGTCCTCCCTTGTTCCCGATCTGCTGAGCAGCCACCTTTGTTATCGCCGTGTTGCCAATGCCGTAGTTGTAACTTCCATAAGGATAATACCTGAGGACATGAGCTGCATACTGTTTGTCGCCATATGAACTCCAGCCATGCTTCCTGACCTGTTCCTCTGAAAAAACTACCGCATTCTCAACAGTATAACCGCCGTCCCTTTTTACTGCCCAGCCTATATATCCGTTTCCATAGTTATATCCCTGCAACGCCAACCTGATATGCGGCATGTCCAGCGGGTTCCTGCTCTTTGCCTGCTTCAAACACGACCCAAGTTCCTGTACGCCGCATTCTATTGAGTACTCCGGATTCTTTATACCGTTTGGCGAATGAGAATACTTCTTGTTAAAGCTTCCTTCCGATGCCTGCATCGGATCATTGCCTTTTCCGCCGGACTCCTGCATCATCACTGCCTTGATCAGCTCGACATATTCACTGATACCGTACTGTTTTGCATATTTCTGGATGACCGGAGTATATGCTTCGACTTCAGCACTTACCGGCGTATAGCTTTTGGAGCTTTCATCGCCGAAATAATAAAAAGCAGCTCCAAACAGGCAGAACACCAGTATTATAACTACTGCGATCCATCCGCCTGATGCAATTGCTGCTGCAAGTGCCTTGGCTCCGTTTATAGCCGCTTTTATGGCTTTTGCTGTGTTCCTTACAGCACGCTTTGTCTCTCGGGCGTTGCGTTTGACCGTGGTCTTTGCTGTATGCTCAAAGTGTTTCTGTGCTTTGCGTTCTGTCAGCTTTTTTGCCTCGCCACGGTGTGTTGCCGTCTTTATCTTACGACTGTCAGCAAAGTGCTTTGCTTTCAGGTTCTTTTGATTGGTGCCTGCATGCTCTCTGGATCGTACTGCATTATTACGTTCAAATATTTTCCGTCTGGTCTTTACATCGGCAGTCCTGTGTTTCGTTCTGTCAGCACGATATGACTTCTGCGTTGCCCTGACTGCAGCATCTGTACTTCTCTCTGTGCCGGCTTTCACTGCACCTGACATCTGATCAGCAGCAAATGAAACTGCCGATTCATGCTCGCGTTCAGACACAGGCTCTGCATGCTCCTTAGTCTTTGTATAAGCTGCACGCATATGGTCACTGATATTTGCCGCTTTGTCCAGCGATCTTATCGTTCCTTTATTGCTCTGTCTTGTCTTTATGTCTGCCATATTTTCTCCTTTCTTCCCACGCAAAAAGCCAGCCGGCTGTATCCGCAAATACTGCCTGCTGGCTTATAATTCTATTTAACTATATTCTGTATTCTGTTGCTTTTGTTAATCCATGTTGTATATCTTTTTCAGCGCCGCTATTATATCATCTTTGTCTTCCCTTGTTATACCAAACTGTTTAAGCTCAACATCTTCTTTCTCGATAAGGTCAAAAAATTCAGCCATATCATTTCTGATACTTGCAGGAAGATCCATCCTGCTGCTTTTGCTGATATATGCGTAAAGCCTGAAGATATCATTTTTATGCTTTTTGATATTTCTGCTGTCTACATGCTCTCCCTTTGCGCTTCTTTCCAAAAGATCAAGCCAGGCCTTTGCTTTGAATGGTATCAGATGTTCGATATCAAGTATCGGGATCTCATCAATCACCATCGTTCCGCTGCGCATAAAAGAATAGTAGTCGTCATCAAGGAGAATAGCAGACAGGCTGGATATCTCATCGTCAACCGGTATTGGAGTAATATCAGCATCTTCATCGAGAAGTATGTTCTCCAGTTTTCTTGAAAACAATTCGATCATAAATGGATAGGCTTTGCTCTTCGGTTTTGAAAAGCGATAATACTGCGGAGTATCTGTACTCTTATTGATATGCTCATATCCTGCTTCTTTGACATATCCCCAGAATTGCCTGCCAAATTCAGGTGTTATTGCTTCAACTATCAATACCATGTCAATGTCCTTTGTTGCTCTGAAGTCTCCGCCCCTGCTGCCGATCAGCATATCGCATGCAGTCCCTCCGATAATTATATACTGATCCTGATATCCTCTGAACCAGTTAGTAAAGCTGTCTATTCCTCCTACCATGTCAATTCCTCCCAGCAATTGTTCATCAGGTCTTCTTTTGCCTGCTCAACACGTTCATCTGCACTATCATCAAGTGTCAGCACCAGAGAAAGCGGATCAACTATTCCATCACGCTGTAACAGCTGCGGATCATATTTCCATATTTCCATACGCACCTGGCGAGCTGGATCTATCCTCTCATCATGCAGGATATCTTCATCCAGCACACCCGATTTTATCGCAAATGTTTCAAAAGCATCATCCGCAAGCATCGTCTTCTCAGAAAGTGCGGTGAGTCCAGCTTTAATACATTGAGCACTAACGGCTTTGCGTTCTACATAACATGTTTTAATAACCGGGTCGATAAGAAACGGCCTGGCCTTATCAAACAGTGTCTTTGAATTATCATTACGTTCGATTATGACTTTCACTCCATCTTTATGTGTGGCCACTAGTCCGGTCTGCACAAGCTGTTCGGCTGCGCGGCTCACAGTCATAGCTGAATACGGAAGTTCACTGCGAAGTTCAGAAAGCATTACTTCCCGATCTTTATCATACAGCATTTTTAGAAGCACTACCTGTGCCGACGGCTGCAGTTTTTCATATTGCCTTGGTTTTTTCATTTTACTCAAATATGTCGTCATAAATGGCAGGTAAATCATTTTATCGCTAAGAAGGAAAGGTATCCTTGCTTTTATCAGCGAATCCTGCCTGTACTCTGATATCTGAACAAGATCAAAAACCACATGTCTTTTGGCCATCTGCTCTATAACTCTTATCTGCTTTTTGATTGCCGGCAGTGTTCCAAGTTCAGATGTGGGGGTAAGAAGCAGACATTCGGCATCGCCGATCATGGCTGCTTCAAACCCGTACTGCTCTCTTAAATACAAAGGGAGTTCTTCTTCCCCAGGCCATCTGCTTAGTTTTATTTCAAGCCCAAACAGTTCCTTTATCTTATCCATTTCATCACCTTTTAACATTTTTTCTTTTATTTTAACCTTATATGTGTTAAAAGTCAATTTTTTTGTTATATTGTGAAGACAATACTTATACTACTTCTCGGACAGGTCCGAAAGCTTTGTAGTCATTAGTCTATACAGCCTGGTGTCCTTAGGGAACTTGTTGGCAAAAGGCACAAGGCTCGATCCGACTTTTATCAGTCCATGTCCTGCATCCACATTGGTTATATATGAAAGCTGAAGATCAGAAATATTGAGTAGCTTTGCAAGCTCTATTCTGTCGGTCGCTGCCTGATTCAGCATTATTATGAATTCCGAGTTTGAAAGCATGGTCCTTGCTGTATGAGACTGCAGCAGATCGTCCACATTCTGAGTGATGCCTGTGCAGTATGCTCCGTACTTCCTTACCCTCTTCCATAGCTTGAACAGGAACTGCGCCGAGTATTCATGCATGAACAGAAGGTATATCTCATCTATGAAGATGAAGGTCTCTCTGCCTTTCATCCTGTTTGCCGTAATGCGGTTTAAGATCGAGTCCAGGATCACCAGCATGCCTATTGCTCTAAGCTGTTCACCGAGTTCAAGTATGTCGTAACATACCAGTCTGTTCTTCGTATTTACATTGGTCTGCTTGGCAAAGGTATTGAGCGATCCTCTGGTAAAGAGCTCAAGTTCAAGTGCCAGCGACTTTGCCTCAGGCTCAGGCTGCTTAAGAAGCTCATCTCTGAAATCCTGCAGTGTCGGCGGCGTTCCAGAGTAACCTTCATCTGCAAACTTTCTGTAGACCGTCTCAGTGCATCTGTCTATGATGGACTGCTGCCCTTTAGCAAATCTGTGCCCTGCTATTATCTGTTCGCAGAGAGACTGCAGAAACTGCGACTTCTCTATGATAGGGTCTACCTCGCCGTAGTCCTTTGACATGTCCATCGCATTGATATGATTTGGGCTGGTTGCTGATATCTCTACCACTGATCCGCCCATTGCTCTTACAAGAGGCGCGTATTCACGCTCAGGATCTATGATGATTATATCTGCATCCGATGCTAGCATGAGATTTGTTATCTCGTTCTTTCCGGCAAATGATTTACCTGCACCTGATACTCCGAGTATGAATGAATTGCCGTTAAGAAGCTTCCTTCTGTCAGCGATCATCATATTCTTGCTGATTACATTCTGCCCGTAATATATGCCGTTTTTATCGTATACCTCCTGGACCCGAAACGGCATGAATACCGCAAGGCTTTCTGTGGTAAGCGTCCTGAAGGCATCGATTTTTCTTGTTCCGTAAGGCAGCGTGGTCTTGAGACCGTCAAGCTGCTGAAACTTCAATACGGACAGCTGGCAGAGATGCTTTCTTGCGGTCGTAAGTATCGCCTCCGTATCATCATCAAGCTGCTTGAGTGAATCCGCTGTATGAACAATAGTTATGACTGCAAACATCATCCTTTGATCTCTTGTAGTCATATCATCAAGGAAGTCCTTGCTCTCCTTTCTCTGAAGCTCCATATCATAAGGAACTACTGCCGAGAAATTGTTGTTCATGTTCTGTTTTCTCTGCCAGTTTGTTATGTTGGTCTCAACTCCAAGCAGTCTGTTTTCCACCTCACGGACCGCTTCATCAGTCGGCACCGGCACGATGTCTATCGAAAGCATCATGTTTCTGTTGATATCGGTAAGCTCCGTCACCATGCTGTCCTTTACATATGACGCATAGTCTCTCAGAAGCAGCACTCTGCCGTATCTATCTCCTATCCTGAAATGATCTCTCTCATTTTCAAATACATCCGGGCAGATATAGTCCCTGAAGTCATGCCCCTTTTTCATATGATCCTTGAGATCAAAGCTGAAGCTGGTCTCCTCTCCCGTTCTGAAGAAGTCGTGTATCACTCTCAGCCTGTCTACTGCATCAAGCTCCACGCAGGATGATCCCAGCCTGTTGAAATGAGTCGAAAGGTCAGCGCCTACTCTTGAAAAGTAAGTTCTTGCATCTTCGACACTCTTCTTGATAACAGATACTGTGATATATTTGTCCTGCACTATGGCATTTGACCCTGTTGCCTTCTCAAGAAGCATATCGTTATATTCCTGCCTGTACTGATTGAGCCCGTCCGGCTTCATATCTATCAGGATCTGTTTCTCAAAGTCGACTCTGTTCAGTCTCCTGTTGTTGATGGTGATCTTTGTGGTCGATCCGCTGTCAAGTGAATTAAGAAGCTCAGAGTATTCGAGGAACATTGCTTCTTTATCATCGCGTGATGCCACGGCGTAGTTTATATCTTCAAAGCGGAACATCTTGCTGTACTTGTTCTTTCCGACAAGAAATACTCCGTCCGGATATATTGTCTTCACCGGTATTATATCCTGCACCTTCCTCGGCACCTCGAATCTCTCGCGGTCCTGCTTCATGGTATTAGTAAGTGTTTTTATCATGCTTTTCCTTCCTTTCCGTTTCTCTCCTTCTTCCCATTTTTAAATGCTTCTTTTTCTTCTTTTCCTTCACAGGTTCCTCGATCATCATCCTGTAATAAAGGTTCGTATTGCCAAAACATATGTGCTTCGGCATCAGGATCTCCGATCTTATCACTGCCCAGAGGAACTTCTCTGCCGGCATCCCGTTGTATTTCAGGAAGCCTATTGCAGCAAAAGGAACAGCTGCCAGTATGCAGACCCAGCTCACGGTCTCAAGCCCGATAAGGGGCTTGAGCGTGAAATATACCAGTACTGCAACAAGGCATGCCATGACAGAAAAAAAGAACTGCCTCATAGACAGTCCGAAGAACATCGATTCCGTATAGTCACGTATCTCCCTGTTGATTTTTACTTCCATAAGTTAGCACCTCATTCCAGCGGCCTGCTCCTGCATACGCATATCGGCAGCAGGAGATGACAGTGCCATGTCGTTTCTGTCGAAATAGTAGACATTATCCGAAAGCACATCTTTAGGAGCAACAACTGTTCTGTTGGCATCCTTTACCATTGCCTCAAGGCTCTTTGGATCCATTCCGGCAGACTCAGGCACAACTATCACCTCGTGAAGCGAGCTTGGGATAACATAGTATCCTTCATTCAGCATATCCGAAATCTGTTCCTGCACCTTTGGATAAAACAAAGCTGAAGCTCCAAGCACTCCGCTCTCATTTGAAAGCACATACATGGCACTCTTGTCTTTATCTTCTATCCTTCCGTCATAACTCAGAAGGTTCCTGTCAGCGCCGCTTCCCATGAGCTGTCCTTCCATGTCCACAAGGACCGGAGGATCGACATCCCACACGTTTTCCAGCGCATGATCGAATATCTCCTTCCTGTCATATCCGAACTTCTCCACCATATCCTTTGTGATGGTCGTTCTCCACATGCCGCTCTCATCATTCCTGAGCTTTACATCGCAAACCAGCGCAAGTCCGTTTCCGACTGACATATATGGCACATTTGAAAGGTACTTTCTGTTTCTCTTTATCTCAAGAAGCCTCAGTGACAGCTTGTCCTGTATGCTGTCATACTCCAGCGGGATATCATTAGGACGTATCTCCGGCTGCTTTAGTCCGACATAGGTATCTGCCACCTCTTTCATAAGCTTGTCCATAGGTTCGCCATTCTGATATCTGTCATAGTATTCATCCAGATAGATATTAGGCGATATATCGCTTCCATCCCTTGAGATCGAAACTCCGTGGAGCTCCATATCGTTAAGTTTGACAACCGTGTTCATTGAAAGAGTAGTCCCTTTTCTCATATCCTCGGGCAGCTGCTCAAGGATCTCGTCCATTGCCCTGTCAAAGAATTCATTCCTATCCATTGTTTCTTCCTTCCTCTCTCAGCATCTCCATGAATGCTGCGGTTCTTTCATTACGATTTTTCTCTTCTGCTTTGTAGTTAAAGTAATCCATTTTTTCTGCTCCTTTCCATTTACAGACCCATCATCTCTCTGACGATACGGTCACTCATCTTTACTGCACCTACAAGTACCAGCATATTGAACACGAGCTCACCGACATACTTCCATACCATTGCCGCAGGTGCCGCATCTGCATCCACCACCGGCGGACTCGATGCAAACAGCGAAAAAATAATACATGCGAGTACGATGATCGCGCCTTCTAGACATACTGCGGCATATGACTTGACAAAGCTCTTGCCGACGTTCTGCGTCGGCTGTCCTGCAAATGTTGAAAGCGGTATCGGTGCTATCGCCGTGTACATATACAGCTTGAAGAACCTGCCGTACACTGTCAGAATGATGATGAATGAGAGCACTGTTATGAACAGGCTCCCTATCAAAGTCACCGCCCAGAGCGGTATGCTCTCAAAGAATCCGCAGTCTTCAATAGCGCTTATCATCTCCTGCGGAAGCACCGTCTTTCCTGCTCCGCCAAGGCCCGATGACTTCATGATCGTACTTACGACTCCCTGAATTATACTGAAAATGGCCATCATCAGCTCAAGGCCGTAAGTCACTACTCCTTTTGCAATAGCGAACCTTATGAAAAGCTTCAATGCATGCTCAGGTTTTTTGACCTCGGTAAGTGATGCTGATGTCCTCACTACGCCTACCAGAAAAAACAAAACGAGCAGCGCAAGGCCAATTGCCTGTACTGCTCCATTGATGTTCAGTATGACCTTCCATATGCTCCCGCCTTTGAATGTCTCCGGCGACTGCGTCAGAAGCTGCCATACCTCGGCCAACTTTTCATTCCATGTGGTAAGTGAATCCTGCAGGTTCTGTACTACCCAGTTGTCTGACACTATCCATCACCCCCGTCTCTATATTCTCCAGATCTCACTTGGCTCCTCCTTTCCTGCGTTTTAACAATCGAGTAGGGGCTAACGAGTAGCCCCTCTCACACCACTAAGCATGCCGTTCGGCACTCGGCGGTTCAATTCAAATAATAATCTAAACAACTGACAAGTCCTCGTTTTGCGAGGATTTGTTTACTAA
>Ga0183095_10420_pt1 | contig 103595 bp, 107 predicted proteins | sample BioMet4_FD_130346 | JGI IMG/M metagenome (GOLD analysis project Ga0183095, IMG submission 130346) | Microbial communities from bioreactor (seeded with sewage sludge) at LBNL, California, USA - Biofuel metagenome 4 (v2) (version 3) | ecosystem: Engineered > Bioreactor > Anaerobic > Unclassified ...
GTTACGGTGCAACCCCTGCTCAATTGACTATGCCAACATTGCCAACAGGTGGTAATGGAACATATACTTACCAATGGCAGAGCAGCCCGGATGGAACAACGTGGACAGATATCGCTGGTGCAACCGGAACTACTTACACGCCTTCTGCACTGACAGCAACTATGTCATATCATGTAATTGCAACTGCTACCGGAGCACAGTCTTGCGGTGTAGTGCCCACAAGCAACGTGGTTACGATTACAGTTCTGCCACAGATGACAGCTCCTGTTATTACAGCAGCTCAAACGATCTGTTACGGTGCAACCCCTGCTCAATTGACTATGCCAACATTGCCAACAGGTGGTAATGGAACATATACTTACCAATGGCAGAGCAGCCCGGATGGAACAACGTGGACAGATATCGCTGGTGCAACCGGTACTACTTACACGCCTTCTGCACTGACAGCAACTACGTCATATCATGTAATTGCAACTGCTACCGGAGCACAGTCTTGCGGTGTAGTGCCCACAAGCAACGTGGTTACGATTACAGTTCTGCCACAGATGACAGCTCCTGTTATTACAGCAGCTCAAACAATCTGTTACAACACTGCTCCAGAATTGATTACTATGCCAACATTGCCAACAGGTGGTAATGGAACATATACTTATCAATGGCAGAGCAGCCCAGATGGAACAACATGGACAGATATCAGTGGTGCAACCGGAACTACTTACGCTCCTCCTGCATTGACAGCAACTACCTCTTATCAGGTAATAGCAACTGCTACTGGTGCACAGACTTGCGGTGTAGTACCAACAAGCAATGAGGTTAAGATCACAGTTGAACCTCAATTGGGCACATCACCTATCTACCATAATTAAAATGGAAGACTTTGATAATAAAAAATGAAAGGATTCAAATACATGTTGCTCAATCCACTGCCCTCAGCCCTATGGGGCGGGCTGTGGATTAACGGTATTTACTCCCTTCAAAATTATATTGTCAGCTAAAAGAATGAAACGAACGAATTTCAAATTGAACACATGAAAAGTAAGCTATCTCCGAGCATCAGGGATCCACCCCCGAAAATAATAAGAAAAGCGTTGAAAGTAGTTTCTGGAAGATCCTGCTAATAACTATAAATCAATTGACCTTTAGTAAGAATTAGTAAGCCGGGAAAATGGGGAAATGAGAATTGTGCTTATGTTAACTTGTTTAAATTGCAAGTAGTTAATAGAAAGGCAATAAGAATCAATATGTTGAAATTTTCCCCATAAAAATAGGGAAAGTAGGGAGTAGAAAAGTAGGGAGTAGAAAAGTATAGAAATAATATGCTAAATAAAAATTCTAAATCCAATTTCATGTATATGTTATATTCTGTAACAAGAGTCATTAAACCGCCAGGCACTTTCAGGGGATCACCCTGATGTGGAAGATGATTCCCTTTAAAATAGCCACATGGGAGAGCCGAATCCGAGCTTTTTGCTGATCTGAATGAGAAAAGCTGTTTTCTCCTTTGACATCGGTCACAAGTCCTAATACAATTATTTCAGATAAGGTCAGAACATATCCAAGATGTTTAACCGGTTCCGATATAGTCTTCTTTTGGCTTTAACAGTTTTTATCGCCTGGAACGCAACCGCACAAAGCGCAATGCCGGACTATGTATTTATCGGAGCCACTAAACATTACAATGTCACACTCAATCCATCTTCAACCTATTCCTGGTGGATCGATAGAGTTCTGCAAGTCGGAGTCACTTCCAACTCAATCGATATCACCTGGACCACTGCAGCCCCAAATCCACATTTAATTGAGGTCCAGGAACACCCTGCTGAAGGCTGTGATGGTCCAAAAAGGTCCGGAGAGGTTTATGTCTCAGAATTGCCAACCCTTCCAGAACCTTTCAGTGAATGTGTTAAAAACCTCACCTCGGTTCGTTATAATCCTGCCACTAAAACCATCGATTACGACCAGCCTGATTATTATACCTTAAATCAAGGGGATACCCGTCTTGACCTGATCAATTTCAGGGATTTCGGGAGTCCGTCATGTCCCATGAGAATCGGGTGGAGGATCGATTTCTCACCCGCAACTGATCCGTCGCCTCCGCATAACATAATTACATTGCCACCACTTACCGGCACGGGACAACCTTCATCTTTTGGCAATCCTATTAATCTTCCCGGAGACGGGGCGACCTACAACAATGTGGGCCACACCATTACCTATTGGATTGAGGACTGCGAAGGGAAACATATTGTTGAGCTTGGAACTCAGACTATCACCATTAAACCGCGCCCTAAAATTGAATAATTTTTAAAGATATAAATATGAAAACACAAGGAATGAATGAAAGACATTTAAATCAAAACAGGAACGATTTTCTTGCCAGGAGATTCGGAAAAATCTCAAAAAGGAAAGTCAATTTGCTCTTGCCCGACACACTCTCAATAAAGTCAAGGAGAAAAAGTCCTCCGGGTCGCTCCCGAAGTCCGGGAGCAAATATTGGGAACTCTGTAAACCAATCTATGGTAGTAGCTCCCCGGATTAGAATACTATTAATCAAATAAAAATCAATTATAAATCAATATCAAATTTCATCACTATTAAAATTTATAAAATCATGAAAAAGCAAATTTTATTTCTCGTCGTAGCATTATTTGCTATAGAAATTTCAAATGTTTTTGGGCAAGCTGTGCATAATACAACGGCAACGCCTGTTTCATGCACGAATGATGCCTTACACCCAATTGCAGGCAGGTCCTATACTTATTCTGCAACCGGGAATCCCGCAGGTGGAAATTTCCTGTGGTGGGCTACCCAGGATCCAAATTTTATTACCACAGCAGGTGGAGTTACATCAAATAACTCAGCGGGCAGGTTATCGGTTGCCGGCGGGGATCTGAATTCAACAAGTCCCAATTATGGGATACCTGATCCCCAAACCTCGGTTGACATCGTCTGGGGGTCCTCGATCATAGCCAAGACCACTAACAGTACACCCACATTTGTCGCCGCATACTATACGAATACATCATGCGCCGACAATTTAAAAGTATATGAAATCCTTCCTATCAATGCATTTACCATTGAAATTGCTCCAATGAGTGCTAACGCAACCGGCTCAACGCTTGCTTTTGGTGGAACAAATCAAACCTGCGTATCCAAAATCGAGTCAGCGATCTATTCAGGCGGCAAGATGATCTATAACTATGGGAATAATATTGTTTATTATGAAGTTGTGGCGGCCAACTTTAGTGACTTCTGGACAGTTTCATTGAACATAACCGGACTAAATGCCGGACAAAGTGCAGACATAGACTGGTCGTATGATCCGACTTTCGCTACCGGAGTAACAGCATTTGCTGCAGGAATAACCACTAATGGCAATGTAACAGGCACTGCAAAGGTTAATGTTGCCGCCGGGGCAGACACTAAAGATGGGGTTTCAGTTTATTTCAGACTAACAGTCCATAATGCAACCTATGAAACTTTGGCAGATAACGATATCGTCCTGGCCGTGGATGGAATTAATAACGCAGGTCTAAAGGATCAAACTTTGACCTGCACCGGGGATGAAGCTGACTGGGCTCGTAAAGCCACACAAAGATTGCTGGCTCGTCCTGCAGTCACGGCGGGGACAGGGACAGGTTTTGTAACTCCGTAATTTATTTAAGATATCGTTTTAAAGTAATTGTTTTTTCATGATTCCTGTACTTTTTCTGATCAGGCTTGTACCTGATCAGAAAAAGAACCGGGAAAGAAAAGCAGCTTTTAAAAATAATGAGGATTATCAATTATGACCTGAAAGGGTGATGGTAATCGAATATAGAAATGCTCAAAGTAATATTTCCTTAGATTATTGAAGGAAAGCTTATGGTTGTGATTTTGGCCATGCAGGCAATTAACCGGCTTAAGTGTTATAAGCGCCGAAATGGTATTTGTAAATTGATTTTTCAAGTCAGTTTAATAAATGGGAAGATGAAAAGATGAGGAATTACATGTGAATTAATATTGCGAAAAAGAAATCAGTTGTCATGATCCTTTGTGGTTGGTTGAATCAGTACACACGCTTCAGAAGTGTACAAATCAATCCATGACTGGAGAATACAAATGTGCCACATTTTCATGAAAGAGCCGTAACCCGAAGCACAATCTTAGTTGGATAAAAATATACCGGATTCAGGCATTTGAGATTGGCAGAAAGGGAGTAAAAATAGCAAAAGTAGCAAGTAGCAAAAGTAGCAACAAAATAGCATAAGCATGGTAAAGTTTTATGGTTCAGTAAAATAACAGAGCAGGAATAACAGGAAAAAAATCTAATAGATGCAATAGTATAAAGAGTCGAGTTGGAAGATTTGAATTTCAGTAGTTGCGAAAAAGATTTTTTAGAATAGGAAAAACGAAATCATCAGATAACTGTTGATACTATATAAATTAAAATGATTCTCAGGTACTTGTACATAATGCGTCTGATGTTGGCAATTTTAGTGCCAATGCTGTTAGCTTTGCCTTCCGCAAATGCTCAGACCATTGTATACCAGGGTACAAAAACAACATTTAAGGTTGTGCAAGTTCCAGGGAATTCTTACTATTGGGAATTGTACGATGACGCAGGCCTAAACTTCGCTCTCGCACCAGGCAATTGTCCGGCATCAGCCGCCCGATTCACAGCAGGGAATACGGGATCCAGTGTCGAGGTTGAATGGCTCCAGCCGGGGATCTATTTCTATAAGATAACAGCAAAAGATGCCGGTGAATGTACCAACAACCTGAAAGTCGGGATGATCAAAGTGATCCCGGAGGATGTGATCGCTGTTAATACCGGGCCAGCGCAAAACGGGGCCTGTCAGCAGATCGCACTGGATGCTTCCTCCTCGAAAGGTAAAATCATCAGTTACGAATGGACCATTCTGGATCCGGGCATTGTTCTTACCAGCCCCAATTCGGTTAGTACAACCTTATCACTTTCGCCTTCCTTCACTGGTGCTCTGCCTGCTGATTTCAGGGTAAGGCTTCGGGTAACCGACCAGGATGGGAAATCGGATAGCGATACCATCACTGTCAGGATCGATCCAATGCCAGTGGCAACTATTTATTGTGATAATCGACCTGAAAGGGATGGAAGTATGGTAGTGGATGGTTCGGTATCCAGCGGGGTAGGCCTGAATTATCGATGGTCCACTGTGGATGGAAAAATCGTAGGCCCGGCTGACCTGCCCGCTGCCAACCTGCTTGGAGCCGGAATGTACACCTTGGCTGTAACAGATATGTTCGGCTGCCAATCAACCAAAACCTTCAGATTCCCAATTGATCTGTATCAGATAAATGCCAATCCGGATTATGCAAAGACCACTTGGGCACACGATACAACAATATATGTTTTGAACAATGACCTTGGAACAGCTCCATTAATACCAAGTTCGGTAAGGATTATCCAAACACCTCAGCATGGGAAAACCAGGATTAACACCGATGGATCCATCCTTTATATCCCTGATGGGAAAGTAATTGGTCGTGATCAATTTATTTATGAAGTCTGTGATGCGGTTAACCTCTGCGATTCTGCTGTTGTGACGGTACAAATCACAGAAGAAAAAATAACCATACCCGAAGCATTCTCACCTAATGGAGATGGGCAGAATGATCTCTTTATATTCAATGGTTTGGAACAATATCCGCAATCCCGGTTATATATCTATACACGTTCCGGACAGCTGATTTATGAAACCAAAGATTACAGAAATAACTGGGATGGAAAACCAAATGTGGGCTCGATGAGCAATTCCAAATTAGTACCGACAGGAGTTTATTATTACATACTCGAACTGGGTGGCACGACAAAGACCGTGAAAGGATTTATCTATGTAGGCTATTAAAGAAGAAGGATAACGATCTCCGCTTTCAATCATTCGATAACTCGTTATCAGCTGGCCCTCCTATAAGGCTGTAATGCAACGCACAACATAATGCACACAAAAAACACATATAATACACTAAATAATAAACACTTACATAATAATTACGCACAAGCTAATGCACCGTTATTGCACATTTATCCGCGAATATTTTTACAAATGCTTTTGTGCATTAGTGGTGCTTTATTTTTATTTTTTGTCTATTAACTTTCAATGTATCTGCTAATTGCAGCATTATAATTTTGTGCGTGTGCAATAACACCCCTTAGCAGTTCATTGCCGTCATCTTTAATGGATGTTATAACGGAGCTGAGCTTAGGAGTAAACATTTGAAAATTTTCAAAAAGTGAATTTATTCAGAAAAAAGTGAATTTTTTCGTACACCCGCTGACGGCTATAAGATATTTCTGGATTTATTATTATAGCTTTTTAATTTGTCACCAGACACATCTGTAAAAGTACTTACGCGTATCATCCTCGATATTTTTACGGTCCTAACAGTAAGCGCCAACTAAGCTTTGGACTGGACTTGGTACGGAGTTGGTATGGAGCTGATATGGACCGGATCACAACATCTTGTCTTTCAAAATTCATTGAGATCCGTTTTCTTGTAAACTCTTTTCACAAAGAAACTGACTCTGGAGTTTGTTATTTTGACTTAGCTTAAAATCAGTTTCTTAAAGAATCAAGTATCTCCTTTGGTTTAATAGCAAACCAAGAAAGCAATGCAATCCAGAAAAATCCATTAATTAATATGGCTGCGGCAATTAACAGAACAAAAGAATAGGAAACTTCAGATCCAGGTGAGATAAACTGAGGCCAGACTGAGACAGTGGAAGATACAAGTCCGATCATCAGTCCCCAAGTAAGAAGAGATAAGTATTCCCTGACCAAGAGTTTCCAAATGCTTCCTTTTGTAAATCCCAAAGCCTGAAGGATGGCAATTTCTCTCCTACGTTCCAAGACACTACGTGCTACTACAATTGCCAGTCCGACGGTTCCGAGGATTAAACCAAGAGCTCCCAGCGCCAGAAAAATAGCAAGGTAAGTATTGGTAACCGAATTGAATTCATTTAACCGCTCCCCCGCTGTGGTCATTTCCCATCCATAATCCCGGAAAGTATTTTTGAGCTCCTCCCCTATTTCTTTCGATTTCTCAGCAGAACCATCAATCAGAAAAACGTTCGAGCCGCTGCTGGAAGGATAATTTCTTAGGAAATTTTCATTGGATATCAGGACGTATCCCTGAAAAATGGAGGAAGAAAGTCCAGCGATTAACTTTAATCCCAGGGTATCTCCCTTTTCATTCCTGTAGAAAAGCGTATCGCCTGTCTTTTTGCCAAGGCTCCATTGGATAACCGTCTGATCAGCAATGGCCGGGATGATAGGCTGATGTGCTGATTGGTTGATGTGCTGATGTGGTGATGAAATGTCGTCGTGCAATCGTGCAGTCGTGCTGTCGATTTGCTGATTAGCCGATGAAGATATGGGTGATGTGAGCGCTTTCCAGGGGTCGGGGAAAGAAAGACTGGATATTTTTGAGTCAAAGGAGAAGCGGCCTTCCAGATACTGAGGGTTTACCCCCAGTACAGCCGGATTGCTGATCTTATTCAGATTGAGGCAGCTTGCATCATCGCCGCTCATCCTGCTGAATTGCACTGCTGTAAATTCCTGCTCAAATCCTTCCCTCACCCGCCGCTCTTTATCATTGAGGTCATATAGAACGGGTACTGTGGTCTCTGCAAAATAGAGAAAACCCCCCGTCCCGTTTGTTTTTTTACCGGCTGTTGAAAAAATATCCTTACGGTTGGCTCCCGTCGAAATGACCAGGAACGTCCCGATGGCAAATAAAATCACCACGGTAATGGATCTTCCCATGTTGCGGGAACTATTCCTCCTTGAAAAGGCTTTTTCAGAGAATTCACTGCTCAATTGACCCCTGTTTTTTCTGAAATGTAAATCTGCGGCAAGCATTAAGCCAACCAGGATGAAAGCACCTGATATAAAGAATAACACAGGATTGGCTTTTTCCTCTCTTACAATCTGAAGTCCTGCAATGAAAACAGAAATATTCAGTAAAAAAACCATCAATCCTATTTTTAGCTTTACCAGGAAAGGTTTTAAAGGTTTATCCTGCTGCCTTTGCAACTCCACCGCCTGTTTTCTGAAACTGCGGTTGACAGAGACCAGAATGGCCAGGAGGGAAATGAGAACCGTGATGATCAGTCCGGTCAAAAGAGTGGAAGGATTAATTTTTAATTCGAGAACGGAAGTTCGTACCACGGCCCACCATAAAGTATTCAGTGCATTAAATATCAACCGGGTATAAATAACCGTCAACAGCAATCCCAGCAATGCTCCCGCCATTGAAATGACAGATCCCTCCCACAACAGCATCTTCCTCAATTGTTTCTGTGTAAATCCAAGAATGCTTAAGGTTCCGATCTGAGTCTGACGATTCTCCAGATTTAACAGAAACAGAAGGCTGATCAAAATAACAGCGGATAAGAGCAAAAAGAAGCTTAATCCAAGGAACAGCTGACTGAAATCAACACCGTTTTTCGCTGCATTTAGTCCATTTTCTCTCACCGGAGTAACCATCACCCCTAAATCGGCAGGTTTTACCGAGGCGGAGAACAGGTTTCGATACTCTTTCTCAGAAAAATGATCCCCGCTGATGCGTATGGCTGTGTAATTTCCAAAACGATTGGCCCAGATTTCCTGAGCTTTTGCCATGGAGATAAAGGCTTTGGGGGTTCCCTTGAATTGGTTCCAGTACGCTTCATCCTTGTCCCTGATGGCATCCAGGTTGATCGGGACACCTGCTTCCCATTCCTTACAGCTTTTGGCATCCGCAAGACCGGGCAGGTCGGGCATTAAATCCCTGTCAGCATAGATCCCCTCGATAGGAACAATTTTTTTTACAGAAAATAAACTCTCTTTCTCTACCATTTGACGCAAAGGACCAACGGCATAATATTTCAGACGAATGGTATCTCCCTGTTTTGCACCCAGATCATTGGCTGTCCAGCTGTTGAGCAGGATCTGATCATCTTTCAATCCTTCGTTCTCAAGGGCTGTTGCAAAAGAGTAGGGAGTAGTTTTATCATGATATTGGATGGCATTGACAAAATAAGTCAGGACATTGTATGATCCGGGTAATGAGTGAAAAGCCTTTACAATAGACTCATCCATAAATACCCTCTCTGAAACAATCTCCTTTTCCCCCGTTAATGGAATATTCTTTACCTGTAACCCAGCATCTTCAGGAGTAAAAGATTGTTGTAAATCTTTTTCAATAGCTTCATTTCCTGTGGCCGGAGCTGAGATCAGGATATTGTTGGCTTTCCCTTTAAATTTCATCAGTTCATTTAATCCGGAGAGCGAAAGGAAAACATTATAGGGAGCGGTCTGTGAATTTTTCAGGTTAAAGAAGCCGAGATGTTCTCTTCCGGCCACCTCTTTTACCACAGCACGGAAAGAAACACTGGTCTCTGCTTCCGAGACAAAGGGGGCATTCAAGGGAATCAGGCTTGCTTTTTTGATGCGCAAAAGGAACGGATCCCCTTTTTTAAGATTGAGTCTTTCAGCAAGATTAGAACTGATGATGACTTCGTTTTCCCCAATTCCGGAAAAGAAGGAAGAACCAGCTATCTTTTCAAAACGGTTATCGACCCCGCTGACCTGTACTTTATTGACCCTGTCCTTACCTCCTTCGCTGACCGCCATCCCTTCCAAAAGAAGAACAGGAGCGGCTGATGTGCTGATGTGCTGATTGGGGGATGTGCTGATGTGCTGATGAGGGGATGAGGGGATGAGATGTGCGTCATTTTTCATGCGTTCGGTCAGATTATCTGCAAGTTCCTGACGAAAGTATCTATCAGTTGAAGAAATCAGATGGGTTGTTTTTCCGAGACGGTAGAGCGTGGATTGTTCAAGGCTGAAGCGGACCGAGTCGCCAATGACCAGCGCTCCGGTCAATACAGCCGTGCAAATGGCCACTCCCAAAGCCACAAGCAAATTGGCTTTGAAGTAATACAGAAAGCTTTTAATTATCAATTTAAACATTAGCGTTGGCGAATTTCACGAATTTAGGACAAATTTACACGAACGAATTACACGAACTGAATGCGAATTTAATGACAATAAATGACGTTTAATGACCACAAATGACCTTTAATGACTATAAATGACCTTAATGACTATAAATGACCTTAATGATCAACAAATGACCTTCAATAACCCTAACCTGGACAAGCCAGAACCAAAAAAGGCAAGTATCATGCTCCTAAAAAATTTAGCAGAACAGCTTTCGTCTAAACACTAATTAAATAAGGTAAGGAGGAGAGGGCTATGACTTTTTTCTCTACTAAGGTCAATAAGGTATAAAACTCAACCTTATTGACCTTAGTAGAGAGGAAAAGGGATTCTACCCCGTCCCTAACCTTATTCACCTAATTGTTGTGCTATTAGCCTCAATAAAAATTTATTCCAAAAATTAAACCAATATTATTGTTAAGGTACTAAATGACTATATATGACCCTTAATGACTAATGACCTTTCAATGACTAATGACCTTCAATGACCAATGACCTTCAATGACCAATGACCTTCAATGACCAATGACCTTTTTAATAACAATCGATGACTTCGCCTTAATTTAATTTACAGTTCTGAAGATGATAAACTTTATCCATTCTTGCAGCCAGTTCATTAGAATGAGTTACCACGATAAGGGTAACATGCTCTTCAATGCTTAAAGTCTGAAGGATGTCAGCAAGATTTTCTGCATTTTGCTCATCCAGGGCGCCAGTGGGTTCATCGGCCAGGATCAGCTGGGGCTTATTGATCAAAGCCCTCACCACGGCAGCCCGCTGACTCTCCCCGCCCGATATTTCGGAAGGCTTCTGGTTACGCTGCTCCCACAATCCCACTTTACGCAGCAGGTGTTCTCCCCATTCTTTTTCTTCTTTCCCAACCACCTTTTTAAACGGGAGGACAGGAAGCATAATATTTTCCCAGACAGTGCATTGAGGCAGTAAATAATGAAGTTGAAATACAAACCCCAGTTCACGGTTTCTGAAATGGGCCAGCTCCTGTTTTGAATAGCCGGTAATTTCTTTGTCTTTGAAATAAATCTCTCCTGAATCGGGCAAATCAAGGGTTCCTATCAGGTTCAGTAAAGTAGTTTTCCCTGATCCGCTGGGCCCTGCAATGGCTATTTTTTGACCCATCTCAACTTCCAGATTCAATCCTTCAAGGACTTTCCGGAAGTTGCTCTTCTGAGGATCGCCGTAACCCTTGGAAATATTCTTTAGTTGAAGAAGCATATTTATTTTATTTATTAGGCTGAAGACTTTAGACTTTAGACTTTAGGCTGAAGGCTTTAGGAAAACATGTGCGGGTGGGCTTGCGTTGTATCAGCAAATCTAATCATCACATCAACCCATCATCACCTCAGCACATCATCATATCAACATATCAACACATCAGCAAATTATTGTAAAAATAAGGATTTTAATTGCTTTTCAAATTCGCGGAAAGCATAGGTTTAGGATTTAGACTTAAAGTTTAAGGACCCGGGCCTGTTTCCCTATAAACAAAAGCCTAATGTCTATTTTGCTTTTTATGTTTATTTAATTAAATTTGAATGCTAAATAAATCTTGTAAAAAAAATAATTATGGAAATTCTTGGTGTCATAGGACCTTGGCAATTAGTAATCATATTAGCAATCGGCCTGCTATTATTCTTATTACCGGTTATTGCATTAGTTGACATTATAAGAAGTGATTTCAACGGCAATGATAAAATTATCTTTACACTAATTGTATTATTCCTTCCTTTTTTGGGATCAATCATATATTTCCTGATTGGAACAAACAGAAAAATAAGGAGATAGTTACTCATTTGAGAGGGAATATCCTTTAAAGGCTTTAGTGGCAGACTTAAGATTTAGGTTTTATAGCAATGCTTTTAGCCAGACCCTGTCCAATCGAGATAATCAAATGTTTTTCCAGTCCAATCTCAATCAATTTATTGAATGTGGACAGTTGTATATCACTTTGACCTTTTTCAATTCTTGAGATATAACTTTTTTTAGTTCCTGTACGTTCGGCTAATTGCTCTTGAGTAAGCTTAGATTCAAGTCTTGCTTCTTTCAACATGACCCCCAATCTGAATGCAAGAGAATCTGAATCAAATTTGTCTCTCTCCAGGGTGCCTTTTTCGCCGTATTTATCTTTTAATAAGTCTTCAAAATCTGTTGTATTTTTCATAATTATAGTCCTTCCTTTTTTCTTTCAAATATTCCTTTTTCAGCTTTTCAGCAAGTTTAATTTCTTTTACGGGAGTTTTTTGAGCCTTCTTATAAAAACAATTTGTTAAAACAACCAATTCCGCCTTATCAAAAAACATAGTATCCATATGCTTTTGAATGTTGTAATCACACGTATTTCATAAATTTGATCACTATTTTCAAGAGATTTCAAGAACTTTATTGGTACCTGTTTTTCAAATCTCACTAAGTCAAGTACATATTCAATCTTTTCCTGAATCTTACTATCCTGTAATTTGTAAAATTCCAGGAAATTATCTTTATATGCAATGATCCTTCGAACCATGCCTTCAATGTTAACCAATTAGTTTACTATTTCAAAATCAATTAATAATGTTTTTAAAAACTATTCAGACTATACTTTAGCAAATCCCCACTTTGAAACGGTACAGTAAATAAAAAACAATTTCTATCTTCGTCGGGTAAAATTAATTAAAGGATTTGAACAATACATAATGGAAGGTTATGTTTCCAAGTCCTTGATTAAACAGAAGTTTTAAGTTGTCATTAATAGTCATTGCGCAGTAAAAAACAATTAAAGACAATCAAAATGACCCTAAATGACAATATCTAACAAAGAGAAATCTCAATTAGGAAAGCAAACGGATATTCATAATAACAATTTCTATAAAGGATAATTAGCTAATTCAAATTCAAAAATAAGAGTATGAGCGAACATTTTTCAAGAAGAAAATTTCTTCAGACCGCTGCTGTTTCTACTTCAGCAGTGATGCTTCCCGGCATAGTTTCAGCGACAGAAAAAAAATCAGAAAAAAAGGAAACAGAAATTGCCTTAAATAAAAACCCTCTCAAGCTTGGGCTGATGTCCTATACCACTGCAAAGGACTGGGATATTGATACGATTATTAAAAATCTGACTGAAACAAAATTTGAGCACATCGAACTTCGGACTACCCATGCACATGGAGTTGAGGTTAATTTATCAGCCGCCGAACGTGCAACAGTTAAAAAAAGGTTTCAGGATGCTGGTCTGGCTATCAGCCTCGCAAGCGGATTTCAATACCATTATCCGGATCAGGATCAGTTGAAAAAAAGCATTGAAGGAACAAAAGAGTATACTTTGCTGGCTAAAGATGTCAATGCAATAGGTATCCGGGTTTTTGCAGGCCAGATTTTCAAGACCAAACCTGAAGAAAAGACATTGGAACAAATTGCCAAGGCTCTTGCTGAAGTAGCCGAATTTGGCTACAACAATGGAGTCGAAATCAGGGTTTGTAACGATGGTCCAACAATCGGTATGATCAAAAAAATAGTGGACATGTCCCAATGCCCGCATCTTTATATAAACTGGAATTGCCCGATGTCAGATGTGTTGGAAGACGGTGGACTGGAAGCGAACTTCAATTCTGTGAAACATCTCATAAGGAATATTCATATCCGTGAATTATCGAATGAATATCCATGGCGTCAATTATTCAGTCTCCTCAGTAAATCGGGTTATAAAGGTTACTGCGATGCAGAGATTAACGCAAGTGCAGATCCAATCCGGCTTTTGAATTATTACCGAACATTGTTTTTGGCATTCCAGGATGCAGTATAAACTGATGTGATGATGTGTTGATGTGCTGATGTAATGAAGACAAATTTCATTATAAGGGCATGGGAAATATAGCATTTCAGAATACTATAAAGAATAAAACTTCTTTAATATTAAACCGCTTCAATCAGAGGCGGTTTTCTCTTCATCAGCACATTACCACCTCACCACATTCCCACATCAACACATCAACACATTATGAAGGTTCATCTGGTCGGAGGCTTTACAGGGAGCGGAAAAACAACCGCCATTGCAAATGCATGTAAAATATTAGCTGAAAAAAACATCCTCACCTCTGTCTATAGTGATAAAGAGGAGGAACATTTCCGCGCCGACTGTCCAAAGAATGATTTCAATGAATTCAACGATTTCGATGAATCCTTTGAGAAGGTTACGGGCGGATGTTTCTGTTGCAATTACACCGACCTGGATTCCCAAATTGACAAGCTGAAGAAAAAGTCAGATAATTCAGTTCTCTTTGGTGACTATGGAGGCACTTGCACCAATCTGATTTCAACACTGCTAAAACCCCTGAGGGATTACAAAGGGGCTGAAATTGAACTGTCTAACTTTTCAACTTTTATTGACGCGAAGTTATTGCTGTTACACTTAAGGGGAATGCGCGTGCCTTTAAGTTTGGAAAGTAAGTATAGTTGGGATAGGCACCTGGAAGAATCTGAAATTCTGATCATTAATAAAACAGATCTCTTACCGGCTGATGATCTGGAAGATTTAAAGAGACTGGCTAAAGAAGCCCTTTCTTCAAAAAAGCTCGTGTTTCAGAATTCTCTTGACATGGATTCAATCCAGAAATGGATTGAGTTGATCAGCACCCAGCAAGTTTCAAAAACCGGGGAAAATGAAAACAGCTCCGGTAATAATCATGCCTGGCTTGATGAAGAAATACAAATATTAACGGAGGATAATTCGGCAATTAAAGTGGCCTACGATTTCATGCATAATCTGTCAAATGAGCTTGTTGACAGAGAATGGCCGATTGAGCATTTGAAATTCCTATTGTATGATGACAATCAAGCCCTAAAACTGAATCACACTGAATTTTTAAATGGCAACACCGGAGAGACTAAAGAATATGAAAAATCCAATTCTGCCGATCTGTTGGTGAATGCCCGGATCCAAACCTCATCTGCTGAGTTGCGACAATTTCTTTTTGATATATTGAATCAGTTCAAATCGCAGGAGGGAATTAAGATTGTGGAGAAATTCATTTCGTATTTCGAGAAATGAAGCGATTTCTATTGAAGGCCTGAAATATACCTTAAATGCAGGCTTTCAATCCTTTTTTTTGCCTCGTCCCAATCCCAAAGCCTGTCCAGATCATTTTTCACCTTTCCCAGACGTTCCATCACCAGTTTTTGATGGGTCTCAGGTATATCAGGAATTTTCTGTTTTTTAAAGCGTAGTCAAGCAAATTTTGAATGGCGTTAATCAGGTCTATATCGCCGATTTGTTTAACCTGCTCTATAATAATGTATTTCCTGGCTTGTATCTTCATAATAGTTTAATTTTACTAATCCTGTTTTCATAATTGCTAACAAAAGCTTTCCATTCAATTAACAGAATATTTTATTGCAATTCACTCCTCCTATTCTGTAGCATAAGCAGTTGAATTTCATACCCTAAAGAGTATAAAACTAATCTGAACATCTTTCCCATAAAAACATTACTTACTAAAAAAACACAATAACGTTTTGTTTTTATAAAAACATCCATAACTTTGCATTACAAAGTACTTTTAAAATGGAAAATTCAAAACAATATTTGGATAGCATACAAGAGATCCGGTCGATCATGGAACGGTCGTCCAAATTCATGTCGCTAAGCGGATTATCAGGAATTGCCGCTGGAATTACAGCCCTTGTCAGCGGGACCATTGCCTGGCTTTATTTGAAATCAGCCCTGAAGCATGAAGGAGCCTTTAACTGCAACGGATCCACCCAAACTCCCACCGTACATGAACAGATCTTCTTTCTCCTGTCGCTTGCGGTGGTTACTATACTGATTGCCCTCGCCTTCTCTTATTTTTTTACCCGCAGAAACGCCAAAAGGAAGAATCTCCCCATCTGGGACAAAACAGCTAAACTGCTGATCTTGAATATGGGGATTCCTTTGGTAACGGGTGGATTATTCATTCTGGCGCTTGTTTTCAATTTCCAAATGTATGAATTTGTAGCCCCTTCAATGCTTATATTCTACGGGCTGGCCCTTGTTAATGCGAGTAAATATACCTTTAGTCATACTCACTGGCTGGGTCTGGCAGAGATTGCATTAGGGCTGATTGCACTTATGTTCTTTACTTATGGACTGTTGGCCTGGATGATCGGGTTTGGTTTATTCCACATTATTTATGGGATAGTTTTGTACAATCAATTTGAAAAAAAACCTAATTCTTGAGTTATGAGATATGAGGTATGAATTATGAGATATGAGATATGAGTTTTGAGATATGAGTTTTGAGATATGAGTCATGAGTTATGTGAAATGAGTGACAAATGAGATAATCACTCATAACTCTTCTCTAATCACTTATTTCTCATCTCTTATCTCTCATCACTCTTGATATAGATAGATAATTTCAATGAAGAATATTATAGCAGATTTAGACAAGGCATTCGATAATCGGGTACGGTTGGGGATCATGTCTATGTTGATGGTTAATGACGAAGTAGATTTTAATTCAATAAAAGAAACGCTGAACCTTACCGACGGTAATTTAGCCAGTCACCTAAAAGCGCTTGAGGGTATCAACTATATTATCATGCAAAAAGAATTCGTAGGCCGCAAACCGAGAACAAGTTATTCGGCCACAGAACAAGGCAGAAAGGCTTTTAAATCACATCTGAATGCACTTGAAAAACTAATTCGGGGAGATTAATCTTTTTTTTGTATTTATACTTTGTATTTCAAAGTACTTTTAATTATTCTACAGATGCATCCATGTTTCAAAGTTTCAGTGACATATCACAATGACTATGAATGACAATAATAATGACAAATAACATCAGCCGATTATGAAAACGAACAAATTACTTTACCTGATTACGGTGTTAGGCTTCACCCTGCTATTTTACAAGAAGGGAAATGCCGGAATTAACTTTGGATTATTTGCAATACTGCTCATCGCCTTCTCCGGAATAATGAACAGGAGCGTCTGGAAAACAAAACAGTGGCTTATTATCACAGCGGGAACTTTAATCTCATCGTTTTCGGTTGCTTATTATGCCAGCCGTCTTTCCATTTTCATGGGCGTCATCTCCCTTTTAATTCTGATGACATTGCAAAGATCTAAATACACGTTTTATTTCATCGGCCTGGCCAGCAGCATAACGTCTATCATTGGCTCGGTCATTTTCAACATCCTGGGGAGATTATACAGACTAAAATATTTACGCCCTTCGCCACGGATCTCCCGCCAAACGAAATGGTCCGTAATTATCATTGTGGCTCTCGTCACTTTCTTATTTCTTACGCTCTATCGTTTGTCCAGCCCTATCTTCAACTCCTATTTCTTAGGAATATTTGATCATATAGACTGGGGATGGATCTTCTTCACCATCTTCGGATCATTTCTTTTATACTCTTTTTTCTTCAGACCACCCTTATTGAATAAACTGCTACGGCTTGAACCAAAATACGATCATACCATCAAAGAAACTTCGCTGAAACCCTACGAGTTATCCCTGTTCCGACTATTCTCCAATTTAGAAAGCGAACGCTCTTCAGCTCTCCTGTTGTTTGTTATTTTAAACCTGCTCCTGCTTTTTCTGAATATAACAGACATCCATTATATTTTCTTTAAAGGTGAACTGCCCAAAGGCATCACCTATTCTGACTACGTACACAGCGGAGTTGAAGCGGTGATCATGTCCATTGTATTCGCAATCCTGTTGATTGCCTATTACTTCAGGGGGCCTATCAATTTCGATGCTAAATCGAAAAACATCAAAGCGCTCACCTACCTGTGGATTGTCCAGAATATCGTTTTAATCGTGATGGCGGCGGTTAAAAACCAACTGTACATTGATGCTTACTCGCTGACTTATTTGAGAATAGGGGTGTATTACTACCTGGCCTTTTCAATTATTGGTTTGATTCTGACTTTTTACAAAATCTTCTTCAAAAAAGACACCTGGTTTCTGTTCCGCAGTAATTCATTTGTATTTTATTGGGTGCTGATTCTATCCTGCCTGTTTAACTGGAATATCATTGTAACCCATTACAACCTGAAATACAGTCATGAGATTGATTATTCCTATTTAAACAGCCTTGGCCACCAAAACTACCCGATATTGTGGGAAAGTAAATTTTATGATTCAATCAATAAAGAAGCCTATCAATTGCGTTTAACAGGTAAATACGAGACTTATTATCTGCCTGAAACAATAGGCACTTTTCTTGAAGACTGTGAAAAATCAGAAATTATTATCTGGTGCGCAACCAGGGAAAAAACCTACCAGTACTTTGAAGAACTTGCAAAATCGAACAAACTGACGAAATAGTAAAATGCATCATAACTGTAGAATAACGTTTCAATTCAATATATGAAACATTAAAACATTGAAACATTGAAAAGCATGAGATCTGACTTACAGGTAAAAATTTCAATGGATGTTCTTTCAACAATTGTCTTCATACGTCCCTGTCGTTCACCTTTTCTCACTTCATTGAAAGTGCTCGTTTTTCAATATTTCTCAGGAACTCTTTTACGACTCCTTCTATGGCTGATAAAAATCCTTTCGGTGGTATGAAATATGATAATGCAAAATGGCTTGTCCCATTATTTAGTTTTGTCGTTTACTTAAGCTGGTTATATATAATGTACTTAATTGATTCCAATTGCAAATCAGACATGACAGATTTATTCCTTGGCATGATTTTTTATGGAATTTTTGGAATTGCTTTTGTAATGGCAGCCTATATTTTTATCCCGGTAACACAATACTTCTATGAAAAGGGGGTAGCTGCCTTGAGTGTTTACATAGCAATGGCCAGCCTTTTACCTTCCCTTACGTGTTCATATTTTCTATCTAACGGTAGCGATTGGGGAAAAACTTTTTTTGTGGTTCTCACGATATTATCCGGATTCAATGTTCCTTATTTTTTGATGTTGATTCTTATTTTTAGAGATAGAAGCAATGTGTCTGATAATTAATAGAGTAGATTGAGTCTTGGCTTTTACTGTCACTAAAACATTCAATCTTTCATTAAAAACGGGGTTTGTTCGCTCTTTGTCCGCTCTTTGTTCGATCAATGTTCGCTTTCTAAGCGGAGGAACAGCGTTTATATTGAATCATTACAGTAATTTAAGTAACTTCAAATCAATTGCAAAATACTTTGACCATCAACTATGAATAGTATTCAGGATAACAGGGTTCAAAAGAAAGTCAATCTATTAATAAACAGTAATTTGCTGTGGGTAACCCTATTGGCACTTGCAATGGGTATGGTGGAAAGTGCAGTGGTGATCTACCTGCGTGAGCTTTATTACCCCCAGGGATTTAAATTTCCGGTACAGCTAACCTCAACGACTGTAGCCATCACCGAAGTAATCAGGGAGCTGGCAACGATGATCATGCTGTTAGCGATCGGGATACTGGCAGGGAAAACCAAAACCGGGCGATTTGCCTGGTTTATTTACAGTTTCGCAATTTGGGATATTTCCTATTATCTGTTCCTTTACCTGATCATTGGCTGGCCCTTAAGCTTATCCGAATGGGACGTATTGTTTCTAATACCCCTGATTTGGGTGGGCCCGGTCTGGGCACCGTTATTATTGTCCTTACTGATGATTTTATTGGCTTTATGTATTTTATATTTTTCCAATCAAAGTCAGACTGCAATTTTAAAGATGAGGGAATGGGTCCTTCTGATCGCTGGGGCTATCGTAGTCATCATTTCCTTTTGCAAAGATTATTACCAGTTTGTCACCTCTCATCATCCAGCAGTCTCTATTAATCAGCTTTTCTTTTCGAAAGAGGCCATCGCTTATTCAGCTCAATACATTCCTGACCGTTTTGATGTGAAGTTATTCCTATTCGGTTGTATCCTTATTCTCGCCGGGATCGGCATATACGTGGTTCGAAATTTAAAATCGTTAAGAAAATTAGATTGAAGTTTCAAAAACGTTTCATGCAGATCTTTAAACTAAGATTATTTAACAGCTGAGCCTCGTCTAATGTGTATGTTTTCATTTCGGCACAATCGATCCGTTAAGCAGGTTTTTAACGCCAATGATCTCATCGATACTTTCCCAAAAGACAAAATGGCCACGGAGGATGTAATCTTCTCTAATGTGGTTTGCGGCATTTTCAAGTTTTGGAACCCATGATATAGGAATAGTAATAATTCGATGGTCAGAAAGATGAAATGATACCGAATCAGGGGTAAAATCAATTTTTAAAATGGTTGGCATTTCTGCAAAGCTATTGTTATCCCCCGATCCTTATTGTATCTTTTTTTTGTTGTGTCTTTACAGTGCTCATCCCATGATTTTTTAATCAATTGAAAATTTTCAGTAACAATACGCCTCAATTTTAGCAATTCATTTCGTGAAAAACCCTGTTCATTCTCCTTTAAAGACCATTTAAGGACACCCCTCTAAAACTTGAAAGTAAGTTGTGTTACACGTTACATCTCATTTAGTCTTTACTCTCAGTTAAATAGCATGTTACGTTGGTTTGGAATGTAAAGTACCCAATATGAAATTGTAATGTAAAGATTACAATTGAAAAACTTTCATTTTACATTCAGAACAGGCCTAAACTAATGACATGTAACTGTTTACATGGGTTTACAATGTAAAATGACTTATTTTGAAAAAATTTAAGAAATAATATACCCTCCCACTATTTTCTCATAAATCTCAACCATTGCCTTTGCGTGATCAAATATATCAAACTTCGTTTTCACTCCTTTTCTGGCATTGAGGCTTAAATCGTTTAGGTTATCCGGATCAGACAATAACTCTGCCAGGCTTTTGCTCAGCTCTTCAGGTGTATTAGGCTGATATACCATACCGCCGCCCGAGAGGTGGATGATTTCGGGGAATGCACCGAGGGCAGGCTGAACGACGGGAATACCGCTGGCCATGGATTCCACCAGATACATTCCAAATGCTTCCCCATTGCGCACAGGGACTGAGATTAATGATACTTTTCTGAAAAAATCACGCCGTCCGGGACCTTCAAACATTTCATGAAATTCAACTTCACCCTCCAGTTTTTCCTGTGATAGTTTTTTCCTGAGTGATTTAATGTATTTGGTATCATCACCCGTAGAGCCGCCCGTTACGATCAGTTTAACGTCGTTAAAACCCTCTTTCTTTTTCAGCAGGATAAATGCATCCACCAGGATATCGAAGCCGTTTTCATAACACATCCGGGAGAGGTAACCGATATTCCTTGATTTTTCCTTTGCAGGGATGTATTCATAATCACCCGGATCGACACCCAAATGCAGGGAATAAACTTTTTCAACAGGCAAATCCATCCTTTGCAGCATCTTATCTCTGAAGTAATCGCTGACCGCAATAAAGGCATCCACATCAGCAGATTTTTCACTCATCAGTTTCCAGACTTTTTCACGATACCCGTTACCCATTGCATCAACCCAGACATCTTCATCCTGCAAGGAGCAAACCACCGGCACTTTTAATCGTTCTTTGATCCGGTGTGCCAGGCCCAATAACAATGCATTCGAAATGTGAACAATATCAGGCTTACCATATTTTTCCATCCAGTCAATCAGATGCTCCAACTCTTCTTTCTGTTTCCCATCCTCACCCAACAACATTGAAATGGTCATATCTTCCAATCCTTTGGCGTTTGTAGATCCTGCCATATTGGAGGCCAGTTTCAGCACTGGTTTGGAATTCAACAGACGGTCGAACCATTTGGGAGCCTTGTTCAGAAAGGGATACAATTGCTTGAGGTAGATGCTGACCGCACCATAAAAAACAGGAACTTCATTCAGATCGTGCTCATCGGAAAACAAAGGCAGGTACATTGGGATTTTTATAACCTGATGCCCCAATTTGCGAAGAGCCTCGACATACTTGCTGTCGCGCATGCAGTTGCCGCAGTAAAAACTGCCACCAGAGCCTGGGATGATTTGGATGATGTTCATCTAAAAGGTCATTAATTGGCGTTTAATATCAATTCTTTCCCTAATTTAAGCTTAATTAATCACTGGCGAGGCACTCTACTCGATTGGCAGCTGGTGTTCTATCTAATCAATTATTAAAGATAAATTTCACTATTCTCTCGGCTGCCATTGCCGTTACTGTATCTATATCATCTTTATTCCAAGTATCCTTAAAATAATTGGTTAGTTCTACTGCAATTACATATTTACTGTCTTTATAGCCAGATTTATTATTTATCGAACTCTGTTTCTTTGTCTTGAACCACTCATTGCTTATTGACTTATTTATATCTTCCTCCAGCAAGATCTTGTTGCCGAGTTTATTAACTATACCATTAAATTCATCTTTGTCGTAAATTCCTGCGTCTTGACGTATTATATCAATATTTCGCCCACTTGCAGGCATTATATGTTCAATATTGACATTTTCTGCAAAATCAAACTTCACACTTTTGCTTTTGGCGTATAAATATTCATTAAGGTAAACTAATATATTTTTATCATATTCAGAAATCGCTTCTGTAATGCTCTCTTTGCTCCAACTATTACTAATATGCTCGTTGAAGTCTTTCTTAATATCGTCAATTGAAATATTAGTATCAACCAATTTAATGTTTTCACTAAACAAAAATGTTTTAAAATTTTTGCTTGAATATCCAGCGTCAACCAATTCCAATATTGTAAATAATCTCAATAAACTCTCAGATATTTCTAAAACATTTTCTTCGGTAATAATTGTAGTCTCGTCTCGATACAAATATCCTATTAAATATAACTTGGCATTCTCATTGAACTTCAAGAGTAATTTGACAATTGGATAATCTTTAATTTTGTCCCAAACTTGAGCAACTTTAATCAAATTACCACATAATTCTAACGGGTTATTCAGTAATTCTTTTTTTATATCAGTGTAGTATCGTCTTAAACCCGGTGTAGTTACATCAACTGATTCGTTTTTAATATACTCCTTATTTAGAGCACGATTGATGTACATAAATTGCTGTAATATGGAGTCTATAGATACAATTTTACGATTATTTAGTTCATCGGTTAATTCGTTTATTTTTTTCCACAACTCGTTAAATGTTTCTTTATCATTACCCGCATTTGAATAAAGTTGTGCCGAAATAATATCTGCATCTGATAGCGGCATACCTGTAGAATTTAGCGAATTAAACATTGTGATTGCTTGTTCAATTTGCCAACTACGAATTTCAATAATCTGACATTTTTCCAGAAATACTTTTGCAAATTGATTAAGTTGCGAATCTGATTTTTCGACTAATCTTCCGTAAAAGAATTTGAAATTGCGGAAATGATTGGTGTATTTATTATCTTTTTGTTTGCGAGGAATTTTATGCACATTTTTTTCTGCCTCAGTAAAATCTATTGCTTCAATAATTTTCTTTATTTCTTTTGAGTGCAACTCATTGATAGATTTATTTTCAATTACTAAAATATTTTTAGTTTTAGTGTTGTCTTTCAGCATAGCAGGAATTTCTTCGTCTTCTGCTTTGTATAAAATCACCATAATTTTATTTCTCTTGGCTTTAAGTCCAGCTTTTAATGCCGCGGAGTCTTCATCATCTGGGAGTTTTGTAATGACATCATTTAATCTTATTAGCAATGCTTTAAGCAACAGCAAAAAAGTTGCAGTTCGTTGTTGTCCATCAATTAAACTCAACTTATTTGTTTCCGAACAATCTACGATAATTGTACCGAAAAAGTATGGGTCACTGGCACCAGAATCAATAAACGATTCAATGTCTTGCCACAATTTATCGCATTGGGTTATGTCCCAAGAATACCCACGTTGATACTCAGGTATTACAAAGTTTGCAGATTTTTCTTGTTTAAGGTACCCGCTAATCAGTTTAAGTGTTGGTTCAATATTTTTTGCCATTTTTTTTGTTTTATATCTATCAATTTTGTTCTAAAAAATATTCATCTCGCTCCTCTGGATTTGTTCCTCAAATGTTTAAAGCGGCTGGTGTGGAATTGCATTCCACATCAATTAGCCAGGGATTTACAATCTCCCATTCGCTCTGCACCTTACTGGATATCACTTTCAATCATAGTTAGTTTAGTTTTTCCCATAAAATTAGAGTAAATCCTGTTCGTTTCGATCTTCCTTTACATATTTTTCAAAAAACTTCTCCAACTCCTCTTTTGTAAAATAATTTCCTTCCAGGAAAAAACTTCCGATTGTATTCCCTAAATGAAAGGGAAGTTTTGATATATCCATACCGTACTTCTGCTGATAATATTCAACTGCATTCATATTTTGTATATCCCTCATGACATTTTAGTTAAATTGTTTTGAAATAAAGCTTTCATTATACTTGCATCGGCGGCCATGATCATTCTTTCAGAGGCCTCGTAATATTGCTTCTTGTTCATCATTGACCAGTTAACTCCCAGGTTTCTCTTCTGCAGGATCTTATCAATAAACAGTCTTGACGATCTCCCGTTACCATCCCTGAACGGGTGAATCGCGATTAGCTCGGCATAAATCTCCGCGGCGCCTGATACAATCCTGTCCTGATCTGTTTCATCATTCAATTTGGAAAGGAAAGGATTTATGACATTGTTGAATAAAAAATCCAGCGAACTATTGATATTGTGCATCGGAGCAAAGATGGCGGTTCCTCCATGTATGTTCACATTCCGGGTTTTGCCTGCCCAATCATAGATATCTTTAAACATCCTTTTGTGCAGTTCAAATAAACCCTCTTTAGTGAATTTGATTTCACCTTCGAGTATCAGTTCTTTTATGTTTTTGTAAATCGCTCTCTCAATGCTGTTAAGCTCTTCGTGGCTCCTAACACCAAATTTATTGACGAGGACATTGGTATCTTTGTAGGTATAGGGATCAATTTTATTGGTTTCGGGTTTTTCTTCCCTTTTGGATGAATCGACTTCCCAACCATCTTTTGTTCTGACATAAACATGCCCCGACCATATTCTCTCTTCTCCGGTTTTTGATTTTATTCCCTTACATAAAATGTTATCGAAAACCTCCTGAACAAATCTCATTGATCTTTCATCCATATCCGTATTTCCCAATAGTAATGAATATCCAAAAGTAAACCTCCGGTATGCCAATACATGTCACACTTCCATATTTTTATAAAAATTTTGCGCTTCAGTCAACATTTCTGTAATCTCCGTTTTCAGATTTAATGGTTTTACAACTTTTGCCTGAGTTGCCATCATGAGCAGCCGTTGTTTTAGTTCAAAATTTACCACCATCCTGTAAGAGAAGATGATTTCGTTTGCTGTTTCGCCAATAATTTTTTGCGAGGAATGAAGTGGCAATGATTCAAGTAATTTTCCCTGGTAAAAACTGCAAACAAGTTCAATATCTTGCGGTTTTTCCTGTTCTGATGCATTAATGCCAATGACGTTTTGGAATAAGTCAACAACATCATTCTTCTTTCTCTTTTTGAATACGATCCCCGACTCGTGTATCCCTGTAATCCTGTCAAGGCCAAATGTCCTGATTTCATTTGTTCCGGCAAGAAAACCGATCACATACCAACGATTCATATACTCACGCAGGAGATACGGCTGAAAATGATGCACTTTCTCCGTGCCAGCAGTAAAACGCTTGTATTTCAAAATTATTTCTGATCTTTTCTGAATGTAAAGAGCAATATCCCTGATATATTGCAAACCACTAAAAGATTGGTAATCTTCGAATTGAATGATTTCTGAAACATTGGAACCTTCCTTAAGATAACTTGTCAACAGATCCAAGTTTTGCGAAAATTCGAGCAATTTCAGAAAATATGGATATGTTTGATCCTCATTTTCAATAAAGTATCCCTTCCGGCAAATAGAATACTTGATGTCAACGCCAAATTCCGCCCGTAAACTCTCAATATCACGTTTGAGTTGTCTTTCGGAAACCATTATCCCAGATTCTGTAATCCTATCAAGCATCTCCAGAATGGTCGGAAATTTTGACTTTTCGAGTAGCTGAAGAATTTGAAGGTATCTTTTAATTTTAGCCTGGTATGACATTCTCAAAGTATTAATATCTATTTTTCAATAAAAATGACATATTAACGATTCAAGATACATTAGTTGCTCCATTAAAATGAGGAGGATATGTATTGTAGTTCAACCCAAAGCTACTAAACAAATTAATAATTAAAGCGTAAATTCAAATACTTTTTATTCAGGTAAAAATAACCATGGATTCAATGAGGACTTCCAATTTTAATTTTTTATGATCCCATGGTGGGCCATCAGGATGTATTTAAAGGACTTAAGATCCGGCAATGCTTTGATTGATTCGATCTGTTCTGCAGTATTCATGTTAAACTTTTTAATAAAAGGCTCTGCCTTGCCGTTAACCACTATGCAGTTATCTCCGGTAAGCAGATAATCATTGTTGATGATGTAGCAAACCGATCCCGGCGTATGACCCGGTGCATGGATCACTTTAATCATTAATCCGTCAATATGCAAGGTATCGTTGCTGTTAAAAAGATGGTAAGGTCCATACTTCCAGATGTTTTTAAACGGTGGCATTTTTGTTGTGGTGCCGTTGATCATCTGTTCTTCATCTTTATGCATATAGATTTCGGGATTTTTGAAAAGTCCGATGGAGCCGGTATGATCGGTATCAGTATGTGTCAGAAGGATCGTTGTGATCTGATCAGGGGTTAATCCAAGCTTCTTTAATTCTTTGAGAAATGAGCTCTTCCCGATTCCTGCATCAACCATCAGGCAGCTCTGCTTCCCTTTAAAAATAAAGGCATTGACGAACTTATCCTTTACACACCAGACCGAATCATTAACAGCCGAAGTTTCCGCCGGAGTCATGCTCCGCGTAGCCATCCAGAAGTTGAAGATAAATACTGCGCTGCCAATTACCAGCAATCCCACAAGAATTCCGAATCCCCAGAGGGTTCTTTTAATTACTTTCTTCATCTAATATTGAGTTAGATTTTTGTTTTAGTTGTATGCGAATTTCACGAATTTGTTACGAATTAACACGAACGCACTGAACAAGGTACGTGTTAAATTTAACATTTAAATTTATATAAATATAATCGCATTCGGTTCGTGTCAATTCGTCCTTAATTCGTGTAATTCGCAATTCATGTAATTCGCTATTTACTGAAACAATAGATACTACCATCCATTGCCCCTACAATAATCATATTATCAACGACGGCGGGATTATTTGGGATGCCGCTTCCAAGTTCATAAGTCCATGTTTTGCTGCCGTTAGATAGATTTAGGATGGTCAGATCACCCCGCATGTTTGCTACAATTACCTTATCATTTACAATTACCGGAGAGGCTTCAACCACTTTGTTGGTATTGTAACTCCACAGCAACTTTCCGGTGGTCTTGTCGAAACAATAAACAAATTTATCCTTATTGGCAGTCACTACCTTGTTCCCGGATAAAGCGGCAGAGGCCACAAAAGGCTGTCTTGCCTCTTTCTTCTCGTTTTCCCAGCTCCAGAGGATCTTTTTGTTCTGAACATCCACCTTGGAAAAACGTCCGTCATAATCACCAATGTAAGCCATTTGCTGTTCTACCGGACAAGAGCCAGCCACATAGGTAGCTACATCTATTTTGGCATCGAGCTTCCCCTTGCTGATATCAACAACATGCAAAAATCCGTCACATCCTCCGAATATCGCTTTCCCATTGAAACAGGCGGCAGCGCCATTGATGTAATTACTGGATTCGTATTTCCATTTTACTTTTCCTGTTTCAGCATCGACACAATGAAGAAAATAGTCATAACTTCCCACCACCAGAAGAGTCTGATTTCCTGATTTCCACCAGTTGACAGAACCCATGATCTGGTTCTCGGTTTTGTATTTCCAGATCAATTTGCCATCAGTAAGCTTCAGCGCAAAGAGAGTACCGTCCAGATTGCCGATATATACTTTGCCGTTCAAAATCAATGCAGGAGCCTCAATGGAGTTTTCAGTCTTGTATTTCCAGATCAGTTTTCCCTTCATATCAATACAGAAAACGGTTCCGTTGGTGCTTGCCACCACAATTTTACCGTCACAGCTTACCGGTGCAGATTTTATATTATCACCCGTTTGAAAAGACCATAACAACTTAGGATTTTCGGGAATGTCGACATTTGTGGTTCCTGTCAGACTCTGGTTACCGCGAAAGTTATTCCAGCAATTGGTTGTCTGGGCCGAAAGCTCAGACATGATCAATGCGACTAAAAGAGAAAGAATTAAAGTTTTCATTTGAATCACCGATGAAATTAGAAATTACGAATTACGAATTACGAATTGCTTATGAATGAATGAAATCCTCCAGTCTAAAGCCTAAAGCCTAATGTCTAAAGCTGAAAGTGCGCCTGTCGGACAGGCTTTTGCTACAATTTTTGCCGTTTCGGCTAAGCCGGATTCGATGGACTCATTAAAGGGTACACCGATTTCCACATCAAATCCCCTGCCAATGAAAGTGAAACCGTATTTCTCGTGATATTTCTCTGTCATTCTGACGCAGATCCCGCATTTGATACACTTCTGAGGTTCATAAACGATATCATGAGCAAATTTCTTCGTAACCAGTCTTCGGTCATTTCCTGCAAAATGCTTCTGGTCAGCATTGTACTCTCCGGAATACAATCTCAGTTTGCAATGATCTATTTCCCGGCAATCGCAATGAAGACAACGCTGTGCTTCCAGAATCACCTCCTCTTTGGTAAATCCGGCATTCAGACCTCTTGCCGGAGTGACTCTTTCTCTTTCAACTGATTCTTTGAGATATTCCGACAATTCTTCCCTGAGGAGACGGCCAAACCTGGAATTGAAAAGCTGTGGTTCTCCCTTGGGCTCTTTTCCCGATAAATACTGGATTACTGAGAATGCGACTTCTTTTCCCTGTCCTAACGAACGGATAGCCAGTTTAGAGAAACGCAAGCTGTTTCCTATGGCAAAGACTCCCTTTTCCGAAGTTTGGTAACTGTTTTTATCAGCTTCTATTCCTCTATCATTCAAAGAAATTCCCCAGGATTTTATCTCTCCGCTGATCACACCGGTTGAGATGACCACTGCACCGTACTGACTCCGGATAGAACGAAATTCGTCTGCATCTATTTCCTTTCCACCTTCAAACTTTACTCCTGTACTGAGAATGGAAGCAATTTCACAATCCAACACTTCTTTTGGAAGAAGATCATCGGCTATTGCAGTACGCAGCATTCCTCCGGCTACCCTGTTCTTATCAAATAAAGTAACCTGAACGCCTTTTAACTGCAGGTAGTAAGCTGCTGCCAATCCGGCAGGCCCTGCTCCAATGACAGCTGCGGTTTTACCCATTGAAGGCAGTGGATCAAAAGGATGAACGTCATTTTCATCACCTACAAAACGCTTCAAAAGACAAATAGAAACAGGAGAATCGATGCTCTTCCGGCGACAGGCACCTTCGCACGGTGCCGGACAGACACGTCCTAAAACAGCAGGCAGGGCGATATCCTTTTTTACTTCAACTAATGCATCATAAAAATAGCCTGCAGCAATGAGCCTGTTCATCAGGGGAATATTCATATGAGCCGGACAAGCAATCTGACAGGGACCTTCACAATCTCCAACATGTTCACTCAACAGAAGTTCAAGGGCTACCTGACGGGCTTCCTTTATCTCGTTATCATCCGTAACGATTGACATCCCCTCAGTAGCCGTCACTGAACAGGAGGGAAAGAGCTTCCCGTTATGCGTATCCTTAACCAGACACAGCATGCAGGAAGTAAAATGCCCCAGCTCCTCGTTCAGACATAATGCCGGGACTTTAATTCCGGCAACCTCTGCGGCTTTTATAACTGAAGTGCCGTTTTCAACCTGTATCTCCTGACTATTTATTTTGATCTTAATCATTAATCGAATTTCATTAACCGAATTTCACGAATTAGAGACGAATTTACACGAACAACCAAAAGGGGCGGGCGACTGGGCCCAACAGGGCGACCACGCAGGGTCGCCCCTACATCATTTAACCAAAACTGCATTCACAGGGCAAACCTGGCGGCAGGCATCACACTTGATACATAAATCGGTATTAATGCTATGCTTTTCAAGGGGCGTAAACGGTATTGCATCGACCGGACAGCGTTGCACGCATTTGGTACAACCAATACAGTCGTCATTGATGGAATATTTTATTAAAGCGCTGCATTTACCGGTCGGACATATTCCGTTTAGATGAGCCTCGTATTCATCCCTGAAATATTTTAAGGTGCTTAAAACCGGATTAGGCGCTGTTTTACCCAACCCGCAAAGGCTCCCTTTTTGGGTCCATATAGCCATTTTCTCCAGTTCTTCCAAATCTCCCTTCTTACCCTTTCCTGAAGTCAGGTTCTCCAGAATATCGAGCATCCGTTTTGTTCCCACGCGGCAGAAGGTACATTTTCCACAGGATTCGTGCTGAGTAAAGGAGAGAAAGAACCTGGCAATGTCCACCATACAGTCCGTATCGTCCAGCACAACAAGTCCTCCCGAACCCATCATGGCTCCCAAACTGCTCAGAGATTCATAATCGATATGAGTATTCGCCAAATGAGCCGGGATACACCCTCCTGAAGGCCCGCCGATCTGCACGGCCTTAAATTTACGACCGTTGGCAATACCGCCGCCAATTTCTTCAATTACCTGCCTGATGGTGATTCCCATTGGCACTTCAATCAGCCCTCCGCGTATTATTTTACCTGCGAGAGCAAAAACTTTGGTCCCTTTACTTTTTTCGGTTCCGATGTTGTCAAATCTTTCGGAAGTCTCCCTGATGATATAGGATATCTGGGCAAAAGTCTCCGTATTATTGACCAGGGTTGGTTTCCCTAATAATCCTTTTACGGCAGGGAACGGGGGCCTCAAGTGTGGAAACCCTCTCTTCCCTTCAATAGATGAAATCAAAGCTGTTTCTTCGCCACAGACAAAAGCCCCGGCACCTTCGTAAATCTGTACACTAAAATTGAATCCGGACTGCAGGATATTTTCTCCAAGCAGATTATTCGCAAGGCATACATCAATAGCCGCTCTGATTCTTTTCACGGCTAAGGGATACTCTGCACGGATATAAAAGTATCCACTGTGCGCACCCACCGCGTAAGCTCCAATGATCATTCCTTCAATCACTCTGTAGGGATAGGATTCCAAAAGCATCCGGTCCATAAAAGCGCCGGGATCCCCTTCATCGCCGTTGCAGATGAGGTATTTGGTGTCGTTTTCCTGATGGGCAACCATTTCCCATTTAACACCGGTGGGAAATCCTGCTCCTCCCCTTCCTCTTATGCCGCTAACCTTCACTTTTTCAATCACCTGCGAAGGAGTAAATTGTTTCAGCACCTTTTTTAAAGCTAAGAATCCCCCGTGATTTTTATATTCCTCGAGATCAAGGGGATTCATTACTCCCCTATTTTCGGTAGCAATCGGTAATTGTCTTCCGAGAAAAGCGGCCACAGGCTTCTCTCTTACATCCAACAAATAACTCTCTATCCCATTCCAATTGGCATCATTCTGTATATTCCCGATAGAATTTACAAATCTGTTTTTAAATCGCGAAAGCCAGTTCTGAGATTTAAAATGCTTTTCAACGATACTTTTAATGTCTTCAGGTTTAACCTTCGAATAAAGGGTCGAATGGCCATGATGAGGCACAATCTCAACTAAAGGTACCTGATGACACATTCCGACACATCCTACGCTTTTAAGCTTTACATTCAGATTATTCTTAACAAGAACATCCTCAACGCTCTGCCTTATTTCCTCACTGCCGCTTGCTACGCAGCAGGAACCAAGACCAATCCGGATTTCACCTTTAATCTCTCTTCCATCCGCTTCCCTGAACTGTGTCTTATTTTTATCTCCTTTCAGGGATTCAAAATCATCAATAATCTGTCCTGCCTTGTCGCTGGATACGTGACCATAAGTAATGCCATCAATCTGTATAACAGGAGCCAATGTACAGCATCCCAGACAACTCACCTTCTCAATGGTATATTTTCCGGTATCATTGGTGTACTGGCCATCCGGCAGTTTCAGCTCCCTTCTGAATGCATCATAAACCTGTCCCGCACCTTTTACGTGGCAGGCTGTACCAATACAGACCCTTACCATATGTTCTCCTACAGGTTTAAGTCTGAACTGCGAATAAAAGCTTGCCACACCAATGATTTCAGCAGGTGTAATGCTGGTTAAATCAGCCACCTTTCGTAAAACATCCTCAGGCAAATAATTATATTCTTTTTGAATGGCCTGCAGAATGGGAATAAGGGAATTTTTGGATGTTCCCTTCTCCGCAATTATTTGATCAACTTTACCCAGGTCACTCATTCTGTTTTCTTCTGTTTAATTGGGCAAGGGTAAACCTTACCCCTACGGGTACTATCTTCATTTTTTACCGATGCAATAGAGAAATTTGGATGTCCTGATATACATCTTCCCTTCTGCAAAGGCAGGGGTCGTAAACATTTTATCCCCTACATTGCTTTCGGCAAGCAGCTTCTGCTCTTTGGATACTTCGTAAACCCTCATCCGGCCATTGGTATCAACAGAATAAAGCTTGCCGTCATTTACCACGGGCGAGGAATAAAATCCGGGGCCATCCTCTTTTTCCCAATATTTACTTCCTGTTTTTGCATCATAGCAAACCAGAACCCCATAGCTCGTTTCCAAAAACAACAATCCGTTTGAAGAAACAAGACTCGCCACTTCGGGCATGTACTCGGTACTTTCCCAAACTACTTTAGAAGAGGCAGGATCTATGGCGGCTAACTTGGCATATTCGTTTGCGGCAAAAATCAATCCGCTTCCAAAAGCAGGAGAACAACCTACTTCACCGGACATGCAGTTCACATTCCAAAGCTCTTTCCCCGATTCAGCGTCATACCCGGCAACCAATGGATCTGCGGATAACACAACCTGGTATTTCCCTCCAATATTGGCGATAATGGGGCTTGCCCATGATATTTTCACCTTCCGTTCAGTTTCCCATTTGGTTTCCCCGGTCATATTATTCAAAGCAATCAGCTTATGCGTTTTGTTGTTATCATACTGTACGTAAACCTTATCTTTCCACATAATCAGTGATGATGCATGACCATAATGATTATCGGGAAGCCCAAGACTCCTGGCCCACACTCTTTTACCAGTCATATCAAAACAGATCACATCCCCATTGGCAAAAATGGCATAAACCATGTTGCCATCCGTAGTTAAAGAGGAAGCCGCAACGCCTGTATCCTCAGAAACCTTAGGCATACCGGCTGAACCGGGAATATTGTCTACCGGCTGAGTCCACAATAATTTACCTGAATTGCCGTCAAAACAATAGACTTCACGTTTTTGAGTGTTAGCGCCTGAAAGAAATACCTTATCCCCCCAGATAACCGGTGAATTATTGCCAAATTTAGGGACAGCGGCCTTCCAAAGAATATTTTTACCGGAAGTAACATCAAAGTCAACAGGAACATTTTTGTGGTAGGATACACCCAATCCAAACGGTCCCCTGAAAGAAGGAGAATTTACCTTTATGGCATCACTACCGGGAAGTTTGATTTCAGCAGGAGCCGATGCCGGAGCCGCGGAAGCAGGAGAAACAGCCGCTGAATCCTTTTTAGCTGTACTATCCTTGACAACAGGCTGGACAGTTTGTCCGCCACCCACTTCTACCACCTCAATTCCGTTTGGTTTTTCTCCGGGAGCTTTTCCCAAAGCCTTCTCATCAACCTGGTATTTCTGTAGATGATCTACTGTAAGAAAGGATGCTCCGATTCCGGCCACAAATATCAGTGAACCCACAATCAATACCCATCGCTGCGTGAGCATCCGGTTAGCCAGTTCGTTTTCATTTTCGGAAACCGGTTCTGTTATTTTTGATTTTAATCCGTAATAAGTACGAAGCGCCAAAACAAGAACGATCGCTCCAGCCAACAACAAAATACCTCCTGTTTTAATCTGCCATTGGGTATTGAAATAAGCTTTCCTTGCTAATAAGTCAAAATTGCGAATCTCAGCTTTTAAAGCATCATTATCCTTATCCTGACTCAGTTGTTGTACAAGAGCCGCAAGCGCTTCACTGTCGAGGGGCTTGCTGCGGGTCATCTGAAAAAAATTCAATAACAACAAAAGGGCTACTGTGATACTGAAAATGCCTGAGACAATGGCCGCATTTTTCGATAATTTCAGTTTTTCTTCTTTATTCATCTTCTCTTATTTTCAAAGTTTCATGTCTCAAAGTCTCAAACAGTTTCATTAAACTTTGAACCTACTGAAACTTTTGGAACTTCCTTTTTAACAGGACAAAAATTCATACAGCGTCCACAGCTAAAGCAATTACTTTTATCAGGCACATAATCCGTCCGACTTCTGTAAATGACCTGATTCAACAGCATCAGCCCAAAAATCAATCCGATAAAACCTCCGGCGAGCATACCACCGTAATAAAATTTCTGCCGGATAACGGATGCTTCCTGTACCAATATATCCATCGATTTACCAGAACTCAGAAATGCCTGTACATCCAGATTTTTACTGTCATCTTTTACCTCAGGTTTTTTTATTAAAAGTTCTGCCAAATAAACTTTAGGATGTACTTTTGATAAATACGTATGTGCCTTAGAACCTGCAAATCCGCCAATAAATATCCAAACGGGAATCAACAATGCATAAATCATAAACCTGCTGACTCCCCATTTCTTTGCTTTCCGGACCTTGTCACTGGTTGGATAATCAATCGCATCAAAAGGACAGGAACGTTCACATAATTTACACTGAATGCATTCAGCCGGGGTCACCGTTAAATGCCATTTTGAAAAGCGCGACATCCAGCTCAGCAATACTCCATAAGGACAGAAAAAACGGCAATAGGGTCTTGCCACAAACATTCCCATCAGTAAAAATGCGGCTCCCAGAGCAAGCATAATGAATTCGGCATCTCTTCTGTATATTCCGACAAATGGATCATACCGGCAAATGATGAAATCAGTCCCGGTAGCCGCAAACAAGATCGCCAGCGCAAGATAAATATAAGGGAACAAACCTAAGATCTTTCTCAGCCATTCAGGCAAAGACAGGGGTTTTATGACCAGCAGGTCCTGTATAGCCCCCAACGAACAGGCCCCGGCGCAGAATACCCGTCCAAAGAAAAGTGCAAAAATAAGGGGAAGCAGAAAGAATAGCAACGTTGTAATGGATATAGCGTAGGCAGGGTCAAAGAAGGTGAGCGTCATGTTTTGAATCGCTCCTATCGAACAGATGCAGCCATGTCTGTAAAATCCAAAGTACACGATCGTAAAAACAGACAGCCACATAATTCCTTTCCTTGATCGTTTTTTTATGGCTAACCAGGAAGCAATGGAAAGGACAGCCAAAAGAACCAATACATCGAAATATTCCAATGCAAAAGCTCTCGGCTCCGGAGTTACCGGACTCGGTTGAATATATCCATTCCCAAACTCAGGCTTTGGGAAACGTTGCTGCTGAGCCATACCCGTGAAAGTAAGGAGTATGATCATCAGAAGCAGGTATATTTTATTGAAGTATTTCATCTGTTTTCTAAGGCTGTAGGCTGTAGGCTGTAGGAACACCAAGTCGCAACCATTAGCACATTGATTTATTTTATTCAAGTATCTCATCTGTTTCTAAGGCTGTAGACTTTAGCAACTCTAAGTTTGCAACCATTAGCACATTAATTATTTATGTAAATTAAACGGAACTGAAGTTTTTGCTTAAACCTTCTGTGGTCTTAAAGCACGAATCAATCCTCCAAGCACCTTTTCGATCTCATTAAATTTAGATTCAAATTCCTTAGTATTTGTTTCTTTAAAATAACCCAGCCGGTCTGCCAAAGAATATTGATAATGCAATTCCCTTAAAGAACCGTATGCAATATCAAGAAATCTGACATATTCTGGTTGGCTCTCTCTTGCGCATCCCTCGACTATATTTGAAGGAATAGAAACAGCCGCTCTTCTCATTTGAGAGGTTAAACCGAAAATCTCTTCCTTTGGAAAACACTTGGTTCTCTCATAAATCAAAACCGCCATTTCATCGGCCAGTTCAAAGGCTCTTAATTTAGTATGATCCCTCATTTTAAGGCTTTAGACTTTAGACTTTAGGCTTTATGAAAACCGCCAATCTTAAAGCCATATTTTTTAAATTTATTTTCATATTTATTCTCCTTCCGTTTATAGAGCTTTTTCCTACAGTCTACAGTCTACAGCCTAAAGTCTACAGTCTACAGCCTTTATGCTTTCGTATCTTTAGTCCATCCTCCCTTAACCTTATAGGGTGTCCTTGCTTTAACCCTTGTTATAGCATCAGAAGGACAGAGCCTCGCAATCGAACATTCATTGCAGTTCACACATATATTATGCATAATCTGCAGATGCAAAGAACCGTTTCCAAAAGAGGTGCATCCTTTGACACATTTGGCACAGCCAATACACAACTTCTCATCGATCACATATTCAAAATAGGGCTCCTCAATGTACTTTCTTTTGATGGCCGAAGTCGGACAAAGCTGATTCTCCCCGGCAGTGGATTGTTTGTTGGCATCCGGTTTCAGGTACCCCCCGCACAGATCGCAATAACCACACAAAGCATAAGCATGAATACACTTGACAGCCGAAGGTTTCATCACGCAGGACGTTGCGCACCGGCCGCACTGTGTACATTTAAACGGGTCTATCTGCCAGACGTAATTATCTTTCCCGGCTTTAGTGGCAGCATAACCGCCTAATCCAACCAAAGCAGCCCCAAGCGAAATTCTCATTCCGCTCCTGATAAAATCACGTCTGTTCTTTTTTTTATTTTCCATCGTGCTGCTGTTTAGCCTTTGGAAGATTACATTCTTTATTCTTACCACAATATTTGCATGACGATGATTCCTGACACTCCTCCGCCATCACAATTTTATGTTCCAATGCCAGGATCGTGGTGACCAATCCTATCCCCGAGAGAATAATCCATCGACCGCTTTGCCTGAAAAATTCTTTCCTGTTCATTGTCTTTTATTTCTGTACAAATAAACGAATAACTTTTTTGTCAAAATCAAGGGCATACACATTCCCCTTTTCATCGACAGCAACCTCGGGAGCATGTCCATTCGGTTGAAAAACAGCAGGCGGGGCCACTACACATAAAAACTCGCCCGAAGGTTTATACTTCTTGATCCTTACCAATCCTTTTTCACTGGTAATAAAACTTCCATCGGGGGCAAAAGCAAAATGAGCCGGGTTGCAGCAACCGTTGAATCCTTCAATCTTCACGGATTGGTTCTCCCAGAATGTCCGCAATACCCCGTCTGTTGTATAATTTTCCAGGGAATGCTTCCCCGGATTGACGATCCACAATTCATGATCACCGTTAAAAGCCAGGTCAAAATAGGGACTCGGAACCACAAAACCATGTATTTGTTCATTACCGGTCTTCCCTTCTATCTCACCCAATTTTCTGCCTTCCAAATCGAATACCCATACCTTTCTTTTTCCGGCATCCGCCACGTAGATCTTACCATCATTTTCGGCAATGGAAGTAATGACAGTGCTATCGTTAAAATTATCCAGGTCATTTATCTTTTTTTCTTTAAGACTTAAAATCTCTACAGAATTTTTAAATCCAATGAGTATATGTTCCGGAGTGGCAAAAATGCACCTCGGCTGATTATCCATGATAATCTCTGAAAGCAGCTTACCGGATGGCTCAATGATCTGCAGCCGATTATCTCCGGCCAGGTATATCCGGTTATTCTGATAGGAAATGGCAGTCGGCGTAGTAAAGTTTATTTTAAAATTACGGCTTTCCTTATAGAGGATCAAGGAAGTGTCCACTTTTGCAAAGGCATCCACGTCCAGCTCGTAAGGATTGGCCGGACGATTGTCCGGGATCTTGGATACAAAGTCATAAACAATGATTCCTACGATGGTCATCACCAGAAAGATCAAAAATGTTACGATGCCTTTGTTTTTCATCATTTATTATTTGTTGAACCCCTCCGGGGTTCAGGTTTTCATCTAATCATTTCCCCGGATTACATCCGGGGCTATTCATATTTAAACATTTCGTGATTGACTCTTTCCATTGCATTTCCACATCCCTTGCCGTCTGCTTTAGCTGACGAGCCTGATTAATGAGGATTGCGGCTTTAGCCTCATTCCATCAAAATAGGTGGCTAAAGCCAATTCCTTCCTTTACTACTCTCCGTCAGCTAAAGCTGACGGCAAAGAATGAAAATTTCTTATGCGTAATTCTTTAATTCGTAATTATCTCTTGTTCATATCAACGCACACCATCTTTTTCGAATCCCTCAGCAACAGGTACCCGTCCGCCAATGCCAACGGTGCCCATGCGTCCGCTCCGTCGGGGATTACTTTCACCTGATCCAATTCGATATATTTACTGGTACTCGGCTTCATGATCGTCAGGGTTCCCTCATCGTCCAGAAGGAAAAACTTGTTATCCGCCAACAGATAAGGGCCCAATCCAAACCGCTTTGTGGGTCCGCTTGACCAAACGATCTTTTTACAATCCGAAGGATCCACACAAAGAAACTGATTTCGAAGCGATCCCCCGTCTTTCGGCGAAACCCCGAAAAGATGCTCCTGCCAGTAGATGGGTGTTTGCTGTTCACAGGCCAATCCATCCCTTGGCGGATAAACCTGTAAGACTTTGATGGAAAACTGTCCCCCACTTTCGCTCAATTGCAAGGACATGCTGCCGGCGCCATAACCTGCCGTCATAAAGATCTTTCCATTCGGCATACAAACCGGTGAAGGCGCCACTACCGAATGATTCCATGCAGAAGTCTTCCAGAGTACCTTGCCGGCCTCCGGGCCATCGGCCGCAACGCCCAGCAATCCGCCGATTGCACTGTAAACGTACATTTTCCTTCCGCCAAAAGTATAGGGCATGATGGACGAATGCGACATCTTCCAGTTATCCGGATTAGGTGTCTCCCAAAGAACCTGTCCTGTTTCACAGCTGACACCAATCATCATAGCGGTTCCCCCTGTTGCGAGGATGGCCACATCGTTGTCGATCAAAGGACACTGTCCGGTGTACCAGAACGGAATTTCAGATTTGAATTTTCGGGAAATATCGATCCCCCACCGAAAATTTCCGGTAGACCTATCCAGACACATCACCTGCGCCCGCGGGCCCATAGTCAGAACATATTTTTCCGTCACCGCCGGAATGGTCCTCGACATCCCGTGATTCCGCTTGATAAAGATGTTATAGCCTCTCCGCCACAGCTCTTTGCCGTCCTTTAACGAGAAACAGCGAAGCTGATCAGCCTTTTCCTGCTCACTGTAATCCATGATGTAAACCAATCCCTTGTAAATGGCAGCTCCCGAATGACCTTCCCCGAGATTAAGGGTCCACCGGATATCAGGTCCCTTAACTGGAAATTTCTCCAATAGCTTTACAGGAGATTTGCTGATATTGTCGAAGTCCTGTCCGCGGAACCTGGGCCAAGATTCCTTCATCTCCTCAAAACCGGAAGAGAAAGACTGGAATAACTTTCCAATGTCCACTTTCTGGGTGGTGGTATCCCCTGTCCCCCGGTTGTCCGTACCTGGAAGACTGACCGTAAATTTCCGGGTAGGATTCCATAGTATCCACCAGGCCAGTAAGATCACGGCCAGAGCAACAAGCGATTTAAATGCTATATCAGCGATTTTCTTATCTTTCATTTAAAGCTCTCAAAAATTTGCCACCAAAGCACCAGAACACTAAATTACACCAAAGATTTCGGGAATCTTAGTGGTCTGGTGTTTTTGCGACAAATATTATCTGTTTTTTACATCATAGATCATCAAAGCAGATCCATGCCGTAAAAATAACATTCCGTTATAGAGGACAGGATGCGCCCAATAGGGTCCTTCACCTCCATTCACTCTAAAGATACTGATTATTTTAAATTCATTTGCATCAGGTTGAACAAGTGCTACATTCCCCTGCCTTTCTTCATAACAATACAACAATCCATCGGCGGCAATAATGGAACCTTTTGTAAACCAATCCTTTTCCCAATTGGTCTTACCGGTCTCCCAGTTAACCGAAATCCATTTGCCTTTCGAATTATTTTCCCAATTCGAGCCATACAGATTTCCATTTACCAAAACGACTCCTCCGTGATGGGTATCCAGATCATCATTTCTCCACTTCAGGCTCACAGATCTCCCGTCCTTAGCAAGAGTCAGCAGGGTGGCAGGATGATTGTAACCGCTGGTAGTAAAAATATCTCCTTTATAAAAAATTGGAGTAATGGTATTCGCCCCCCGGCCCGATTCATCAATATGGTACTGGATCAGGTTATAATTCCAGAGTATTTCACCGTTATCAGAATCTATCCCCATGATATCATTGGCCGTCTGGGCCACTATTACTTTCTTTCCAGCCCATTCAATCAGGATAGGGGAAGCATAAGCCCTCGGACCTCCAAGACTTTTGGTTTTCCAGAGCAGTTTTCCGCTTGTTTTATCAAAAGCTACAACGGTAGTTTCTGCTCCCCCGGTAACGTAAAGAGTGGCCCGATCCGTCAGCAATACCGATTCGGCAATCCCCCATTTGTTGTATTCACCGTGAAACTCCTGGTGCGCCTTCCGGGTCCAGAGAATATTACCGGTTGAGGCATCCAGGCAAACCACCTCCCCGGTTCCGCTGACCAGGTAAATCCTGTTGTTCTCGATAGTTGGGGTACTGCGGACTTCCGGGTAACTGTTTTTCCAGGCCTCCCCGTAAGGTCTTGACCATACCTGTTCTCCTGTCATCTTATAACAGGAAACTACATCCAGTGTATCTTTCATCAATCCTGAGATGTAGATCATATCCCGGTAAATAACGGGCTGAGAATAACCTTTACCGAATCCTTCAATTTTTAGCTTCAGGGCAGGCCCATTCTCCGGCCACTTTTTCAGCAGTCCCTTCTCCGGATAAATGCCATCACGTGTCGGTCCCCTCCACTGGGCGATCTCCTGTGATCTTGCACCAAAGACAAAAAACAAAAGGCAGATAAAGATCAATGTTTTCATTCCGTCACGGTTTGCCTGATACTCTTTTTAATCCTTTGAATTCTTAATTGAAGCGTAATTTTAATGCAAAGCGTCGGATCATTGGAATCAAATTCCGTCTTAAAGTTTAATCCTTTCTTCTTACATTCTTCAGCCTGATGCCTAAAGCCTACAGTCTATAGCTTCACTTAATCTTATAACAAATCAGCAAACCGCCATCCCGAACGTATAAATGGCCGTCGTTGATAACAAGGTGTGCCCAATGCTGGGCTCCTGGTGATTTCAGTTTGGTTTTGCTGACCACATTAAAACCTTCCGGCTTTGCTTCGACCAGGGCAAGATCTCCATTATAACCAAAACAATAAAGCATCCCGTCAGCATAAATGACATTTCCGGGATTGACGACCCTTGAAGAATATTTCTGTTCTCCGGTTTTCCAGTCAATACACTGCCAGTCTCTTGTTTTGTCTCCTGAGAGGTAGATATAGCCATTTACCAGAACGGCGCCCCCGATCCTGCTGTCGGCTTTCTCATTGTACCATGCTTTTGTAATTTTACTACCGTCTTCACTGAGGTTGAGCTTTACACCTCCCTGTCCGTATCCGCTGAAACAAAACAGGGCGCCATCGGCATAAAGGGGAGTATTGGCATGTACAGCCCACTGGTTGGTCCATGGATAAGACCACAGGAATTTCCCATTATCGGCATCAACCCCGATAAAGTGTTTTTCGGTATGGGTAACCAGCAATTTTCTGGAAGGAAGTTTTACCAGCAAGGGGGTACAATAGGCCGAGGGCTCCCCTTCTGCTTTACAGCTCCAGATCAGGCTTCCGTCCTTCTTGTCTAAAGCAACGATGTTATTAACAGGCCCCCCGGGCGTAACAAAGAGTTTTTCCTCATCAATTACCAGGGTTTCATTTACACCCCATGTAATATTCTTCCCGCCAAGCTCTTTGATGACATCTTTCTTCCATTTCACGCTGCCGTTGGAGGCATCCATGCAGGTGACAATCCCCTTGGCGGAATAGATGTACAACGAATTGCCGTCTACAACCGGAGTAGAACGTGAACCGGCATAACTTTCGGTCCATTCTTCCCCGTAAGGAGCTTTCCAGCTGATCTTTCCATCCGGGGCCAGGCAAAAGATATAGCCGGTACCATTCAATTCCCCCGAAAGATATATCTTACCGTTTGCAAACACGGGGGATGAATGTCCTTCTCCAAGTCCTTCCGCCTGCCAGATGATCTCAGGTCCGGCGGCAGGCCAGGATTTCAGCAAACCTGTTTCATTATAAATTCCCCGGGAACCTTCCCCACGCCATTGTGTTGGCTGAGCGTTGCCCGCTACAGCGATCAATAAAAGGCCGATGAAAAGTAAAGCAACATTTCTACTCATAATTTCAGATCCATAATTATTATAGTTACAAATATAAAAGAATTAACCAGACATTAAAGAATCAACAGAGTTTTACAATTAATCTTAATAAATTTTTCACCCTTTAATCCGTCCAGAGCTTAATTATTGATAATGAAATATTTCACTCATATATTTAGTTTAGAATTTAAGTGAATGGGAAAATTTTGTTCCAGCTAAGATGATCTTTTTTCATCAACCGAATCTTTAGCTTTTTATTTTTAAAATCCGCGACCATCCTTAGCATCAGTATCATCTGTGTTCTGTTTTTCATCCGCCCTCCAGCGATTTTTTACTACTTTTTCTTCTATTATACTTTTACTTTTCTCTTCAGGATCACCAACTTCCATCGAAATACTCCAAAAAATTGAATATTAATTGCTAATTTTGATACACTAAATCATATGTAAAACGTGAGTGGCAAACCTATTCCCAAGCCGTCATTTTTGGATAATTGCATTCCAATAAGGACGACGAAGGGACAAAAAAGATGGAAATCCAAAGATTCCAAAAGAATCTATACTTGGGATTCCCTTCACGGTGAAATTGAAGTTTATAACCTTAGGGGTAGACATTTAGGGGTATTGAATCCTAAGGGTGATTTAATTAAAAGTGCAATAAAAGGGAGAAGAATCGATGTCTAATTTTATAGAAGATTGTCTTAGCGGCAATACCATTCCACGAGAAATAGATAATTATATTGATCAGTGGCATGAGAGCCAATCTGATCAGACCATTTACGAATATTTAGGTATGACAGGAGAAGAATATGCCCTATTTGTGAAAGACGAGAATTCCCTGGAAAGCATCATAACGGCACATAAACAAAGTAAAAACAGGGAGCTTATCCTTCGGGATAAATCAACTGGATATTCCAGAACCAGAAAGAAATAGTATTCTAAAGAATCAAGAAATCCATGGCCATCCGTAACATCTGTGTCATCCGTGTTCTCTCTCTAACCCAATAGAGATTATTCAAAATATTCTTATGTTTGTATCCACCGTAAGAAGATGAAAGAATCATGCTATCAGACACGTTGCAAATCAGAAAGCTAAAAAGAGCCGATATTCCGGTGATAAAGGAACTCACGCCCCCTGAATGGAATTCCGATCTGGGGATAGAGTATCCCAAACATTACGGCCAGGATTACTTTCATCCGTTTGTTGCAACCATCGACGGGGAGATTGCCGGGACAGGTCTTGCTACCATCCATAACAACGTATCGTGGCTGGGGAATATCATTGTCAGGGAAAGCTACCGAAATAAAGGGATCGGAAATGCAATAACCACCCATCTGGTTGATTTCTCAAAATCCAAAGGAATCGACTCCATCCTTTTATTTGCCACAGAATTAGGCTTGCCGGTTTACCGGAAAATCGGATTTCAATATGATTCCAGCTACCTGTTTTTCAAATCCGACAACCCCATAAAAATTGATTCTCTAAGCAGAAACATTTCCCCAATCGTTAACTCCGATTATGCCAGGATATTGGAGCTCGATTATCGTATTACCGGAGAGAAAAGGGAAAAGTTACTGACTCCTGCTCTTAAGACGGGATTCAAATTCCAGGCAGAGAAGTTAGAGGGAATCTATTTGCCGGATTTTGGCAAAGGCCTCATTCTCTCGGATACAGAAACTGCCGGCATAGAATTGTTAAAATACAGGCTGTCACAGGACAATTCACCGGTTTGTATTCCCGGAACAAATACAGCCGCCACTCATTTATTCCGTTTGCTTGGATTGTATGAGTATAAAAGATCTCCAAGATTGTTCTTTAACAGGGATATAAACTGGGATCCGCAAAAAATATATTCCCGGGGATCCGGATATTTTGGGTAAAGATTCCCGTACCCGCCGGTCATTACCAACACCGATCTGCAGAAAACCAAAAACGAAAAGCTGAATGTCATCCTGCATTTCAACCTGTCCGGGGCTCGGAAATGGGCCGATATGACCAAAAACAACATTTTGAAATTGGTGGCTTTTACCATCGATAACCTAATCTATTCGACGCCGGAGGTCAATGCTGAAATCAAAGGAGGGACGGCATTGATCAATGGGTTTATTGATCAGGCAGAGGCCAGGAAAATTTCCGAATCTTTAAATTCAAGTCTTCCGCGATAATCCGGTTCGAAAGGCATTTTTTTTCTCAATTATTAGCTCCTGCCAATATATTATAATAATATTTATTTATTTTTACGTTTATTTCTTAATCGGTCTTTGACGATGACCGGATAGTACCAGCTCCGGGGTTCGTGTATGGTTTCTGTATGGTTTGTGTATGGTTTGTGTATGGTTCCTGTATCAAATCATACACAAACCTTATTCAAAGCTTAGGAAAACCTTACTTTAACAACTATGAAATTATGGCAATCTTTAAGGGAAATGATATCTCGGGAATGGTCGGACCGGTGGTATTTCTCAAACTCAACGGCCAGGGAGTCATTCGCAAGGCTCCGGGGAGCAGGAGCAAAAACTCCTGGAGCGCCCCACAAGTGAATCACCGCACCCGGATCAGCAATCTGGCTCTTTTCTGGAAACAGCGGGTCCCGGATGAATGTAAACAGATTTATGCCCTTGCAACCAAGGACCTGAACGCCTATAGCTTGTTTCTAAAGACCAATCTCCCGGCTTTCAGTCCGGACGGCACTCAAATCGACCCGGCCTGGCTGCACCTTTCAGTGGGCAAACTGCCCCTCCCCCACCAGCTTTCAGCGGTCCCGCTTCCCGGCGATCCTTCAAAGCTCGAAGTCACCTGGCAAAATGCTCCCTCCAGCCGCCTCGCCCGTCCAAAAGATAAACTACTGATGATTATCTCCTCGGAAGGAAAATACACCTCCCCGATCATTACCGGCGCTATCCGCAAACAGGAAAGCGCAATCATTGATCTGCCTGCAGGACTGCAAAAGATCGAGGGAGTTTATTTGTTTTTTGGGGATGAAGAAAGAGAGCTGTATTCGGAGGATGAGTGGTTTGAGAAAACCTTGTAGAAAATATTTATCTTGGTAATCCAAAATAGAAAAAACTCATCAAAATGAAAGACATTGTGTTTGTAAAAGGGAATATCAAATTTATTTCAGGGGATCATCAAGTGAAAGAGCTTATAGCTTTTGCTGATGGATGGGAAGAGATCGCTGACCAAATCATCGAGGGCGATTTAATTATTTCTGAAAAGGATATTTTGGAACCGTATAAGATTTATTGTGCTTCTGCAGATATCGGTACATATGGAAATTTCATCAGCTCTTTGCAAAAGCCTGATGACGTAATACGTATCTATAAAGAAGAAATTGAAAATTTACAAAAACTTCGGAAAGAGAACATTCGCAGTGAACTTATTTTTGTACTAAATAGGCAAATTTATATAGGCGTAGTAGGAACAATGGAATTATTTCTTTGTGATTTCTTATACTGTATGGTTCTTGGTTCAAGAAAGTATTATAATAGGTTTTGTGAAAACAGTTCACGGACATTTGAGCTAAAAGAAATCTCAACAAAAAATTGGAGAATTCTAAATGGAGTTATAAGGACAATCATAGAAACCAATTACCACAAAATAGATGGGATCAAAAAAATTTACAAGAAAATTCTTGATTTGGATTTTCCTGCAACTAGAAAGCTGGAAAAGCAGATTTTGACGAGACATAGCTTAGTACATCGAAATGGATTCCCTAATAAAAATTCAGAATATGTACAAGTCAATGATGATATGATTGATGAATTAATGTCTGAAGTACAAACATTAGTTGATTATATTATTAAGACAAAGGAAACCGAAATCAAGAATTGGGTTCCTGATCCAAACAAAAAATAAAAATAAAAAGGATAACGCGGCAGCTAATTATATGAATTAGATTACTGAATGAGATTGAATGAAGGTATGGCATTAAAATATAACTACCATGAAATCTCTATCTAAAATTCGATTAAGTCTGTAAAAATTTTTCTATACTGATAAAAATTTCATTATTTTTCTTATGTTTGATTTTTTTATTTAATAAAGTTATGATACCAGACTACCAATCCATAATGTTGCCTCTTTTAAAACTGACATCGGATAAAAAGGAGCATAAGATTAATGATGCAGTAGACCAATTAGCTGACCAATTCAAACTGACTGATGAAGAAAGAAAAGAGTTGCTCCCAAGCGGCCAAACTTTCATCTTTGGTAACAGAGTTGCATGGGCAAGGACTTATTTAAAAAAAGCAGGCTTACTTGATTCGCCTAAACGTGGAATTGTATTAATTACCAAAAGAGGTCAGGATATATTAAAATCAAACCCAAAAGAAATTAATATATCGACTTTGAAGCAGTTTCCTGAATTTTTAGAATTCCAGAACATCAAAAAGGAAGACAATGGTTCTGCGGATCAGATTGAAATAACTTCGCAAGTAACTCCTGAAGAAAGCCTTGAATTGGCCTACCAACAATTAAGAAAAACATTAGCCCAGGATTTAATTAATAGAATAATCACTTTGTCTCCAGCCTTTTTTGAAAAATTAGTAGTAGAACTATTGGTGAAAATGGGATATGGTGGTTCTATCAAAGATGCAGGGAAGGCTATTGGTAAAAGCGGAGACGAAGGAATAGACGGAACAATCAAAGAAGATCGGTTAGGGCTGGACATTATTTATATTCAGGCTAAACGATGGCAACCCGGGAATTGTGTAGGGCGGCCAGAGATTCAAAAATTTGTTGGAGCGCTTGCTGGCCAAGGCGCTAAAAAAGGAATTTTCATTACTACATCCAGTTTTTCAAAAGATGCCATTGACTATATGCCTCGCAATGAAACCAAAATTGTACTTATTGATGGAGTACAACTGGCTCAGTTGATGATAGATTTTAATATCGGGGTTGCATCTGTTAATACCTACGAACTGAAAAGAATTGATAACGACTATTTTGGAGATGAATAAGAATAGTTAGCGATTACTTGCTGTTTTTAGTAAATCCTTGCAATAGATACCGTGAAAGGTCAGATGATTAAGGGTTTCAAAATAATTGTTTTACCAATTTGATCCATAATAGAATCAACATGGAGAAAAGACAAATGCAGGAAGTTTATATAACGAACAAAACTTTTGAGCGAAACAACTTTACACAAGGTGAAATAAAAAAAGGGGAATACGAAAACTGCATTTTCAACAACTGCAATTTTGCCAACTATGACCTTTCTGATTTTAAGTTCACAGACTGCACGTTTAACGATTGTAATCTGGGTTTGGTAAAGCTCAACAAAACATCATTTTGGTAGATAAAATTTATAGATTGCAAAATGTTGGGACTTCGGTTTGACTCCTGCAATGAGTTTGCACTTGCCTTTTCCTTTGACGGGTGCCAGTTAAACCATTCATCATTTTACAAGACCAAAATCAGGAATATCAATTTTAGGAATTCGCAGTTACAGGAAATCGACTTTGCAGAAGCCGACCTGACAAGCGCGCTGTTTGACAACTGCAATCTTGCACAAGCCCTTTTTGAACACACAATACTTGAAAAAGCTGACTTTCGAACATCTTACAACTACTCCATTGATCCTGAAATGAACCGGATTAAAAGAGCCAAATTTTCCATTTCCGGACTTCCGGGTATTCTAAACAAATACGACATCGACATAGAATAATAATATTATCTACTAAACCGAAGATGAGTAATTAAAAGGAAAGCCGTCCCATCCCTTGAAGCCAAATGTTTATCAGACAGGGGAAAATTAAAAATAATATTATTAACTTGTGATGAAGGATATCGCAAAATGCGACAACCAATAAACGATGGAAAATTTAGTGATCGTACCGGAAGAGAAAATTGACCGCGCAATACTGTTCATAAGGGGGCGCAAGGTAACGCTGGATACCGGTCTTGCAGAAATTTATGGAGTAAAAACCAGCAGGTTAAATGAGCAAGTCAAAAGAAATTCTGATAGGTTCCCGGAAGACTTCATGTTTCAATTGACTGACCAGGAGAAAGAAGAAGTTATCGCAATTGCGATCACCTTGTAAAAATTAAATTTTCGAGAACAAATCCCTACGTATTTACAGAACATGGAGCAATAATGCTTGCCAGTGTTTTGAATACACAGGCTGCAATCCAAGCCAGTGTTTTAATTGTCAGAGCCTTTGTAAAATTAAGAGAGGTTCTGTCGGCTCATAAAGAGCTTGCAAAAAAATTATCGGATTTAGAGATTAAATACGATCACCAGTTTAAGATTGTTTTCCAGGTATTTAGAGAATTAATGCAAAAAGAAATAGAAAGAAAGGAAAGACCTAAAATTGGGTACAAACTATCAGAAGAGAAGACACAACTGATTGCCCCGCGTGAATCTCCACCAAAAACTTAAGAAGATAAGGCCTTTAATCGGTTGACATTTTAACATCCTGTAAACGATCATCAGGCAGAAAATCCATGTTCAATAGCTTTCAAAAGAGATAGTTGACGGTGCAGTTTACAGAACCGCACCTCTTAACCAGAGATTATTAACCCGTTGAAAGCTCCCCAATAAAAGCTCAACTATTCCGTACTTGTCCAAATTTAATGGAGGGGTCCGATGCGGTTTGCAAAACATACCTAATACCTCATACCTCTCATTTAAAAAACCCCTTTCTCAAAGGCAGCTATTAAATCGCCCGATATACTGATTTCGGAGGCATGAGGGGGAAGATGGGTACGGTCAAACCAGCCTGCTTCACTAATTTCATTTTCATCAATAATAAGGGGCTGGGTATCGTCGGCCTCGGCAGTAAAACCCAGCATGAGTGAGGAAGAAAAGGGCCAGGGCTGGCTTTTATAATATTTCAGATTCCGGATATTCAATCCGACCTCTTCCTTTACTTCCCGGACTACCGTTTCTTCGATGGATTCTCCGACTTCCACATATCCGGCAATAAGGGCAAAAAAATTGCCCCTGTAATTTTTGCCCCGGGCCAGCAATATCTTGTTGTTACAGGTAATGGCTACAATAATCGCAGGTGAAATAGAGGGAAAAGTAACCAGGTTGCATTGCGGACAAACGGTCGCCCGCTCCTCCTTCTTCAATTCGGTTCGGCAACCGCATCTTCCACAATACCGGTGATTGCGGTACCAGGTCATCAATTGATAACCAACGGAGCCGATCCAGGCAAACTCTTTGTTTTTCAGGCTTCGCAAAACAAAAATATCGTAGAATTCAAAGGGTATATGATCCACGTGGAAATCAATGATTCCAAAGCATGGAGTGGCATTGAGTGAAAACAAATAAACCGGAGATTCCATTTTTCCATTGAAATCCTTTCTTCTTGGAATTTCGTAATCGTCTCCCGATTTCTTTAGCAACACCTGATTTTCCCTGTAACACAACAGAAAATCCTCCTCACAGGGTTCACTGTCAAGAATGTAATTATTATTGAAAACACCCGGACTTAATTCATTTATCATGGTTTTGATTTTCAGCATTTTTATTTTTAATCACAAAATTATCCATTAGTTTATTTACTTTTATCATTCGACACCTTAAAACCTTGTGGCTTTTAAATTACTTAATTTAGCTTGGGGGACGCACTCAAAAAGAAGGAAGTGATCGGTAGAAATAAAATTAAAGCTGTAAATACATTATTATTTTAAATTTCTTTTAAACCAAACAGCAACAGAAATTTAGTAAGATATAACAAAATCATGTGACATCCTGAATGATTCCACTATATCCAAATAAAATACCTGAATTATTAAGTCTATTTTTAAGAATTTTTCGTCTTTAGGACAAATGCTTTAAAAAACAAAAATGGAAGATGCTAACGGCCGTGGCAGATTTAAGGAGCTCGAAAAAGTAATTACAGAATACCAGGACCAACTGTTCCGGTTTGCTTTCTTCCGAACCGGATGCCTGGCAGATTCCCAGGATATCGTTCAGGAAGTGTTTGTGAAGTTTTGGAGGGAACAGACGACTTTGTCTTCTGTCAGAAATTTCCGGTTTTATCTTTTCAGGAGTATTTCAAACGCCTGCATTGATTACCGGAGAAGGAACAAAAGGCTGAAGTTTGACAGGCTGGAGCAGAACAAAATACCAAGCGGACTCAATGAGAAAGATGCCTCAGAAAATCTGGTATTAAAGGAAGAGTACAGCAGGATTGAAGCTTTTCTGATCAAGCTTCCTTCTGAACAAGCCGAAATAATCCGGCTAAGAATTCTGGATGATCTGAGTTTCCCGGAAATTGCAGAAATCCTGAGTATTCCTGTGACTACTGTAAAATCAAGGTTTAAATATGGCATTGACAAGCTGAAATCGAAAGTATTCAAATCAAAGGAGGTGAATTATGAACTGCAGAGAATTTAAAGCCAATATGGCTGAACTATTCGATAAGAATCCGGAAGAGGCAATGATCACCGAGTTGAGAGATCATATGCAGCAGTGCCCTGATTGTGATGAAGAATACCACCAGAGCCTTGAAATGATGACTTTGTTAAAACCTGAGATTAAACTGAGCGCCCCATCTTTATTAAAGCAAGAAATTATTAATCGTTTAATTAAAGATGAAGCAAAAATGAAAAATCAAACAACAAAAGTCAGATGGATTCATTCCAGAACTGCAAAAGTTTTAAGCGTGGCCGCAGTTTTGATTTTAGCCATGATAATCGTTCCAATTGCATTCAGGAACAATCCTTATTTAAACAGCACGGTAAAAGCAGCAGACCGGTATTTTGAAATGTCAAAATCCGCAAGCCAGATGATTAAAAGCATGGTCATTAAACTAAAAGTCAGAACAGTTGCGCACGACAATTTTGAGCTTATCGGCACCGATTACCAGTGGGTAGACCATACCATTACAAAATCATTCGAAAATCCAGGGAAATGGAGAATTGATAAAGGAGAAAGAGTAGTTGTATTCGACGGTGTTAACCAATATCTCTGGATGCCCAATTTCGATGAAGGAATTAAAGCGGGCCCCAAAGCTGGTTTCATATCTTGGATGAGGATTCTCCTTGATCCGCAGGATATCCTTTCAAGGGAACAAAAAGCCGCCAAAGAGAGGAATTCAAAAGTAACAATGGATCAAAACGGGGATGAAACGATAATGACGATCACGTCCAATGCGAGAGGAAATTTTATCAACGATTACGGTAAAAATAAAACAATAGAGGAATCGGATAACCGTCGTGAGTATACATTTGACAGCAATACAAAATTGCTGAAGGGATTAAAAATCTATATTCTTCATGGTAAAAAAGAGACCCTTATCATGGAAACTGAACACATAGACTATGATATTCCCGTCGATCCCTCGCTGTTTGTGATTAATTTACCCCAGGGGATTGAATGGAAAGAACTTACTACGGATAAATATTCAAGTGAAAGATTCAGAAATATTACCAGCAAACGTGCAGCCGAACTGTTCTTCCAGGGAATAGCCAATAACGACTGGAAACTGGTTGGTGAAACGTGCGATTTTTTCAATAATCCATCTGAAAAAGTGAAGAAAGTAAAAGAAGAATTTGGAGGCCTTACGGTAATCAAAATCGGTGAACCTTTTAAATCAGGTTTATATAGAGGGGTGTTTGTTCCCTACGAGATAAAATTCAAATCAGGCAAGGTAAAAAAATATAATCTTGCCGTAAGAAATGACAATCCAAATAAAATGTGGGTGGTTGACGGTGGATTCTAATCCAAAAACCTGATCATATTGAGGGGCACATGGATGATCCGTGTGCTCCTTTTATAATTATTTGAAACAAGACCGCATTGTTTCGCACAATTAATCAAAAGAGGGAATATGCCCCTGGGCATTCAATGTTTATAGATAAAACAGGCTATTTCGCAGGGTTGTGCCTTTAGGTTCAAAATGTTTATCTCATTTCAGGCGCACAATCCCCTTGATCCATTACAGTGATTAAATGAACGAAATCAAATCTTTGCAAGAATAAGGATTGATCATCTTTCTTTGTTACCCAACCGTTTTTTCAGGATATAATCCCTGGCATTAAACATTAAGGAAATGACCAGTGCAACAAGGTAAGCATACAAGGTGACCTGATAAACGAATACAGGATCAAAGCTGAGTCCCGTGAGGCGGTCTGCCAGGTATTTGATGTAAGAATCCGGAAGATTGGTCTTCCCAAGGTGGGTAAGAATACTGAAGTGCCAGTCCGTCAAGGGGCAATAGCCAATCATCCCGACCATGAGCCCCAGAATCACCCACGATCCCCCAGTTAACAGGAGAACAATCAGGTTGAGTTTTCTCGTCCTTTTCCACATCCAGCCGAACAGGTTGAAAAAGATCAGGAAGGTATGGAAGACTACAAAGAATATGTCGAGAAAATGATAGATCACAGGTCGATTTTAATTGATATAAATTTCGACAAAAAATGGTTAATTTCCCTGAATCGTTATAAAGATCGTTCACTGAAATACATCCAGTTCCTCTTTTAACATACCCCTTTATTTTAAAGAGTGCGCTACAATTTTTCCAGCCATCACATTTACAACATAATTATTTACTCTATATTTGTTTTGTTTTTTGAACCTGATATTATGATCTATTACAGTTAAAAATCTAAACACTATGAAATCAGATAAATTATTTTCAACCAGTACGTTAGGGAAAATCTTTGCCCAAAATTCGCAACTTTCATGGCTGCTTTTCATTGGTTTAATTATTTCTCCGGTATTCAGCTTTTCACAATCACCTCAGATAATATATCCCAAGGGTGCCTACATGAGTTTTGAGGAAATTATTAACAAAACACCTTCCCGGCAAATAGATTTACAAATCATCAAGCGCACCAAAGGAGACATAAAAATGAATGGAGGGAATGATTACAAATTAGATACTGAAGATGAATCCATTCCTAGAAAATTTTTAAAAAAAGAGGTATGCGCTTATTCCAAAGGAGATACCCTTTACTTGAATTGTCTGCCATACAAAGTTCAGACCTGGTACACACCCGTGATTAGTGACGGAAATTTTCTGATCATCAGAGCCGGGTTATCCGCAAAATCCAAAGAATACGGGCAAACAATTGCAGCGGGAGTTATGTTTGGTGCAGTCGGGGGTGCAATAGCAGGAGCAAATGCAGCAATGTTAAGAAAGCTCTATGCTATCGATAAAAAAGATAATAAAATCATACCGATCACAGAGAGTTCCCTTAAAGAATTGCTCGCAGCAAAGCCGGAGGTACTGCAGCTTTATGAAGCAGCCATCAATAAAAAGGATGAAAATGTTCAGATGAAATTTCTGAAGTTGTTGAATGAATGGAATTAGGCAATCCTGATTAGTTTCATTTTCAAAAAACTATAACTTCAAATTATTGCCGCGATCACCGATCTCCGGATAAACGCCTCCCCACATTTCATTATCTTTGCTGGCATAAGAAAAGAGATTATGTCATTGCTCGACCGGCTCAAAGAGAAATTTGGAAACAGGGACCATCAGAAAAAAACAGCTGAGACTCAGGAGAATCAACCGGAGGATCTGAAACCGGATCTGAGTTCACCGGATTCCTTTCTGGAGGCCATCGGAAGCATCGCCACACGGGTAAGAGAAAATTACCAGCCGGCCACTTACACCCGGCACAATGCTGATTTGTCCAATCTTTCCATCGAAGAATTTCCGGGAGCCGAAGTAAAGGAAAGCACTTATCGCAAAATAGAAGAATTAAAATCCATCGTCCGGACCATTGAAGAGAAGAGCACTCCGCCAGAGGCGATCACGCTGGCAAAGAGTTACCGGATCGACTATGCACAGGAGCTCAATCCAGCCCAGTTGGAAGCAGTCACCACCATTAACGGCCCTGTCCTGGTCATAGCCGGTGCAGGAAGCGGGAAAACCCGCGTGATTGTTCACCGGGCGGCCTTTATGCTGGAAAACGGCATCTCTCCCCGGGAAATATTACTGCTCACCTTTACCCGCAAGGCCGCCAGCGAGATGATAGGACGCGTGCAGGAACTCCTGAAGAATAAAAGTGTTCAGAAGATTTTTGGAGGAACCTTTCATGCGTTTTCCAATTACGTGCTGAGGAGGTATGCCAACCTGCTGAACATTCCTGCAGGCTTTACCATTATCGACGCGGAAGATTCGGCAGATACCCTTGATCTGATCAAATCGGAGCTTAAACTGGTCAAAAAAGAAAAGGCTTTTCCAAAGAAAAACAGGCTTCAGGAAATTATCTCCTCAGCCAGAAACAGGAATCTTTCCATCCGATACGTCATTGAAAACGAGTTTACAGGTTTGATTGATTACATTGAACAGATTGAACTCATCAACCAGGGATACGAAAAATACAAAAAGATCTGTAACCTGTTTGATTACGATGATCTGATGGACGTTTTGAGGGATGCCCTGCGGGAAAATCCCGTTTTCAGAAAGAAATTACAGGAAGAATATCGTTACATCATGGTAGACGAATACCAGGACACCAATGTGGTGCAAAAAGAAATTGTGGAATTGCTTGCCGAAGCTCATCACAATGTGCTGGTAGTCGGCGACGATGCCCAGAGCATTTATTCCTTCCGGGGAGCCAATTATGAAAATATCCTCCGGTTCCCGCAAAAATACCCTGATTGCAAGGTGATCAAGATAGAGGAAAATTACCGGAGCAATCAGAAGATACTGGATTTTACCAACGAGATCATCCGCAATTCTGTTATAGGGTACAAAAAGCAGCTCTATTCAAAGATTCTCCGGGAGGGTCTGCCTTTTGTCCAGAAATTCTATGATCAGCAATCGGAAGCAGAATTTATCGTTACTAAAATCCTCGAATACCGGGAAAAGGGAATTGCACTGAATCAGGTGGCCATTCTGGTCAGAGCCTTCTGGCATGCCCGTTACATAGAGATAGAACTTACCCGCCGGGGGATTCCTTATGTTGCCGTGGGAGGCCTGGCTTTTAACGAACGAAAACATGTGAAAGATGTGATCTCCTACCTTAGACTTGGTTCAGAATCCTTATGATGCCGTTGCCTGGCACAGGATCCTGAAATACCTGCCTGGAGTTGGATTGGTGACCGCAAGAAAGATCATTGAGAAAATCAATGCCGAAAAAGGGCTGAATATTGAATCCTTTGAGAAATCAAAATTTGCCGAAGGATTGAAAGCCCTGATTAATATGCTGACAGAGGCAAATGATCCTAAGAAGTGTGTTTCTCTCAAGATTGAAATCATCAAAAAATACTACTCCCCCATCCTGGTGGCAAACGAACAGGATTACCAGATCCGGCTGCTGGACATCGATGTTTTGATAGATCTGGCCGTCCGATACGACTCCCTGGAGAAATTCCTGACAGATTTTGCACTGGATCCCCCTTCCAAGAAATTCGGGAACCGGACGACTCCCCTGATCGATGAAACAGAAGACAAACCTTTGACGGTTTCGACCATCCATTCCGCCAAGGGACTGGAATGGTACAGTGTCATTATCCCTCATGCGCTGGACGGTCTTCTTCCCTCTGTGAGAGCCCTTAAAAACATCGAGGAATTAGAAGAAGAGCGTCGTCTTTTTTATGTAGCCTGCAGCCGCGCCAAAGAAGAACTCATCATTACCATGCCCTCCTATGTCTCCACCTACAACGGGTTTCTATCTTACCCCAGCAGGTTCCTGGTAGAGATCGATAAAGATAAATTTCATTTTCAATCAAAATAAACAGAAAGAATATACAGTAAAGGGTGATCCGGAAGAAAAAAATGATCTCTCCTCCTCCAATCCCAGTCTTGTCAGAGAGCTTGACAAATTAATGCAATCCGCAAGAACCGAATCCACGATATTCCCGTTTTATCAACAAAAACCAATCAATAAAAACGGCGCCGTAAAAAAGGAGCTGCCGGAGAAAAAGAAATGACTCAAAAAATATAGTCTTATACAAAACACAGAATCACTGCCACTATTATCCCGGCGACAGAGATAAAAACTCCGCGGCGGAAAATTCGGGTCCCGCGCTTAAACATCCAGAAAGAAGAAACCGCCATGAACAAGAGGACTACGCCAAAGAGAACGGGAAGATAATGATTAATATTACCGCTGGAGGTCTTGTGAAGGCCGGTAAACCGATCGAGCAATACGGGAAGCTCCTTACTGCTGTATTTGACGACTCCCGTCGCCTTGTTGTAGGTCCCGTTATTAAAACTGACGACATCGCCGTCATTGCTGATAACCTTGAAATCCCGCATGTGCAACATCATGCCCAGTTTCGGGATCTCGATGTTTGGCCCGACATTCTTTTCAATCACTCTTTCCTCCTTTAGAAAATCGGTATCCCGGTAAATCAATACGATACCGCTGATGCTGTAAATGGCGATAAAACCGATGATAAAAAAGCCAATATCCCGGTGCAACAACCTCATGTAGTAATTCAGGCTACGATCTTTCTGTTCCATAATTTCTGGTTTCTGGTATATTTAATTGGTGAGCAATCCAAAAGAAAAAGAGTGATCAAACTAGTGAAACCTAACTCAAACAGCAGGCACAGAAGCTTATATCATTCCATCGACAGCAAATATAGGAAATTTAATTAAACCTGATTTTTATGATTGAAATTAAATCTTTTTCACCGGAATCAATGTCGTTTGGTCAAGATTACAGATTTTTAAAACCTGACAGGTTAGAGAAGTACTAAAACCGCCCCTCCGCAAAGCATTCATATCCTGATATTTATATTATCACCCTATTATCAAAACCAGAGTTTCTATAAGGTTCCTATAATCTTTCTATAATGTTTGTATAATATTTGTTATAGATATCTTATATTTACTTATAATTAACTTTATTTAAAATACGTATTAAACATGGCTAAGGTAACTGGCGGAACAGACGGATCCATATCGGGAGCGATAGGCGCCGTGGTATTCTATAAGATGAGAGGGAAATCTTATGCACGCAGGGCTCCAAAGGAAAGGGCGAAAAATTCATGGAGCGAAGGGCAGCGGAGGTATTTTACCAAGTTCGGCAAGGCCGCGGCGTTCTGGCGACAATCGACTCCGGAGGCGATCAAGGCAATTTTTGAGCTTGCGGCAGAAAATATGACAGGGTATAACCTGTTTCTCAAAACCAATCTGCCTGCCTTTAACGCTGACGGGACCAAGATTGATTTTGAGTGGATGCATTTATCGGCAGGCAAACTTCCGATGCCTCACCGACTAAGGGCCCAAAGGGTTGCGGATGATCCTGAAAAATTGGAAGTTACCTGGACTGACGAAAATCAGGAAGGATTGGCAGGTTCGAGGGATGTGCTGATGATGATCGTGGTCCGCGACGGAAAATTTGATACCCCCATTGCAACTGGCGTTTTCAGGAAGCAGCAATCGGCTGTGATCCAGCTTCCTGCGGGTACAGAAACGATACAGGGGATCTATCTTTCGTTTGCTTCGAAGGAGCGGAAGCTCTATTCGCCGGATCAGTGGTTTGGGATTTGAAGTGGTGGGTCCCTGATTATTTAATTATTGTTCTCTTATTGTAAATCAACAAGTGCGGGTATGCTTTGCTGTGAAGGTATTAAATGTACTGAACATCATAATATTTTGCTTGAATGAGTAACAGTTTATGTAAATAATTTATATTTTAGTTGAATTATTGACGGGTAAACTCCTCCCAACATGTATGAGGAATATACGCTATGTACTTATAAAAAAAGATTTTATGCTAAGCTAAAAATAACACAATACGACAAATATGAGATTATTTACAGTTAACAATAACGGAAAATTAATTCACTACAAAGAACATTCTTTCAGCGATGATAATAAAGAATCCGACCTTGAATTGATTTTGGAAAATAATCCTGAGAATTTTTTCGATGATGGTAAAATCTTGATAATTGGCCGCCAGGTATTAACAAATTTAGGCTCATGGATTGATTTGCTTGGACTTGACAGTTTCGGTAACACCGTTGTGATTGAACTTAAGCGTGGAAAATCGCCTCGGGAAACAGTTGCCCAACTTATTGAATATGCATCTTTCGTTGATAATTTGGACTATGAGCAGCTAAACGGAATTTTCCAAAACTACATCGGTGAAGAATCATCTTTAGACATCTATCACCAAGAGCACTTTAACTCAAAAAATATTGAAAATGTTTCATTTAATAAAGCCTCAAAGCTCGTAATAGTTGCACAAGATATAAGTCAGGCTATAAAACAAACGGCGCTATATTTACGAAAGAAAGGAATAGATATTTATTGCATGGAATTTAAGTATTTCTTAAACTATGCATCAGAAAAGTTGATCACAACTGATTTTGTAGTTGGTGATGATACTTTTATTCGTAGTGAGATTAAATCAATTTCTCAATTACCAAAAGTCGATGAGAAAAAATTCATTGATGCCTTAGACAGTGATGGGAAATCTATATTCGAGCTATTATCAGCGTTTGCTAAATCAAATGGTTTATTTTTTCGCTGGGGTTCAAAAGGCTTTTCTTTAAACTTACCAATTAAAAATGGATTTGTTGGTTTACTCTTTGGTTATCCACCTGACTCCGTTTTCAAGCAGAGCTTATACACCGGGTTTGAAGAAATACGCAAAAAAGTAAATAATTCTGATTCTATTATTTCTTATTTCAGAAGTGAATTAGAGAAGTCTGGTAATTTTATTTCAGCAAAATCAAATCTAAAATGGATTATAGACAAGCCATTTGACAAGTTTGAGGTAGATAATCTATTGTCAACTTTACAGTTAGTGATTAATAAAATACAAGAGAACGAATCAGCATAATATAGCAGAACTCCGGACAAGAACCGGAAGACCATTTTCCCCGTGTGGAGGATATGGGCGAAATTGACTCTGGCGCAAAAGGGATATTGGGAATACTTACTTATCGGTTTCTTTTTCAAGTTAATAGGGACGTTCCTGTGGGTCTTTTCTGTTGTCCCAGAATGAATAAAGTTCTATAATCCCATCTTGTTCATTTACACTGTAAAGCAGGCTATTATGCTTTGTTATAAAAGCTATTTTTATTTCATTAAAACGGGAAGACTTGAATTGATAGGGGTTTTTTTCGATTTGGCGTTTCACTTTTTGGAATTTTTGGACAAAACTATGTACCTCATTTTCGGTCCATTTGTCTTCTAAATATTCTATTACTGCACTAAAAGTTTCTTCTGCCTCTGGTGTCCACCTTACTTTTAAAGCCATTTTTCATAGTTTTTCATTACTTCCGAGTGGGCTTTTGTTTTTCCACTCCGGGCTTGTTCCATTCCTCTTTTCACCGATTCCTGGACATTTACCGGCAACTCTTCCCAAAAGTCATTTTCCTTTACCTGTGCGCTCAAAATTTCTTTTACTTCATTTAATATAGTCATGTCATTGACCCTGTCAATCAAGCTGTGCAAATCTGATTTTAATTGTATCTCATTCATAATAGCCATTGTCTTATCCTCTACAAAGTTAACGATTAATATTAATTTTAGCTCCATTTCAAAGGGTGGCATTTCACCGTGGCTGGTGAAGCGGGTGGTCGAAAGACTCTATAGACATAATGTATTTGTATTTATAAATATTATTACATCACAGATAAAGTCAATTTCGTGATCTTTGTAGAGACGCACGGCCGTGCGTCTCTACCTTTCTGCGTGATTACAAAAGTTAAATAGAAACCTAACAAACGGTCATAGAACAGTGCGCGGAAAATGATATATTTGAATGGTAAAATTTTATCATTGGTTCGGTAAACTTGAGACGGGAGAACTCTAAAATGCGCCTTCTTTTCATACCGCTAACCATTGCTTGCAAGCTTCTGAAACATCTTGTAATATGAAACCTACTGAGAAACAAATTGAAGAAATTGCAGAAAACCTCGACTGCGGACTGAGATGTTTTTACAACCTTAAGACTGGTGAAATCAAAACTTTACTCAATTTTAATAGTTGGATTGGAGCAGATGAGGAACCCTGGGAAGAAGAATCCAGGGAGATTGATGAAAACTGGGATGATTATTTTGAATTTGAAGGATTTGAATCTCATGAATCATTTCAAATAATGGTTGATTTTGCCGAGAGTGTTGACGACCAAAAGCTGCAGAACAGATTGATATACGCGTTAAATAAATCAAAACCTTTTAGTAACTTTAAATGGCAGGTTGATAATTCCGGGGAATACCGTCAGCAATGGTTTGATTTCAAGAAGATGCGCTATATCGAGTGGGTTAAAGAGCAGATAAAGTTAAACAAGAAAAAATTAAATGAATAACATTGATTTAGGCAAAGAGGTAAAAAGACTTGTTCATTTAAATCATCATGAGAAAGGATATGTCTGCGCGGTGGATCTGCTTTTGCAACTTGACTACCTGACAAAAAAAGACTACGAGGACTGGCGATTTGGAAGAGTCGATTATTTGGAGAGAGTTTGCCAAATAAATTTAAGTAAACTGACTTTGATAAATAAATTGATCAGAAAATACTCGCTTGAGTTTGGTTTAAAAAGCTCCTGGACTGGATATAATAAATTTGGGAAAGGTCCGAAGCGCACATTAAGATTTAGTAAATCGGGAGATAAAAGTATTGAAGACAGGTATTCGACTCATTATATTTAGGGTTCAACCCTGAAGTGACATTTATCGGATATTTTGCTTCTTTGACGGAGGGAAACTAATTGTATTAGCAAACGGTTTTCAAAAGAAGACCCAAAAGACGCCAAAGTCCGAAATTGCGAAAGCGCTAAAAATTAAAAGAGAATATGAAACAGAAAAGTAATTTAAAATCTCTGGATCAGTTTGTGGACGAACAATATGGAGAAAAGGGAACTGTTAAACGAGACGAATTTGAAAAAGGATATGAGGCTTTCAAACTTGGTGTTCTTCTTCAACAAGCCAGACTTGAAAAAGGGCTGACTCAAGAAGAACTTGCAAAGAAATGCGGGACAAACAAAGGTTATATTTCGAAGATTGAAAACAACATTAAAGAAGTTCGTTTCTCAACACTACAAAAAATAGTTGAAATTGGTCTGGGTGGACATATAGAACTTTCAATCAAATTCTAAAACATCACCCGGCGTTTAGCTGCAAAGCGAAGGTTCTTGTTTATCTAAAATATAAGCCACTTGAAACGACATCACATTTTGTACAATGGAATTGAATTTAAAGATTGGAGAGATAGTGTGATTGTAAGACAGAGGAGTTAAAGAACCCCAAGTTGGGTTTCGGTACTTCGTTGACAGGAAATTAGTAAATTTAGCAGCAGTTCTTCACAGGAAGTTTATCGGTAAAATCCCGCCTTGTGAATAGCTGCAAAACGTCAGCATTAATTAAAAATACTATGGATTTAAAATCCATAGATTTATAAACAAGGTAAAGAATGAAATTCTTTAAATCTATTCTATTATCCAGTTTCCCGTTGGAGAATTTGGTTTTTCCTGGTGATGCTCCAGATATTCCTGTACCATCTCATCAGTTATATTTCCCGTACTCCAGACACCAAAGCCTACTGCCCAGAAATGACGTCCCCAATATCGCTTCCCTATTTCTGGAAATTCTTGCTGTAGCAACTTTGATGTCCGACCTTTTAGCTTCTTTACCAAGTCGCTTATGCTCAATGACGGTGAATATTCCACATGCATGTGTACATGATCTTTACTTACGACTCCCTTCAATATCTTTACATTCTCTGAATCACATATCTGAATTAGCAAATCCCGACAACGAACCTGAAGATCGCCCTTTAAAATATGGTAACGATATTTCGTTACCCAAACTATATGAACACTTAACTTGCTTACTGTATGTGAATCCCTTCGATAGTCTTCCATTCAGTAAAGCTAAAAAATTTTTAGAAACTAAAGTTGCCGCAATGAAATTGCGGGGATTTAACCATTCATGAAACATTAAAAATAAACTTAAATATCTCTTCCTTATCGTTATTATTTTCACTATTAAGAGTTTCGAAATTATCAATTATGACAATCCCTTTTAGGTTTTTTAAATCATCTATATTACTTATATTCAAAATATTGAATAACTTGGTTCTAAATTCAACATAAGATGAAATTTGCTTCTTCAGAGGATTAATTATTAAGCTTCCGGTTGTTTGCGAAAACTCAAGAATTTCCTCTTTACTAGTAAAAAAAAGGATGAAGTCAAGGTTCTGTTTATTAGAATTATCAATGCTTTCCTTAATAATCTCATCAATAAATTCAATAGCTAAAGCTGTCTTTCCTAATCCACCATAGCCATATATAACAACAGATCCCGCATTTCTGTAATTACTTCCAAATAAATAGTCTTTTAAAAGCTTAAGCTCACTATCTCTACCAATAATTTTTTTATGATAAGATATTTTAATTTCATCTAAATTATTAATTCTTATAGGATTCTCATTGACACTCTCAGCAAGTTCATTAATCTTACCATTTATCTCATGTTTTGAAACATACCAAAAATATTTATCCTCAATATTGATAGAAACCCTTTTAATAAACATGAAAATCTCTTTGGTGTCAAGAATCGATATTTTTGATGATGCGGGATGAGACAAATCATTTCTAATTTGCTTATATTTACAGGCCATGTTCGAATAATCTAATGATGAAAATCCTTTTAATAAATCGCTATTTTTGAAATATGGATCAAAAAAGATTTCAACATAGTCATTTATTGCACTAACATAGGGTACTTTTGCTCTTTCGAAATCTTTATTCAGGTAAGACTTATAGCTGTCTTCTATCTCTTTGTAATTTATCTTATAATCCTTTTTTAATTTTAATAGCTTTGAAGAATAATTATTTGAATTAATTAACGAAGAAGGTTTTGTCTTCGTAACAAGTTCATCTATAATGCTTAAAAATTTTGTTTCATCTTTGAAATAAGTTTTAACTATTTCGACAACATATGAACGCAGTGCAACCTCAAAATTCTTGAGTATTTCATCAAGCTTGTAATTATTGGATGTCGATATGTACATATTTTAACTTTTATTTTTATTAAATTATCAATAATTATATCAATACAGCCCTTGCTCAATGGGATTTTTTCCATAAATGTTCTGGGTGGCTAATGCTAAATTATGTTCCGCACCTCTCCATTAGAACATTCAAATATAATAAATTATGTTTTCAATATCATGATTTACTTATATTTTTTTGGTAATATTATTTTTTACAAAGTATAGGGATAAAAAATAAACGTTGGATTATTTTATTCAATGTTTGGTAACATACCATGGGCTTCAATGAAAACCAACATATAAATCATTAAATAACGGGTTATGCCTTCAGGATTACCTATAAACCAATTCAGACGAATTATTGTACTTTGGTTAAATACCGTAGAGACAAGGCAGTGCCTTGTCTCTACGAACTAAAATATTTATCCTTCCCCCAATTGGCTATATTCGTATCAATATATTGGCGGATTCTGTCAAATGATTCGTCAGATCTGATGATATGATCATAAAAGCGGACCTGCCAGTCAAATCCTGTCGAAATGTAATGTGCATGTTTGGATAAAACAAATTTATAGGAGCCAATGATGCTGGATATATGATTTGATCCCGGATTGCGAAACCGCTTTTGTCCTGACGTAATGATTCGGGTTGCGCCCGTTAATTAATTGGAATCGTGGCGTGGGGGCGTAGAGACAAGGCAGTGCCTTGTCTCTACATATTAAACCGTCTTTCGACTTCATCCCAATTGATGATCTGCCAGAAAGCTTCAATATATTCTGCTCGTCTGTTTTGATATTTCAGATAATAGGCATGTTCCCACAAATCAATACATAAAACAGGCACACCCTGAATTTCGGCCACATCCATTAACGGATTGTCCTGGTTTGGAGTAGAACTGACAACCAATGAATTGCCGCGTTTAATGAGCCAGGCCCAGCCGGATCCGAATCTTCCCATGGCTGCTTTCGTGAAGGCATCTTTCAAATCCTTAATCGATCCGAAGGAAGAATCGATCGCGTCAAGGAGCTTCCCTTTGGGCTGCTGTCCCTTGACCGGAGTCATGATCTCCCACAAGAGATTGTGATTGTAATATCCCCCTCCGTTGTTCCTGATCGATACATCATGTTGGGAAATTCTCCTAAGAAAATCTTCAATGGTATTCTCTTCAAAATTCTTACTTTCAATGGCTGCGTTCAGATTATTAGTATAGGAAGCATGATGTTTGGTATAATGAATTTCCATTGTTTTGGCATCAATGAAAGGTTCCAGAGCAGAATAGTCATATTTGAGTTTCGGTAACATGAAGCTCAGCGTTCTCGTAGTTTCCATAGTATACTATTTAAAAAGTTCAAAGTATTTACTTTAAACGTAATAGGAAGAAAAATGTTTAGAAATTTGGGGGAAAGAGGCAGAAAGTATAAAGTAGGAAGTATGAGGTAGGTGATTAAGAGAGGAGATAAAAATTGGATCCGTTTAAATAGTTGCGGAGACCTTCATTGAGCAAAAATTTATCGACTGAAAAAAGTGAAAGTTCGTTTCAATCATATGCCCCTGATGAGAAAGGTACTAATGCGTAGCATTAGTAGTATTTGTTCGCTTCCAGGACGCGGGAAACAACCCGGCCTTGTACCGAACCTGGTACGAGGTTGATACGAACCAGGTACGGCGCTTCCCAGATTGAGATAAAGGTAAGGAGAAGGGTTGTGCAAATTCAAATAATGAAACATTATGACTCATTATGACATTTAATTTACACTCCCGGGTTTATAAAAAACGATCAATGCCGTTTAGTTAAGAATTCGGATCTGTGAAAATCTTGTTTCATCGAAGATGATCTGTAGAAATTTGTTTCCAAATGAAGAACAGTAGTTTATTAATTATTAAAAATCTGTGGTCATCCGTACCATCTGCCCCGCAAGTGCGGGGTCCGTGTTCTGATTTCCCTTAACTAAACGACATTGAAAAAACAATCTTTAAAATCCCCAGTTATCAGTAGTCAAAACTACTTCCGCCAAGAAATTCCCGTAACACCGATGTTGGGGGTATTTCCTCTTCGGGAATGGAGTCAAAATAGGAATTAAAAATCAATAACCTGACTGCTTCCGCATATTCAGGGACGTTCTCTTTTACCTGTTTCAGCAGCGGATCAGCATATTTTTTCAGGACGGCCAATTCATAAATCAAGGCAGAATTGAACATGACGTCTGCATTTTCCTGAAAAGTGAAAATATGTTTTTCTTCTCCCCTGCGAACACTTGGCCATCGCTGGATGGTGGTCTGTGCATCATAACCCCTGTATTTGCTGTCGCGGACAATACGTCTAAGCAACCGGTTATCGGTAGTAGGAATATAAGTATGCTCGTCAATCGAGATCTGGGTAAGGGCAGAAACGAAAATGCGGAATGTCTTTCCCGGATCTATTTGTGGTGTAAGGGCGGGATTTAATCCATGAATGCCTTCAATAATAAGAATGTTATCTTTTTGCATCCTGATTTTTTTCTCTGTGATAACCCGTCTCCCCATGTGGAAATCAAATCGTGGAAGGAATACCTCTTCACCCCGCATAAGTTTTAGCAGAAATTCATTGAAAAAAGGCACATCAATAGCATCGAGAGATTCGAAATCATAATCCCCGTTTTCATCGAGCGGAGTAAACTGCCGATCTTTAAAAAAATCATCCACTGATATTTGAATACTGTGCAATCCAACAACAGCTAATTGAATGCCAAGTCTTCTGCTAAAAGTTGTTTTTCCGGAACTTGATGGCCCTGCAATGAGAACCATATTGATTTTGTCTCTTTTTTCAGAAATTCTGGAAGTGATATCCACAATTTTTTTCTCGTGCAAAGCTTCAGATATTTTTATAATATCCCCGTAATTTTTTGTACGCGTGATACCGTTTAATTGAGAAATATCCTTAACACCAAGAATCTCAGCCCAGTTTTTATGTTCACGGAAAATACCAAATAGCTTATCCTGTCTGATAGCTGGCTCCAATTCTTTCATATTCGAAGGGACCGGGAAACGGAGAAGTAAACCTTCGTAATATCTTTCTATTCCGAAATTAGTGATACACCCGGATGAGATAAGAATATGACCATAAAAGAAATTAACATGACCATCTAGACAAAAAACCGGAGCATACAAACGTCCGTATTCTTTAAAGAGCAGAGCTTTGGACTTAAGACCCTCTTTCTCATAAAGATCCACAGCTTTTTCCGAAAAAATAATATTTCGCTCAACCGGAAGATTATTTTTTATGATGGTCCACATTTCTTCTCTTAACCGCAAAAGATCGTCATCGGTAAAGCTTCTTTTCATTCCTTCTATTTCACAAAAATAGCCTCTTGAAATAGCATGATCAATTTTAAGGCTTGCCTCGGGCCAGAGATTACGAATGGCTGAATACAACACAAATGACAGGGTGCGAATGTACATACGCTGACCATCATTGCAGGTATAATCGAAAAAACGAATCTGCCTTGGTTTGACAATTTCATAATCCAAAGGTTTTACGCGATTGTTTACGTAAGCGCCTAAAATCGGATTGACCAGACTAATTTTCATTTCTTTTGCAATTTCCATCAATGTGGTACCAATTGGAAATTCCCGTATTTCACCTGTATTCAGGACATTTATCTCAACATTACGCATCTTGACAATAATTATTTTTATAAGATTTAAAGATACAGAATCTCCTGAAAATTCTGAAAAAAATCATCAGGTTCGACGAAAACAGAAATAATTTGCTTTTCAACGTTTCGAGGTGGCCGATTCTTAAAGAGGGGTGTACGACAAAATTCCCTTTTGGAAAATATGGTTATTATTTTATGGATCACAAAAAATACAAACAGTAAGACACTTCGTGAGATTCCTTACTTCGTTGCCAATGACAGGGAGTACTTCAAAGGGTAATAGCAGAGATTCCTCACTCCGCTTCGCTACGTTCGGAATGACACCTGGGCGTGTCACTGGGGGTGATGAGGGGGCGGCTCCGCCGCCCCCTCATCACCCCCAGTCCTCAAACAAAAGTGTCATTCCGACACGAAGTGAGGAATCTCTTCATCAGGCAAATCTAAAAAATCTGTCATTGGTAATGGAGTGCGAAATGAGGAATCTCTCAAATTTTCATTTGTTGTATAAGAAGCAAAAAAAGGGAATTTTGTCGTACACCCGAAGAGTTAGAAAAAATACTGTTTTACTAAAAAATGCACTATCCGAAAGATTGAGTATTTTAATCTTCTTAAAACCCAGAACAATCAGAAGGCAGATCCATCTAAAAGGCTATCCCCGGAAGATCCAAATCTGGGATTACTAAAATCAGAGGGCGATGAGTTACTATCGTCATTCATTTTGGAACGGAAAATAGTTTCTTTCTTCACATTTCCGTAATCATCTGATACTCCGGCAAGGGAAACTTCCTCAAGATCACTGAAGCGGGCAAGCTGTGATTTGAAGGCCAGTTGAACGTCGCCTACCGAGCCGTTACGATGTTTAGCTATAATTAATTCCGCTACTCCAATAAGAGAATTACCATCTGCATCCTGTGTCATGCCGTAATATTCCGGCCGGTGGATAAACATAACCATGTCGGCATCCTGTTCTATAGCTCCGGATTCGCGAAGGTCGGAAAGCTGAGGCCGACGTCCTTCACGTGATTCAACCGATCGGTTCAACTGGGAAAGGGCAATGATTGGAATCCCCACCTCTTTGGCGATCGCCTTAAGGTTCCGGGAGATCATACTGACCTCCTGTTCCCGGTTACCTTTCAGGTCGTTCCCGGCAGTCATCAGCTGCAAGTAGTCAACGATGGCAATTCCGACATCATACTGCATCTTTAATCGCCGGCATTTTGCCCTGAATTCAAAGATGGAAAGAGCAGGGGTATCATCGATATAAAGAGGAGCATTTTCAAGATTTTTAATCCTTCGGTTGAATAATTCCCATTCCCAATCTTCCAGCTTCCCACTTTTAATCTTCTCAGAGCCAAGTTCTGTTTCTGCAGAGATCAACCGATTGACCAGCTGAATCGAAGACATTTCAAGAGAAAAGATTGCTACCGGAACCTTTTTGACAACAGCCATGTTCCTGGCCATCGAAAGAACAAAAGCTGTTTTTCCCATTGCGGGACGGGCGGCAATGATGATTAAATCGGTATCCTGCCATCCGGAAGTTATTTTGTCCAATTTTGAGAATCCGGAAGAGATTCCGCTCAATCCATCCGGCTTTTTGGAATTTTCTTCAATTCTTTCAATAGCCTCCTGTAAAAGTGGTTTTATAGGTTGCGACTCCTTGGAAATATTTCCTTCAGTTACCTTAAAAAGAGAAGATTCGGCGTAATCGATCAGATCGTTCAGTTCCAATGAATCATCATAGGACTTAGTTTGAATTTCAGAAGAGATTCTGATCAATTCACGCTGGATGTGTTTTTGTGCAATAATTCTTGCATGGAATTCAATATGAGCAGCAGATGCTACCCGGCTTGTCAGCTGGGTAATATAACCGGCCCCACCAACTTCATCCAATTCCTGCCTGTTTCTTAATTCCTGAGTAACCATTAACAAGTCGACAGGTTTCTCATTGGCGACCAGATCCTGGATAACCTTGAAAATTTTCTGATGAGCCTCCTTATAAAAGCTTTCCGTTTTAAGAATATCGGCCACCAGAATGTAGGTGTTTTTCTCAAGCATCAATGCTCCAAGCACAGCTTCCTCCACTTCAATAGCCTGAGGCGGAATTTTCCCATATTGAGCATTCAATTCGTCAAGCGTAAGCTTTGTTTGATTTCCTTTACGGTAATTGTTAGTCTGGCCAGCCATTTTTAAAATAATAAAAGAAAAAAGAAACAATTCTGGTGATCAAATATAATAATCAGGATCGAAAAATGAAAGGAACAAATGAAAAGAATAAATTAACAACAGCCCACAGATACCTAAAAACCTGTTGCCCCTATTCTAATTACAGCAGTCGCCGGCAGTTCCCGGGACTTGAGCCTTCAGCTTCAGACGCCCTTCAAACCTTTAACCTGTCAACTATCACCTGGGTAAGAATTTCAGTCATATTCAATCCCATAGCTTTGATTTGTTGAGGGATGAAGCTGGTGGCTGTCATTCCAGGAGTTGTATTCACTTCCAGAAAATAGAAGGTATTGTCCTTGAGGATGTAATCTATTCTCACAATACCGCTGCAATTACACAGATCATAAATCTGAGAAGAAAGCGACTGTATCTGGAAGGTCAGTTTATCGGATATTCTGGCAGGTGTTATTTCATCTGTCTGACCCGGTTTATATTTAGCGTCGTAATCGAAAAATTCACCCTTGGGAATGATTTCAGTAACCGGAAAAACGAGCTTCTTCCCTTTTAGTCTTAATACACCGCAAGAGAATTCCTTCCCCTCAATAAATTGTTCGACCATTACTTCAGGACTTTCGGCCATAGCCCTGTTAATTGCCTCTGTAAATTCATCGGCCTTTTTCACTTTAGTGACTCCAAAACTGGAACCACCGGCACTGGGTTTGACGAAAAGCGGCAGGCCCAATGCTTCAATTATTTCTTCTGAATCATATTTCTCGCCAGGAGACAATCTGAAAGACTTGGCAATGGGAATGCCAAAACTTCTGAGGTAATTATTACAGAAAAACTTATTAAATGTCAGTGCAGACGATTGAACGTCACAGGAAGAATAAGGAATGCCCAGCATTTCAAAATAACCTTGCAAAGTACCGTCTTCTCCAGGTGTGCCGTGAATGATGATATATGCAAAATCAATTTTTATTCTTTCGCCGTTAATTACAAAAGAAAAATCACCTTTATCAACCTTGGCAATTGCATTTTCACCCTCCAATACGACCCATTCCTGACCATGGATCCTTACAAGAAAAGGATTAAACAAATTCCGGTCGATAGCATTATAAACATTTACTCCGCTTCTAACCGAAACCCCATATTCTGAAGAGTCTCCTCCTGCCACGATGGCGATATTTTTTCTGTTCATAACATCACTGTTTTTTTCTGTACCGAATAATGGCCACTTTCATTTAATCAGGACAAAATTAATGGAATATTTCCGGAAGAGTATGATAATTCTTATTAAGACTTTGATAATTCTTCCTTGCCAATAACAGGAAATATTGATTGTAAATCTTTCCACTGAATTGTATTATCCAAAGCGAATTAATTCAGGTCTATCCGGACTTATAGTTATCACCGGCTAATGTTTAGGAGGAAAGTATTTCAGAACAATATATCAACTAATTTATTCTCTGTTCGAAATGTAATTTCTCCATTTTTCGATGACTCGTGTCATATCATCAGGAATATCAGAATCAAACATCATTTCCTTTCCTGTCACAGGGTGGACAAAACCGAGGGTTTTTGCGTGTAGAGCCTGACGGGGAAGAATTGAAAAACAATTTTCTACAAACTGTTTGTACTTTGAAAATGAGGTTCCCTTAAGAATTTTATTTCCTCCATAGGTCTCATCATTGAACAAGGTATGACCGATATATTTCATGTGTACACGGATCTGATGAGTTCTGCCGGTTTCGAGCACACATTCCACAAGATTAACATAACCCAGACGTTCAATCACCCGATAATGGGTAACCGCTGTTTTACCATGATCTCCCTTAGGATAAACCGTAAAGATCTGCCTGTTCTTGAGGCTGCGTCCTATATTTCCTTCTATAGTTCCTTCATCATCCTTGAGATTACCCCAAACCAGGGCTACATATTTACGCCGGGTTGTTTTATTGAAAAACTGAAGGGCAAGATTTAGCCGGGCTACAGCAGTTTTTGCTATCAACAGCAACCCTGAAGTATTTTTATCGATGCGATGGACCAATCCCGGTCGGGGATCCTCATCGGCATACATTGGAAGATCTTTATATCTGTAAACCAACGCATTCACCAGGGTGCCAGTGTAATTGCCGTGTCCGGGATGTACTACAAGACCTGCCGGTTTATTAATCACCAAAAGATCATCATCCTCATAGACAATCTCCAGGGGAATGTTTTCAGGAATTATCTTCAGCTCCCGGCGAGGATAATCCAACATTACACTGACCTCGTCTCCCGGTTTCACTTTATAATTCGATTTTACAGGCTTTCCATTCACGTAAATGCAGTCCGCATCAGCGGCAAGCTGTATCCGGTTCCTCGAGGTACCCTGAAGGCGATTGGTAAGGAATTTATCCACACGTAATAAGCTCTGCCCAGGATCTGCAACAATGTGATAATGTTCAAACTGTTCCACTTCCTCCGGGGATTCATCCAGTTCCTCGGCATCTTCATATTCCTGACCGTCTGAAATCATTGCTGAATACTGTTGATGGTGTCTTTCCTTTCGTTTTTCAACCATAAATCGATTGAAGATCCAGTAGAAACATATTTGGTGGAATCTGCAACCGGTAGCTGTTTCCATATTACAGCCTTCAGGGAATCCTGCGAAGTCTGTACCGATGCATCAAAAATAACGGATCCCATGGTTAACAGTTTACCGAATATCTGTTCTTTAGCCTGAATTAAGGTAAGTCCTGTCAGGTTCGGAACTGTTGTTTCGGTACCAATTCCCCGTCCTCCTACTACCAAATCAATAGTAGAACCATTATCCAGTTTTGTGCCCGGACGAATGGATTGCCCATTATGTTTCTGATCGAGCACAAGACCCTCAAATTCTGAAGGACGATACTCAACGGCGCCGAAGGCAAAACCTTTGGATTCAAGCAAAACTCTTGCCTGTCTCAGGGAAACATCAGTCAGTTTGGGTACCTCTGTTTTCTCAGGGAAAGAGGAGGATACAGAAAGGTATATTGTCCTGCCGGGTTTAATCTTATGACCAGCCAAAGGATTTTGACTAAGAATGGTTCCCGAAACAATGTTGGGACGGTAAACAGAATCACGTACGACAACATGTAAATCTTTATTATCTGCAATTCTTTCAACCTGGCTGATAGTCAATCCGGCAAAATCAGGCATCAGAATAACTTTCCCACGGTTGGTATATATTGAAAGAAAGAACATGGTAATCCAGCTGAGAATTAATACAATCGACACTGCCAGAAGTAGATTTTTCAGAAAAAGCCTGGAGATTAAAAATTTTCGTACACTCATATAACCAGATTGAACATTATTACCCTTAAGAACAAATATTTTCTTAACAAAATTAATTGTATTCCTTGATTCTATTGTATAAAGTGTCACGTTCCACAGGAATTCTTCCGGCTCCTTTGATCATTGTGATCAATTCCGCTGTAGAGGCAGACGGATTCTGTTCTGCAGCCCCGGCCATGGAATAAATTTTAGTAGAATCGTCAATTGTTCCGTCCAAATCGTCTACCCCAAAAGCAAGTGACAACTGAGCGACAGATTTCCCGATCATGGGCCAGTATGCCTTCAGATGAGGAATATTGTCAAGGAAGATACGTGAGACAGCATAATTTTTTAAATCCTCGATTGTTGTTGTTTCCTCCACATAAGAAAACAAATTATTGTAATGTCTGAATTTCAGCGGAATAAAAGCATTGAATCCTCCTGTAATGTCCTGCAATTCTCTGAGTCTGTTCAGGTGATCGACCCGTTGAGCATAATTCTCTATCAGGCCATAAAGCATCGTAGAATTAGTCTGAATTCCTAATTCATGTGCTGTTCTGTGAATCCTCAGCCAATCCTCAGTCCGGGTTTTATCCGGACATATTTTATGCCGAAGTGCTTCGTCAAATATCTCAGCTCCTCCTCCAGGCATGGAATCAAGACCTGATTCTTTTAGCAATTTCAGACCTTGTTCGACAGAGAGAGAAGCGAAACGACACATGGCCTCTATCTCAACAGCTGTAAAAGCCTTAATGGAAATAGAGGGTATGATATTTTTTATCTTTTTAAGCAGCTCTGCATAAAAGTAAACATCACGGTCGGGATGCACCCCGCCGACTATGTGCACTTCCGTCGCTGCAGTACCTTTATACGACTCAATTTTCCCGAGCATCTCTTCCGTGCTGAATTCCCAGCTGCCATTCTGGCCTTTCCGCCTCCGATAAGAACAAAATGCACAGTGGTTTATACAGATATTGGTAGGTTCAATATGAAAATTCCGATTGAAGAAAACATGGTTCCCATTATGACGGTGATAGACGAAATCAGCAAGAATTGAAAGATATGGCAGACTCCCTTTTTCGAAAAGAACAACTCCGTCCTCAACTGATATTCTTTCTCCTGAAATAACTTTTTCGGCAATTTCATAAAGATCCGATGAGGTTCCGGTTAACTGAAGAACTGATAAAACAGTCTTATTCATGTTTCAAAGATTATTGGCATAAAAATATCGAATATCTTTCAATTCTCAGGCAATTTCAAGAAAATAACCACGAAGTCACAGGGACATAAAAGAAACGCAGAGAATTTCGGAATACTTCCCTGAGTAACATTTAGTCTTGTGTCTTCGTGGTTATTTCACAAAACAAAAGGTAAAGAACATCTCCTTACCTTTTGTTTGTCATGAGCGAATCAGGAACAATTATCTCTTATGCAATTTATCGTCGGATACAGTAAGTTTATAACGCCCCTTGGCCCGGCGGGCATTCAATACTTTACGACCATTGACTGTTGCCATTCTTTCACGGAAACCGTGCTTATTTCTCTTTTTCCTGTTTGAGGGTTGAAATGTTCTTTTCATTTCTAAGATTTTATCCTGATTAACTGTTCTATTTGACTAATTCGGACTGCAAAAGTAATTCTTTTTTTGTCGATGCCAAATATTTTTGCGACGACATCATTTATTTTTTTAATGTTTTTCCTGAATAAGGGAGAAAAATTACTTTCTTGGTTTCAAAGAAGGGATCTGAAAAAAAGGAAGATATCTCAAAAATTTCAACCAATCCTCTGAAGCTTTTTATCTCTTCCTTAAAATCTCCACCTTTTAAATAAAATATACCATTAGGCATCGCATTTTTCCCTTTTGATAAAATATTCTTTTCTACAAGGCTTACAAAGGCAGGGAAGGCAGTAACAGCCCTGCTTACCACAAAATCAAATTTTTCCTTTATCCCCTCAACCCTCGTATTCAAGGTCTTTACATTTTTCAATTCCAACTCACCAGCCACTCCCTGAACCACTTTTATTTTCTTCCCGATGGAGTCAACCAGAAGAAAATCAGTTTCAGGGAAAAGAATGGCCAGAGGTATTCCAGGGAATCCGCCTCCTGTACCCACATCCATAATCTTAGTGCCTGGCTGAAAGCGAAGGATTCGGGCTATTGATAATGAATGCAGAACATGACGAACGTAAAGATGCTCGATATCCTGCCGGGAAATTACATTTATTTTCTGGTTCCAGTCTCTGTATAATTCATCCAATCTATCAAAGCAATTAATCTGCCAGGGAGTTAATGATGGAAAGTATTCTAAAATTTCATTCATAGAGATGATGTGCTAATTTGAGGATGAGTTGATGTGATGATGAGATGATGTGATGATGTGCTGATGTGAGGATATGCTGATGTGAGGATATGACGATGTGATAATTTGGGTGATGTGCTGAGGTGGTAATATTCTCAGGTAATATGGTATTAATGCGTCTAATGTAAGGATCGTTTAATGCGTTGATTGTTGCCAAATTTACAGTATCATCACATCTGCAAATACCCCGCCATTTAATAAAATCATCACCTTTCCCCATCATTTCACCACATTATATCAAATCAGCACATCAATCTCATCAGCACATCAATCTTCATCCAGTTCCGTATTTTTAAGTAAATCAAAAAGCATTTCCCGTGACCTAAATAATTGTACTTTCACGGTGCCCAAGGGCAAATTTAATTCTTTTGCTATTTCTTCGTAAGAATATTCCTTAAAATAACACAATTCAAGTAAAGTACGGTATCTGGGTTTTAGTTTGGACACTATTTTCCTCAGCATGATAGCTTTCTGCCCCTTGATTAAAGAATCTTCCGGGGTGTCGGCTTCGGCTTTAATATTGATATTTTGTTCACTGCGCGGTTTTTTATCATTTGGATTTGTTGTTTCTAGCGACACAGTTACAGCCTTTTTTTTACGCAAGTAATCAATTGCATTGTTGGAAGCGATACGAAAGAGCCATGTACTGAAAGCAAACTGGGGAGTATATTGATGAATATTGGTAAAAGCCTTTCCGAATGCTTCTATTGTAAGATCTTCGGCATCCGTTTTATTGTTCACCATTTTCAAAAGCATAAAATAGATCGTATCCTTATACCTTTGCATTAAAGCAAAAAAGGCTTTCTCACTCCCTGCCTTTGCAGCTAAAACTAATTCTACATCATGTTTGGCGTTTCCCGATAAATTGGGATTTATTTCCATCTGCGTTTGCCAATGAATAACTGGTTAAAGAAAACTATGCTATTAATGAATGGAGAGAAAGATTTTAAAAATCCAACCCATGGAACCAGATTCTTTTCCCCTAAACGCCTCATGGCGATTATCCCCCAGATCAGCTCAAGTATATTTTTAAATAACCAAATTCCTGCTATCCAAAGTCTCCATTCTGAAATAATGACAAGGATGATCGCTAAAACGTCAAAGGCTATTCTGCTGAATGAATTAATCCATAAATACAATCGCTGACCAACAGTAAACTTCTGCTTTAGTAACAACTGTTTCTTTTTAAAGTTCACAAAATCATGCCAGGTTACCTCATCAGCATAACCCACGCTCGCATCTTTATTCATAATATAAAAAGAATTACGGCGCGTAGATATCTTATTCATGTACAACTCATTTTCACAAAACGGGTGTTCCAAAACTGCAGCAAACCCCTTTCTGTCAAGGAAAGGACCTCTTCTATAAGCAATATTCAAATCCGTGACAGGCATCGAAAACCCCAGGTATCGTGCTGCACCACTGAGTATATATGAATTGAAGTTTTCATAACGGAACATTCCGCGGGTACTTCCCTTGTAACCCGACAAATTAACGTACCCATAAACCGCTTCTTTACCCGGCAAAAGATTTTCAGCAAAAGATTTCAGCCAATTTCTGCCCGGAATTATACATAATGGGTTCATAAACATCAGCCATTCGTTGGAGGCGGCCCTGATTCCAACAGTCAAAGCCAGAGCATTTGGAAAATCAGTCTCCTGAAGAATACGGGTAGTCTTAAGATTAGAATATTCCAGTTTTAAATTGGATAAATACCATTCCGTTCCGTCAGAAGAACAATCGTTCACAACCACTACCTGAAAATCAGGATAATCCTGATTCAATAATTCGGGAAGAATTACTCGTAATTCTTTTTCATAATTTCTGGAAGAAATGATAATAGATACGGAAGGATAAACAGGATGGTCGTTTTTTTTCTTATTGCCTGAAATAAGAACAGCTTTAAGAATAAAATAAAACAACTGAATCAATAGAAACACGCCAAAAATGGCGATTAATATTAAATCTAAAAGGCTGAATTCTATACCGTATATCTCAATCATGATCTTATAATCCAAAGTGGCCAAATTTACAAAATGGATAGCTGCAATTATGTTTTTTATCATGAATTTTTAGTCAAACTTTACGTTTTAAGATTTTCACCCATAATAACTATCTTTGTGCCAATAAAGTTTGAGGATGAAGTTTGAATTACTAAGCACAGCTCCCCTATCAAAAGCCAGGGCAGGTAAAATTTATACGGATCATGGAGAAATACAAACTCCAATTTTTATGCCTGTCGGTACTTTAGGTTCCGTAAAAGGCATACAGTTTAAGGATTTAAAAGAAGATATCAAGGCTCAGATTATTTTAGGAAACACCTATCATCTCTATCTGAGACCTGGCACCGGAATTATCGAACAGGCGGGAGGATTGCATAAATTCATTGGCTGGGACAGACCTATTCTGACCGATAGCGGCGGATACCAGGTTTTCTCCCTGGGAGATATCAGAAAGATAAGCGAAGAAGGAGCCAAATTTCAATCACATATTGACGGATCAAGACACATGTTCACTCCTGAAAATGTCATTGATACTCAAAGATCCATAGGAGCCGATATCATCATGGCATTCGATGAGTGTACTCCTGGTGACGCTGACTATAAGTACGCTTTAAAATCATTGGAATTAACTCAACGTTGGCTGGAAAGATGTTTTTCACGTTACCGGGAAACAGAATCAAAATACGGATATCATCAGTCACTCTTCCCAATCATACAAGGATGCGTCTATAAAGATCTAAGAATCAAAGCTGCTGAAGAAGTTTCGAAGCTGAATTGTGAAGGTATTGCAATAGGAGGGCTTTCTGTCGGTGAAAAAGAAGAAGTAATGTACGAGATGATTGAAGTCGTAAACTCGGTAATTCCTGAGCACAAACCTCGCTACCTGATGGGTGTTGGCACCCCTGTTAATATTTTGGAAGCAATTGACAGAGGGGTAGACATGTTTGACTGCGTGCTGCCAACACGAAATGGCAGAAACGGAATGATCTTTACCCGCAATGGAGTTATTAATTTAAGAAACAACAAATGGAGTAATGACTTTTCTCCCATTGAAGAAGAAGGAACCTCACTTGTAGATACTCAGTATTCAAAAGCTTATCTTCGTCATTTGTTTCAATCAAAGGAGATGCTTGGACCACAACTTGCCAGCATTCATAACCTTGCATTCTTTCTATGGCTGGTGGGTGAAGCAAGGAAACAAATACTGGAAGGGAATTTCAAAAAATGGAAAGAAAAAATGGTGGAACAAGTCGGCAGAAGATTATAGGGAGAACGAAGACCGGAGAACGAAAGCCTCCGGTTTACGTTTTACGGTTCCTTTAGGTTAGGCACGATTATTGAGATTATTGAGATTATTGATTTACAAAGATTGATTAAAGTTTATTATAGTGGAAGGATTAAAAGCAATATCAAATAAATTCGTAAAAAGGTTAGACTGGTATATTATAAAAAAATACCTTGGCACCTTTTTCCTTGCAATTGCTTTGATCATAAGCATTTCAATTATTTTTGACATTTCAGAAAATATTGACGACTTCATTACAAAAAAGGCTCCTCTAAAAGCCATCGTTTTTGATTATTATCTGAATTTCATTCCTTATTTTGCCAATCTTTTCAGCTCACTCTTCACCTTTATCGCGGTAATATTTTTCACCTCCAAAATGGCCTCTAACTCCGAAATTATTGCAATAATGGCCAGCGGGGTCTCTTATAAACGACTGATGCGTCCCTACATGATAGCCGCCGGTTTTATTGCACTACTTTCATGGGGGTTGGGTAATTTTGTAATTCCCCGTTCAACTGAATCAAGGGTTAACTTCCGGAACAAGTACATAAAAAATGAGTATGTCAATATGGATGTCAATATCCACCGGCAGCTTGAACCCGGGGTTTTTATCTATATGCAGCGATATAATTCAAGACTGGATGTCGGGTATCAGTTTGCCCTTGAACGTTTTGAAAACAAGAGACTGGTTTCAAAACTGATGGCCGACAATATTAAGTGGAACCGGGAAAAAAAGAAATGGGAAATTAATAATTACTACATCCGTGACCTGTCGGGTCCTGTAGAAACCATTAAAACAGGAGCCGTTAAAGATACCACCCTGAAAATGTCACCCAGTGATTTCGGGCAGCAAAGCGACAGGCAGGAAACTATGGATTATGGCCAGCTTAATCGTTTCATAAAAGATCTTAAATTACGGGGTGTGGACAATGTATCACGTTATGAAAAGGAAAAATACCAGAGGACCTCAGGGCCCATCAGCACCTTTATTCTGACCATCATAGGAGTTTCACTTGCTTCCCGAAAAGTTAGAGGTGGAATGGGGCTGCACCTTGGATTAGGGCTGTTTTTAAGCTTCTCATACATCATGTTTATGCAGGTATCCACCATATTTGCCTACAAAGCTGGTTTCAACACTTTATTGGCTGTCTGGCTTCCCAATATGGTTTATGCACTGATTGCAGCCGCTCTTTATACCAGAGCTTCCAAATAATTGAACTTTTCACCAGAATAGTCTATTATTTGATTTTTAAATATTTAGGAGGTTTTGGAGAACCACGATAGAGAAATTATAGTACTTTTGCCACCGATTTGTTTAACAGAATTAAACACTAAAAAAACCATTATGTCTTTTAAAAGAAACATCCTTGAACTCCGTAAAAGGAAAAAGGAAGCTCAGCAGGGCGGTGGTGAAGTTGCAATTGGCAAACAAGTAGCCATGGGCAAAAAAACCGCACGGGAAAGGATCAAAGCCATCCTTGATGAGAATTCATTTCATGAGTATGATCTTTTTGTCGAACATACCGGAAGAGACTTCGATATGGATAAGAAGGTTTTACATGGAGACGGGGTAATTATTGGGACAGGTACCATGTATGGACAACCGGTAGCCATTTTTGCCCAGGATTTTACTGTAGCAGGAGGATCTCTTGGTTTGATGCATGCAAGAAAGATTACTAAAATCATGGATCATGCATTGAAGATGAGAGTACCGTTGATTGGAATTAACGATTCCGGTGGAGCCCGTATTCAGGAAGGAGTAAATTCCCTTGCCGGTTACGGTGAAATATTCTACAGAAACACTCTTTCTTCGGGAGTAATTCCACAGATCTCAGTTATTCTGGGACCTTGCGCCGGAGGTGCAGTTTACTCTCCCGCATTGACCGACTTTGTATTTGTTGTTGAAAATATTTCGAAAATGTTTATCACCGGACCGGGAGTAATAAAGACCGTTCTTGGTGAAGAGATTTCAATGGAAGAACTTGGCGGAGCCCGCGTTCACAGTGAAATAACTGGTAATGCACATTTCTTTGCCAAGAGCGAAGAGGAATGTTTTGAACAAATCAAAAAACTGATCACTTACATTCCGTGGAACAATGGTCAGAAGGCAAAAAGATTCCCGCCTCAGGAACCTACATTCAATAAACCCATCGATGAAATCGTGCCGGTAGATCCGCAACATCCTTATGACATCAGGGATGTTATTAAATCGATTACCGACAATTCCGAGTTCTTCGAAATCATGGAATTATTCGCCCGCAATATCGTAATCGGTTTTGGCCGTATCAATGGTGATACCGTAGGATTCGTTGCCAATCAACCTCTTTTTTTAGCAGGGGTTCTTGATTGCGACAGTTCTGATAAAGCCGCCAGATTTATACGTTATTGCGATGCTTTCAACATTCCGATTGTAACACTGGAAGATATGCCAGGTTATCTTCCGGGAGTTGATCAGGAGCACGCTGGTGTAATTCGTCACGGAGCTAAAATACTCTACGCATACAGCGAGGCAACTGTGCCAAAAATTACAGTTATTCTCCGTAAAGCCTATGGAGGCGGATATATTGCTATGAATTCACGACACATGGGGGCAGATTTTGTTTTCGCATGGCCTACCGCTGAAATTGCAGTGATGGGTCCGGAAGGAGCAGCCAATATCGTATTCAAAAAAGAAATAGACGGAGCTGAAAATCCTGCAGAAATGCGTAAACAAAAAATTCAGGAGTATAAGGATAAATTTGCCAATCCGTTTGTTGCTGCCGCAAGAGGCTATATTGATGAGGTTATCGAGCCTTCTGAAACACGTGCAAGATTAATTCATTCTCTTGAGATTTCTTACAATAAAATGGAACACCGGCCTACCAAAAAACATGGGATTCCTCCGTTCTGATAATTATAAATTAGTTGAATATTATGGAAAACAATACTCCAAATTACGAGGAACTCCATTTAGCCAGTGGTAAATATCTCACTCTGTTTACAAAAAAGTTCGCGAACCGTAAAGTTTGGCATAAGAATGATCCCAAAGAGATCCGTTCGCATATACCAGGCTCCGTCGTTGAGGTGAATATAAAACCAAACCAGAAGTGTAAAGCGGGAGAAGTGTTATTAACGCTTGATTCCATGAAGATGTTTACCAAAGTTGAAATGCCTTTCGACGGGACAATCAAGGACGTCCATGTCAATAAAGGTGACAGGATTCCTAAAGATACTTTGTTGATAACAATAAAATAATTTCTACGTCACCAAATTAAAAGGGCTGTACACAGAAGTGCAACCCTTTTTTTATTTTTCTAAAGTCAATCTCTGATCTCTCGAAGTTTTTTTTGTTACGTACAGTAACCTGAGTTCGAAATAAAACTCGTACTATCCCGGCTTCTTCAAGAGCCTCCCGGACCAGATCATCGTCTTATCTTGCCGATACCATCGCCCTATCAAAAAAACAATTTAAACACTACTTTTGCACTGTTTCTATACTAATTAGTACAGCAATAGTACAGAAGCAGTGCAGAAACAGTACAGAAGGTACGGCCGTGGTACAGCCCTGATAATACTTTGGTAGGGATATCGAAGTTGCTGAACCTGGTACAGGATTAAACAGAAATTTGCAGGCACCCTAAAGCGGCGAGTGAGACAACCCGATCGACATGGTCTTTGACTTTCCGCATCGCGTATTTTATGCCGAACTCAGGTTAGTAATTGTATTTTTATTACTTAATTCGGTTTTCCTCTGCCTGCAGCAAAGCTCGATTGTGATTTATTGCAGTTTATGCCCAGCTGGTTTAGTTATAAATGAACAACGCACCTTTAATCTATGAATGAATTAAATTTAAATACAAGGACAAAAGTCAGTAAATAAGCTCTAAAGCCAGAGGAAGTTTAATCATCTTGCTTTTCAACGTGATGTAATGTTTTTGTGATTTGAGCCACCTGACTTTTCTTTTTTCCAAGAACAAAGTAGACAGATAATAAAAATACAAGAGTAGATACTAATGCAACTGCTGAAAGAATAATCTTGATAAGAGACATTTTTTATTTTTTAATAAGATCAATATTGCCAATTAAATTTTCTTTATCCAAAGAGCGGTAATAATCCAAAAGTTGTCTGGCAGAAGTTTTAATGTCGACTTTAATGCCCATTTCCTTCAAAAGCCTTCTTGCCTGACTATATAGATCATCCCTTCTATAAAATTCTTTGTGCGCAAAGTTCAGATATTTTAGAATCCAAAATGCATTTATACTATGAAAAAATCGTTTCTTGAATGTAAATTCATTGGCACAATTTCCTTTCAGTTCCATAATAGTCTGAATGGTCCCGGATTCTTCAATATATTGTTTTAATGCGATCGGAAAATCATGGAAGTAGATATTGATTTTCGTTTCATCCATTCCCATAAAATTTGAAGGTTCTGAAAAGAACTGTTTTAAAGGAACAAATGCCTCAAAATTGAACGTAGTCATCAACTCAGAGTTCCCTTCTGACCATTTTTTCATGGCAGCACCCGTACCGAAAGGCACACGATCAGATTGACGGATTGATGGATAGACAGTGGAAGAACTGATGTTCCCGTATTTACCAAGAAAAACCAATTTATGCAGGAAATAAAAATCTTCACCTGCTTTTCGACGATTCATTCCTCCCTGCTTAACATAGGATGAAGCTTTTACCGCGAAACTTGAACCAACTGTATGAATGGAATGAGGATATCCGCACCATTTCATGGCATTCCGGTAATACCGCATGTGAAGTTCGTACCGTAATATTCCTTCGCTTATTCCAGGAATCGGGGACAGGTCAAGGGGATGCTCAAAATTAATGGTGAAGAAATTACAATCCGGATCATCCCGAAAGGCTCGTTCTATTTCAAGAAGATAATTTGGCGATACAGTACTGTCGGCATCAAAAGAGACAATAATACCATCTTTCAGATCAGAAAGATATATTTGTCTGACCGCCTCATCCATTCCTATCTTCCTGGCCCATCCTACCCCCGCATATTTTCCTGGAAGTCGGGGAGCATTGATGGTGTAAACATGCAAAAAAGATGTATTAGCTCTTTTCCACTCCTCAACCTCTGATATCGTCAGAAGATTCTGTGAAAAGACCTCCGGTGTTGAATCCTCTGAAGAGTTAACGACCAATAAAACGACCACTTCTAAACCTGGAGGAGTACAGGCGGCAAGCGAATTCAAGGTCGTCAGAACATCCGGCTCATTATAACACGGTATGACCACAAAAATTGAGGCTGAATTTCCGGTGACATCAATCCTGAATTTGCTTTCAGATCTTTTTGTGAGGTAATCCCCGAAAATATTCATACCAATAATTATCGCAGGAATATCCTTTAATTCTCTTTACAGAAAATTATTTCGACTGTGAATTATACCGGGCATTTAATCCCTCGGACACTTCTTTGGTGATATTATATTGAGGTGAGCCTTCAAGCATACTGGCACTGTTGAGAATAAAATCGTATTTTTTTGCCGCATTATAGCCTTTCAAGAAAGAGGAAATACTGTCAACGATTTGCTGATTGATCTTGGACTGCATTTCAGAAAGCTTTTGAGTCAGTTCATAATCAAGTTTCTGAATCTCCTGCTGAACGCCCATCAACCTTTCCTGTTCCTGTTTGGCGCGTTCTTCAGTAAGAAATCCTCCTCTTTGAACTTTTTCCTGGAAGGCTGCTGCTTCCTTCTCAAATCTCATCCGTTTATCGGTGTATTCTCTTTTATAAGACTCCTGTTGCTGGCTGAAATCTGCATTTAATTTCTTGGCCAGTTCATAGGTATATAGCATGGAATCCATCTTTATATAGGCAATCGATGCAGGTTTTGACGATCCCTGGAAAACTCCTGTTTCAGATGATGCCACTTTTCTAGTTCCGGTGAAATGAAGAACATAAAGCACGACAACTGCCACACCAAGTACTATATTAACAATCGTTGAAGTCTTCATAATTAGTTTATGTTTATTAACTTTTTATTTCTTAAATTTAATTTATAGATGGCCCGGTAAAACTATCCATTTTTTTTGAATAAAGGAAAATGATTGTAAGTTAATTTCAACCATTATGTTGATATTGAACAAAAAACTGCAGAACTTGTCTATTTATTGCTGTGATTAATCCCTATGAAAAAATGATATGATTAACAATCTGATAGCCAAAACGCTGAAATATTTTCCAAAATCCTTGATCTGGATATTTTCGAAAAAGTATATTGCAGGCGAACACATTGAAGATGCTATTGATGCTTGCCGTGAATTAAACAAAAACGGATTCATGGTAACAGTGGATCTTCTGGGAGAAAATATAGCTCATCCGGAAGAAGCTCAAAGTTATACCCAACAGTACATTGAATTAATCCGGCGATTCCACCAGGAAGCAATTTATGGGAATTTTTCGGTCAAACCTTCTATGTTTGGATTGCACGTCAACCTTGAAACCTGTTTCAAAAATTTGTGTTGTCTGGTGCAGACTGCGGATCTGAATGACACCTATATCAGAATCGACATGGAAGACTCATCCTGTACTTCGGATGAGATCATGCTGTTCCGGAGACTCAAAACAGCCTATCCTAATCGGGTCGGATTGGTTTTGCAGGCCTATCTGAAACGCACTTCGGATGATATCAGACGACTGATGGATTTGCACCATGGAAATTCTCCATTAAATATCAGATTATGTAAGGGAATTTATATAGAAGATCAGAAAATAGCGTATAAAGATTTTCAGGAAATACGCGATCATTATATGGAGGATCTCGACTTCCTTTTAAGGAATGAAGTTTATGTTGGAATTGCCACCCATGACAAATATCTGGTGGATAAGGCAATTGCTTTGATTGAGAAATACAATGTTCCAGGAGATAAATATGAATTCCAGATGCTGTATGGAGTTACTCCAGGATTGGGACAAATGATCTTAAAAAAAGGACACCGCCTCAGGATCTACGTTCCTTATGGAGTTGATTGGCTTAATTATTCCATCCGACGTCTGAATGAAAATCCTGATATCGTCAGTCATGTTATAAAAGCTATTTTCATTAGCCACTGACACCGGGTTGATTATCATTACAACAGGTTAAATTAAAGCACTTTCCAATGGCAAACAAACAGAAAAATACCCAAAACTTTAATTATGGAATATTTTGTCAATTAAACCTTTGCAATTTCGGTTCATATTCTCTACTTTTGATTGAACAACAAGAGTAAAATGTTGTTTTTCCCAATGACTTATTTTGTCATTTAATTCTTAATTTAGAGATGAAGTAATAATAAATATTATTAACCGGTTAAATTTTAAGAGTCATGAAAGCAGGAAATGTACTTTTGGGAGTTGTGGCAGGCATTGCCATAGGTGCAACATTAGGAGTTCTGTTCGCACCGGAAAAAGGTTCCGTAACAAGGAATCAGATCACAAAAAAAGGCGATGAATTGGCAGATGACGTAAAGGATAGGGTCAATAACATTGTTGATAATTTTCTCAGCAGAATTGAAACGACCCTGCGCAATGTAAAAGCGGAATCCGAAAAAGCTGAATCTGAAATAAAGGTAGAATGATAATTTGATTTTCTACTCTAAAGATGACATAATTAAAATCAGGAAAAATGGAAGATAAAGCAACACCGATAGAATCCCTGTTTGAAAGAGCAGAGGCTTACGGTAAGACAAGTTTGAATTTGCTCAAATTAAAAACGATTGACAAAACCTCGGAGCTGATTGCCTTAGTAATCTCCTGGTTTATCATTATTATCGTTGTTGCTTTGTTTTTCATTGTTCTGACTATCGGGATTGCCTTATGGCTTGGGGAGGTATTGGGGAAATCCTATTACGGATTCTTCATCGTTTCCGGAATCTATGCCATCCTGGGAATTGTATTCGTTTTGTGGGGAAGAAAACCGATCCTTAATTCTATCGTATCCAAAATGATTAAATAATTGGAATAATGCATAAAGATGACGCATCAGCCTCATTAAAGGAATCTATTGCCAAATTGGAAGCTCAGCAGGCGGAAGAAAAAGAACTGCTCAAAGAGGAGCTTTTCTATGTTTTTGAGCATCTTAAGCCCAGCAATATTATAAAAGATACGGTAATGGACCTGGTTTCGACAGTACATGTAAAAAAGAATTTTTTAAGTACCGTATTAGGCACAGGAGCGGGTTATCTGGCAAGTGTCGTATTCGGTCCAAAGCCAACTCTCCTGAATAAACTTGGAGCACGATTCCTGCAACAAGCGGTTAACTTTGTGGTGATTCAAAATTCTCAATTTCTTACCGATAGAGCTCTAAACCTGGTTACCACACTTAGGGGAAAAATAGAAAGCAGAAGAAATCCCACCGTCGTATCAGGAAATTTATCCCAAAGCGGCGAAGGAACAATTTAAAGAAGATTTATAAATCCTCTCCTGTTTCACTCCGATTCATTTAATTCAAATACCTCCGCAGGCTCAACCCTCGAAGTAAGCTTGATTTTAAATCTGGCTGAAAGTGGTTCTATCTCCTGAAATGCCTTTTGAGGAGTATTATTTTCGGCCGAGAGATGGCTTAGAAAAACACATTTCAGGTCCTTACCGGCATAATTATCCAATAATTCAAAAGCCTGTTTGTTCGAAAGGTGTCCCACGTCTGAAAATATTCTCTGTTTCAGATGATACGGATAAGGACCTTCCCTCAACATTTTTTCATCATAATTCGTTTCAAGGAAAAGAGCCTGACATTTACTTAAATGGGATCTAACATTCGCGCAAGGCGTCCCGATATCAGTAAACACGCCAACATTAATATCTCCACATTCAATGCGGAAAGAAGTAGGTTCATTCCCATCGTGATTTTTTAAAAAGGAATGAATGGTAAATGATCCTATCCGCACAAATTCCCCTGGAACGATATACTTTACTGCCAGAGGCCGATTGGTGAAATATAAAGAGTCATAGGTTCCCTTGGTCATATAGGCAGAAATATCGAGTTTCTTACCCAACACCCGTATTCCGCGAACGTGATCACCATGTTCGTGGGAAACAAAAATTGCTTTTATTTTATGGGGATCCAGATTCTTTTCCGCCATTCGGTTAAGAATCTGTTTGCAGGTAATTCCAGCATCTACCAAAATAGCTTCTCTCTCATTACCTATATAATAGCAGTTTCCATTGCTCCCGGAAGCCAGTGCACAAATCTCGACCATGGATATTCTTTAAGGCAGCAAATTTACTGGAATTATAAAGAAAGACAAGAATATAAAATGAATAAAAAAAGCGCCCCGAATTGAAGCGCATCTTTTTTATCTTAACTCATTCTGTTCTTTCGGCATAAGTCCGGATAACAAAATAATACTTAGAATCACTGAATAATAAACTATTTGCTGGCACCTAATCCAAACATCAATTTTACGCCGACTCTTAAAAAATCGCCGCCGCCAAAAGTATACCTTAATTCCGGGACGAGACTCGCCTTTGTTCCCATTGAGATCTTCCAACCTGCTCCAATATTCACACCGGTATCGTTGCCTGTAGCTTCGATGGCCCCAACTTTTACCTTGCTGTGAAGAAAATCTACGCCGGCCAACGCATATAGACTTCCATTATCCCCCATCTTGTAAAAGTCATAGGTTGCATCCACATCAACAGCTGACCAGGTTACATGATCCTTTTCAAAAAAATAGGTAAATCCACCCATCAGACCAATTTTACCAGGGAAGGCATAATGAACGACTCCGTCAACACCTATTGTTTTAATTTCGGTACCATACACAATACCCGGGCCCACACTGAATTGAGCTTTTAGTGAGGAAACTGTCATAATCCCCAGGATCATCACTGCAAAAAAAACGCCTTTTTTCATGATAGAAATTTTTAAGTTATTTTTTTAAGTACTATCTGGAGTATTGTTTCTCCTGCACATCAATTTAAAAAAAAATAATCAAACATCCTAAAAACCAGTAATAAAAATAAGTTAAGTCCGCTTCTATCCGGGAGTTAACGGCCTCCTCCCATAATTGCGATGGAGAATTGCAAAACCTTGTTTTTTATTTCTACACCAGAATGTTGATTCAAGTTTGCAAAACCTTTTTGATAATTGATACTCAGTACCAAATCGCCGAATTCAAAGCCTCCGCCAAAGCCCAGACCGTAATCATACCGGTTCATTCCCATTCTTTCGTAGTCGATGGTGCCGGTTTCTCCATACCAGTAAGATGTGCCTGTAATGGCATATCCGCCGTAAGGTCCACCCTGGATAAAGAAATACGTTTTACCCTTTAGCAGGGTCTTCATTTCAAAATTGAAGGGAATTTCAAGATACTGATACTTATCCCAACCAAGCAGAGTTATATCTCCGTTTTCAGCGGTATAATTTTCTCTGTAACCTTTTTCTGAATAAAACAACCCGGTATTATAATGAAAACCGCCGACAATTTTGCCTTCACAAACAAATCCCACATGAATAAGATTGAAATCGGATGGTGAAATATTAGCACCAAAATTGTAATTTGAGGGAAATTCCAGATTGGCAATATTGATACCTCCTTTTATCCCAATTCTCTGTGAATATGCTATTTGTGAAAACGAAAACAAGAGGAGAAGGAATAATAATTTTGTTTTCATGGCATATTAATTTAAAGGTTATAAGGCAGATAGAACTTACGATTTTTTTTAAATAAATTTATTTGAAAAATGATAAAAAGAGTTAAAAAAAGGCAGTATTTCCTGTGAAAATACTGCCTTGGTTATTTTAGTTAATTCAATGTATTACAGAATGTTGGAAAATTTCTTCTTATTCCGCGCCATAATCCTGTTTTAATAAACTGTATATTTTTAAATCAAAGAATTTATCGCCTGATCTTTCTCCTTGTCTCTCCACACCTTCAAAATGGAATCCTGTTCTTATGGCCACTTTTTCACTGGCCACATTGTCAACCGCACATTTAAGGGTAATGCGATTGACCATCCTGCTTTCAAAAGCAAACCGGATCAGGACCTTTGCAGAAGAAGTAATGATTCCTTTCGAAGTCATTTCCCGGATCAGCCAGTAACCGATCTCCGTTTTTTCATTACACCTGTCGGTATCGTGGAATCCGATAATACCGGCAAAGTCACCTTTATACCAGATGGTATAAACTTCATTTCCAGTGACATCTCGTTTTTCAATTACCGAGACAATATAAGCTTTCGTATCCTTGATTTCTTTCGTGAAAGAAACGAAAGGTAACCATTTTGAAAGCCATTCCCTATTCTTGTCAATAGCATTGAATATTGAGGCGGCATCCGGGATTTCAATTCTGTGAAGAAGAATTTCGTTGGAAACAACTATGCTTTCCATATCAACAAAATTAAGGAGAATGAAGACGGGAGACCGAAAGAATTGTTCACACTTTCCTTTTCTCCTTTCCCCATTCTCCTTTCTCCAGTCTCCGGTTTCCAGTTTCCGGTCTCCGGTCTCCGGTCTATCGTCTCCGGTTTCTGATTATTTTTCTCTTACGGCTGCAATACCCGGAAGTTCGCGACCTTCAAGATATTCAAGCATAGCACCACCGGCAGTAGAAATATAGGATACCTTATCCGCAATTCCGAATTTGTGCACGGCAGCTACAGAATCACCTCCGCCGACCAGGGAGAAAGCGCCTTTGGCTGTTGCCTCAACGATAGCATCCCCTATTGCCTTAGTTCCGGAAGCGAATTTGTCCATCTCGAAAACTCCGGCAGGTCCATTCCAGAGAATAGTTTTGGAATCATTGATAACCTTACTGAATTCCTTGACAGAAGCCGGACCAATGTCAAGTCCTGACCAACCTTCATCGATATTGTCCGAAGGAACGATTTTGGTATTGGCTGTTTCAGCAAAAGCATCTGCTTCTACAACGTCTGTTGCGAAGTAAAATTTAACGCCTTTCTTTTCTGCCTTTACCAACAGATCTTTGGCAAGTTCCAGGTAGTCATCTTCGCAAAGAGAGCTTCCGATTTTTCCGCCCTTGGCTTTAATAAAGGTAAAGGTCATTCCACCACCAATAATAAGATTATCAACGCTGTTCAGAAGATTCTCGATAATGGTAATTTTGGAGGAAACCTTTGACCCTCCCATAATGGCTGTAAAAGGACGACTGGGAGCTTTAAGCACTTTGTCAAGACTCTGAACTTCACTCTCGACCAGATATCCGAATAATTTATCTTTCGGGAAGAACTGGGCTATCACTGCTGTTGATGCATGAGCCCTGTGTGCTGTACCAAAAGCATCGTTAATCCAACAGTCGCCAAGTTCAGCAAGCTGTTTCGCAAAATTCACATCTCCACCCTCTTCTTCTTTGTGGAAACGAAGATTCTCCAGAACAAGAACCTCTCCCGCTTTAAGTTCAGCGGCCAACTTTTTAGTTTCTTCACCAATGCAATCCGGGGCCATTTTTACCTTTATGCCAAGAAGATCGGAGAGATGAGAAACAAGATGTCTCATTGAAAATTTATCTTCAGGACCTTTTTTAGGCCGGCCAAGATGGGACATGATGATTGCTGCTCCGCCGCTGGTGATCACTTTTTTTATTGTTGGCAGGGCTGCCGTCATACGTGTATCATCGGTAATCTCGAATTGTTCGTTTAGCGGAACGTTGAAGTCGACACGGATCAGGGCTTTCTTACCCTTAAAGTCGTAATTTTCAATTGTCTGCATATTTAGCTTGTTTTACATTTTGTTTTACAAAGATAAGAAAAAACTACACGGGAGAATATGGAGGACGGCAGTATTTTTTTAAGCGGGCATGTTTAACTTTTACTTAATTTTCGCCGTCGAAACTATTTAGTTATTTTTGATTTTAAATTGAATTTAGAGAATGCAGTTCAAAGACATTATCGGACAGAAAGATATTAAAAAAAGTCTAAAAAAGGCGGTGGATGAGGGAAGGGTTCCTCATGCAATTTTACTATATGGGCCTGCCGGAAACGGGAAACTGGCTTTGGCTTTAGCCTTTGCTCAATACGTCAACTGTCATTCAAAAATAAACGGGGATTCCTGTGGAGTTTGCAATTCCTGCCGCAAATACTCAAAGTTGATACATCCGGACCTGCATTTCACATTCCCCGTCATAAAAGTCAATGAAAAAGCCACCAGTGCGGATTACCTTGTAAAATGGCGGGAATATTTTTCAGAAAATCCATATCCGCGATACCAGAAATGGATGCAGTGCATCGCCGATGATAACAAACAGGGAATCATCTACGTGGATGAGGCGCGCGATTTGATTCATAAGCTGAATCAAAAATCCTACGAAGCAGATTACAAAATTTCAATCATCTGGCTACCAGAGTTAATGAATCCTCAATGTGCAAACAAGATGTTGAAGATTCTCGAAGAACCTCCGGTGAATACTTTGTTTATTCTCGTTTCAGAGGGAGAAGAAAAGCTCCTGAACACCATCCGTTCAAGATGCCAGTTCATAAGAGTCCCGGTTATTTCTGACACAGATATGCAGCAGTATCTTGAAACCATAGCCATCCCCGGGCATCTGAGTTCTTCGTCCATTGCCCGTCTGGCGCAAGGTAATTTTAATTCAGCTCTCGACATCATAGAAAAAGATGAAGAGCACGAATTCGATCAAAAGCAGTTTGCCTACATGATGAGAGCAGGGTATGCCCGTAAACTTCAGGAGATCCTATTCTGGTCGGAGGAAATGGGTAATATCGGAAGAGTCCGGCAAATGGGGTTTCTGATGTATTGCAACAAGTTCCTGAGAGAAAGTTTTCTGCAGAATTTCAGACAGCCGGAGTTGGTTCACATGAATGAAAAGGAAGCTGAATTTTCCAAAAGATTCTCTCCTTTCATCAATGAAAAGAATGTAATTTCTCTTTACAAAGAATTCGATAAATCTTACAGGGATATTTCGATGAACGGAAATTCCAAACTTGTCTTCATGGATCTTGGATTAAGAGTCTCCAAATTAATCAGGATGCGATAATTTATAATCCCGGTGGATTTTTGCCACTTTTTCATTAATTAGTTTAATTTTGTACAAATTCGGTTTATTCTGTCAATCTTGCAATAAGGCAAAGACAGTTTTTATACAGTAATTCAATAATATGGATTCTTATGATAAGACAGCCCGAGGCTGTCTCTCAAATAGTTTGGGCGGAAGTTGTGCAAAACTGGATGTGTACAATTGGCTGGGCGATGTTCAGAATATCATCAACCCGGAGGAGATTGTGGAAGTCCGGTTTAAAAATACGAGAAAAGATTACTATCGCAATGTCAATGGATTGAATCTCAAGCAGGGAGATATGGTGGCGGTTGAAGCCAATCCTGGTCATGATATAGGGATGGTATCATTGATCGGCGATCTTGTTCTGAAACAGATGAAACGCCGCAAAGCGACCCTTCAGGATGGGGAACTGCGTAAAATTTACCGGATAGCCAAACCGGTCGATATTCAGAAATGGGAGGAATCCGTTGAGTTGGAGCATGAAACCATGCTAAAAGCAAGAAAAATTGCTGAAGACCTGAAACTGAACATGAAGATCGGAGATGTTGAGTATCAGGGAGACAAGACCAAGGCAATTTTCTATTATATCGCAGATGAGAGAGTAGATTTCAGACAACTGATTAAGTTGTATGCTGAAACTTTCCACATACGGATTGAAATGAGACAAATCGGGGCTCGTCAGGAAGCAGGCCGCATCGGTGGCATTGGTCCTTGCGGAAGGGAGTTATGCTGCTGCACCTGGATCTCCAATTTTGTTTCCGTGACCACGAATGCAGCCCGTTACCAGGAAATATCACTCAATCCACAAAAACTGGCAGGCCAGTGCAGTAAATTAAAGTGTTGCCTGAATTACGAATTGGACTGTTATATCGATGCACAGAAGAATTTTCCACCTACCAATGTTGCGATCGAGACAGATAAAGGAACATTTAATTATTTGAAAGCAGATATTTTCAAAGGAATTTACTATTATGTCAAGGAAGGCAATCAGCAGGGAGGCATGATAGCCGTATCGGTGGAAAATGTAAAAGAAATTCAGAGACTTAACCGCTCCGGTAAAAAGACACCTCAGCTTACCAGTGAAAATCCGGTAGTTCATGAAACGGAAGAACACGGATATCAAAATACCGTTGGGCAGGAAAGCCTTGATCGTTTTGATCAGAAATCAAAGAGCCGCCGTAAGAAGAGGCGCAAACCTGTTTTAACCAGAAAATCGAAATCAAGCAATGAATCGCAAAACAATCAGGTCAGGGCTGAAGATTAATATTCCTTTACTGTTAGCAGCATTAATCATTTCCAGCTTTTTTTCCTGTAACCTTAAGGTAGTATCCGAAGATTACCGTTCATTTAAAAATGCACAATGGCCTCAGGATACGGTTATGGTATTTAAATTTGACATACCGGATTCCACCAGAATTTATAGTCTCTTCCTGAATGTCAGAAATGAAGGCAGATACCCCTACAGCAATCTTTATCTTTTCATTTCAGTGACACCTCCCAGGGGTAAGGTGCTCCAGGATACAGTCGAACTTACCCTGGCTGACATCCACGGGAAATGGCTGGGAAGCGGATTAGGTGATCTTTACGAACGACAATATCCTTACAAGGAAAATATCTTCTTCCCTCAAAAGGGAAGCTATACCATTAAAGTAAGACAAGGTATGCGTACCGATGATCAAGTATTAAGAGGGATCCATGACTTCGGAATTTCACTCAAAAAGGTGCGTTAGATCGGAATCAATTTAATATCAGGAGAAAATAAAGGTTAATGACAAAGGATAAACCGAGGTCATTCCTCCAACATTTTTTGAATGGGAAAAAATAAGCTTGCAAAATTTGCTGAATTAGATACCTATGAACATGTTATCCAGGTTCCTTATGGGAAATTGAAAGAAAGTGATTTCAGCCTTAAAGGAATCTGGGGAAAACAATTTTTTGTAAACGACCATCCGATTGTGCTCGAACTGGGATGCGGCAAGGGTGAATATACCGTCGGACTGGCCAGGATGTTCCCTGAAAAGAATTTTATTGGCATCGATATCAAAGGAGCAAGGCTTTGGAAAGGAGCAAGAGAGATCCATACGGAGGGATTAAAAAATGCGGCCCTGTTGCGCACCAACATCGAACTCCTGCCCATGTTCTTTGCCGAAAATGAAATTTCGGAAATATGGATTACATTTCCTGATCCTCAGATGAAGAAAACGAAAAAAAGACTTACTTCCACCCGTTTTATTGAGTGCTACAACAGTTTCTTAAAACCCGGGGGACTGATTCATCTTAAAACGGACAGTAATTTTCTTTTCAATTACACTTCTGCCCTGGTAAAGGAAAACGATTTCGAAGTAAAGGCTGAAACAGATGATCTTTACTCATCCCCAGGCACTGCCGATGAAATTCTAAGTATAAAAACTTTCTATGAGCAGCAGTGGCTCAGCCGGGGGATGAAAATTAAATACCTCAGGTTTATTCCCCATAAATGTCTGTTGAAAGAACCTGATGTTGAGCCCGAATTTGATGATTACAGAAGTTACGGCCGTAATCTAAGCTCGGGGATGTTGAAAGAATTAAATCCAGAATAGAATTAAAAAACGACAAATTTCTTTCCTTGTTAATGCAAGATCCAATGGCGTTTATTTGAGCAGCCATCTGGGTTCAAATTTCTTTTAGACAAACGGTATTGATACTTGAATCAGATACGAAGTGAAATATAGTTTATAATCTTCGCTTAGATCGAACCCACGTTATTAAAGTCTTTCCGGATTCAGTTGGATGATTAGAAAAAAACAAATTTAAGTCCAGGGAATGAAGTTTTTGCATTATCTTTAATTTCATAATTCTTTAATTCTTTCCGATGTCGGATTTTTATGAAATGGTTTATGAAGTAGTAAGGCAAATTCCCCCGGGACGAGTGACAAGCTTTGGCGCTATCGCCCGGTATCTGGGAACTGAAGGTTCCGCCAGGATGGTGGGATGGGCCTTAAATATCTCGCATCTGAAAACCCCTCATGTTCCGGCACACCGGGTTGTGAACAGAAATGGCTTATTGACAGGAAAAATTCATTTCGGAGGTTCGACCATCATGCAGGAATTGTTGGAAAATGAAGGAATAACTGTAAAAGATAATTGTGTTGTCGATTTTGATCATTATTTTTGGGATCCGATGAAGGAGCTGAGTTAGGCTTTAGGCTGAAGGCTGTAGACTATAGGAAGTCCGCGAGGGACAGTTAGTCGATAAAAGATTTTGTAGTCTTAAGCCTAAAAGGATTAATTCAAATGATGAAATCCGCGCTGAGCTTTTACCTACAGCCTATAGTCTAAAGTCTATAGCCTTAAGGAGTCTCTCATCAAAAAGGTAAAATTTAACAAGTAACATTTATGGCTATCGCACCGAAAACAATAACGGATATTCTTCAAAAGGTGAAATATCCGGGGACAAATGATAGTATTACTGAAAAGAATATGGTTCAGGAAGTACGCATTGCAGGTAACCGGATCAGTTTCTCCCTGGTGTTTCAGCAGGAAAACGATCCTAATCTTGCTCCCCTTTCCGAGGAGTGTATTTCAGTAATTCATAAGGAACTTGGTGAAAAATATGAAGTCCTCATTACTCCCAAAGCGCTCCAGCGAATGGAGCTTCCTGCTTTACCGGGAGTGAAAAATATTATTGCCATCGCTTCCGGAAAAGGTGGCGTGGGTAAATCAACAATAGCCGTCAACCTGGCCACAGCCCTGGCTAAAAAGGGGGCAAAGGTTGGTCTTATTGATGCCGACATTTTCGGACCTTCCATACCCAAGATGTTTGGAGTCGAAGATGCCAAACCTTATTTTGAAAAGATTGAAGGCCGTGACAGAATCATGCCTATCGAAAAATACGGCGTAAAAATGCTTTCCATAGGATTTTTTGTTGATCAGCAGAATGCCCTGATATGGAGAGGCCCGATGGCTTCCAATGCATTGAAGCAACTGATTTTTGAAGGATTCTGGGGAGAACTTGATTACATGCTGATCGACCTTCCTCCAGGAACCAGCGACATTCATCTTACCCTGGTTCAAACGCTTGCCGTCACCGGATCGGTTATCGTCACCACACCGCAGGATGTTGCCCTCGCCGATGTTATCAAGGGAGTGGCCATGTTCAGCAGCAAAAACATTGAAGTCCCTATTTTGGGGATCGTTGAAAATATGTCCTGGTTTACACCGGAGGAACTGCCCGATAATAAATATTACATCTTTGGAAAAGATGGCGGCAAAGATCTCGCCAAACATCTTGGGATTCCATTCCTGGGCCAGATTCCTATCGTGATGGGAATCCGGGAAGGAGGAGATAGAGGTATTCCTGAGGCTTCCCGTGATAATACCATTTCCGGTCAAAAATTCATGGAACTGGCTCAGAATCTGATTCATCAGATAGAAACAAGGAACAAATTGATGAAACCTACTGAAAAGGTTCATATAAAACATAAATAATTGAAGGGTAAATTATTTATGATTATATTGGATTAAAGTTTCATTTCTGTTATATCTTTACAACTAAGGTTTAACCTGAAGGGTGATTAATTGCATTAATGTTATTAAACTGCTGACTTGAATTTCTCACGGAAAGAAATATTTTGTCTGCTCTGGTGTGCTGCCGTTTTCTTAGGGTGTTCGACCAAAAAGAATACTCCGGTCTCGCGTGCCTATCAGAATTTCACTTCCTACTACAACATCTATTTCAATGCCAAAGAAAACCTTAATTCTGGCCTTAAACGAATTGATAACACCATACAGGATGATCTGACCCGCACCCTGCCGGTTTACAAGACAAGTGATCCTGCTGCCGGTAAAGCTGCAAGCGCTGAAATGGAACTGGCCATCCTGAAATGTTCCAAACTGATTTCCTTACATTCAATAACCAAAGGCCCTGCAAGGAGATCCAACAAATCAGAACGATACAAACAATTTGCCTCAAAGGGTGAATACAATAAATGGGTTGACGACAGTTATCTTCTGATGGGGAAGGCGAGCTATTTCAATCACGATTTCCACCGGGCGGAAGAAAATTTCAATTTCGTTATCCGGAAATTCCCGGATAACCAAAGCCGTTATCACGCCTATTTATGGCTGGCACGTACTTATTCTGAAACCGGAGAATACGAAAAGGCCCTTGAAATATTCAATCTCATGGAGCGCGACGGGGGATTTCCCAAAAAACTCCGGAAAGATCTTCAGATTGCCCAGGCTGATTATTATCTAAAAAACAATGACTACCCTGAAACCATCAAGCGACTGAGACTGGCCTTGCAATCACATTTCCCGGTAAAAAGCAGGCTCCGTTATCATTATATCCTTGCTCAACTGCTTACGGCAACTGATAAACACCCGGAAGCAGTCAGAGAATACCATGAAGTTCTGAAGTTGAAGCCACCCTATCTGATGGCCTTCAATGCAAAAATTGCAGCACTGGAATTATCTGACGAAGATGACAAAGAAACTGACGATAAGCTTCAGAAATTACTGGATGATCAAAATAATCTTGAATTCCTTGACCGTATCTATTACGCCAAGGGACAAATCGCTCTGCGCAATGATCAGAAAACCGGGGCTTTAAACAATTTCAGGCTTTCGGTAAAGAACAGCACCTCCAATAACCATCAAAGGGCTGTTTCAAGTCTCGCGGCGGCAAGAATTCTGTTTGAAGAAAACAATTACCTTCTCTCTGCCTGTTATTACGACAGCGCAATGGCTGTAATCGATATTAACTATCCTGGATACAGGGAGATTAAGACAAGATCGGAAAGTTTACGTCGGTTGGCCGATAACCTGAATACCATCAGCCGGGAAGACAGTCTTCAGAAACTTGCCCTGATGACTGAAGCTCAAAGAAACCAGATGATCGACAATCTTATTGAAAAGCTCCGGCTGGCAGAACAACAAAAAGCATCAGCAACAATTACAGAAGCAGCCGATCAGAATTATTTCAGGGCACAGCAATATCGTCCTCAGATACGGGTAAACGATAGTCAGAATCTATGGTATTTCTATAATCCTACTACGGTAGGTATCGGGAAATCTGAATTCCAGAGGATCTGGGGCAAACGTAAACTTGAGGACAATTGGCGCCGTAAAAACAAGGTTTCTGTCAATCCTGATGAAATAGAACAGCTTGTGCAGGAAGTGAATGAAACTAAAGTCTCTCAGGGGAAAAAGAAAATTGCCGATCCGAAATCAAGGGAATACTATCTCCAGGATATTCCGCTGACTGATTCCTTAAGGAATATTTCCAACGAGAAAATAAAGACTTCCTGTTATACGGCCGGAAAGATTTACCAGGTTGATTTCAACGATTTTCCAAGAGCAATCGCCATGATGGAGGAATTGAACAGGCGGTTTCCCGGAAGTATTTACGAGCTGCCATCCTGGTTTGAACTTTACCAGCTTAACGGACAAACCGGGGATAAACAGCAATCAGCTTTTTATAGAAATAAAATAACCGGAAAATACCCTGACTCAAAATATGCAATGTATCTTCTTAATCCCCACTATTTTGAAGAGTATGAGAGCCGGAGAGAACAGATGGAAAAGAAATATTCGCAAGCATTTGAATATTACAAATCAGCAGATTTTGTCAATGCAGGCAGGTTGGCTGATGAAACACTGGCCATGAAGCCGGACAGCAGCCTTTTACCCAAAGCCGGATTTATTAAGATGATCTCAGGAGGCACTTCCAAAGATCGGTCCGCTTTTGCCGTTGATCTCGATAATTACATTACTCAGTATCCACGCGCTACGATTACGGAATTGGCAAAACAGATAAGAACCCTGATAAAGACAAATGAATTGGCAGATTATCAGCAGCTGCTCTCTAAAGGCTATATCCGTGAAAAGATCGTAAACGACGAACTAAAAATTGATGAAGGAGCCAATAAGGATGAATTCCGGGGAAAGTATTCCTATGATCAGAATATGTTCCACTATTTTGTGATTGTCTTCCCCAGCCAGGCCTCCGTGGATGCAAACCGTCTCATCTATGATATTGCCAATTTCAACCTCGATTATTATACTTCGACAGATTTTGATATCGAACGCGTAACCCTCAATCCTCAGACCCAGATGATCGTTATCAGGCAATTTCCCAATAAAGAGGAAGGGCTGATTTATTTCAGGTCCATCATCCGGAAAAGACAGGTTTACAAGTCTCTTAAAAACACAGAATACGCCAACTTTATTGCCTCCTCAACGAATTACAGGAAGATCCTTGAAAACAAGGATTATATCGACTATCTGAGTTTCTTCACAAAAAACTACAGCCCGTACTACAGCTCCGTTATCCCGGCTGATGAACTTCCACCTCCTGTCGAATTGCTGGCAAAAGCAAAACAGGCTGAAGAGCCACAGGAAAAAGGGAAATATGTGATGGTAGAGACTCCCAAAAATGATCCGGCGCCTCTTTTGGTAGGTTATAACGGCCCATTTAAAACCGACCTGGACAAAGGGAATCTCTATGCATTTGTTTTTCAGCCTTCGGAGGCCGATACAACTTTGCTTAAGAACCATTTCAGGCTTCTTAACAATGCCGGTCCTTTGAATTCAAAGCTGAATATTTCCATCGAACAGATGGACAGCTTCCGCAGCATCCTGCTTGTTTCGGGTTTCACAGATTTTCCTTCGGCCATTGACTATTTCAAGAAGCTGAACCTGGAGAGTAACCTCCCCTCCCCTCTTAAAATGATCAGCTACCGGCATTTCATTATTACCCGCGAGAACCTTGATATCCTGAAAAAAGAGAAAAATCTGGTGGATTACCTGACCTTCTTCGGCAAAATTAATAAATAGGTTTTTGTAAGGAAGCTTATCACTTTTAAAAAGCAAGGTGCTAATTCGTAATTCAATGCTGTTTGGTTAAGTCGTTCAGAATCAATCCTCCACTGTATATTTCTCTTTCAGGGACAATCTTCTCAGATGGGGCCACTTCCAGGCAGCCGTAATGACCACGATCAGGGTCATTACTCCCCCGAAAATAACGGAAGGGACAAGCCCCATGAGACGTGCTGCCACTCCCGACTCGAAAGCTCCCAGTTCATTCGAAGATCCCACAAAAATACTGTTTACAGCCGCTACCCTCCCTTTCATTTCATTGGATGTAAATAATTGCAGGATGGTCGACCGGATTACCACGCTCACGTTGTCAAAACAGCCGCTCAGGAAGAGACATGCTGCGGAAAGAATAAAACTCTCTGAAAAAGCAAACACAATCATGCACAGGCCAAATCCTGAAACGCTATAAAGCAGCATAGTCCCCGAACGATTGACCGGAGGACGGAAAGTCAGCACCACCGACATCAAAATGGCTCCCGCTGCCGGACAAGCCCGCAAAAACCCCAATCCTTCGGGCCCGACTTTCAGAATATCCGAAGCAAACACGGGAAGCATTGCCACCGCTCCCCCGAAAAGAACAGCAAACATATCCAGGGTAAAGGCGCCAAGCAACACCTGATTTTTGAAAACATAACTGATCCCCTCTTTAATCCTGGCAAAAATTCCTTCCTGTAGATTCTCCCCGGCATTTACTCTCCCCGGGCTTTTCAGAAATGCGATGAACAAGGTACATAGCAGAAAAAAGGAAAAAATCAGAAGATAAGCCGGAACAATGCCAAAGAAACCATACATCAACCCACCCAATGCCGGACCAGTTACAGCAGCTATCTCCCAGGTTGTACTGCTGAGAGTTGCAGCTCCTGCCAGCAGATGCCTCGGAACCAACTGGCCCAGCAAAGCCACGCTCGCCGGCATCAGGATTCCTCTGACAAGTCCTGTCAGAAAAATGGTAATGAAAATGGGCAATACGCCCACCATTTGCTGCAGTTGCAGCGATGGAACACTGTAAATCGCCAGCAAAGCCGAGCCAAATAACAAAAGGAATGTAGTATTAAAAATAATCTTCTTCCGGTCCCAGATGTCGATGTAATAACCAGCGAACAATGCAATACCCACCTGGGGAATCACCTCGGTCAATCCGATCATCCCGAGGGAAAGTACATTACGGGTGATAGTGTACAACTGCCAGCCTACCACGACAGATTGCATTAATGTGGCAGATGTCATGAAAAAACGGTAGGCAAGGAAAAGCCTGAAATCCCTATACCCTAAAACAGTGAAAGCATCACGGTGAAATAATTGCTTCATACTCCCTGAAATCCAGGATTGATTTTCACAATCACGGCAGTCATTAAATTTTATTACGATTAAAAATAATCGGTTCAAAGATCGTATGAATAGAAATTATAGCAGATTAATTCATATTAAGAAATTGAAAACAAATTTTCACCTGCGCATCAGGAGAACAGAAAAGGTTAAAAATTATTCATTTGGTGATATTTTGGCGGCTTGGTGGCAGAAATTTCGCAAATAAAAATTTGTGCATTACTTCTTGTTCAAAACCGGAAAGTATTTATCTTTGCACCCTCAACCACGAGAATGGCGAGGTAGCTCAGCTGGTTAGAGCGCATGATTCATAATCATGAGGTCGTGGGATCATGCCCCACTCTCGCTACACTCAGAATCAAACCCTTACGTTGATCAATGTGAGGGTTTTTTGTTTGAAAATAGATTAGCACGAAATGGCACACCTTTATCCTTGTATAATATTGTCATTCAAATGTTTACATCATTATAAGTGTACCATTTGCTTCTAATCTATTTTTTCGCACTCACAGTTTTCTCCTGCTTTCCTATCAAGTTTCACAAAATCTAAATGTGTGGTAGAACGCCAGAATACACTGCAAACCCTGCTATCATTAGTTATACGCGATGTTGTGTACAGTGTATATTTTTCATTTTCTCAAAGGCAGTAAAAACCATTTCAGTCTTTTGATAATGTGCAGGATAAGATATACTGAAAGAATTAAAGCAAGTTTATCGTGAATCTCAATGAAAACCTTCCGCAGCATTCCATCGCCTTTTAACAAATCTACGAACCATGGTACAAATCCTGTAATTGCAACTAAAACAAAAAATGCCGACAAAATTATGACTTGCCTATTCTTCGAGATAAGTTCTTTCTTAATCACAATCTTGTACCATTTCCAGTGCTGGTAAATATGATAAATCATTAACGCAGAGAGTACAAGAATCGAAATTTTATGAATATCAGACCATCCTTCCTTATTTATTCCGAATACATTGTCGATTATTGCAATATTACCATGATGGCCCATATGATACTTAACCTGGATCAATAATCCTGAAAATACCGTTGCACTGCCAGAAATAATCAGCCCGAGATTTATTATAAACCGGTACATTGTTGTCCGGTAAAACCGGAATTTGATTAATTTTTGTTTTCAACTCTTTGATAATTAACTGATATAATTTTTATTTTCAAAAGTAAGCCCCCTGTATTTGAGGAAACAGTGAATTTTGATATTCCATTTTATTTTCGTTTACTATTTCGCGCCAACTTCCTTCGGGGTCTTCCAAAAAGCGATAGACATTGATGTAGCTCATCAATTGTTGCCTGAGAGTGGACACCAGGTTTGAAAATGACCAACTGCGTTTTACTTTGCTTCGCAGCAGGGTAAGCAGCAGATTGGCAAGCATGGCTGACCATATCTGTATTTCAATGGCATTTTCATTGTCTCCCAGGAAGTATTTTAGCGGAAAGTTCTGCTTGAGTTGCTTAAACAATAGTTCTATCTGCCAGCGTTTCTTGTAGATCAGGGCAATTTTTTCTGCCGATAGCTCAAAATTATTGGTAATGAACTCGAATAAACGGTTATTCTCGCTGTCCCAATAAGCTATCCGTCTTGAACGGTGGGTGAGTTCTTTTTTATCGCCAAATGAGAAGATGATCTCCTCGTCCTTCAGAACACCTGAATCAGCATTGTCCGGAATATCGAATTCTTTTCTGGCCTGATAAATGGCATTGTCCTTCAACCTTGTCACGTACCAGATGGAGTTTTCAGAAAACACCTGATATTGGGCATAATCAACATATCCCTTGTCGAAAGTGATGATGGAACCTGCCGCCAGGTTGAGAACTTCTTTCAGGAACATGTGATCGTGCCTGGCCGCTTCGCTGTACCGGATCAAACAGGGTACATTTTCGTTGGCTTTGATGATCGTGTGTGCCTTTATCCCTCCTTTCTTTTTGCCTTCTTTCGGATTACGTCCGGCTCCTTTGAGAATGTCTTTAAACAGGGACATGGTCGTGGAATCCATGATGTAAAGCCGCTTTAGGTCAGAATCTGTCAACCGGCTGTCCGCTAAATCCGACACATGCCTGCGATAAACATTCATGTAAATATCGCCGAATACTTTGCTGCTACGTCTTTGGTTGGCTTCAGAAAAGGTACTGCGCCTGACCAGATAGCCTAACCCTAAATGAGAAAGCTTGTGAGCGTTGGCCAGTAAACCCAGAATGACTTCCCGAAGTGAATGGTAGCCTTCCAAGGCAACGAAAAGCATAACAACAACATGATTGTAGGTGGTGAATTTCTTTACATACCGCTCGGCACAGTGTTTTCTTGCTATTTTTCTGATCTCTGTTTTGTCAATGAACTTTATTAGCTGATTAAATACCGGCTGTCCGCTAAAATTTATACTTTTACTCATGGCCAACTTTTTTGTGTCGAAACTCAAAAGTAGCCATACCGGGGCAGTCTGTCAAATGGCTGCCCCAGTTAAATATTTTTACCGGACAACAATGA